>JGI24731J21663_1000123_pt1 | contig 77965 bp, 79 predicted proteins | sample EPASupsiteHSE605_FD_21663 | JGI IMG/M metagenome (IMG submission 21663) | reverse complement strand
TGTGCATTCGTGGCTCAATACGTTTTTTCGAACGGGCATTTCTTCTTAATTATGTGCTCGCGGATCTCGTCCTCAAATAGCCGCAACAGCCCCTCAACCGGCCCCATGGCGCCTGGCGCCAGGGCGCAGAAAGCGAGATTGAGGTATTTCACATGCTCACGGAGGATGTCGATGTCTTCCGTTTCTCCCTTGCCCGCTTCGAGCCTGGCCAGGACATCCACCACGAAGGGGAGCCCTTCGCGACAGGGGGTGCACCAGCCGCACGACTCGCGGGCGTAGAATTTGACCAGGTTCAGGGTTGCGCCGACCAGACAGGTCTCTTCGTCGAAGACGATGATCCCCCCGGTTCCGAGGCGCGAACCGGCCTTGGCCACGGTGTCGAAGTCCATCGGCACGCCACGGTGCTCTTCCGTGAAGAAGGGGGTCGACGCTCCGCCCGGGATGCAGGCCTTGAAACGCTTTCCCGGCAGCATGCCGCCGCACGGGCCGTCGATAATGTCGCCAAGGGGCATTCCCAGCGGCAGTTCCATGCAAACCGTATTCTGCACGTGGCCGCTGATACAGAACAGCTTGGTTCCCGCAGCCTCGGGGATTTTTGCCAGCCCTTTGAACCAGGCCGGGCCGTTGGCAATGATGTACGGGATGTTGGCAAGGGTTTCCACATTGTTCACTACCGTCGGTCCTCCCCAAAGTCCTTTGACCGCCGGGAAGGGGGGTTTGGAGCGGGGATTGGCCCGCTTTCCCTCCAGTGCATTCATGAGGGCCGTCTCTTCACCGCAGATGTAGCGGCCGGCCGAGACGTGCAGATCGATGTCGCAGGAAAAGCCGCTGCCGAGGATGTTGTCGCCGAGTAACCCGGCCGCCTTTGCCTCGGCGATGGCCCGCCGGACGTTTCCTGCCGCCGTCTCATAGCCGCGCCGGATGAAGATGAAGGCGTGGCTGACGCCGATGGCGTAGCAGGCGAGGATTATCCCCTCCACCAGCGACCAGGGGTTCGCTTCCAGAAGGACCCGGTCCTTGAAAGTCCCCGGTTCCATCTCGTCGCAGTTGCAGATCAGCCAGCGCGGCCCGGGCAGGTCGCGGGGGACGAAGGACCACTTTTTGCCGGTCGGAAAGCCGGCGCCGCCGCGACCGCGCAGGTTGGCATCAATCACCAGTTGCTGCACGTCATTGGGTGAGAGCTCCTTGAGCGCCTTTTTCAGGGCGTCAAATCCACCTTCACCGCAATATTCGGTGAAGGTGGCCGCCCGGCCGGGCCGGTTATGTCGGAAGAGGACCTGTTCCATGATTACCTGGCGGTAAAGTCCCGGCATGCCGTGACCCTACTCCAGCATCTCCTTTAATACCACGGCGTTGTTGTGCTCCGTATCCCTGGCTGCAAAGAGAAGGGTGATGGTCCCTTTTTTCGCCTCGGCACGGAGCTTTGCCAGAAGTTCTGCCTTGGCCTGCAATTCTTCCTTGTAGCGGGCCTTGAACTCATCCCACCTGGCAGGATCGTGGCCGAACCATGTGCGCAGCTCCGTGCTCGGCGCCAGTTCCTTGATCCAGTCATCGATACGTGCGGCTTCCTTTGTCATACCCCGCGGCCAGAGACGGTCTGTCAGCAGCCGCCGGCCGTCGCCCGGCTCCGGCGGGTCGTACATCCTTTTTATCCTGACCATAGCCAGCTCCAGTGAAGAGAGTCAAGGGGGCAGCCCATGCCGCCCCCCTTTGCGATCTACTTGAACGTCTTCAGGATGTAATCGGCGATCGCCTTTGCTTCCTTGTCGGAGATGGTTTTCTTGTCGAACTTGTTCATCCCCGGGCCAGGATTGCGCATCTTGGCGATGATGTCCCTGGCAGTCTTTACGCCGTTGGCTTCCCGTTCCTTCTTGTGCAGGGGCTTGGCCGGGTTGATGATGTTGCCTCCGTTGGCGTGGCAGGCAGTGCAGTGCTCTTCGAATTCCTTCTTGCCGTCGATCTTCTCCCCCTTCTTGGTGTCCGCGAAACAGGCGGTGGAGAAAGCTGCCAGGGCGAAAAGGGAAAAGGCAGCTATCAGGGCTTTTTTCATTTGTTTTCCTCCTTTTTGGTAGGGGCGCATGGCATGCGCCCTGTTGGAACAGCAATGCAGATTGGATAAAGGGCGAACGCCGTTCGCCCCTACAGTGTCTTTTTCTCCTGCGCCAGAATCTCGCTTATACGCTCCGGGGTCAGCCGGCCGTAGAGGGTGTCACCGATCATCATGGCCGGCCCATCGCCGCAGTTCCCCAGGCAGCAGCAGGGGAGCAGGGTGAACATACCGTCTCTGGTGGTCTCTCCGGGCTCGATACCAAGGCGCCGGGCAAGCTGGGCCATCATGTGTTCCCCCCCCACCGCCCAGCAGGAGATGGAGTCGCAGGCATGGATAACCCGCTTCCCCACCGGTCGGCGGTAAATCATCTCATAGAAGGTGGCAAGCTCTTCAACCTGGAGGGTTGAGAGACCCAGCAATGCAGCGGCTTCCTCAACCGCCTCATCGGTCAGCCAGCCGTAATGCCTTTGCAGCTCCTTCATCACATCCACCGCCGCTTCGCGGGAGGTGACGGCTGCGGCGATGCGGTCGGCCAGCTCTTTTTTCAGTCCTTCAGGGATCATAAATGCTCGTTCGAGGTTCAATGTTCGAGGTTCAAGGTTCAAGGTATATTCAACATAGAACGTCGAACCTTGAACGTTGAACGGGTTTTACCTGTCCAAATCTGCCAGCACAAAATCAATCGAGCCGATGATTGCCAGGAAATCAGCCACCAGCCACCCCTTGCTCATCAGCGGCAGGGCCTGGATGTGGGGGAAGCTTGGCGTCTTGATCCTGACCCGGTACGGGATGTTGATGCCATCGGAAACCACGAAGTAGCCGTTCTCCCCCTTGGGGGCTTCGATGGCCGTATAGCACTCCCCCCGTGGCGGCGTCATGCCGCGGGTGGAGTTGACAAAGTGGTGGATGAGCGATTCGATGTCATTGAGGGTGTCACGCTTTTGAGGCAGGACAAACCTGTAATCATCGGTCATCCAGCGGCCGCCCGGCATGTCGTGGAGGCACTGCCGGACCATATGGAGCGACTGCTTCATTTCCTCGATCCGTACCAGGTAGCGGGCATAGCAGTCGCCCCCTTCCGCCACCGCCACGTCGAAATGAAACCGCTCGTAGCCGGCATAGGGCATCTTCTTGCGCAGGTCCCATTCCATGCCGCAGGCCCTCAGGTTGGGGCCGCTCACCCCCCAGTCGGTGGCCTCCGCCTGGCTGATTATCCCCACCCCTTTGAGGCGTGCTTTGAAGATCGGGTTGCCGTTTAACAGGTCCTCATACTCCTTGAGCCGGGGCGGGAACCAGGCGAGGAACGCTTTGACCGGTTCTTCCCAGCCGAAGGGCAAGTCTTCGGCCACACCGCCGATGCGGAACCAGGCCGGGTGCATCCGGCCGCCGGTGATCATCTCGACGATGTCGAAAATCTTCTCCCGGTCGGTGAAGGTGTAGAAGACCGGGGTCATGGCCCCCACGTCGGCGGCGAAGGTGCCGAGCCAGACCAGGTGGCTGGCAATGCGGAACAGCTCCGCCAGCATGACCCGGACATAAACGGCCCGGTCGGGGACGGTGATGCTGCAGAGCCGCTCCACGGAGTTTACGTAGGCCAGGTTGTTCTGCACCCCTGCCAGGTAATCGATCCGGTCGGTGTAGGGGATGAACTGGTTCCAGTGCTGCCGTTCCCCCATCTTTTCCGCTCCGCGGTGGTGGAAGCCGATGTCGGTGTCCATGTCGACGATCTCTTCGCCCTTGAGCTTGAGGATGAAGCGGATGATGCCGTGGGTGCCCGGATGCTGGGGCCCCAGGTTGAGGATCAGGGTTTCCTCATCCAGCCGGTCGAAGAAGTCGGCTGCCGGCAGGGGCTGGAGTTTCCGTGCATCCTCGGTGGTGTAGGGGGGCATCTCGGTGGCCCGGAACGGGTGTTCCTTGCGCAGTGGGTGCCCTTCCCAGTCGGGGGGCATGAGGATGCGGCGCAGGTCCGGGTGGCTGCTGAAGCGGATGCCGTACATGTCGAACACTTCCCGCTCGTACCAGTTGGCGGCGGGGAAGACGGCCGTGGCCGTCGGCAGTTCCGGCGAGGCGCCGGAAAGCTCCGTCTTGATCCGGATATGGCCGGGGGTGTCGAAGCAGAGCAGATGGTAGTTGACGGTGAAGTCCCGGAATTTCCCCCGTTCGCGGCGGCACGACTCGTCTACGGCGGCAATGTCCTCCAGGCGGCGGAACGGTTTGCTGCCGCGCTGCTTCAAGTGCTTGAGCACCTCCGGCACCAACTCGGCCGGGCAGCGGTAGGTGAGCATGTCGGTGGCGTTGCGATCGACCGTTAGCCGGTGGTCGAAAGCCAGTTCCAGTTCGCCGGTCAGGCCGAAGTCGGGATAAGCGTGTTTCGCTGCCGGCGGCCGCCACATCTCGTCGGAGCGCGGCAGCGAAAATTTCGGGTGCTGTACCGACGTCCCCCGGATGGAGGTCCCTGCCATGCCCGGACCGCGGGTGTCGCGGCTCTTGCTGACGCCGTCCACCAGGACCGGCGTCGTGGTTCCCTGGTTGCCGCCCTGCATGTGCAGCACAGGCCTGGCGGGGCGCTCGCAGGTCCTGATCTTTTCCTGGAGGAGCATCAGCCCTTGGAGGAAGGCCTCGGGGCGGGGCGGACAGCCGGGTACATAGACGTCCACCGGGATGATCTGGTTCACCCCCTGCACCACGCTGTAGACGTCATACATGCCGCCCGAGTTGGCGCAGCTCCCCATGGAGATGACCCAGCGAGGCTCGGCCATCTGCTCGTAGAGCCTCAGGATGGAAGGGGCCATCTTCTTGAATACCGTGCCGGCGATCACCATCAGGTCCGCTTCGCGGGGTGTGCCGCGCAGCACCTCGGCGCCGAAGCGGGAGATGTCGTAGCGGGAGGTGAAGGAGGTCATCATTTCGACAAAGCAGCAGGAGAGACCGAAGAACATCGGCCAGAGGGAATTGGCCCGCCCCCAGTTGATCAGGTCGTCCAGGTTGGTGAGGAGGATATTGTTATGTGAGGTAGCGTCCTGTTCGGTCATACAATCCGTTCGAGGTTCGAGGTTCAAGGTTCAAGGTTCAAGGTTCAAGGTTCAAGGTTCAAGGTTCGGCATTTAACTTCGAACCTCGAACTTTGAACGTCGAACCTGTTTCGAAGGCCCCCATTCGAGCCCCCCCTTCAGCCAGAGCCAGACCAGTCCCAGCAACAGCACGATGATAAAGGTGGTGATGTGAATAAGGCCGGGAAATCCCAGTTCGTCCCAGGCAACGGCCCAGGTAAAGATAAATACCGCTTCCACGTCGAAAACGATGAAGAATATGGCGACCAGGTAGAAGGGGACCGGATAGGCGAGGCGGGCCGTACCCGTTGGGATCACGCCGGATTCATAGGCGATTTCCTTGGCTGCCGAGTGTTTCTTGTCCCCCAGCCACCAGGCGGCAAGCAGGAGAATGCCGATGAGCAGGACTGCGGCGGCGATGTAGATCCCGAGCGGCAGGATGTCCGCGTCAAACGGGGGCAAAATCGCTTTCTGTGGCGTGCTCACGGACATGGCGGCCTTGTAACAATCGTGTTTGAATGGGAAAACATTTCAATGGTAGCGCAATAACCGCGCATGTCAACGGCTCGGACGGGTTTCACGGCGCTAAAACAGAGTTCAGAGCGCGTTTTGTCTGAACCAGGCGAGAACGGCCCGTTTTTCCTGCGCCCCGCTCAGTGTGGCCTGCACTGTTCCCTTCTTCAGGATGAGCAGGGCCGGGATGCTGCGGATGCCGAACCTGCTGGACAGAATGGGGTTTTCCTCGGTATTGACCTGTACGACAGCTGCCTTGCCGGCAAGCTCTCCGGCAATTTCCCGCACCGCCGGTGCGAAGTTTCGGCAGTGCGGTCACCATGGCGCCCAGAATTCGGCGAGAACCGGGCCCGGGTAGCTGGAAACGAAGGAATCGAAGCTTCTGTCGGTCAGTTCTACCGGCTGAAGGTAAAGAGGGGGGAGCAATGCACGGCAATTGCCGCATTTGCCCGATCGGCCTTCTTTGGTGGAGGGTATGCGGTTGGCTGCGCCGCAGGCGGGGCAGGTAACAAGGTAGGTGGAAGCGGCTTCGTTCATGATTCATCCTCCATGCGATTGGGCGGACAAAAACGACTCGAAAACCTGGGGACGCCGCCTCCGCAGGACTTTTCCGGCGGAGGCGGCGTCATTTAGTTGATGCCTACCACGGCCCGAAACAGACGTTCTGTTCCCTGGCGGCCTTGGTTTCGTCGAGGCGGCTGACCGGCATGGTGAGCGGCGCCTCGTGGAGCGCTTCGGGGTTTTTCTCTGCCATTTCTGCAGCTTCTATCATCACTGCGATGAAGGCGTCCATGGTCTCCTTGCTCTCCGTCTCGGTGGGCTCGATCATGATCGCCTCCTTGACGTTGAGCGGGAAATAAACCGTCGGCGGGTGGTAGCCCCGGTCGATGAGGTATTTGGCTATGTCGATGGCATGCACCCCGTGCTTGAGCTGCCGGGAGGCGGAGAATACGCATTCGTGCATGCAGCTCTTGTCGTAGGGGAGGTCGAAATGATCCTTGAGCTGCGCCATCATGTAGTTGGCGTTGAGCACCGCCTGCTCGCTCACCTCTATCAGCCCTTCCCGGCCGAGCATGAGGATGTAGGCGTACGCCTTGGCCATCACCCCGAAGTTGCCGAAAAAGTTGGCCATCCGGCCGATGCTCCGGGAATTGACTTTTTCCAGGGCAAAGGCGCCGTCGCTCTTTCTGATTACCCGGGGCGTCGGGAGAAACGGGATCAGCGCCTTTTTTACGCCGACCGGGCCGCTGCCCGGACCGCCGCCGCCGTGGGGGGTGCCGAAGGTCTTGTGCAGGTTGACGTGTATCACGTCGAAGCCCACGTCGCCGGGGCGCACCTTGCCGAGGATGGCGTTGAGGTTGGCCCCGTCGTAGTACATGAGGGCATCGTGCTCGTGGGCGATGTCGCAGATCTCCTTGATGTGCGGGTTGAAGAGGCCGAGGGTGTTGGGGCAGGTCATCATCACCGCCGCTACCTCGTTGTTCATTGCCGCCCTGAAAGCGTCCAGGTCCATGTCGCCGTAAGGGGCGGAAGGGATGGTGATGATCTCGTAACCGACCATGGCGGCGCTGGCGGGGTTGGTGCCGTGGGAGGAGTCGGGGACGATGACGTACTTTTTCCGGTTCCCCTTGGCCCGGTGATAGGCGGCGATCAGCATGATGCCGGTCATCTCGCCGTGGGCGCCGGCCAGGGGCTGGCAGCTCACTTCATCCATTCCGGTGATCTCCGTCAGGAGCTCTCCCATGCCGTGGAGCAGGGCGAGGGAGCCCTGGGTGAAGGCTTCTCCTCCTGGGAGGAGCGGGGTCATCGGGTGTGAGCCGGCGAAAAGGGCCGATGTATTTTCGATGATCTTGGCGTTGTACTTCATGGTGCAGGAGCCGAGCGGATAGAAGTTGGTGTCCACCGAGAAGTTGCGCCGCGAAAGGTTGGTATAGTGGCGCACCAGGTCCATCTCGCTCACCTCGGGGAGCCCTGCAGGCTTCTCTCTGAGCAGGTCGGTGGGGAGGTCGGCTGCACGCGGCACATCCCCGGCGGGGAGCTTCAGACCGCGCCGCCCTTTAACGGATTTTTCATATATCAGTTTCATAACGCCCCCTCCAGCTCTTTTGCCAAAGCGTCTATCTCATCCCTGGTCCGTTTTTCCGTCACCGTTACCACCAGGCAGTTGTCCATTCCCTGGTAGTAGGCGCCGAGCGGCACGCCGGCTGCAACCCCTTTGTCGAGGAGCCTTTCTGCGACTTCTGCGGCGTCTTTGGGGAGAACCAGGGTGAACTCGTTGAAGGTGTTTGCCGTGTTGAGGAGTCTGACACCCTTGACCTTGGCGAGGAGTCCCTTGGCATATTCCGCCTTGTCGCGGTTGAGGCGGGCCAGATCAACCAGCCCCTCCTTGCCGACGCTGGCAAGGAAGATCATGCCGCGCAGTGCGCAGAGGCTCTGGTTGCTGCAGATGTTGGAGGTTGCCTTGTGTCTTTTTATGTGCTGCTCGCGGGCCTGGAGGGTGAGGACGAAGCCGCGCCGGCCGTTCTTGTCCACGGTCTCGCCGATGATCCTGCCGGGAAGGTTGCGGATGTATTTCTTGGTCGTGGCGATAAAGCCGAAGGACGGGCCGCCGAAGGATAGCGGGTTCCCCAGGCTCTGGCCGTCGCCGACGACGATGTCGGCCCCCATGGCGCCGGGGCTTTTCACCAGCCCGAGGCTGATCGGATAGACCGAGGCGATGAGGAGCGCGCCGTTGGCATGGGCGGTCAGGGCGATGTCGCCCAGGTCCTCTACCGAGCCGAAGAAGTTGGGGTTTTGCAGGATAACCGCGGCGGTCAGGTCGGTCAAGGCGGCGGTAAGGGCCGGCCGGTCGGCCAGGCAGTCCCGTGCGGGAATCTCGACTATCTCCACCCCCAGGTTCGTCAGGTAGGTCCTGACGATTTCACGGCTGAACGGATTGACCGAGCCGTCGATCACCAGCCGGTTCCGGCCGGTGACGCGCAGGGCCATCATCGCCGCCTCGGCCAGGGCAGTACCGCCATCGTAAAGGGAGGCGTTGCTGACTTCCATGCCGGTCAGCCGGCAGATGGCGGTCTGGTACTCGAAGAGCGCCTGGAGGGTCCCCTGGGAACATTCCGGCTGATAGGGGGTGTAGGCGGTATAGAACTCGGCGCGGCCGGAAAGGTGATCCACCACCGCCGGGATATAATGGTCGTAATAGCCGCCGCCGATAAAGCCGGTTACCGGGCGGTCGGTTCCGGCCAGTTGTTTCATCTGTCGGAGCAGTTCCTGCTCGGACGTGCCGTCGGGCAGGGCGAACGACCGGGCCCTGAGCCCTGCCGGAATCGGCGCGAACAGCGCATCGACGCTTGCCACGCCAATGGCGGCAAGCATTTCCCGGGTATCCTCCGGAGTATTTGGACAGTAGCTCATTATTCCAGCCCTTTCAGGTACTCGTCGTATTCCGCTTTGCTCAGCAGATTTTTTACCTCGGATATGTCGGACGGCTCAAGCCAGGCTATCCAGCCTGCGTCCTCGGCAGCTTCGTTGACGATCTCGGGGGTGTCGTTGAGCGCTTCATTCACTTTCGTCACCTTGCCCGAAAGCGGGGCGTAGATGTCGCTCGCCGCCTTTACCGACTCGATGCCGGCCAGAACCTCGAACTGCTTGACCGTCTTGCCCACCTGCGGAAGTTCGACAAAGGTGATGTCCCCCAGTTCGTGGGCCGCATGTTCGCTGATGCCGATGCTGGCGACCCCGTCCTTGATCTTTACCCACTCGTGTTCCTTGGTGAAATAGGTTTCCGTCATGATGTTCCCTCCCGATTTTGAATTTGAAAGATAGATATGAAATGCAATAAAGCCTTAACGCCTACGATCGTAGCGATCCGCCCTTGTAGAAGGGGAGTTCCACAACGGTTGCCTCCATGCTGACATTGTCGTGCCTGATAGTGAGGGGTGCGCCGACAGTCGCCACTGCCGGTTTGACGAAGCCGATACCTACGCCGCAGCCGAGCATGGGCGAAAAGACCCCGCTGGTCACCGTGCCGACGGCTGCCCCCTCGGAGCATATCTCATAATGGTGGCGCGGTGCACGGCGCGAACTCACCTGAAACGCTGCCTTGGCTTTTGTCAGACCAGTCTGTTGCTGCTTCAGCAGAGCCTCGCGACCGACGAATTGCTTGTCGAAGTTGACGAATGCGCCGAGGCCCGCTTCCAGTGGCGTGGTGACTTCGTCGATGTCGCTGCCGTAAAGACTGTACCCCACCTCCAGTCGCAGCACGTCCCGAGCGCCGAGCCCGGCCGGTTTTACCCGTTCGTCGCCGAGGAGCAGGTCCCACAGCTCGACAACCTTCTGCGCCGGCAGGAATATTTCGTAGCCCAACTCGCCGGTATAGCCGGTGCGGCTGACAATCGCCTCGACGCCGAGGATGTTCATCCGGATGAATTTAAAGTAAGGGATTTTGCCGATTTCCGGGCCGAAGGCCTGTACCAGCACGTCGCGGGAGAGCGGTCCCTGAATGTCCAGCTTGCCGGTGTCGGCCGACGTGTTGGAAAAGACCCCACCCGGTTTGAGGCGCGATTGAATCACGCTGAAGTCGTTGTCGATGGTGGCTGCGTTGACGACGATCATCACCGCGTCCTCTGCAAGACGGAAGACGATCAGGTCGTCGATGATGCCGCCGTTTTCGTTGAGGAGGAAGCCGTAACGGGAGCGCCCCACCGGTATGGATTTGACGGAGAAGGTGAAGACGTCTTCGAGACCGCTTGCCTCGATGTCTCCCTGGAAAAGGAATTCCCCCATGTGGCAGATGTCGAACAGGCTGGCCTTTTCCCGGCACCATTTGTGCTCGGCGATGATTCCTTCGTACTGGATCGGCATGTTCCAGCCGCCGAACGGTGCAAGTAGTGCCTTCATCTGCTGGTGCCGTGATAAAAGAGGCGTATTCCTGAGAGATTCCATGATTTTCTCCGTGAGAGGAAATTGAAAAAATGGCGCCTAAATTTAAAGAATTTATTTCATTTTGTAAACAGGTTTCTGGGGGATTCCTCATCCTTGTTGATAGCCGTCCGCTGTAGCCGGAGTGACGTCGTAAGCGCCTAGTGCCCGGTGTTGTAAACGAGGCCCCCTGCTGCCGCATATTCTTGAAGCACCGCCACCGCGTCATTACGCAGTACGTCGCGCAGGACGGTGATGCCGCGGGCATTGAGGGCCGCCACCCACTCTGCAAGTTTTGGCCCTTCGTCGAAACCGATAGCGCGGGCGTCTGCATCTCGTGCTCCACAAACCAGTCGGCGCACCCCGGACCAGGGGATGGCGCCAAAGCACATGGCGCACGGTTCGGTAGTGGCGTAGAGGTCGTATTGGAGCTTTCCCCCGTTGCCGATATCGTAGCGTCCCAGTGCCTTTTGAGCGCATGCCAGCGCCACTGTCTCCGCGTGGAGGAGAGAGCAGTTCGAGATGACAACCATGTTGATCCCCGGAGCTATCAGCTGCCCATCGCTGTCGAAGACTGCGGCCCCGAATGGTCCGCCGGTTCCATGTCGCACGTTCCGGCGGGAAAGCTCGATCACAAAACGCATTCGGTCGTCTGTACCGGGGAATATCCGGGGTGATTGTTCCAGGAATCGTTCTACCCAATCGGGCAGCTGAATACTTACTACGGGCATGGTCATCGCCGATCTCCTGCAATACCGGGAATTAAGCCGGGTGATTCGGGTGTCTGCACTCCAGACTGTCATACAAATAATACAACTTCTTTTTGGGGTGGGTAGCGGGAAGTAGAAGCAACAGGGATGTGGCGCTGCGACTCCGCCTGAAAATGCGCCATGCGGCTTCGGCCTGTCTGGCCGTGTTTCCTGTCCGTCCATGGATCTCAAGCAGCAGACTGTCCCGCTCTGCCAATGATCATATTCACAGACTCCATTCCCGTCGATGTTCGACAAGGTACTGCTGGGCCGGCTAAACCGAAGGCCGAAACGCCTTCCGATCATTTTCAAAGCACCGTCGCTTTACCTGGGGCTGTGGCCCGAAGTTCAGAAGCACCCACCTCAATCTCTGTTCCTTTAAACAGGGGATAAAGGCCGATTAAGGGCCAATCATACACAAGAAATGCTAATCCGCCTTTTCCGTTTTGATCTGTGGCTAATTTGAACCATATCGAGCAGTCATTTCTTTGTCTATGAATTTGCGTAACTGTCTTTCAAATCTTTGCAATCGGTCATGGCACTTATTAGTCCTTTGCAACCCAGCTTCTACATCTGAATCATCCGATCGGGAGGTAATAGATCCATACAATATACCCACTTACCCCTACACCTGTCTCAATATTCGGGATCTCATATAAACTCAAGAAACGACAATTTTCGCGCTGCCTGCTCGTAACTCATCATCCCAGAACCCTACCCACCCCGCCGATTATCCTCAAACAGCTAGAAAGGCAATTATGGGGGATGAATTATGACTGATGAAAAAGACGTAAAATCATACTTCATAATTTCCCTTGTTCCTATATCCGTGACATCTCCAAAATCACAAGATGGCCGTTCATCCCCTCTTACTCATCAGTCAGCTTTCTCTTCCCCGGCGGCAGGAAATTCTCCCCGGTGACAACACTCCTGCCGGTCTTTTCCTCAAGATCCCGGCGCGCCTTGCGGGCGATACCGCCCCCTTTCTTCCCCGCGGCCTTGTTCTCCTTCATACCGGTGGCGTTCATGGTCTCAGCAATCTGGCGGGTGGAAAGCTCCGCCAGTGCGGTAAAGATCAACTCCGCCTCGCTCATGTGGTCCCGCAGGTTCTGGCTCTTCAGACCCTTGAGCGCCTTGTGCTCCTGTACCTTCAAACCTGCCCATTCCCGGTGAATGATGTCGGTCAGGATGGCAAACTCCGACTCCTTCCTGATCTCGTGTTCTTTCCAGTAGTCGGTCAGCTTGTTGCGGGTCTCCTGGCCGGTCATCCGCTGCTGAATCCACTTTTCGCTCCTGCCGTGCTGCTGCCAGTACTCCCGGGCGCGGTCCAGCGAGCGGGACGGGTCGGCCATGTCCTGCATCCGCTCATAACCGACTTTGGCCAGCCAGAGTTTGATCGGCTCAGCCTTGGGGCTGGGAACAGACTGGATAAGGCGCAGCAGCACTTCGGGGCTGGCGACGTCGGTCAGGTATTTCTTCCCGTCAGCAGCTTCCAGTTTCAGTCGGTGACATTTTGTCACCGACTCGCTGCCTTCCTTGACAAGCCTTTCCTTCAGCTTGTTCCAGTATTTCCTTGCAGCCTGAAAATCAGGCTGCTGCAATAAGGCCCGGATGATATCCACAACAGAGAAATACCAGGTTTCGGACTTCTCGTCATAAACCCTGCGGATGTCATAATCCTCAAATAGTGCTGGCGTGATGTTCATGCTGACCTTTCTGCGGCATAAATGAGCTGAGCATAGAACCTGTCCTCTTAAAATTTCACCATACTGCAAATGTGTGACAGAATATGTCTTCTGTTAACGTAACAGCTCGTTCACTTGGCTTTCTCCTGCCAGGCCGCGAACTCCAATGGGCGAATACCGAAGCGTATCGCATTCCCTTGGTGCAGGTTTTCAAACTCTTCAAAGACCAGTTTTACGAATTTGTCATGGTCTTCTTTGGCCACCGATGAAGGTATGGCCGCCGATACTGCTTCCCTGGTCGGTTGTTGCCGGTGCAGGACGATCGCCTTGACTGTCTCGCTGAGTGCCTGCCGGTACCGCAAGCGGAAAGTATCAGGCGGCACAAGTTCCTGGCGGATTGCCAGATACTGCTGGCAGGAACGCTCGTAGGCCCAGATGAAGACATCGCGCAGCAGTTCAACCCGGTTCAGCTCGTACACTCCGAGCATGGCTTCGACATAGGCACGTTCCGGCACATCAATAAAGGAGAGCGGACAGAGGTTGTGCCGGATCAGCGGGATGTTGGCGGCCAGACGGGAAACGCGCTTGTTGACGTCCTCAAACGGCTGGAGGTATGGCAGATGCACCATGACGAAAAAAGCCTGTTCGAATGGGTCGCGAATCTCTTTGGCCATGGAGAGAGTGATCCTGAAAAGCTCGTTCAACCTCCGCGGCATGGCAATCGGCAGGTAGACGCTGCCACCGATGTCGACCGGCCGGTGCCGAATTCTCCCGCAGGCGCTGCTGTCCGCCAGGAGGCCATCGGAGAGAAGCGCATGCAGGCTGAAAATCGTATAGGGAGTAAAGTCAACCAGGTCAGCTTCGTTCACCAAATGCTCGATGGCGGCCTTGTGGTTGAGGATCATCTGGGTTTCCAGTGCGTCCTTCCCCTCGGCAGCCTGGCCGAGTTCGATCAGGCGCTGGATGTCGAGACGACTGTAGGTGTTGCCTTCAAGACGCGAGGACGCCCAGGAAAGGTCGATCAGCAGCCGATTCAGAATATTGCGGGCAAAAGTCCCGGCAGGCCGCTCATCATCGGGTGGCGTACCGATCAGCCGGAGCTGTTCCCGCAGCTCGACAGGGAGATACCATGTCTCGTTGGGATAGTATGCTTCGAGAAACCCTTGATTGTATCCGACAGGAGTCCTCATCTGGCGGGGCTGCCGGACGTGTGCCCTGATTTCCTCGCCTTCCGGTGAAAGTGGGACGTAGACTTCAGCAGAAGCTTCTACTAAAAGCAAAGGCAGCGTTATGCCGGCCTCTCCTGAAATCGACGCGAGGCGATAACGCACCCCCCGTTGCTTGCCCTCCCTGACAACCTGCCCCTCGGCAACAAATTGGGCAAGTCGGCGCTGCAAGCTCCGCCGGCTGATGACATCCTTCACCAGAGCATGCAGGGCATCCATGCCGATCCCTGCTGATTGGCGGCCAATTTCGGCGATGATGCGGGCATACGTATCAATGGCTATCTTTTTCGGCATGGCCCTGTTTCCTCGGGGCAGTTACGGTAGCGGTATCTATGCGCCAATACCATACTCCTGTTGGCGCACTATGTCAATTATTGCGCCAACAAAAGGCGCATAAATGCTTTTTGCGCCAATAGCTTTGTCGCAATTCCTGTCTATGTGTCGCGATTTGTCGTGAATCGGGCTATCGGGGAGAAAGCTAATACTCAATTACCAGCTGTTTGTTGTACTGCGGATTGACCTCCACATCCTTGTAGCCGTAGTGGTTTACAATCACCCGGGTCCTGCCAAGGGTGTAGTCGAACGAGTTGTGGGTGTGGCCATGCACCCAGAGAGCCGGGCCATGGTCAATGATCTCGTTGGAAATGTCGGTCATGAAGGCGCAGGTTCATATACTACTGAACAGTGAATAGATATGAAACATCTTATGGGTGGGTGTAGGTAGCGGATGTTCTCTTCGTCCAGGTAGCTGGCACGAGTGCGTAGCATGTGTGCTCGACAAGGATTATATTGGAGAGGATAGGCGTGAGGTAGAGCAGAGGCGAATTTCCACCTGCGTCAATATCTGCGTCAGAAAGAAAACAGGCACTCACGGTCGATATCGTAAGTGCCTGTTTTTACATATTAAATGGTGCCCAGAGACGGAATCGAACCGCCGACACGAGGATTTTCAATCCTCTGCTCTACCGACTGAGCTATCTGGGCGAAAAGGAATAAACTGTATAGCGTTATTTAAGTTCTATGTCAACAGATTTTTCGGCTATCCGGCAAAAAATTCGACTATGCGGCCCGTCGTTTTCCCGTTGGAAAAGGAGCGACCGCACGCATAATCAGGCCCTGGAGATAAATTTGCCGTCCCTTGTGTCGACCTTGATTTTTTCCCCGCTGTTGAGGTAGGGGGGGACCTGGAGCTTATGACCGGTTTCCAGGATCGCCTCCTTCGTCTGGGCGGTGGCTGTGGCGTTTTTAAGGACCGGTGCGGTATCGGTGACGGTCAGTTCCACGGTCATCGGAAGATCGACATTGACCATCCTTCCCTGAAACAGCCCCAGTTGGACTTCGGTTCCTTCCAGGAGGAAGGGGGCAATCGGCTCGAACCCGTCCGGCTCCAGTTCGAACTGCTCGTAGGTTTCCAGGTCCATGAAAACCCCCTTGCCGCCGTCGGTGTAAAGGAACTGCCCCTTGTGTCGTTCGAAGTCGGCCTCGTCTACCTTGTCGCCGGAGCGGAAGGTCTTTTCCAGCACCTGGGCTGTGATAAGGTTGCGATACTTGGTTTTGACCATGGTGTTGGAGCCGCGGGCCGTAGGGGACTGGAAGGTTACGTCGACTAGTATGCATGGCGCCCCGTCGAGCTGGATGACAAGGCCCCGCTTGAAGTCTGATGTTGTGTACATTTTGTATTCTCCTTGGCAAATATTCTCCTATGTTTAGCAGAAAAACGTGATAAATTCAACCGGCGGCTTGAGAGCAAATTCGACTTGCGGCATTTGGGCCTGAGTAAGGCATGCCCGTGACGAGTCGAGAGAAAACTACGGAGGAGAACGAATGAAGATAGATACGGAATACATCAAGCTTGACAGTTTTTTGAAGGCGGTAAATGCCGTTTGCTCAGGCGGTGAGGCGAAGATGATTATCGGTGAAGGTTTGGTGGAAGTGAACGGCGAGGTGGAGCTGCGCCGCGGTAGGAAACTCCGGGCCGGTGACCGGGTGACGCTCGGCGGGGAGAATTTTCTGGTTGAATAGGGACCGCTTTACCCCCCTGCCTTTTTCACCCGATAGCCGCGTTTCTCCAGTTCACTCACCAGCAGCTCGCGGTGGTCTCCCTGGATTTCTATGCTTCCCTCCTTCAATGTGCCGCCGGTGCCGCAGCGGCGCTTCAACTCGCCGGCCAGCGCTTTAAGAGCCTCGTCATTGAGCGGTACGCCGGTGATGACCGTCACCGTTTTGCCGCCCCGCCCCTTGCTTTCCCGCAGTACCCGAACGATGCCGTCCCCTGCGGTCTGCGCCGGTTTCCGGCGGCAGATGCATCCTGCCGTGGATTTGCCGCAGTCAGGGCAGATCCGTCCCAGTTCCGATGAGTAGACGAGGCGCGAATTTTGGGATTGATCTCGTTTCATGGCCATCTTTTTAGCAGAAAACGCCGCTCATTGTCACGACAAATGCTTCGATTCCAGACAGGTTATTGTTTTATTTTGTAGCCGCTTTTGTATTGACACTGTACCTTGTAAAAGTATATTTTAATGTGCGTTGACTTAATGTGGCTGGTTTGCCCGGGAGGACGGATGGGTACTTCATGAACGAACTTATTGAGATACTCGTGCAATTCGGCGGCGACAAGGGGGGAGGGCCGGGCAATGTGGCCGTCCGCTTCCTGTTGCCGACATTTTTCTGGTGCGTCCTTGCGGGGGTGGCGTCCAGTCAATGGCGCAGGAGCAGCGAAAATAAAGACCTCTATGTGGGGATCGCCGCGAGCATGGGTATGGCGCGGGAACTTCTGATGTTCACCGCCGAGTACGGGGCCTGGCGCAATATGGTGCCGTTCGAATTCATGTTCAATTACTACCCGCCGTTGGAACATGCCACGACCATGCTGTCATGCATCTTCATCGGGTACGCCTTTCTCAACTACCAGCTCAAATGCACGAGGTTCTCGCGCTTCTTCGTCGCCGGCGCCACAACCATCACCCTCATGCTTTACGCGGTAACGGCCGTTGCATGGCATGACTTTCTGGCCCGTAATGCCCGCGTCCCATTCGGCACATTCTGGGGTGACATGGCCTTCAGGACCACTGCCTCCGTCTTCATGGGACTGGTGCTCGGCGCCTTCATCCATGCCGTCGCCCGGGGCAAGAAGGTCTCCAAGGCGCTGATATGCGGTTTCTCGTTCCTGTTCCTCGACGAATTCCTGATGATCATCAACCTCCTCAGCAATGAGCGCCACATCGACATCTACGCTCCCATCAGGCACAACCTGCACATCTGGGCCATCCCGCTGTTTCTGTGGACCTACTGGGCCGATCTCAGCAAGCGGATGGGCGAAGCCGAACAGGTGATCAAAAGCGTTTTCAATCTCAGCCCCGGCATGCTCTGTCTCATCGATTTCGAGGGTACGTTCCGGGTCGTGAGCCCGGCATCGAGCCAGGTGCTCGGCATCCCTCCCGAAGAGCTCACCGGACGCCGACTGACGGAGTTCGGATTTGAAGTGCGACGGGACGGCAACCTGTCGTTCGTGTCCGAAGACGGCATTATGGAGCCGCTCCAGTTCGAGAAGAAATATCTTCCGGCGCACGGTCCCGGCCGCTGGCTGCATTGGAACCTCCAGCCGGTTGCGAAGGAAAATATCATCTATGCGGTGGTTTCCGACGTCACCGAGCAAAAGGGGCTCGCCGAGGAGCTTTTGGAGGAGAGGAACAAGCTGGATGCGATTATTTCCTGCCTGGGGGACGGCCTGAGCATCCAGGACACCGACTACCGGATCGTCTACCAGAACCAGATCCATAAAAATATGCTCGGCGACCACGTCGGCGAATATTGTTACCGGGGCTACGGGAGTGATGCCCGGGTCTGCCCGGATTGCCCGGTTGCCGATGCGTTCCTGGACTTGCAGGTGCATCACGCGGTACGGACGGTCAAGCAGGGCGATGATGCGAGATACGTTGAAATCGCCGCCTCGCCGCTTAAAGACGGGAGCGGGGCAGTCATTGGGGCGATCGAGTTGGTGCGGGACATTACCGCGCGCAAGGAAGCGGAAGAAGAAATCCGCAGACTGAACAGCGACCTGGAACGGCGGGTGACGGAACGAACTGCGCGGCTCACCGAGGCTTGCAGGGAGCTGGAATCGTTCAGCTTCTCCGTTTCCCATGACCTGCGCTCCCCGCTGCGAAGTATTTGCGGCTACAGCGAGCAGTTGCTGGAGGACTACGGCGGGAACCTTGACGATCAAGGGCGGCGTTACGTGGAAAATATCCTCAATGGGGGGCGGCGCATGGCGCAGATCATCGAGGCCATGCTCGACTTTTCCACCATAAGCCGCAAAGAGCTGCACAGGGAAAACGTCGACTTGAGCGAGCTTGCCGTCGTGGTGATGGCCGAACTCCGGCTCAGCGACCCCGAACGCATGGTCTCTTTCACCATCTCGAAGGGGCTGGTGGTCAACGGCGATGCAAGGTTATTAAGGTCGGTGATGGAGAACCTGTTCGGCAACGCCTGGAAGTACAGCGGAAACGTGCCGCACTCCTGCATCGAATTCGGCAAAATGGAGGAAGGCGGCGCATCCGTCTTTTTTGTCCGCGACAACGGAGCCGGCTTCGACATGGCGCACTACGACAGGCTTTTTGCACCGTTCCAGCGACTGCACCTTGAACGGGAATTCCCGGGAAACGGCATCGGGCTCGCCACCGTGCAGCGGATCATTCAGAGGCATGGCGGGCGCATCTGGGCGGAAAGCGCGCCGGTCAGGGGAGCGACGTTTTACTTCACCCTCGGCTAAGAGCCGGTCAAATCCCCTCCAACTCCCGCATTTCAGGCGTAATTCCCATGATAAAAAAGCCGCGGCACCTCACTTGCCAGAAGCGGCCGTGGCGTCAGGTGGTCCGGGATTTGCAGCAGGGTTACCCCCGGTGGCGCTTCGAGTTGCTCATATAGCAGATGGCTGCGCTCCTGGTAGGATTTGGACAGGTGCATGGGGAGGACGAAACGGGGGCGGAGCCTGTCCAGGAGGAGATTGAGGTCGTTTGTGCAGAGGTGGTGGGAAACGCGGGCCTTGTCAAGCTCTACGGCGAGAAAGGAGCATTCGCAGACGAGGAGCGTCACCCCCTCCATCAGGGAGACGATCTTCTCCAGGTTCTCCGCGCTGAAGCCGATGTCGGTCATGTAGCCGACGCTGCCCGGCTTCTGCTCCTTGCGAATTGCCCCGTAGAGAGCTCCCGCATCTTCAACGGTGCGGTTTTCGATGATCTCACCCCGGCGCCCGAGGACCGTCAGCGGCTCTGCGCCGAATTCGCCGTCATGAAAACGCTTCTTCAAAAGCCTCAGCCAGTCACCCCTTACCAGCCCCGCCCCTTCGATCTTCCCCTCATCCACGGCAAAGGATTCCCGTTCCGTGACCCGGAAGGCGAGCGATGGGATTTTATGGTCGCAGAGCGCGGCATCGACCTTGAGCCAGGCGTTGCGGTAGATGGTCGTGTCGATGCGCAGCTCTTCTCCTGCCGCGCGGCGGGTAAATCCTTCTGCGCCGGTGAAAAGCGACGTTGCGATGCGGCCGGGTGCGACGTCGTGAACCCGGAAGGTGCACCAGCAGGGCTCGGCCAGGTTCCAGTCATAGCTTGCCAGCTTGCTCGCCATCTTGTCGGCGATGCCTGGCGGGCCGAAGATGTCCACCGTTTTAGGCGACACGTGGTTGTGGCGGATAAAGGTGTCGACCCCCATGAAGTGGTCCATGTGGGCATGGCTTATGAACAGGGCGTTTATGGATTTCAAGACCCGTTTGGCCAGGTGATGAAGCTGGCCGCAGTCGAAGAGGAGGCTTTTTCCCAGCGGGCGGGCATGGAGGAGCAACAGCGGGTCATCCAACAGACCGGCGAAGAAGGTTGGCTCGATAAAACGGAACGGCAGTCGCTGTTTCATGGTCTAATAGTATCATACCTTGACCTGCGTCAATTGCATTGTAAGGAGAAAAAGGTAATGTTGTATCCAGGAAGCGGTTAAAACGACGACGGACGGGACACGACCCGGCAAGGAGGGAGAATATGGGCGAAAAAAAAGGAACGGTTATCGGAGAGGCGCTGACATTGGCCGCATTGGTTGCCTACCAGGACGGAACGGTGGCCAGCAGGACCCTTATCGACAAGCAGGTCGGCACCGTCACGGTTTTTGCTTTCGACGAAGGGCAGGGGCTGAGCGAGCACACCGTTCCCTATGATGCCTTCGTCCAGATTCTCGATGGCGAGGCGGAGATCACCATCGCCGGAGAGCCGCACCATCTGTCTGCCGGGCAGATGATCATCATGCCGGCCAACAAGCCCCATCTCCTGAGAGCGGTGAAGCAGTTTAAAATGCTTTTGGTCATGATCCGCTCTTGACACTACTTTGGTATTCATGAAACAAAAAAGGCCTGCGTTTGCAGGCCTTTTTGCGTCAATCTGAAAGTTTTTTACGGACAGCCGCAGCGTCCGGCCCTCCCTGCCTCGTATCCCTTGTGGAGGAGCTTCGCCACTTCCATGGCGTGGTAGGTGAGGATCAGGTCTGCGCCGGCGCGCTTGAAGGACATCATGGTCTCCATGATCACCCGCTCTTCGTCAATCCACCCCATCTTGCCTGCGGCCTTGATCATGCTGTATTCGCCGGAAACGTTGTAGACCGCCACGGGGAGGTTAAATTCGTTGCGCATCTCGCGGACGATGTCCAGGTAGGGGAGGCCGGGCTTGACCATGATGATGTCCGCCCCTTCCTCCACGTCCATCTGTGCCTCGCGCACGGCTTCCAGGCGGTTGGCCGGGTCCATCTGGTAGGAACGCCGATCGCCGAACTGGGGGGTGGACTCGGCCGCCTCGCGGAACGGGCCGTAGTAGCCCGAGGCGTACTTGACCGCATAGCTCATTACCGGGATATGGTCGAAACCGTTGCCGTCGAGACTCTCGCGGATCGCCGCCACCCGGCCGTCCATCATGTCCGAAGGGGCGACCATGTCAGCGCCGGCACGGGCATGGGAGAGGGCCTCCTTGGCCAGGAGTTCCAGGGTCTCGTCGTTGTCCACGTCGCCGTTCCTGATGATGCCGCAGTGGCCGTGGTCGGTGTATTCGCACATGCAGACATCGGTGATCACCACCAGCTTAGGCACATCTTTTTTCAGCGCCCGGATCGTCTCCTGGATGATGCCGTGTTCGGCGTAGGCGTCGCTCCCCACCGCGTCCTTTTTTTCCGGGATGCCGAAGAGTATCACCGCCGGTACGCCCAGTTCGTAGGCTTCCTGGGCTTCGGCAACGATGTTCTCGATGGATTGCTGGTAGATGCCGGGCATGGAGGAAATTTCCTTCCTGATCCCCTTGCCGAAGGCGGAAAACATCGGGTAGATCAGGTCGTTGGTGGAGAGGGAGGTCTCGCGGACCATGTTGCGGAACACTTCCTTGCCTCTGATGCGGCGGGCTCTGAATTGGGGAAAGAACATGGGGTTTTCTCCTTTATGTTGAAATTGTCGCTTTTATTCGCTCAGGCTAAATATCATACAACAAGTAACGCCAACTGCCCAAACCATTTTGCGCCGTTGCCCGATTTTTTGTAGGTAGTCCTGGCCATCGTGTTTTCCCTTACCGTCCTCCCTTACCTGCCAACAAAGCTGTTTTCCAAGAGCCCCGACAGAAGCCCCTGCAACTCCTCCCCCGCCACGGTCTCCTTTTTCATGAGTATCCCTGCCAGTTCTTCCACCGTCCGCCAAGTGGCGGGATCGTTGAAGATCTCGTGAAGCTTCCGCATGACGTTCAGGCCCACGAGGCGCGTCTGCCGCCCGTCCGGATAGAGCCGTCGGCAGGCGTTCTCCCACTCGTCGATGTCGCTTGCTGCGCCCCAGCGCTTGTCCTCATCCGTAGGCGCATTGTCCTCGAAATAGCGGTTTTCGGCGGCAATGCCGGCCAGGGTTGCCAGACCTAGCTCATAGAGGTTCAGCTCCGCGTTGCCGCCGAGGAGGGAGTGCCCCTGCTTCCGGAGGAGAGTCCCCACGCATGAAGTCCCATCAGCGATGGAGACCTCGGCAACGGCAAACCGCCCCCGGCCGAGCAGGGTCTGCATCACTGCGTGTCCCGCCTCATGGTAGGCGAGGCGTTGCCGGTTCGGCATCATCATGACCTGTCCTCCTTTGCGGCTATTTTCGGCTGTTGAAAGACAGCGGTTAGAGCGGGCGGCTGATGCCCGTTGCCCGCAATTATACAGGATTGACCCGGTAAATCAACGGACCGGTGGAAGTATGGGGGGTGAAATCTTCCTGAATACGAAGCTGGAATGAGAGAAAAGCGGGGCAATAGTTGTCATGTATACAACGCGATACCGGGGAGGTTCGTTATCAGACCTTGAAAACCTTCATCTGTTCTCTAAGTACCCCAATCTGCATAAAGAGGTTAGTGGCCACTTTATCCATGACCTTTGTTGCATCCAGATTAATGGAGGCAGAGGACTGGATGTCCTCTACAGCATGGGCAATCTGGTCGCTACCGCGGGACTGCTCTCCTGAGGCACGGCTAATAGTGGAGATCATGCTGGTGATATTCTCGGTGGACTGTGCGATAAAATTGGCCACCTTGCTCTGTTCAAGGGTAGAATTCCGCACCTGCTCGGTCAGTTGCTTCATATGTTCCGCCGAAGACATGATAAGCTCGCTTCCCTGCGACTGCTCCTTGGTGGCGTTCGCAATTTGACCGACCATCTCGGATACCTGCTCCATCGCCTCACGGATCATCTGGCTTCCCCTGGACTGTTCGAGGGTGGTTAGTGCAATCTCGCGCATCTGGTCGGTAGCCTTCTGCACCCCTTCATATATCTTCTTCAGGGCTTCACCCGATTTTTCGGAAAGATCTTTTCCATCGGCAATGCTCTTCTCTGCGATATGAATCGCTTCAACTGCCCGTGCCGTCTCGTTCTGTACAGCACTTATCACCTTTGTTATCTCTTGGGTGGAGGCGCTGGTTCGCTCAGCCAGTTCCTTTATCTCGTCGGCGACGACTGCAAAGCCTTTACCGTGTTCTCCAGCCTGGGCGGCAATAATGGCTGCATTGAGGGCAAGAAGATTGGTTTGGCCCGCCACTTCGTCGATGACCGAGAGGATGACGCCGATTGCGCTTGCTCGCTCGGAGAGTGAGTTGATAACCTCAGAGGTAATATCCGATGCGCGTTTAATCTCGCTTATTCCAACAATGGAAGCTTCAACGGCAGAGCGACCGAATTCCGCGTCACCGCGCACCTCGTCGGAAATTGCCGCAGCGGCGGCTGCACTCCGTTCGACCTGTTTTATGCTGGTATCCATCTGCATGACCGAGGAAGAGGTGCTGGCAGCCGCTTCCTGAAGGTTTCCAACGCTGCTTCCCACCCGCTTGATGGAAGCTGTCATCTGCACTATGGATGAACTCACTTCACCTACGGATTTGTTGAGAGTTTCAGCATTATGGGCAACTTCGGTGACACTGGCAGTCATCTCCAGGATTGACGATGAGCTTTCGGAAGCAGACAGTGACAAGTGATCGATGCTCTGAGCCACACCCTTGATGGATGCATTGATCTCGATAACCGCCGACGAGGTATTACTGACCCCCTCGGACTGGAGCTGTGCGGCATTTACCACCTTGCCGGTCGTTCCAGCCAAATTCTCGGTGATGTGGTTCAGTTCTCCCGCTGCAGCATTGACCTGGGTAACTATCTGATTCAGGTTCTGGATCATGCCGTTAAGAGACTCTGTCAAATGTCCGAACTCGTCATTTGAAACAACCTCAAGAGTCCTTGACAGGTCCCCGTTGGCCACCTGCTCCGTCACTTGGCACAGTGATACTATCGGTCTGATAATCAGTCGCTTCATGGTAAAGAAAAGAATTACACCGAGAATCAACGCCATGGCAAGATTTACAGCTATGACATAAAAGACGGTCTTCGTTAACTGATTTTTGACCTTTGCATCTGAAAGACCGATATAGACCGTGCCGTGGTCGCTTGAATCAATAGTCACCTTGTGTGAAATCTCGATGGCCAGTCCCGACTTCCTGATTGCCGTAAGGATCGCACCAGTATCGCTGTCCTGTGGTAACCCGGCGATGATTTTTTTTGCAATGGGAGATTTTTCGGAGAAGCTCGCAAGGTGGGTGGTCAGGTATGCATTTTCATTGTCCTGGATAAGTGCATATACCACATCTTCGTCTTTGGTAATGTCACCGACAATGGCGTCAAGCTGAATGTTGTCCTTGAGCAGAATCGGGTCCTTGCTGATGTTGGCGATATATGTTCCAAGGCTTCGCCCTTTATCGATAAGAAATCTGTTGAGAGTTGCCCGCTCATTGAAAATTATCAGCGCTGTCCCCACAACGGTCGAAAAGATGAGGATTCCCACAACGATAAGAAGTAATTTGGCGCGGATACTGCCTTTGAACTTCAGCATTCTACCTGACATTTGAGCGTGCTCCTTAAGAGACTCGATAAAAGTTGGTAAATCTCACCTGCGCTGTCATGCCGTCCGCGGTTTACACCGCCGGACGGCATGACAATGTTGGATCAAAATATTACAGATGTTTTTTCAGCCAGCTGTCCATCTCCCGTACCGAGTTGTAATCGGCATCCTTGGGTACGATGAACTTGTCGACCATGATACCGTCGAGAATGGCTTTCCCTTCCGGATCCTTGTGCATGTTGAGGAAAATGTCCCTGATCTTTGCCTTCAGGGCCGGATCGGTGTCTTTCCGGACAACCACTGGCGGAATGCCATATTTGGGTGATTTGCGGATAATCTTGGTCTGGGAGGTAAATGCGGGGTTTTTCTTTGCTGCATAATCGTAGATAAGGCTGTCTACGCTCGCCCCGTCCACCAGTTTCTTGGCAACCGCCTCGATGGATTTGTCATGACTCTTTGTATAGAGCACCTTGCTGAAAAATTTCTCGGGAGTGGTGTTGAAATCCTTGCCGATCATATAGGTGGGAACGATCTTGCCGGTATTGGACTTGGGATCGGTAAAGGCGAATTTTTTCCCTTTCAGATCCCCCAGGTTCTTGGCCGGACTATTCTTGTGCGCAATTATGTAGGCATAATAAAAGGGCTGCCCGTAGGATTGGGGCGCGACGACCAACTCCGCCCCGAATTTGTCATGGTCCTTCACGTAAGGGCCGGAACAGACGAAAGCAAAATTGAGGTCGCCGCTTTCAAGCATCTTGTCGGTTTCGTCGTAGTTTTCCTTCTGCACCATTTCCACTGGCTGGCCGAGCTTGGCACCCACATAATCGATCATTTTTTTGTAATACTTGACCGTTTCCTTAGGCGAAATCATGGCCGCCACGCCGATTTTGACCGGTCCTCCGGCCGCCATCGCAGCTGCTGCGTTCAACCAGAGAACTGCCGCACAGATACCAACCCATCTTTTCATCGTTGCATCCTCCTTGTATTTTGTGAACTCCCTTGAACCCCGTCTTCCGATTTTTCGCCTCCGACGTGCCATCAACTGCCGGATGACTCGTGCAACGTCTCGACCATCAGCACCTTCCGTCCGGGTCGCGTCCGGTGTCAAACATTAATGAACGTTAGTAGTTTCTACACAAGAAAGCACATTAAATCAATAAAATATCGTGGGGTTAGGCAGGAATGGGTGCAAATAAAATTTACACATTGGGAAAATGTAAAGATTAAGGGGGGATAGCGGCAGGGCATGTAGTAAGCCGGAGTCGGAAATATGTAATCCGGAGCAATCACCAGATGCAAGGCCATAACCCCATGGACTCCTTGCCAGTGGAGCAGGATTGGATAAAATTAAGAGATGGGTCGGGATACAGACAGGCTGCCGAGTGGAGGGAACCATGAACCGACGACAATTCATGCAGAGCGTAGTTGCCGGGACCGTGGGGTTGATGTCCGGCGAGGTGCTGGGCGGTAACACGACCGGCCAAGTTCTGCCGAGGGCCGCCGGTCCGACCAGGACCCGGGTGGCCCTGGTCAGGACCGGCAACCGGGCAACCGGCATCAAGCGGGCGATCGGGCTGCTGGGGGCCAACCCTGTGGCCGGCAAGCGGGTGCTGCTGAAGCCCAACTTCAATACCGCCGATCCCTTTCCCGCCTCCACCCACAACGACACCCTGGTCCAGCTCATCGCCGAACTGCGGGGGATGGGGGCCAAAGCCATTACCATCGGCGAGCGGAGCGGTCCGCCGGACACCGCCGACGTGTTGCGCGACAAAGGGGTTTATGCGCTCTGCAAACGTCTCGACGTCGGGCTCATCAACTTCGAGGATCTGCCGCCGGAAAACTGGACGAAGGTGGTCCCGCCGGGGAGCCACTGGAACGACGGCTTCCTGGTGGCGAGGCCGGTCCTTGATGCCGAGTGCGTGGTTGTCACCTGCTGCCTCAAGACCCACGGCTATGGCGGAGTCTTCACCATGTCCCTGAAGAACTCCATCGGCTTCGTCCACAAGAAGAACATGCGCGAGTTGCACTCCTCGTTTCTCAGCCAGCGCAAAATGATCGCCGAGGTGAACGTCTCTTACCGGCCGGCCCTTATCTTGCTGGACGGCATCGAAGCCTTCGTCGACAAGGGGCCCATGGAGGGGCCGAAGAAGCGTGCCGATGTGATCCTGGCCGGCACCGACAGGATTGCCATTGATGCGGTGGGGCTGGCGGTTCTCAAGGAACTTGGGAGCAACCGGGCGATCATGGACACCACCATCTTCGCCCAGGAACAGATCGCCAGGGCCGTGGAGCTCGGGCTGGGGGTCAAGGACCCCGGCGCCATCGAGATCGTCAGTGACGACGAGGCCGGCCGGAGCTATTCAGAGAAGCTACGGCGGATTCTGGCCAAGGGCTAGGCTGTGGGTTGGCAGAGATATATTTCTATTTTGCGCGCTGAATGGAGAGAATTCGGTAGGCACAATACGTAATTCTCAGTCAACAAAAAAGCCGCCCAAGCATTTGATTCGGCTCGTAGCGGCTTTGTGGCTGTTAACATACTTTTCGATCTTATCGATCGGGGCAGGCTCAAGGAAGCGAATATTCATGGTTTGTACTTCTCGAACACTTCAGCGGCAGAAAGGGTTTTGATTTTCCCCGCCTTATACCCTTCCCAGCGCCGTGATGCTTCATCAGTCCAGAATTTCTCGATCTCCTTATCCGGCATATCCAGCGATTCAATAATATAGTCAACTAACTGGAGCCGTTCAAGGGGAGGAAGAGCAGTTGCTTGATGAATAAGAGGATTGTTACGTTCGAGCATGGTGGCACCTCATCTCTATCCAGGTAAGCCGGACGTTACTATTGCAGGGAGTATATCAGCATGTTTGAGCGGTAGTCAAGGCGACAGGGAATGCTCGGTTCTTTCACAATTCGGGCAGTTCATGTTTTTCTCCATGCAATCACGATTTGCAGAATTTGCGCAAGATTTTAAACGTTGGAAAAGGTAAGGAGTGCGAACGGATAGCGATCAGGGCATGTAGTAGGTTATCTCGTTGTGGCCGACGAGGAGATACAGTCCGATCATCGAGGGGCGTTCGCAGGGGGCGCACTCCCACTCGGCGAGGAGCTCCGCCGCGTGCTCGCCGCACTCGGGGGTGAGGAAGAGATCCACCCCTCCATCTTCGCGCTCCTGCCGGAAGAGCGCCATCGTGCGCGGTGCGCGGGCAGCGGCAAAGGCTTCGGAAAAAGCTTCCTTGCGCTGCTGCACCTCCCCTGCTGCCACCTCCCCGGTGGTCAGGGGCAAATGATACCAGTTCTTCACTTCCATGTGCTCCATCACGGTCACCCCTTCCGCTCCTCTCCCGCCAGCCGGTCGAGCATCCGCTCCTGGTATGCCGGCAGAAGATCCAGGCTTAAGGGGCGCCTGCGGGTCAACTCCAGCTTCATCAGCTTGAAGTTCAGCTCACGCACCTTCCTGCTCCGTTCTTCGCCGTCGTCCATGGAGAGCACCAGCCGCCGCAGGGAGTGGACCTCGTTGGAAAGCTCCAGTTCGGGCGGCAGGCAGCCGGCGTTTTTCATCACCTTGTAGGCCATGCGCAGCTCATCCGGCACGGCGGAGAGGTCCTCCTCTACCAGCGGCTTTCCCTTGCCGGCAAGGTTGTCGAATTCCCCCCGCTCCATGGCTTCCCTGATTCTGCGCTCGGCTATTGTTGCGAAAACGTCCATGCTCATTCGTTGATTGTCGGCGGAAGATTGGTGCTCTTCAGGCAAAATAGCGGACGATCTCCCCGGTCAGTGCTTCCAGGGTATATGCCGGGGGCTCGATATCCACCGGCAGTCCCAGTTCGCGGCAGGTCCGAGAGGTTATCGGGCCGATGGAGGCGATAGTCACCCCTTCCAGGAGGTTCAGCAGCCGGTTTTCACCGAGCATGGCGGCCAGGTTCTGGGCCGTTGATGAGGAGGTAAAGGTGATGCAGCGGATGCGCCGCTCTTCCAGGGCTTGCAGGGCTTCAGCCGGCAGGGACTCCGGGATGACGTTGCGGTAGGCGACGGGGGCTTCGATCTCCGCCCCCATCTTCTGCAGCTCCGTGGGGATAAGATCGCGCGCCCGGTCTGCCTTGGGGAAAAGGACCCGTTTGCCGTTCATGTCGAGTGATCTGAACGCTTCGATCACCCCTTCCGCCTTGTAATCGGCCGGCACCAGGTCTGCGGTGATGCCGTACGTGGAGAGCGTAGCCGCTGTTTTGGGGCCGACGGCGCAGATGCGGCAGAGGCCGATGGCCCTGGTGTCCAGCCCGCGATCGTGCAGGCGTGTGAAGAAGCTGCTGACGGCGTTGCAGGAGGTGAAGATCAGCCAGGCGAAGGAAGGCAGCGTGTCGATTGCCGCGTCGAGCTCCGCGAAGGTTTCCGGCGGTACGATCCGGATTGTGGGGCACTCGAAAACCTGCGCGCCGTAGCCTGCGAGGAGGCGGGAGAATTCGCCCGCCTGGTCGGCGGCCCTGGTCACCAGAATCCCCTTGCCGAAGAGGGGGCGGTTGTCGAACCAGCGCAGCTTGTCCCGAAGGGTGACCACGTTGCCGACGACGGTGATTGCCGGCGCCTTGAAGGCCGCCTTGCGCGCTTTGTCGGCGATGTCGGCCAGGGTGCCGACCAAAACCTCCTGCTCCGGCCTTGTCCCCCAGCGGATCAGGGCCACAGGCGTTTCTGCGCTTCTTCCGTGGGCCATCAGGTTTTGTGCGATCAAGGGCAGGTTCTTGATCCCCATGTAGAAGACCACCGTGCCGCTCCCGAGGGAAAGACGTTCCCAGTCGATGTCCGACGCTTCCTTGCCCGGGTTCTCGTGGCCGGTGACAAAGGCCACCGATGTGGTGAAGTCGCGGTGGGTGAGGGGTATCCCGGCGTAGGCGGCAGCGCCGATGCCGGCGGTCACCCCCGGTACGATCTCGAAGGGAATGCCGGCCGCAACCAGGGTTTCGCACTCTTCGCCGCCGCGGCCGAAGACAAATGGGTCGCCCCCCTTGAGGCGGGCCACCACCTTTCCTTCGAGGGCCTTCTCCACCAACAGCTCGTTGATCTGCCGCTGCTCGCGGTTGTGGGCGCCTCCCACCTTGCCGGCATAGATCCGCTCGGCATGGGGCGCGGCGTAGTCGAGAAGGTGTTCGTTGGCCAGGTAATCGTAGAGGATGACGTCGGCCTTGCCGATGCAGTCGCGCCCCCTGACGGTTATCAGTCCGGGGTCGCCTGGGCCGGCGCCGATGAGGTAGACAAAGTCGCGTTTTTTAGAAATTTCGGTCATGGATCAACGCCTGATTCAGTGGGAAATGGGAGCGCATGGGGAACAACGGGTAATGGGGGTATGGGTAAAGGGGCGGCTGGGCACTCATACACCCATCCGCCCATCCACCGGTCCTTAAACGGGAATCTCTTTTTCCCGTGAAACTTCCCGCTGGTAGACTTCGGCAAGGATCTCGTGACCACCGTCCTTGAGCAGTTGCTCGGCAAGGGTGATGCCGAGTTTTTCGCACTCTTCAGCAGGTCCGCTGACGCTCCCCTTCACCGAGGTTTTGCCGTCCACCGAAGCGATGAAGCCGGTCAGCTTCAGCTGGTCGCCTTCAACCTCGCCGAATGCGGCAATGGGGACCTGGCAGCCCCCTTCGCAGCGCCAGAGAAGGGCGCGTTCGGCCCTGACCGCATAGGCGGTGGCGGGATGGTTGAAGAAGTCGATGGCGCTTTTCACCTCTTCGTTGTCGAGGCGGCATTCGATGCCGAGCGCCCCCTGGCCGATGGCCGGAATGGAAATATCCGTGGGGAGGTACTCCGCCACCTTGTCGGTGAAGCCGAGTCGCTTCAGGCCGGCAGCAGCAAGGATGACGGCGTCGAGGTTCTCCGCCTCCAGCTTGTTGATGCGGGTTTCCACGTTGCCGCGGATGATGACCATTTCCATGTCGGGGCGGATTTTCAGCAGCTGGGCCTGGCGGCGCAGGGCGCTGGTGCCGATTTTCGCCCCTTTTGGCAGGTCGGCGAATTTTATGCCGCGGGAAATTACCGCATCGCGCGGGTCTTCCCGCTCGGTAATGCAGTGCAGTCCCAGACCTTCGGGGAACTCGGTCGGCACATCCTTCATGCTGTGGACTGCGATGTCGATGTCGCCGCGCAGCATGGCCTCTTCGATCTCCTTGACGAACAGTCCTTTCCCCCCAACCTGGGCCAGCGGCACGTCGAGGATCTTGTCGCCGATGGTCTTGATCTTGAGCAGGGATACTTCCATCCCCGGATAACGCTTTTCCAGCTCCGACTTCACCCAGTTGGCCTGCCAGAGCGCCAGCTGGCTGGCGCGGGTTCCTATGCGTAGAGTTTTAAGGGCCATTTATCCATATCTCCTTTAAAAAAAGTTAAAACCTAGATCCATTTGAGATTATTCTTCCAGCTCTCCAAGTTCCTCAACTTCCGGCCTTGTCGTCTCCAGTTCAAAGAGGTTGCGCAGGGCATCGATGTAGAGGTCGTTGCGATTCCCCTGCTCGGCACGCTTCAGCACGCTTGTCGGTTGGTGAAGCAGTTTGTTCATGATGGCGCTGGTCAATGCTTCCAGACGTTTTTCAGCGTCCGGCGGCAGCTCTTTCCAGTTGGCCAGGGTCTTTGCCAGTTCTGCGCGGCGGATCTCGTCAAATTTGCTGCGGAGCGCGACGATGGTCGGAGTGACCTCCAGGGAGGAGAGCCATTTGAAAAACTGACCGATCTCCTGCTCGACAATTGCTTCCGCCTTCTCTGCCTCTTTGTTGCGCTGTTCCAGGTTTGTGGCGACAACGCCGTTCAGATCGTCAACGGTGTAGAGATAGATGTTTTCCACGTCGTTGACCTTGGGGTCGATGTCGCGGGGAACGGCGATGTCGATGAAAAACATCGGTTTCATCTTGCGTCGACGGATGACTTCTTCCACGTTCTTCGGCCCGATGATGAAGTGGGGGGCACCGGTGGAGGAGAGGACGATGTCCGCCTTGTGCAGATGATCGAAGAGTTCTTCGTAATTGACCGCCTTGCCATCGAACTCCTCCGCCAGCTTCACTGCCCGTTCAAAGGTGCGGTTGGTGACCATGACGCCGCGAACGCCGGTATTGATGAAGTGCTTGGCCGCCAGCTCGCACATCTCGCCGGCTCCGATGAGCATGACGGTCTTGTCGGAGAGGTCGCCGAAGATCTTCTTTGCCAGTTCGACGGCGGCAAATGCCACGGATACTGCGGACGAGGCGATCTTTGTTTCGGTGCGGACCCGTTTGGCAACGGAAAAGGCCTTGTGCAGGAAGCGGTTGAGGATGATGCCGGAGCTTTTGTATTCTGCGGCGTAACCGTAAGAGGTCTTGATCTGGCCCAGGATCTGCGGCTCGCCGACCACCATGGAGTCGAGGCTGGAGGCTACCCGGAACACGTGGCGGGTTGCTGCTTCACCGTGGTAACTGTAGAGGTGCGGCTCCAGAGTTTCCAGTGAAATGTTGTGGTAATCTGCCAGGAAACGCTTGAGCCGTGCGACACCGCCGGCAATGTCGCGAGTGGTGGCGTAAATCTCCACCCGGTTGCAGGTGGAAACGATGACTGCTTCTGTGATGTCGGGTAGCGAGACAAGGGCGTGCAGAGGTTTTTCCATCTGCGTCGGGGCGAAGGCCACCTTTTCCCGTATCTCCACGGTGGCTGTCTTATGGGACAGCCCAACCACAATAATATTCATAAACGATCAGCCTCTGATTCGACTTTATTTGTAGCTATGCAACCCCGGCAGCAGCAGGTTTACGCCGAGGAATGTGAAAATCATGATAAAAAAGCCGATAATGGACAGGATGGCCGCCTTGCGGCCGCGCCAGCCGGTTGTCAATCTGCCGTGGAGCAGGGCGGCATAGATAAACCAGGTGATCAGCGACCAGGTTTCTTTCGGATCCCAGCTCCAGTAGGTTCCCCAGGCGGTTTCAGCCCAGATGGCGCCGCTGATGATGGCGAAGGTCAGGAGGGGAAAGCCAAAGGTCAGGCAACGGTAGCTGATTTCATCAAGGATATCGAGGGACGGCAGCCTCTGGAACATGGCCCCGAGCTTCCTGCTTTTCAGGAAATGCGACTGGATCAGGTACATGATGCTGGCGCCGAAGGAGACGGCAAAGGAGGCGTAACCGAGGAAAGCCATGGTGGTGTGCACGGACAGCCACCTGCTCTTGAGCGCCGGGTTCAGCGGCATGATGGCGGTCGGAAAGGTAGTGGATACGGCCAGCAGCAGAAGCGCCAGAGGGGTAACGAATGAGCCGAGGATGAACACACGGTATTTGCGTTCAAAAAATATGAATACGCCGATAACAGCAAGGCTGAAAAAAGAAAGCGATTCGTGCAGGTTCGTTATGGGGGTGTGGCCGGCCTCCAGGAAACGGTTGACCGTGAAGGCGCAATGGACGATAAAGCCGATGGAGATGGTCCAGTGTGCCAAGCGACCGAAAATATCGCGGGGTTTTACCAGGTAGAGCAGATAGATGGCAGTGGCAACAAAATAGATGCCGAGGGTGCAATAAAAGAGCAGGGCATTCATTGATGGTCCTTTTCTTCCCTCAAAAGATCGTTCGTGGTGAATCCCGGGCCGAAAAGTTCGAGAAGAAGGTGGTCTATTTCATCATATCGTTTTTCTTTGATCAGTTCGGGCAAGCCGTGAGCTACCAGTTGGCTTAGAAGCGACTTATTGTAAGCGCTGTTCCCCTTTTCAGTCAATAGCTTTTCACGTATACCGCCCAAAAGCCTGAGAGTTGCCCCATACTCTATGCCAAAAACCTCTTCCAGTTCCTCGCGGATTTTTTTCGCCAGTGCCGGGCTTTTACCGGAGGTGGAGACAGTGATGACCAGATCGCCCCGGCTCATTACGGCCGGCATGGTGAAGCTGCCCAGTTCCGGCGTATCGGCAATATCGGCCGGAATGGAGCGCATGCGGGCCTCCTTTGCCACTGCACGGTTGACGGCGTTGTCATCGGTCGCTGCGATGATGAGAAAAGCCTCGGCAAGGTCGCCGTCCGCATAGTTCCGCGCCAGGTGGATTATCCTGTTGGCAGCCAGCAGTTGCCGCAGGGCGTCGTTCAAGTGGGGGGCGATCACCGTGACCAGTGCACCCGCATCGATCAGGCTGAGCACCTTGCGGCCGGCAACGTCCCCTCCGCCGACCACTATCACGACCTTATTGCGAACATCCAGGTTTATCGGCAGGTGGTGCATGGAACCTCGTTTACGGCGCCTATTGAAGGTCAGCCTGACTGCATCGGATACTCGCAGCACAGACGCGAACAACATACTATCGCCCAGCGGTGAAACGGTGTCAATAGGCTTGTCGGAAGAAAAACTCAGGGAATGCCAGAACCACGGGAAGCCGCGCCGTGCGAGCAATTACTCCTTGATTTTTTCATCGGCTCAGCTATAGTTATAGATATTTTCATATTTTGTGATTTGATTAATCAACCCAAGGAGAAATTTATATGGCCAGCGAAAAAGTACTTACCTTTACCGACGATAATTTTGAAGCAGCGGTTCTTCAATCGGACGTTCCCGTTCTGGTCGATTTTTGGGCCACTTGGTGTGCACCCTGCAAAGCCATAGCCCCACTTATCGATACCATTGCCGATGAGTATGACGGCAAAATCAAGGTCGGCAAGGTAAATGTCGACGACAACCCCGGCACGCCCGGCAAATACGGCGTGCGCGGCATCCCGACCGTCATCCTGATCAAGGACGGTAAAGTTGTGGATCAGGTGGTTGGGGCAGTTCCCAAAGCCCAACTAGAGGCGCTGATAAAAAAGGCCGTATAGTAAAGGATTTTTTTATGAAGTTACGTGTCACGCAAATGCGGTATCCTGTTTTAGCCCTGTTCCTGTTGTCATTACTTGCCACGCCGGCTTTCGCCATCCTGCAGAAAGGCCAACCCGCGCCCCCGATCAATGTGGTGACCACCTCCGGCCAGCAGGTTTCTCTCGCCAATTACAAAGGGTACGTGCTGGTTCTCGATTTTTTCGCCACATGGTGTATCCCCTGCCGTGAATCCATCCCGCATATCATCAGCCTCAACCGAAAATACGGCAAGCAGGGATTGCAGATTCTCGGGATGAGCGTTGACGAAGGGAGTGACAAGGCGGTGAAGACGTTTATTGCCGAGAGGAAGATAAACTATCCCGTTGCGGTGACCAGCGAGGACCTGCAGGCCGACTACGGCCTCCGCTCAGTTCCGACCCTGTTCATCATCAACAAAAAGGGGGTAGTTGCCGAGAAATACCAGGGTTACTCGGACGAGGTGGCAAAGTCCATGGAGATGACGATAAAGAAACTCCTGGCGGAATAAAGTAAAGGTTCGAGGCTCTTTCTGGACCCTCGAACCTCATTCCTGATTTCCTTTCGGATGGAAGTGCTCCCACACCGCTTCAGCCACAGTTCTTGTAATCCCCTCCACCTTTTGCAGCTCTTCGAGGGTCGCCGTCTCAAGCTTTTTCAGGCTGCCGAAATGACGCAGCAGTTCCTTTCTCCTCTTTGTGCCGACCCCCGGCACCCCTTCAAGCCGCGATGTCAGCAGTTCCCTGCCGCGCAGCTTCTTGTGGTAGGTAATGGCGATGCGGTGGGCCTCGTCCCTGATCCGTGCAAGGAGAAGGAGCGGTGCAGAGTTCTGCCGCAGCACGACTGGATTTTTCCGCCCCGGTAGGAATATCCGCTCATCGCTCCTGCTGATCTCGGCAGCGCCCATCTCCCTTTCCACCCGGCTCTTGGCCAAACCGGCAGCGGCAACCCCCTTCACGTGCAGTTCTTCGAGTACCTTGGTCAGAACGTTGAGCTGACCGATGCCGCCGTCAACCACAATCAGGTCAGGGTAGTCGTCACGATCTGCTTCTTGCCTGAAGCGGCGCGACAGCACTTCCCGCATCATGGCAAAGTCGTCTGACTGGCTGACCCCTTTTATGCGGTAGCGGCGATAATGCGCCTTGTCCGCCTTGCCGTCGAGAAAGGCAACCTTGCTCCCGACGGGGACCCGGCCCTGGATATTGGAGATATCGTAACATTCGATACGACGGGGCAGTTCAGGCAAGTGGAGCCGCTCTTGAAGCTCTTTGAGCACCGATTCGCAGCTCTCCAGCGCTTTCTTCTTTTCCATTGCAGAGGTTTCGGCATTTTTCCCGGCGAGTTTCACCAGTTCCAACCGGACGCCCCGGCAGGGAACAGTAATACAGACTTTCTTGCCCCGCTTCTCCGAGATGAGCTCTTCAAGGGGGGCCGGCTCGGCAATCGGGAGCGGCAGGAGGATCTCTGCCGGTATGAAAACATCCTGATTATAATATTCGTTCAGGAAGGAGGCGATTCCTTCGCTATCATCCATTTCCCACCGGAACGAGTAGTTCCTGCTCCCCATGAGATTGCCGCCGCGGATGAAAAGGAGGGCGAGGTAAAGACGTTCGCCTTCACGGTAAAAGCCGATAATATCGGAATCCCCCCCCTGGGTAACCATCTTTTGTTTTTCTACGGTAACCGTGATGGAGCGTATCAGGTCGCGGAACCTGGCGGCTTCCTCATACTTTTCGGCCGCTGCCGAGGCTGCCATTCTCTCTTTGAAAATCCTGACGATCTCCCGGTTTTTCCCTTCCAGGAACAGGCTCGCCCCTTCGGCAAGAGCAGCGTAGTCTTCGCGGGTGATGAGTCCGTGACAGGGAGCCGAGCATTGCCTGAGTTGAAAAAAAAGGCAGGGACGTTTTCGCTTGCGGCAGCTTTCCATCGGGTAGTGGCGCAGGGGGAAGAGCTTGTAAAGCTGCTTCAGTACCGCCCTGGCAGCAGAAGCAGATGAATAGGGGCCAAAGTAGCGGGCACCGTCCCTCGTCACCTTGCGGATGATGGTGAGACGGGGAAAGTCTTCCGTCATGTCCATGCGCAGGGAGAAATAGGTTTTGTCGTCGCGTAGGTTAAAATTGTATTTGGGACGGTATTTCTTGATCAGGGTATTTTCAAGTATCAGCGCTTCCTTTTCGGTGTCGGTTACGATGACCTCAATGTCAGTAACCCTGGCCATGAGAAAGCGGATGTGATAACGGGAGTCACCCGACGTGGCAAAGTAGGAACGAACCCGTTTTTTCAGGTCCCGCGCCTTTCCCACATAGAGAACGGTGGAGTCCGCACCTTTCATGATGTAGATGCCGGGCGACGAAGGGAAGCGGGCAATTGTTTCTGCGCTGATCATAGCCTTGAGTATAAAAGGAAAAGAGCTTGTTTCAAAGGTAATTTTGACAGGAACGAATGGGAGCCCGCTCATGATGGACTAGCCCTGATAGGAGAGTCGCTTCGATTGTGTCATGGAGTCGATGATTCGATGCCTCCTCCAGCCGCATAAAAACGCCTTTCACCGTTGACAAGCAACGATTATGATGTTATTTTTCGTCACTGCTTTTGCAACTATTTCCTGTTATGGCTCGGAAAGGTTCATCTCGTGAATTTTATTAAGTTTTTCCGCGCTGCTGCATGTAAAACCCTCCTGGGAATTCTCATCATATTGTCCCTGCTTCCCAACCCTGCTTTTTGCCTTGATTCAGAAGACTCCCAAATCTTTATTGCCGGTTTTAATTCCTACCAGAAACGGGATTTTCAGGCGGCCGTTGATAAAATGAGCGCTCTTCTGAAGAAGTATCCTGACACTCCGCTGCGCGATATGGCCATTTTCTGGCTTGCAAGGGCTAATTACAAGGCGGGACATCGTCAGGAAGCAGCCAGATACATGGCGCAGTTTTTCAAGGAATATCCGGACAGCCCGTTGAAGTCGACGGTAGAAGATGAACTGGTTACACTTGCGGCAAAATACGCAAAAGGCGAACCTATCCCTGCTGAAGAGAAGTTTGCCGTTGAGAAGGCGGTCGCCGAAAAAGCCGCTGCTGAAAAGTTGGCAATGGAAAAAGCCGAAGCGGAAAAAATTGCGGCAGCCAAAAAGGCGGGAGAGTTACGCATAGCTGCGGAGAAAGCCGCGGCAGAAAAGGCGCTTCAGGCAAAGCTTGCAGCTGAGAAGGCGGCAGCCGAAAAAGCCGTAGCGGAAAAGGCCGCCGCAGAGAAGCTTGCGCAGGAAAAGGCCGAGGCGGAAAGAAAAGCGGCAGCCAAGAAGGCCGAGGAGATGCGCATAGCTGCGGAGAAAGCAGCGGCAGAAAAAGCCCTTCAGGCAAAGCTTGCAGCTGAGAAGGCGGCAGTCGAAAAAGCTGCAGCGGAGAAGGCAGCCGCAGAGAAGCTTGCGCAGGAAAAGGCCGAGGCGGAGAAAAAAGCAGCAGCTCAAAAGGCCGAGGAGGTGCGCATAGCCGCGGAGAAAGCCGCGGCAGAAATGGCCCTTCAGGCAAAGCTTGCTGAGAAGGCGGCAGCCGAAAAAGCCGCAGCGGAAAAGGCAGCCGCAGAAAAGCTTGCGCAGGAAAAGGCTGAGGCGGAGAAAAAAGCAGCAGCCAAGAAGGCCGAGGAGATGCGCATAGCCGCTGAGAAAGCAGCTGCGGAAAAAGCTCTTCAGGCAAAGCTTGCAGCTGAGAAGGCGGCAGTCGAGAAAGCCGCAGCGGAAAGGGCAGCCGCAGAGAAGCTGGCGCAGGAAAAGGCCGAGGCGGAGAGAAAAGCAGCAGTCAAGAAGGCCGAGGAGATGCTCATAGCCGCTGAGAAAGCAGCGGCGGAAAAAGCCCTTCAGGCAAAGCTTGCAGCTGAGAAGGCGGCAGTCGAAAAAGCCGCAGCGGAGAAGGCAGCCGCAGAGAAGCTTGCGCAGGAAAAGGCCGAGGCGGAGAAAAAAGCAGCAGCCATGAAGGCCGAAGAGATGCGCATAGCCGCGGAGAAAGCTTCTGCAGAAAAACGTGCCGTGGAGAAAACTGCTGCGGCAAAAGCGGATTCCGCTCCCGATAAACGAAAGGCTGGTCCCAAGAAAAAAGAAAAAACCGGCAAATCAGCCAAGGCTGCAACACTGCGTGAAAAAGCAATCGCCGAATACAGGTCGGTCATTGATCGTTTTCCCGGTACCGCTGCCGCTGCAAGCGCATCTGCAAAACTCAGGCAACTCGGTGTGCTCCACCCGGCCGTGAGCGGCGCAGGCGTTGCAATTGCCGCAGGAGAAAACGCCAAGATTCTCACTCTGGAAGTGGGACAGTTTGCCGACTTCGATTTTACCATTGCTCCTCCGGCTCAATCCCTGGAAGCGGGCAAACGTTTTGCCATTCCTTTCGAGATGGTCAATCTGGGCAATGGTCCCGATAGCTTCTATCTGGAATCAGGCTTCCCTGTTGAATACAATCTCCAGTTCGCTGCTGCGGTGAAACCGGAGATGCCGATTAACCTTACGCCGCAATTGGCCGCCGGAGAAAAGTTCAAAGCCGTTATGGCGATCACGGTGCCGCGCAGCGTCATCGATGGGCAGAAGGCCAGTTATCCCATCAAACTCGGCTCCCAGTTTTCCAGGGACGTTTCCCAATCCAGGGAAGTCAGCCTGTTTTTCTCTGCCCCTCTGTTGCGGGCGGTGATCAAAGCGGAAAAATCCCAACTTCTGCCGGGTGAGAAGGTCTCCTACCGGCTTGACCTGCTCAATATCGGCACTTCTTCCGCCCGCGGCGTAACGTTGCGCCTCAACTATCCGCCCCAGTATGAACCGGTGAATTTCATCCCCGCAGGCTTCAAGCAGGAGATGAAAGCTGCGCTGGTACTGGACGGATTGCAGCTCAATTCCGGTGAGAGCAAGGAATTCACCGTTACCTTCCAGTTGAAGGACGAGGCGCTGGCGCAGCAGGAACTCTTCCTGAGGGCAGACGTCATCAACAATGAGCTGGAGAAAAAGGATTCATTCCTTTCCCCCGCCACCTTTGTTCAGGGTGTCAGCGGCATTGCAGTCAGAACCACGGCGGAGAAGCTGGTGGTCGTACCGGGCCAGACCGTCATGATCCCCATTATCGTGACCAATACCGGTAATCAGCGGGAAGATTTCGCAATCAAGCCGGTCATCCCTGCCAATGCATCCTATTCCTTCTACCAGGACCTGAACCGTGACGGCAAAAAGCAGGAAAACGAGCCGATGATAAACCATGTGGGACCTCTGGGCCCCAAGGAAGAAGCCTACGTGGTGCTGGAAGTAAAGACGCCGTTGGCTGAAGCAGACGGTACGAACGTTCCGCTCGCTGTGGCCTTTGAACCGGAGGGGGATAAGGCCAGGAGCACAGCGCTTAATGTGCGGCTCGTTTATTCACGGCCGGTGCTGGATCTGGTCATGATCGGCAAGGGGGGCAAACTCAAGCCCGGCGAGGTTTCCTCGTTTGAACTGAACTGCACCAACCGTGGTTCGAATATAGCCAAGCTGGTGGATGTGCAGAGCTTCCTGCCGGACCAGTTGACGCTGGTCTCTGCGGACCCTGCATTTACCCGGGGAAGTGACGGCGTGTACACCTGGAGATTCGACGAACTGGGTGCAGGTGAAAAAAGGAACATCAAGGTTAATTATAAGGTGAAGTCCGGTACCGCTGTCGGAACGAACATGCAGGTTAAAAATATCCTTAAGTACCAGGATCCTTTAGGGAACAGCTACTGATATGCGTCCCTCGCCGGGCATTATTGCCTGTTCCATTCTTTTGCTTGTTGCCCATTCGGGAGGCGCGTGGGGTGGGGATTATCTGCTCTATGCGCCGCAGCCTACTGAATCCGACAAGCTTACTGCCGGACCTGAAGAAGGTATTCTGGTCAAGGGAATCACCATCAAGCGGGGCGATACGCTCAAGGCTCTTGCCCGGAAATATCGGGGCAAAAGCTCCTATTTTCCGCAGATTCTCCTTTTTAACAAAATCAGCAACCCGGACCTGATCCATGCAGGCGCCAGGCTGCTCATGCCGATAACCGAAGACGGCGCGACATCACTTCACAAAAGCAGAAAGGTTGCCACTCCCGCCCCCAATGATGTAGAAGTTCCAAAGACCGACCTTCCTGCATCATCAGTAACGACGCATCCTGCTGTAAAGCAAGAGCCTGATGCGGGACAGCAACTCTTCCAGAAGGGGGTCAGGGCATACAAAAAAGGAGATTATCGGCAGGCGCTCAAGGCGTTTGACCGGTTTCTCTCCAAATTCTCCAACTCACCTCTTGCGGCAGATGCAAGCCTTTACCGGGCAGACTGCCTATTGAACCTGTCGCGGCAGTAATGCCGGATCTGTTTCACTCTCCTGTTTATTTCCCGTACCTTATAACAGGCTTCCGTTTACGGATGTTTGTCTTTCACTTCCTGCAACTCCGCCGTTAACGCGGCGACAGGACTCTCCGTTATCAGCACCTGCCGTGGCGGATTCGTATCCCGCGTGAACAGAAAGCCTGTTACCCGGGTTATGGTACGGTTCTTGTCGTTGAGCATCAAGGAATGCTCGGCGTAACGATAGGTGATATCCAGATGCGTGAGAAGGGATGAAACGATTTTTGCAAAATCATCGGCAGGGCTCACCCGGACCACGTTGTACCCTTCCACCTCAAGGAGCCTGAAAAGGGTGTAAGTGTATGGGTCGTTGTCGGAGAAGCTTAAAATGAAGCGCTTGTTATTATGCTCGAAATACCGGTCAACCTTAACGCTAAAGCGACCTCTCCCCCCCTTGCCGGGCGATGTTTCGATGATCTGGTTTTTACCCCATTTCAGGGCAAGGATGTTCATGAGGGAACCGACGATCTCACCAGGTTCCCTTGTCTTGATGGAGCGTACGGCAACGGCTGCTACGAGCGGAGCTTCGGCCAAAGACCGGCTGGTTTGCGACGTTTGAGGTGTCACGGTGGTTGCGGGTTGCTTGTTCGGCGGTTCCGGGCGGTTTTTGCCGGGTGCTCCCTTGGCTGCGGCTGCTGTCCTGTGTTTTGCTCCGGCCGGAATCAGGATGGTCTGGCCGACGGAGAGCTTTCTTATGTCGGAAATATTGTTTAGGCGGACTATTTCGGGGATCAGCGCTTCAGCGGCGCTGTTCGACATGCCGAAATCCTTCATCAGGATCTTGAAAATATGGTCGCCGCTTTTGACCGCATACTTGACGTAGCCGGTAGCGCTGGCCGGAAGCGTCTCCGCTTTTTTTCGGGTGGAACTCCTTGCTGGGGCCGGTCGTGACGGTTTGACGGTCTTCTTCTTGGTCGCCCGGGCTGGGGTTTTTGTCCTGTCGAGTTCCTTGATATCTATCTCGAATGACGATTCAGCCGCCAGGCCGGAGCCAATCTGGACGAGAAGCAAAATGAACGGTAAAATGGCCGACACGGTTGTTCTGGCTGGGGTAGATGCAGTCATGTATCCCTCTGTATGAATGGAAGTGTGCGAAGTTTCCGGCACGTACCGTCTATTGGAAGTGAACGACAAAACCCTTCAGGTGGAGGCTCGATTTATCCCTGTAGGTAATAATCCTGCCTGCAGCTGAAATACTTCCTTTTTCGATAAAATAATTGCCTTTTTCTGCCTTTGTCGCGACAGCATAAGTGCTGTCGCCGCCGACTTCCTTGAGCACGTCCTTAAGATAACCTTCCGTGATCGCCCCACCGCTCAAATCGATTACCTGCAAGGCTTTGATGAAATCCTTCTCCCGATAGACCTTGAACTCAAGCTTGTTCGTTACATACTTCTCCCAGCCGGGATGGGTTTTAGCGTAAGCAGCATCCACCCCTTGCGCGGGAATAAATGCAGGGAGTTGTGTGAGTCTTGATGGAGTGGGTGTCTGTTTTGCAGCGGATTGGGCCGATACCGACGCAGGTTTTACCGTGATGGTCTTTGCCGGTTGTTTCTTCCCACCGGCAAGGAGGTAGAAAAGGATTGCGACCAAGGCAACAGAGGCAATGGCGAACAACCAGAAACGATTATTTCCGGGCACGTCCCGGATGATATAATCGCCGACCCGCTCCCCGCGGAGTATCATGCCTGGTTCCGATGGGGTCCCATCAGAATGGATGTGCCGGGTTTCGGCAAAATGAACCGAAACCGGTTCCTGGCTTTCCAGCACGGTTTCAAGCCTGTCCTGGAACCGGGATTTCTCCGCCGGCTCTTCACTGGCCTGCACGGCAGCCTGTTTTTCGCCATTGATTTCAGCCGGAGAACTTTCCCGGGAAAGCTTAACCTGGTCATACACTTTTTCTACCAGCTCAGATGTATTTGGCTTGCCGGGGGCAGAATTTTCTTCTTTCTGCACCAGGGCGGCAAGAATGTCCTCAACGGCAGAAGTCAGTACTTGATCCGTTTCGCGCAGATCAAGGCATCTGTCGACAAATTCCTTTATTTGGGATAAATCGGGATTGTCCTCGGATAGGAGGATGATTTTTGTCTCCTCCGGGGAAAGTCGGCTGCGTATATGTCTGGCGATAATGTTGCCGGAGAGACCGGAAAGCCGGTCCTGGACAAAAACAATGGCTGGAGCGGCAGCAGTGATTTCTTCTGCGCCATGGTCCAGGCTGCCGGCCATCCGCAGAGTGACACCCGGTAACTCGCCGATAGAGGCAAAGATGCTTTGCAGGCGGGGTTGATCGGTTATGAGCAGGATGGTAATCACGCTAACCTCTAATCTACTGGTAATATCCGCACATTCTATGTGACACTTCGCGGATAATCAATACCATTAATCTTTCCAGGGCATTTTTCGCATTTCCAGAACACGAAAATTGTTGCACGGGCAATGATGCGAAATAATGCTTGCAATTCAGGGATAATGATGTATTTTATAGGGTCTGACTGATAGTTGTTCAATCGGGGAATCCGGTATCTTTGCTTTATACCATTTTTTAGCCGTTTTCCGCATCCCCTGTTTCATCGCTCACTAACCCCCTCTGCATTCTACAAACCCCGGAAAATGCAGTAACACTTATGGTTGGCGACGATGTAGTTGAGCCGGTCATATACGTGTTATTGCCGTCATCGTTTGCGTGGCAACGGTTGCCGCTGCGGCTTCGCGCGTTCAATCTCCAGCCGTCTTCTGCCGGATAGCGTCTTTGCTCGCTATTTCCGCAGAAACCACAAGGAATCCTCATGTCTTTTGAAACACTGCAGTTGTCCCCATCAATCCTGAAAGCCATTGCCGTTTGCGGCTACACGACGCCAACTCCTATCCAGGAGCAGGCAATCCCCCTGGCCCTTGCCGGCAAGGATCTTATAGCCTCCGCCCAGACCGGAACCGGCAAGACCGCCGCCTTTACCTTGCCGGCTTTGCAGCGGCTGAGCGTCCCTTCACCGATAAACGGCCGGGGACCTCGGATTCTCGTGCTTACTCCGACCCGCGAACTGGCCAACCAGGTTACCGACGCCGTGCGCAATTACGGCAAATTCATGCGGGTCAGGAGCGGCGCCATCCTTGGTGGCATGCCTTACCGCGAGCAGTTGCAACTCCTGTCCCAGCCGGTTGACCTGATCGTTGCCACGCCGGGCAGGCTTATCGACCACCTGGAGCGGGGTCGCATCAATCTCTCCCGTTTGGAATTACTCATATTGGACGAAGCTGACCGGATGCTCGACATGGGTTTCAGCGACGATGTGGACAAGATCGCTGCGGCTGCCCCGGCTAATCGCCAGACCCTTCTATTCACGGCGACTATGGACGACGTGATGGCTAAATTGGCTCAACGGCTGTTGAAAGATCCGGTGCGTATCGAGATTGCCGGACAGAAAACCAGCCACGACCAGATTGAACAGCGTCTCCATGTTGTGGATAACCTCCAGCACAAGAACCGCATGCTGCAACATCTCATTGCAGATGGCAGCTTGACCAAAGCGATCATTTTTTCCGCCACCAAGCGCGATGCGGACATGCTTGCCCGTGAGCTGCACGCCCAGGGACACGCAGCCGCTGCCTTGCACGGCGACATGACCCAAAATGCACGGAACAAGACCATAACCAATATGCGTCGCGGCAAGGTGCGTTTGCTTGTGGCTACCGATGTGGCCGCCCGCGGCCTGGATGTGACCGGGATCAGCCATGTGATAAACTTTGACCTGCCCAAGTTCGCCGAAGATTACGTACACCGCATCGGCCGTACCGGCCGCGCAGGCGCGTCAGGCATTGCCATTTCCTTTGTCTCGCTCAACGATATCAACTACCTGGACAGGATCGAGCGTTACACCGGCCAGACCCTGCCGCTGCATGTGATTCCCGGCCTGGAGCCGACCCGTCCGTTGCGTCGGGTCAGCACTAGCGGTAAGCGGAGCCAGCCGGCAAACGGCCGGGGCAAAACCCCTTACGCCGGGGGGCAGCGCCGCCAGGGCAAGGATGAGAAGGGGAACGGCGGATTCGCCCATGCCCGCAAAGGCGCTTCGACGCGATCAAGGACTGTCTCTCCCGTCACTGTTGAGTACCGCAGCGGCAAGCCGGGTCGCGATACGCGGCAATCGAACTGATATTTGACATTACGCTGACTCGAAGAATAGTCTGGCAAAGGCGCCCCGGCAACGGGGCGCCTTTTGTGTATTCACCCTTGCCTAAAGGCTGCTGTTTCGCTATTATTTGCGGTGACAGGTAATGTCGCATTGTTAAGGAGTTAGACCCATGGCAGAGATTATCGAGATAAAACCCGACCTTTACTGGATCGGCGTCAAAGATCCTGAGCTGCGGACCTTCGACGACCTGTTCCCGACCGAGCACGGCACCACCTACAACTCTTACCTGATCAAAGGGAAGGACAAGATCGCCATTATCGACACGGTCAAAGGGTGCCGCTCTGAGGAGTACCTGGCCAAGATCAGGCAACTGGTTGATCCTGCAGAAATCGATTATTTCATCATCAACCACACGGAACCGGACCATTCCGGCTCGCTCGCCTTCATGCTCCAGCACTGTCCGAAGGCGACCGTTATTTCCACCCAGGCGGCGCACACCTTTCTCGGCAATCTGATCCACACCCCGTTCCCCTCCCATGTCGTCAAGGACGGCGAGGTCCTCGATCTGGGCGGCAAGCGGATCCGCTTCGTTATCGCGCCGTTCCTACACTGGCCTGACACCATGTTTGCCCTCCTCGAAGAGGATGGGGTCATCTTCACCTGTGACGCCTTCGGTTCCCATTACTGCGGGTCTTCGATCTTCAACGACGAACTTCCCGACTTCAGCGCCGACATGGAGTTTTATTTCGACTGTATCATGCGCCCGTTCAAGGACCGGGCGCTGGCCGCCATCGACAAGATCAGGCATGACCGGATAGAGGTAGTTTGCCCGAGTCATGGACCCGTGCTGCGCAGCGACCCGTGGAAATCCATCAATCTCTACGAGAAATGGTGTCAGCCGAAGAGCAGCGGCAAAAAAATAGTGATCTTTTTCCTGTCTCCCCACGGCAATACCGAGAAAATGGCTGCTGCGGTGGCCAAGGGGGCGTCTCTCCCCGGCATCGAAGTGATAACGGAGCATATCAACCACCTGTCAGCCGATGAAATACGCGATCTTATGGAAGAGGCCGACGCCCTCATCTTCGGCACCCCTACCATCAACCGCGACATTCCGAAACCGATGTGGGACGTCCTTGCCTATCTCTCCTCGGTCAAGCTGAAAACGAATATCGCCGGGGTGTTCGGCAGCTATGGCTGGAGCGGCGAGGCGAGCAAGATGGCCGAGGAACGGCTCAAGGGGCTCAATTTCAAGCTGCCTGCGCCTTTTGTCCGTACGCCGTTTACTCCCAGGCCCGAGGCGCTGGAACAGTGCGAGGCCCTCGGCCGGACCATTGCCGAAGAGGTGCTGAAGAAGTAGCTTGTCTTTGTCGCGGAAAACAAAAGCCGGGGATGCTCCTTAAGAGACATTCCCGGCTTTTTTGTGCAGTAGACGGGCGCCCTTTTTTCATGGATTGAACAGGGAAATGTGGTATAGTTTCGGCATCAGACGAGGACTTTGGCATGATCAAGTTCGAAAGAATACCGGTTGACATCAAGCAACGGCTGCCAAGGGTTACACAGGCTCTCGAGCAGGACCCGCGGATCATTTTCGCCTATCTATTCGGCGGCCTTGCCGGGGGAGAGCCCAAGCCCCTTTCAGACGTGGATATTGCCGTCTACCTTGCCGACCCGGAACACTTTGCAGAGGTTAAACTGGATATTTTTGCAAAACTCTGCGACCTGTTCGGTACGTGCGAAATCGACCTGGTCATCCTCAACACTGCGCCCATAAGTCTCGCCGGCAGGATACTGCAGAACAAACAGCACCTCGTTGACAAGGAGCCTTATCTGCGGCATCGCTACGAATCGCTGACCCTGAGGAAGTTTTTTGATTTCAGGAAAAAGGAAGAAACTCTGTTTGAATTGAGGTATGGCATTGGTGGATAAAGCCCTGGTCATGAGGAAGATTACGGAGCTTGAACTCTACCTTGGGCAGGTCGGGGAGTTTGCGGCTATTGGTCTGGAGGAGTATCAAGGGGACTGGAAAACCCAGCGGGTTGTGGAGCGGACCCTGCAGATGCTGATCGAAACCTGTGCAGACATTGCCAACCACATTGTCTCAGACAACATGATGCGAACCCCGACCAGCTATGCCGACACATTTCGTGTTCTTGCCGAGAATGCCGTTATTTCAGCAGAGCTTTTTTCGGTCATGGAAAAGATGGCGAAGTTCCGTAACGTGGTGGTTCACCAGTACGAGAACGTGGATGCGGAAATCGTAATTCTGGTTTTGAGGAAGCATCTCGGAGACTTCTCAATGTTCAAGGACGCTATCATATCCTTCCTGAAACGCCAGTCCCCTTTATCGCCGCAGTAATGCTGAGCCACCCCTCATGGCTGAGTCCAACTCTCCATCAATCATCGATGTCGCGGTGCCGCTCCGGCTCTACACAGGGCTTTTAATGCACCGGGCCCATCGGTGCCCAAACCTACCAGCTTGCCATTTTCATTGATAATCGTATTGAATGAACCGATGGTACGGACTACCACAGCTATTACATTCGAAGATTGAAAGTTAAAAAAGGAGGACCGGTTATCCGGCCCCCCTTTTCCTGTATCACTGTATCACCTGCAATTATCCACAAATGTCAATAAGTAAGACCCGTTGTCGTCCTCTTGAAAGTCAAAAATTCTGACCTGCCCCAGTGTATTTACCCAATAAGATTCTCTTTGTCGGCCAAAGTCTTCAAGTTATGGATTTTAGAGTATCGAAAGATTGCTGGCCGCTAAAGTGCCACTGGTTACGGTAACGGTGCCGGCCACCTGCAGGTTGCCGACCGTCACCGGAGCGTTGCTGGAAACCGTAAGGTTGCCGTAGAGCGTTGAAGTGCCGCTGGTGTACTGATACAAGTCATTATAGCTGCCGGACAGGGTGGCTGCCAGGGCACGGTTCAAGGTCAGATTTTCCGTGAAGCTGCCGGACTTGAAATATATCACATCACCCGCCAGAACGTTATTGTACGCATCGCTGATGGTGCTGAAATAGGAGTCCATTCCAGCGTAGGTCAGCCTGACCGATTTGTTGGCAACCTGGATAGTGTCGCAGAACGGCGCCGAGATGTTGCCGGCGGCATTCTTTAACCGGGTGCAGACCTTATCCCCTTTGAGAAGCCATGGAATAGCGGTTGTGGCATCCTGCCATGCTCCCCACGTTGAGCCGTCCGAGCTCAGTTGCATGGTGAGCGTTCCGCAGATACTCGGGTAGGCGGGAACGCATGTTGTCACACCGTCAGTGGCGTCCAGGGTCAGGTTGACCAGCGAACTGGCGCTCGACGGTGCGTTGTCATTGATCACCACGGTTCCCCATGGTATGGTGGCAATGGTGATCTGCACCGAAGCGTTGTTGCCTGGATTGCCGGCCAGATCCACCCCCCTGGCGAGGATCGTATAGCTTCCGCCGGTGGTAATGCTGGCATCGTACCTCCAGCTGCCGGCGGAGTCCAAAGTTGCCGTTTTCCAGGATGCGCCGTTGTCGAGAGAAACCTCGACCCGTTGCACGCCAATGTTGTCACTGGCTGTGCCGGCGATGTAAACACTGCCGGTCGTGAACTGGGAATTGGCTGTGGGAGATGTTATTGTGCAGGAGGGAGGGGTTGTGTCGATGGTTACCCGTATCTCGTGTCCCGGGCTTTCCACTGCGCCCAGGAGGTCGGTGGCGCGGGCCATGATCGTATAGGTGCCGTTCCCCGGGGCGCTCCAGGTATAGTTCCAGGAATCGGTGCCGGTGGCCTGGTTCCAGGTTGCCCCGCCGTCGGTGGAGACTTCCACCATCTGGATACCGGCACCCGTATCGCTCTGGGCAATGCCGCTGATTGATACCGTTGTGCCCGGCAGCTGGGAACTATTGGTCGGGGCGGTGATGGTGGTGAAGGGGGCCGGGGCAAGGGAGAGCGCCCAGAGTTCGGAGCCGTGATCTTTGTCGACGGCGTTGAAGATGATTTTGTTGCCGAGGCTGATAAAGCCTTGCGGTTGAAAATAAGTACTTACGCCCCGCGTGTCGAAATTCTGAACGAACATGGTTCCGGAGGCGCTGCCGTCGGTCAGCCACAGACCATAGTAGTTACTGTTGGGAACCCCGTCGAGGAAGAACACCTTACCACCGGCTTCGGTGAAAGTGAAAAAGTTGGTGCCTGCCGCTCCCAGGGTGATATCCTTGAGCATTACCGTGCCGGCTGCCGTGCCGTCGCTTTTCCAGAGCTCCCGGCCGTTTTCCGGGGTAACCGGAGTGAAGAGAATGGCGCCGTTGGCGGCGATGATATCGTCCGGGGCGGAATCACTGCTGCCGGGATTGACATCACTGACCAGCGTGGTGCCGGTCGCACTGCCGTCGCTCCGCCAGAGCTCGATGCCGGTGGCGGGGTCATTGACGGCAAAATAGAGGGTGGAGTTGAGGCAAGCGAGTCCGCCTGAGACAGGGAGATCGGAAACTGGAATCGTGCCGGCGGTGGTGCCGTCGCTTTTCCATAAATTATATACGGCATTGCCTTGCGCAACGGGGTAAAACAAAAGGCCATTACAGCTTGTGACACCGGTCAAAGGGGGATCGAATTCTTTTACCAGGATGGTTCCTGTCTCAGTGCCATCGCTTTTCCAGAGTTCGCCGGTCGAACGTTCCGTCATAACAGTGAAAAAGAGGGTGTCGTTAACGTTGGTCATGGCAGAAGGAGGCCAATATGGCATCGACGTGGCAAGAGGAAAATCCTTTACCTTCACCGTCCCGGCTTCAGTCCCGTCGGACTTCCAAAGCTGCGGCATATAACCAGAGTCGTAGCTGAGAAAGTAAAGGGTGTTGCCGATGGCAAGAGAGGTGCCCAGTGGCTCTGAGCTTGCCGTGCCGGGGAGAAGGTCTTTCAGCAGAAAAGTCCCGGTCTCAGTGCCGTCACTGACCCAGAGTTCCTCGCCGTGGACACCGTCATAGGCGCTAAAGAAGAGCCGACCATTGGCGACGACGAGGCGCCGGAGATAGGATGACTCGCTGCCGGGGACGATATCCTTGACCAGAGTAGTGCCGGCCTCGGTACCGTCGCTTCTCCAGAGCTCATAACCATGGATGCCATCATTGGCGGGAAAGTAGATGAAGCCATTCAGAACAGCTGAAGAATCGGGGGAGATAGCGACGGAGCCGGACGGTGAACCGTTGATGTCCTTGACCATGGCAGCGTGACTCAGGGCATGGGCATGTTGCGCAGCAATCAGTGATATGCAGAATAGGGGGATGAGAAGGGATAGCGCACGCAGCAAGATAAGCAAGCTACATTTAACATGGTTCATTTTTTGCCCTCCGGCGTCAAGTGGTGGTTTCCAATAGCGCATAGCATGATTATTAAGGATTAATTTATAGCAGAAACATATGTTTGTGGCAATGAGAAATAATTATTGTTGCCGTGTTAATCTTTAGTCGACATCGGCCATGGGGCAAGGCACTGGTTCATGATTGCAGCAAGGGAGACCGAAAGATTAAATCGAGGGGGGAGGCGGCCTTGTAGCCGCCGTTAAGATAAATTTCACGCTTGAGATTCAATTTGACAGCGCTACCTGCAAGCCTCATAATACCGGCACAGTCCGTCCGGCTCATGCCGGCCGCAGATCCCTTATCGAAGACAGAGGCACAAACTCCTCCCATGCTTAGCCGAGCCACCCCTCATGACTGAGTCCAACTCACCAACAATCATCGATGTCGCGGTGCCGCTCCGGCTCTACACCACCTTTCACTATGCGGTTCCCCCGGAGCTTGCTCCTCTTGCCACGACCGGCGTGCGCGTGCTTGTGCCGTTCGGGAGGCGCAAGCTCACCGGCTATGTCATCGGTACGGTGGCGGAGAGCGAAGAAGAACTGAAGCCAATCAGTGCCGTCCTCGACCCGGAACCGCTCTTCACAACGGAGGAGCTGGAATTTTTCCGCTGGAGCGCGTCCTACTACCTTCATCCTCTGGGGGAAGTGATCAAGACGGCCCTTCCTGCGGGGATCAATGTTGAGAGCCGCAAGCGCCAGGTCTGTTCCGCCGACGGTATGGAGACCGAAGAAGAGGTCCTGATCGGAGGTAAAGGGGTCAAGAGGGAGACCTTTTACAGGGCGGTTCCTTCTCTGGAGCTGCCGGCAAATCTGCGCGGCAAAGGTTTGCGTATCGCGGAATTTCTGCGAACAGTCAGCGAGGCTTCGGCATCGCATCTGCGCCGGGAGTTCGGCGCCACTCCTGCGCATTTCCGGCGTCTGTTCGAGCTCGGTCTGGTCGAGGCGTCCGAGCGAGAGGTGTACCGCGACCCGTTCCGGGAAGAGGTGTTTGCCCACGACACTCCCCTGGCCTTGAATGATAGTCAGTCTGCTGCACTGGAGCGGGTCATTGCGGCAACCGATGGATGCGCATTCGCACCGTTTCTTCTCCATGGCGTTACCGGCAGTGGTAAGACCGAGGTCTATTTGCAGTCCATTGCCCATGTCCTCGATGCAGGAAAAACCGCCCTGGTGCTGGTGCCGGAGATCGCCCTCACCCCCCAGCTGGTCAAGCGATTCAAGAGCCGCTTTACCTGCGGCATTGCCGTTCTCCACAGCGGATTATCCGACGGCGAACGTTACGACGAATGGCGGCGCATCCGGCGCAAAGAGGTCTCCATCGTCATCGGCGCCCGTTCCGCCCTTTTTGCGCCGCTCTCTGCGATCGGCATTATCGTCGTTGATGAAGAGCACGAGGCATCGTACAAGCAGTCCGAGGGATTCCGCTACAATGCCAGGGATCTGGCACTGGTGCGGGGAAAGATGAGTAAGGCAGTGGTGATCCTCGGTTCCGCCACTCCGCTTTTGACCACCTACCATGCGGCGCAGGAGGGGAAACTCGGTTACCTGCACCTTCCCCACAGGGTTCGCAACCTCCCCATGCCGGCAACGGAACTGCTCGATGCCCGCGGCCACAAGGGGGACACCTTTCTGCCGCAACTGACATCCGCCATCGCCGACAATCTCGCTGCCGGCGGGCAGACGCTGCTTTTCCTCAATCGCCGCGGTTTTGCCACCTACCTCGTCTGTCAGGATTGCGGCCAGGTGCTCCGCTGCCCCAACTGCTCCGTCACCCTTACCTATCACCGCCGCAGGGAGCGACACTTCTGCCACTATTGCGACTACTCCATCCCTGCCCCCTCGGTCTGCCCGGAATGTGAAAGCCAGGCCATCGGCCTCCTGGGGCGAGGCACGGAGCGGGTCGAAGAGGAGGTGCGGGAGCTTTTTCCTCTCGCCCGGGTCGGACGCATGGACCGGGACACGACGAGCGGCCGGGGAGGGCACGCAAGGGTGTTGAAAGGGTTGGAGGACGGCACAATCGACATCCTTATCGGCACCCAGATGATCGCCAAGGGGCACGATTTCCCCGGCGTCACTCTCGTCGGGGTGGTGTCCGCCGATGCGACCCTCAATATTCCCGATTTTCGCAGCAGTGAGCGGACCTTTCAACTGATCAGCCAGGTGATGGGGCGTGCCGGTCGTGGTGATGCGCCGGGAAAGGTGCTGATCCAGAGCCTCGCGCCGGATCACTATGCCATTACCCGTGCCGTTGCCCATGATTTTGAAGGTTTTTATGCTGAAGAAATCAGTTTCCGCAGAGAGGTCGGTTACCCGCCCTTTACACATCTGGCAGCGCTGACCCTGTCGGGCAATTCCGTTGCAGAGGTGGAAAAGGGAGCGGAAGCAGTCGCCGGAGTGCTGCATAGTACAAAACGGGAACTAAAAAGCAGGGTTGAGATTCTCGGGCCGGTATCTGCTCCACTGGGCAAGATCCGCGGCCGATACCGCTGGCAGATTCTTCTGAAATCAACAGGACGTGCAGAACTGCACCGGTTGCTGGCTCGATTCAAGGCCGGCGTCAAGTTGCCGGCGGTGGTGAGGATGGCTGTCGATGTGGACCCGGTGGATATGCTCTGACGAGGGATCATCGTCCCTTCGCCGGCCATAGACGGTTTTCGGCGAGTGACCACGGGGCCTTGTCGCTATACTTTACTGCGTCTGTTTCACCAGTTCTTCCAGCAGGGTGTCGATGTTGCGCGAGGCGTACCGCACTTTTTCCAGGATTTGCTCTGCTTCCGTCCGGGCCCCGCGTTCCTTCGCAGCCACGGCCTGCTTCGCCAGCTCATGGATCAAAACGTGCGGCTGCTCAATGTCGCGGTAGGCGGTGAGATGGCCGCAATATCGAGCGCCTGCATCGTAGTACCATTTGCCGAAGCGGCAATGGCGATGATCCGGTAGTGTGTCGGACTGGAGAGACAACTCGCCGTTGACTGCCTTCGCTATGCGTTCCACGAAGACCTTGTGATCCGTGCGCGCCATGCTTGCGGTGGCGGTGTTTTCCGCCGTTCCCACCTTGAATCTCCCCACCAGGCTATGCAACTCTTTAGCCAGGGAAGTGAGATTGTATGCGGCTTCGGTGCTGCTGTGCGATTGCTTTATCGAGCTGCTCACCACCTGGTTGACCTGATGAATATTATTGGTGATTTCTGCCGTCGTCGCTGACTGTTCTTCTGCGGCGGTGGCAATCGTGTTGACCTGGCTGTTCAATTCATCGATCTGTTCCAGTATTTCATGGAGCGCCTCTCCTGATTTAGCAGCTTCGGCAGTACCGTTTTCCACCTGCAAGACGCCGTCACGCATTGCGCCCACGACCTTGTAAGTTTCGCTCTGTACATCATGAATCAGTGCGCTGATTTCCTTGGTCGCTTTTGTGGTTCGTTCTGCAAGCCTGCGCACTTCGTCCGCTACCACGGCAAAGCCCCGCCCCTGTTCCCCGGCACGGGCCGCTTCTATTGCCGCATTGAGGGCGAGAAGATTGGTCTGGTCGGCAATATCCTCGATGGTGTTGACGATTTCTCCTATCTGATCGGAGCGTGCGCCAAGATTTCCCACGGTCTGCGCGGTGCTCCGTACCTGCTCTGCTATTGTTGCCATGATGTGAGTTGTCCCCTCGACTACTGCGCCGCCTGCCGTTGCCGAGGCATTAACCCGTTCAGCCCTCTGCGAGGCATTCTGGCAGTTGGCAGCTATGTCGTTTGAGGTGGCGGACATTTGCTCGGCGGCCACCGCCACTGTTCCTACCTGGGCAGCCACCTCCTCAGCGCCTGTCGCAATCTGTTTCGAATTGGAATAGAGCTGACTGGCTGCTTCTTCTACGCGTAGGCTGTTTTGCGAAAGGTAGGCGACGACCAGCCCCGTCTGCGCTACCATTTCATTGATTCCCTCTGCCAGGCGTCCCATTTCGTCATCGGCTTCAACCGGCACCGTCACGGTCAGGTCTCCGGCGGTCACGGCGTTGACGGCAAGAAGGGTTTTGCCGAGAGGTGAAACTATTGAACGTACGATGATCCAGCCGAACAAAATGCCGAGGGTGACCGCCAGTCCTGCAGCCATGATGATGACCTTCACCAGTCTGCCGTATTCGGCCATTTCCTTTTTGTACATGGCCGCGCTTACCATCCCGTTATGTTCCACCAGTTCCGTTATTGCGTCTCCGGGGTCCTGAAAGAGCGGGGCGACAACTTCTATCGAGAACCCGACTGCCTCGGCGCGCGCCTTTGCGTCACCCGAGGCGAAGGCGGCCCTTGACTTGTCGATCAGCTTCAGCGCCTGTTCGCGGTATGCATTGAACCCCGCGCTGAACTGTTGCAGAAGTGCTTTTTCATCCTTGTCCAACTTTCGCGCCGACAAGGCGTCAATGCCGCCGCTGATGGTCTTGATTCGCTGCTCCGCGTCGCGGATCGCGCGCTCGAAGCGCTTCGGGTCGCTGTGGATAAGCGAGTAGACAAGATCCAGGCGAAGATAAAGAAAGTCGTTCTTCAGCCCGTTGCAAAGGGTAACCTGCCTGACCGTGTCGGCGGTCTTGCCCAGGCCGGCACTGATGCTTCGGGCGCTCCAGACGCCCAGCGTGCCGATAACGACGAGCCAGCCGCTGAAACAGCATACGAAGAGCATCAGCTTGATCTTCACGGGCAGATCTTTATAGAATTTTGCCATTTTTCTTATAAAATGCATTTTCCCCTCCAGCTGTTGCCTGTCCGCCCATAAATGTTTCCAAGAGGTGCATCGACGAGAGAAATTCTTGTATACGTTATCGGCACAAGAGAGAAAAAACATTAATTCCTGCCGTTATTTTCCGGTTGCGGTTTTCATGCTCATGCTGAGTATTGCGGAGCGGGAATGGATTGAAGGGGCGGCTGCTAGTAGAAATCAACGGGGTCCTTGCGGTTGCGCACCGCCCACCAGAAAATGAGATTGGAGGGAAATCCCTGGCCAAAATAGGAATTGGGGGGCAGCAGGAAACGACGGGCGATCTTCGGTAGCGAGTAGAACTCGCGAAAGCAGTTCCAGACACCTTCTTCCACTTCCCTGGCGGTCATGTTCCTGGGCGAAAAGAGGCATTCCATTCCCACGTAGCGATCACCCATCGGATTGATTATCCGTCCGTCCTTGATGAGCTGGCGGCGCATGGGGGTCCCTTCTCTTGGGGTGACGGTGTTGAAAAACACCATCGGGGCTTTGACCTGTTTCAGGAAATCCAAGGTGTCGATGAATATCTCAGGGGTGTCTTCATCCAGGCCGAACATGAAGTTGAGGGAGTAGAAGATGCGCCGTTTCTCCATCTCCCGCAGCATGTCCACGTACTCCCTGACGTTGTTCTGACGCTTGTTGATGGTGCCGAGGCTGGACTGGGAGATGGATTCGACGCCGATATTGACGTGGGCGACTCCGGCCCGCACCGCCAGATCCAAAAGCTCGGTATCTCGGGATGTATTTATGGTCCAGAGGCAGCTCCAGCGAACCTTGAGGGGTATCATTGCCTTGAAAAGCTCCTTGGCGTATTCACGGCTGCTGGCGATGTTGTCGTCGACGATCTGGATTTTTCGCGTGGGTATGCGCCGCATGTCTTCTATCACCTCGCCGATGGGGCGATGCCGGTATTTGGTGCCGTAAACCACGGGCACCTCGCAGAAGCTGCACTGGAATGGGCAGCCGCGGGTGGTCATTACCGGCAGGAACGGCGCCAGGTACTTCCTTCGGTCGAGGAGGTCCCAGCGGGGTGCGGGAAGCCCTTTCAGATCGTGGAACCGGTCGGCCTTATAACGCCGCTTCATCCGGCCTGCGCGGAAGTTTTCCAGGAGCTCCGGCCAGATGTACTCGGCTTCTCCCTCCACCACTGCATCGCAATGTTCCAGGCATTCCTCCGGCTGGAGGGACGCATGGAATCCCCCCATGACCACCGGGATTCCCCGCTTCCTGAAATCTGCGGCGATGGCATAGGCACGCGTTGCCGTGGCGATGGTGGTGGTTAATGCAACCAGGTCGTAGCCTGCGTCATAATCAATCTCGCTGTAACGGTCGTCCAGGAGCTGTACGTCGACCCAGGGGGGAGTGAGCCCCGCCAGGTAGGGGAGGGTAAGCCCCATGACCCAGCGCCGCTTGGTCTTGTAGGCTGTCCCGTCCTTGAAGACGGTTGTCGGTTGGACCAGGAGAAGTTTCATTTTTTACGCCCTCCATTATATTGTATGCCGGTGCGCAACAAGCGGCCCCGGCTGCAAAGTGCAAGGTTGGTACGCGATAATTTTATATATCACTAATGTTGTGACTGTCAACGATTGGAGTGTCTCTACGCTTGCAGGTGTGGGTGATTGGTGTCGGAATGTTTCAGCATATCCCGGAGCGTAGGCATCCTGCCTGCGTTTCAAGCGGATGTATCGCTTGAATTGGTTACAAGCAAACCGTATTCGGGCATGAACCCGCCCGAAACACGGGCAGGATGCCCACGCTCCTGAAAAACCAGTCCGTTACTTCGCCGTGGTGAATAGTTACCGAAATGTTAGACAAACATGGTCTGTTTCTGGTACATACAGGTTGAGGCCCTATGCTGAAAAACACCTTTTGTCATATTCCCGGTGTAAGCTGCCGGCTGGAAGAGCAACTCTGGACGGCGGGATTCCGTTGCTGGGATGCCTTTCAGCAACAGCCCGTGCCGCTGTTCACCCCTGCAAGAAACCAGGCAGCGACCGAGTGCCTGGTAGAGTCGCGCTACCATCTGGAATGTTCCAACCCGCTTTATTTCTGCAAACTTCTTCCGGTCAGGCTGCACTGGCGGCTCTTTCCCAGTTTTCGTCACACTGTCGCCTATCTGGATATCGAAACCACCGGGCTTTCCCGGTCGGGAAACATCATTACCACCATTGCCCTTTACGACGGCAGGAATATCCGCCACTATGTCCAGGGTAAAAACCTCGAAGCTTTCAAAGAGGACATTCAGCGCTATCAGTTGCTCGTCACTTACAACGGCAAGGGGTTCGACGTTCCATTTATCGAAAGCTGTCTCAAGATCTCCATGCCCCAGGCACACATCGACCTGATGCATCTGTTGCGCAGTCTCGGTTTTAAGGGAGGGTTGAAGGGGTGCGAGAAACAACTCGGGCTGGAGAGGGGAGGGCTGGAAGGGGTGGACGGCTACTTCGCCGTTCTGCTCTGGCGTGACTATCAGGACAACGGCAATGTAAAAGCCCTGGAAACCCTTCTTGCCTACAACATCGAAGATGTGGTGAACCTGGAAACTCTGATGATCGCGGCCTACAACCTGAAGCTGGAGGAGACGCCGTTTTCCGACATCCACACATTGCCGATCCCCGTGCGACCGGAGATACCGTTTACTGCCGATCGCGCCACCATAGAACGTCTCAGGATTTGCTATTATTGATGGCTATGATAATAACTGGTATATGACTGCACCAATGACTGCCGGTGCCAGTCTATGTTGCTCCATATGAACAGGTAACCCATGTCGACACATATATGGCCGAAGCCATTCAACTATTTCAGCAATGTAAAGCTTTTCCTCGTCAGCCTGTGCGTGATCCTCTCTCTCTTTGTAATTGCTGTCGCTTACTTTCTCTATTCCAGAACCGATAGTCTTCTTTTACTGCGTGTCAGGGAGCAGGCGGCTGCCTATTCCGACCTGATAAATCACAGTAAAATGTGGAACTATGACTATGGCGGCGTATATGTGGAGAAAAAGGCGGGAGTGGATTCAAATGCCTACCTGAAAAAACTCGGCATCAATCCCGATGTGCGGGCTGAAGGGGGGAGGACCTTCACCATGCGCAACCACGCCATCATGATAAAGGAGATCTCCCAGCGGAGCGAAAAGCAGGATGGCGTCAGGTTCCGCATAACCAGCCTGAAGCCGGTCGATAAGGACAATGCCCCCGATGCCATGGAGAGGGAGGCGCTTGGGCTGTTTGAAAAAGGGGAAAATGAGGTGTACCACCTGGTGCGGCAAACGGTCAAAGGCCCCTTGTTTCATTATCTGCGTCCCCTTTATGCCGAGCAGTCATGTCTTGAATGCCACAGATCGCAAGGATACAAAATCGGCAGCGTTATGGGGGCCCTCAGCATAACCATTCCTGTCGCCACGCTCATCAGGGAAACGGACACCGACAAGCTGATGATAGTAACGGCGACGATAGGGACCATCGGTCTTCTTCTGGGGATAACGTATTTTCTGACCTGGCGGCTCGTGCTTAATCTGGACATGGCACAGAAGCACCTGAAGAGGCTTGCGTCCACCGATGAGCTGACCGGTTTGAAAAATCGGCGCCAGATAATGAAACGTCTGGATGAAGAGTATCAGCGTGCCATTCGCCTGGGAGAACCGCTCTGTCTCATCATGCTCGACCTTGATAACTTCAAGAAGATCAACGATACTTACGGCCACCCTTTCGGCGATCTGGTGTTAAAATGCGTGGCGGGGCACATGAAAAAGGCCCTGCGCCGTTATGATATCCTGGGCAGGATCGGCGGCGAGGAGTTTCTGATCGTGTCTCCCGGTACGACGCGCGAAGAGGCCGTTGTCCTGGCGCAACGGCTGCGAAGCACTGTCGAGAAGGAAAAGATAGCCTATGAGGACAAAGAGGTGACGATTACCATGAGTTGCGGCGTTGCGTTCTTATATAAAGGGGACGACAACGTCGAAATACTTCTCAAACGGGCAGACTCCGCCCTCTACATGGCCAAGCAGGAGGGGAGAAACCGGGTGGTGGCCATGTAATGCCAATTCCAAATCAAGGCGCTATCTTCGTTGGCCCGTCTTCGGCTCCTCCCCGGAGCTTGATCCTGCCCTGCTCCCTTATTCCTTCTTCCAGTTAACCCGCACGAAGTTTTCTTCATGGCTCCACTGGTAATGCAGTTCACCATGGTGGGCCTTGTAAATCTCCCGCCCCAGTTTCTGTGCCAGCTTGTCTTCGGTCGTGGAAATGGTGATCGTGTTCTCCGCCTCTTTTACCTCCATGATTCGCCCCAGCGGGTTTTTCAGCATGGATTTGGCTTCCACGTGCTTGACGGCATTGAGGATGTCGCGAGCATGTTTTGCCACATAACCGCCGGAAAGAATGACGATCCCGGCAGGATTGCCATCCTCGATGCGCTGGCAGGCAGGACAGACCACCTTGTTGATCCCTGCTTCTTCCCTGAGAGTTCTCAATTCAGCCTCATTCATATACCACCGCTTGTTGTGGTAAAGAGCGCCGCAGGTATTGCAGAATGACTTTTCCTTGAGACCCCTCTTGGGAAGATACACATCACTGCTCCGAAGAGACCTCTGCCCCTTTTCTTCCACACCCGTTCTATGGGAAACCCGTGCCATAATAAATCCCCCCCCTCTTGTTATTGGTATGCACTAAAAGTATACCACCGCCTTTACTCTTGTCATTCGGGGGCGACTCTTCCTTGCGTGACAGGGCTTCGGTGATAAAATATTTCTGATCCATTCGCGCTGAAATAAACCTAAAAACGGTACTTCCGCCACAGAGACACAGAAACACGGAGGATATCACAGAGAAAAACCGATAAAAGGCGATCACCAAACAGGTGAAATGTAAAAAATATCTTTGAAACTAAAACTCGCTGTATTTCATTGAATCAATAAATCTCCGTGTCTCTGTGTCTCTGTGGCAAATGCTTTTTCTGATAAAAACAGGGGAGAGCCATGATTGAATCGCCTGAATCCATCCCCACGAAAGCCGTGCCGAAGCTCCCGTTGCTCTGGACCGTCCTCGCCTTGTCTGCCGCTTCTGTTGCCGTTGTGGCAGGTTTCGGCACCCGGCTGGGACTGTGGCACTTTCGCACCGGTTTCGCCATCCTCAAATGGTCGGCCTACGGCGGTGGAGTCGTTGCGGTGCTCTCCTTCGCCTCGGCGTTGACCGGCTTGCGAAGCCGCAATTACTCCGGCATCTTCCTGTCCGCCTGCGGACTGCTTATCGGGCTTTTAGTTGCAGGAACGGTCTGGAACTGGCAGCGCATTGCCTGGGAGGTACCCCCCATCCACGACATTACCACCGACACGGTCAATCCGCCGCGGTTTGTCGATATCCTGCCGCTGCGCAAGGATGCACCCAACCCCGCGGCATACGGCGGCGCAGAAATTGCCGCAAAACAGCAAAACGCCTATTCCGACATTAATACGCTCGTGCTCGATATCCCGGCTGACAAGGCGTTTGCTTCGGCTCTGGCTGCGGCGCGGGGCATGGGATGGGAGGTCGTTGCCACAGAGCCGAAAGAGGGGCGCATTGAGGCGACGGATACCACTTTCTGGTTCGGATTCAAGGACGATGTTGTTGTCAGGATTACCCCGGCGGGAAGCCGTTCCCTTGTCGATGTGCGATCGGTTTCCCGCGTGGGTCGGAGCGATGTGGGCACCAATGCCCGACGGATCCGTGCCTACCTGGCAAAGCTGAAGGGGCGCGGCTAGTTCACCCGTATTTTCTGCTGCGAATGTCATAATAACGCCAAAGATTTTGCCGGAGAAGAGGTCACATCAATAGATGATGTGGCCTTTTTTATTGCAGCCGATTTCAGCGAGCGGAAAGAAGACGGATGTGGCTGAATTCGGCCATATTTTTTGGCGGATTTCGGCCAGAGTGTGCATTTGTCCGCCCCTTTCTTCGGATTGTTCTCTTAATAAATCCATTGAATATCAACGGGTTGCATCGTGTATACGACATGGCACTGCTGTTGCTAAGTAAAACAGTATTGTATTTTCATTTGCCGGCGTTTGCTGCAAATTAAATTTAAGGATTACGAGAGGAGTCGGACATGAAAAAAAAGTTTTATCAACATTTGTACTTCCAGGTTTTACTTGCCATTACGGTAGGTATGCTGCTGGGGAATTTTTACCCCGAAACCGGCGTCGCAATGAAACCGCTAGGTGACGGTTTTATCAAGCTGATCAAGATGATCATCGCCCCGATCATTTTCTGCACGGTGGTAACGGGCATTGCCGGGATGGAGGACATGAAGAAGGTCGGCCGTGTCGGCGCCAAGGCGCTTCTCTATTTCGAGGTGGTGACCACCTTTGCCTTGGGCATCGGCCTCCTCGTGGTGAGCGTCATCGAACCGGGTGTCGGCTTCAACGCCAATGTGGCCACATTGGACACCAAGGCCTTGAATGCCTATACGTCGGCGGCAAAGTCGCACGGTGTGACCGATTTCCTGCTGAACATCATTCCCAGTAGCGTCGTCGACGCCTTTGCAAAGGGTGATATTCTCCAGGTGCTTCTCTTTGCCGTCATGTTCGGCTTTGCCCTCTCCGCTTTAGGCGCGAGGGGAAAAGGAATCTACCGGTTCATCGACCAGCTGTCCCACGTGCTGTTCGGCATTGTCGGCGTTATCATGAAGGCAGCGCCGATCGGCGCATTCGGCGCCATGGCCTTTACCATCGGCAAATTCGGCATCGGTTCGCTTTCCCAGCTAGGCTTGCTGATGGGGAGCTTTTACCTGACCTGCCTGCTCTTCGTCTTCGTTGTCCTGGGCACCATCGCCCGCATATGCGGATTCAACATCTTCAAGTTCATCCGATACATCCGGGAGGAACTGCTCATCGTCCTCGGAACTTCATCGTCCGAGTCGGCGCTGCCCCGCATGATGGCCAAGCTGGAAAAACTCGGCTGCACCAAGTCGGTGGTCGGGCTGGTGATTCCGACCGGTTATTCGTTCAACCTTGACGGCACTTCGATATATCTGACCATGGCGGCGATTTTCGTTGCCCAGGCAACCAACACTCACCTTACCTGGACGCAGAAGCTGACCATTCTCTTTGTCCTGCTCCTGACTTCCAAGGGGGCTGCCGGCGTTACCGGCAGCGGCTTCGTCACCCTGGCGGCCACCTTTGCCGCAATCCCCACCATACCGGTTGCCGGCCTGGCGCTCATCCTCGGCATCGATCGCTTCATGTCCGAAGCACGCGCCCTTACCAACCTCGTCGGCAACGGCATTGCGACGGTGGTCGTTTCAAAATGGGAGAACGAACTGAACGAGGAACAGATGCAGCGGGTGTTGAACGGCGAGGTCGAAGATGTGGCTGACGACGAAGAACCGGTGTTCGATGATGCGGAACCGGTAGCAGACTGACCGCGCAACGATCATCCAGGGGAAAAGAGGGCCGCTTTCGGATTGGAAGCGGCCCTTATCGTTTCAGGGGAGGTTCATTTCATGTCGGGCAGGCGGATAGTTTGCCGGGGGGGCGCTCATCTCCGCCGGTAGGCACGGGCAGAGACCCGGGCGTAGCGCAGGTACCAGCGGCATTTGTCCGTCACCCGCGTTACCATGCTGAAACAGATGATGAGGATAAAGAACGACCAGAAAATCATGACACTGATAAATTTGGGCGCTACGGTTTCATAGTTCATAACTCCCCCCATGTGATGGTCCCGCTGCTGGAAACGCCATTCGACGGCACTGGTAACCGGCAGGGCAGACCGTAAATTGCTGAAAAAATGGACCGATATGGCATGTATACCGTATCGGTCCAGCGGGAAAATACTTTAATGAATATTGCGTCGGTGCAGATGCTTAAAGGCAGGGGGGTGCTGGGGGATGACTGCTTCAGCCGGACGGATGGCCGATTGCAGAGACGGGCCGCAGAGAGGATGAAAATACTTCCTAAGCCGGCACAGCCGGAACCAAACAGGAAAAGCCAAAAGACATTTTCACACGGATAAAATCTGATTTTGACGGATTATCACGGATAAAACCGAAATAAAAAATCTTGCCAAAAAAATCCGTACAATCCGTTAAATCCGTGTGCAATTGCAGTTCAGTTTTGCTCACATATTGTAACGACTCAAGTCGTAAGAGACTAAACCCTTTGCAATTGCTGTAGCGAGTCGAGGATGGCCGCGGGCTCAAGGCGGTTGGTGTAGTCCGCATCGACAAAGGCGAGGCGGATCGTCGCTTTCCGGTCGATGACGAACGTTCCGGGGAGCGGCAGCTCCCATGATTCATCACCGTTGTACTCGGGCAGATGGACGCCGAAGGCTTGATAAATGGAGCGCATCTCTTCGGCAATGGGATAGACGAGGCCGAATTGCCGGGCGACCTTGTTCCCGAGATCGCTCAGCACCTCGTATTCGAGGAAGTTCTTTAACAGGGTCGCCTGGGATCGGTCCGGGGTCTGCGGAGAGATGGCCACAAGCGCAGCGCCGAGTGCCAGGATCTGAGGGAGGATCTTCTGGTAAGCCCGCAACTGCAGGCTACAGTATGGTCACCACGCTCCCCGGTAGAATGTTGCCACCACCGGCCCGGCGTTCAGCAAGCCATGGAGCTGCACCTCTTTGCCGACGGCATTGGGGAGGGAGAAATCGGGCGCCTTTTCTCCCGGTTTCAGCGCCCGGTCGGCAATACCGGATTGCACCAACTCCATGGTCGCCTTGTGCATGGCCGCCACCGTATCCGGGGGGAGTTTCGCAAGATTTTCATCCTGGAGCCTTTGCAATTCAGCTTGCAATACCGGATTGATTCCTTCTTGCCCGGTTGTCACGATAACTACCCCCTAGACATAATGGTTGTCAGTTGCCAAGCAGAGTCTAAAAGCTAAAAGACCTGCCATCCTTGTAAACGTGGGTTATGCTGTAGAGTAGGAATCCACTACGGCTCAGAGCCACAACCAAGGAGGCAGGTCATGAAAAAGTCTATCACATTTGTCGGTTTGGATGTTCACAAAAACTCCATAGCAGTAGCTATTGCTGATGCCGGTCGCAATGCCGAGGTAAGAAATTACGGCATCATCGGTGGCACTCTTGACGATCTTGATCGTCTGGTGAAAAAGCTTTCTGCCCCTGACAAAGAACTCCACTTTGTCTATGAGGCCGGTCCCTGTGGTTACGAGATATTTCGTTCTTTGACAGTACGTGGTTTGGAGTGTGCAGTATGTTCTCCGGCACACATTCCCAAGAGTCCAGCTGACCGTATCAAGACAGATCGTCGCGATGCCATGATGCTCGCCCGTCTTCATCGTGCCGGTGAACTGACATATGTATTTGTTCCCCGCGCTGATGACGAAGCGATGAGAGATCTTACCCGTTGCCGGGAGGATGCCAAAAAAGCCCAGCGTGTGACGCAACAGCAACTGTGCGGTATGCTGCTTCGTCTGGGTTTCAGATATTCGCGAGACAACTGGACGAAAGCACATTTTGGCTGGCTTGCCGATCAAAAGATGCCGACGCCCTCACAACAGGTGGTGTTTCAAGAATGCATCCATGCCATCAAAGAAACAACGGATCGTGTTGAACGATTGACCAAGCAGATTGAAACGCTGGTTCCCACCTGGCGTATGGCTCCCGTTGTAACAGCCTTGCAAGCGCTTCGTGGTGTTTCGCTCATCGTGGCTACCACCACGATAGCTGAACTGGGCGACCTGACAAGGTTTGAGAGTCCCAAGAAGCTCATGGCCTTTCTGGGTCTTGTGCCATCGGAACACTCAAGTGGCGACAAGAAGCAACGTGGCAAAATAACCAAAACCGGCAATGGCCATGCCCGCAGAGTTCTGGTAGAAGGAGCCCACGCGTACAGCTACCCCGCACGGATGACCCGTCTGATACTCAAGCGCCAGGAGGGTTTGAGTCAAGAGGTCAGGGACATTGCCTGGAAGTGCCAAGTGCGACTGTGCGCCCGATTCCGGCGATTGGTGGCAAAAGGTAAAAGCCGCAATGCTGTTGTAACCGCAATCGCCAGAGAACTTGCAGCCTTCATGTGGGCAATAGCAAACAAAACACCGATAGCGACCTGATACGGTTTCTCAAAGAACAGCGAGCTGGAGGAAGCATGAAACAGTAACATAATATCCAGGGCATATGCGGGGTTAGAACCACGTGAGGAGAATCCTCGTGGCTCCTATGGGATAAGGTTTACCGAACTCCCGCTACTAGACAGAGGCAGCTCCGCGATGAAGACAGGTCTTGCGGTAAACAACCCGCGTATATCAGAACGATCAAACGTCGCAACACAGGTTCTGCCCCGGCATATGCCCTGGAAATATTGAAACAGCATAGCCACTTCAAAAGTGGACGGGAAAACTTTATTCTGCTTGACAACTGACAACCATATCAGGAGCCTGTCGGACTTAGGGAATCGTAGCGAGAGAATGGAAAATCGAGACAGATTTCCGGAAATTTGAGAGCTAATAGTGGACCTATTCGTCGAAAATTTACGGGAATATGGACCGATTTGCCATTCTCGCAGTAGATTCAGTCCTAAGTCCGACAGGCTCCTAGCTTTAGCCATTGCCACTCTCCCATAAAGAACATCAAATTCATTTTCGAAGATCCGTTCCGGCGAAGAAACTTGTAATCTTATCGGCAACCATGTGAAGTTCTTGACATATTTGAGATAAAAATGCCCGGCCCGGATCAATTTTTTCCCGAATGACCGCATTGATAGAACTTTTCAGGCATTATTTAATTGACTTCCTCCCGTGCAATGTTTTAATCATGTCCATGCACGGAAGCACGTCGGTCGCTGGTGGGCCGCCCGGTCTTCAAAACCGGTGGGGGGGATGAGAAATCTCCCCGGTGGGTTCGATTCCCATGTGCTTCCGCCATTAAACATCCAATCACATCCGATGAAGTACAGAAACCCGTTAGAAATAGCGGGTTTTTTATTGTTTATAGTCCAACGTGGTGTTATATTGTTTGCAGAAATCCGGGGCATGTTGGGGGTATGTCCAGGGGTATCATGATTGACCTGGGGGTATGTGTGCCGAAAAACAAGGGGGTATGTCATGGCGATAACTGATATTCAAGCGAAAACGGCGAAGCCAAAGGAAAAGGATTACAAGCTAACAGACGGTGACGGCCTTTATCTTTTGGTTACTACTGGCGGCGGTAAGCGCTGGCGGCTCAAGTACCGTTTCGACGGCAAAGAAAAATTGCTAGCACTTGGCACCTATCCCGACATTTCACTTTCTGAGGCCCGCAACCGCCGGCATGAGGCCAGAAATCTTATTGCCAATGGCATTGATCCTTCTGCCGAAAAGAAAGCCGCAAAGCAGGCTAGAGCTGAATTACAAGCCAACAGCTTTGAAGTTATCGCCCGTGAATGGCACAAGCATATGCAGGGAAAGAATGAATGGTCTACAGAACACGCAACAACCATTATGAACCGATTGGAAAAGGATGTTTTCCCCTGGATCGGCGGAAAGCCGATTACCGAGGTTACAGCCAAAGAAATCAAGGCTATTCTCGACAGGATAAGATCGAGGGGTGTAGTTGAAACCGCCAGACGTGCCTTGACGATTATGGGGCAGGTCTACAGATATGCTATTCTGATCGACAAGGCAAATTATGACATTTCGGCAGGATTCAGGGGGTATCTCCCAGCCATCAGCAAAACCCGAAAGCATATGGCCTCCGTTACTGATCCTAAGGAGCTTGCCCCACTTCTTCGCGCCGTAGATACTTATCAAGGCGGTTTTGTCGCTCAATGTGCGTTGAAGTTGTTACCGCTTGTCTTTGTCAGGCCCGGAGAATTGCGACACATGGAATGGTCAGAGGTTGACCTTGAAGAGGCTGAATGGAACATTCCCGGCCACAAGATGAAAATGAAGGAAGCGCACCTTGTACCCCTATCCCGCCAAGCTATAGAAATATTGAAAGAGCTCCAGCCGCTTACCGGCAACAGCAAGTATGTCTTCCCCTCCACAAGATCATTTTCCCGCTGCATGTCAGACAACACCATAAATGCCGCTTTTCGACGAATGGGCTTTGATGGTGAAACAATAACCGGCCATGGATTCAGAGCCACCGCCAGGACGATCCTTGACGAGGTTTTAGACTTTCCAGTTGATGTTATCGAGCATCAGCTTGCACATGCCGTGAAAGACCCGAATGGGCGCGCATATAATAGGACTACCAAGCTTCCGCAGCGCCGAAAAATGATGGAAACATGGGCGGAATATTTGGAAGGGCTGAAGGCAGGGGCAAAGGTTATTCCCCTAAGAAAAGCTGAATAACCTCTTCCTTTAAAACCTATTAAGTTATCCAAAGGCCCCCATTACCATGGAGGCCTTTTCCATTTCAAAGACGGACAGAATCTCACCAGCTAGTCCAAGCACGTCCAAAAGTCACCTTTTATCCCTAAATATCACTTTTTATCCCCTATTCGGTTGTATTTGTTTGAATTAGAATGACCTACATTAAACTAATGTAGGAGGAAAATAGTGATGCAAAAAAAATTAGCCAATTTAGAAAATCTCCTTCAGCCGGGTCGATTGTTGCGCGTCAATCAAATTGTCGGTCATATTCTGCCGATCAGTCGTAGCCAGTTCCTGGCTAAGGTAAAAGCTGGTGAATACCCGCAGCCAATTAAACTGTCCGAGAGGGTGACGTGTTGGCATTCGGAGGATATTGCACGACTCGTCCAGGGGAAGGCCGCGTAAAATGTCCGCACCCTTCGCCCACATATTGGCACAGCTCGAACAGGAGCCACAGCACGGTGAAATTCTCGACATATGGGCGCGGGTTTGGGACGCGCAAACCGGGAGCGCCATCATGGTTCCTGTAAGCCTGAAGATCCTTCGGGCCGGGCGGGTGGACTTGGACCTGCCATGACACAGCCTTTCACTTTCCATATTTCTGGCGGTTGGATACGGATCTACAGACAAGCTCTTGAAAACGGGTGGCTTCGGAACCATCGTCTATGGGCTTTCTGGTGTTACTGCTTATTAAAGGCCAGCCACAAGTCAACAAAGGTAATGATCGGCTACCAACAGGTATCACTAGAATCAGGCCAATTCGTATTTGGCAGACAACAAGCGGCGGCGGACCTTGATTTATCAGAGAATGTCATCAGGACGTGTCTTACTCGTCTGATTTCCACCAACAACTTAACCATCAAAACAACCAACAAATATTCGATAATAACTATCGTAAATTGGCATAGTTACCAGAACGGACAAGAAGAAAACCACCAGCAAAACCACCAGCAACTTAACCAAGAAGTCACCAGCAAGTCACCAACAAGTCACCACATACAAGAAGTTAAGACGTTAAAGAAAGAAACTTTTTCCCCTGAATCGCTCCGCTTATCGGGTTTGCTGGCTGATTTGATCTTGAAGAACAACCCGGACCATTCGAGGTTGAGCAATGGCGGCAGAGACTCAACCGTCAATCGATGGGCGGTGGACATAGACAAGCTTATCAGGATTGACAGACAGACACCGGAAATGGTTGAGAAGGTCCTCAGATGGAGTCAAGCTGATTCCTTTTGGCAGGCAAACATTCTGTCGGGCTCCAAACTCCGTGAACAATGGGACAGGCTGAAAGTGCAGATGCAGAACGATGGTACAGACCGTATTAACCAGCGAAAACCTGATGGAAACAATACAAACGTGCATTCCCCTGTAACAGCGGCTGAATCGGCCAAACTACGAAAGGCGATGGAAAAATATGATTAACTCGAAATTGCCACCGCAAAGCATCGAAGCCGAAATGTCAACCCTCAGCGGCATTTTTGTGGATAACGAGGCGATCAATCGGGCGCTGGAGATAATCACCCCGGATGATATGTACCGGGAGACACACCGTAAGATCATGCGGGCCATGATCGAGCTCAACACCCGCAATGAGCCGTGCGACCTCATAACTCTCACCTCCATCCTCAAGAAAAAGAGGGAATTGGAAGAGGTGGGAGGCGGAGCCTACCTGGCAACCCTGGCCGATTATGTCCCGATGGCCGAAAACATCGTCTATCACTGCAAGATCGTGAAGGAAAGGGCGTTAGAGCGCCGGTTAATTGCCAACGCTCAGGATGCAGTGTCAATAATCCTCAATGGCGGGACCATCGAGGATGCGGTTGCAAAGCTGGAAAGTGCAATCCAGCCGACAGTCAAACAAAACTCTGCACCTGTGGCGGTAATACAAGCTTCAAGGGAGGCAATTAAGCGGATTGAGCAAAGGTTTGAGAACAGAGGGCAAATTCAGGGCATACCCTACGGTCTGGAAGGGTTGGACGCGCCAACATCAGGGCTGCACCGGGGGGAGCTGATTATTATCGCCGCCAGGCCGTCGATGGGTAAAACCGCGTTGGCAGGTAACATCATTGCAAGCGCGTGCGGGGGCGGGCTCAAGGGTATGTTATTCACCCTGGAGATGTCACGCGCGGATATTGTTGATCGATTGATTGCCGGTCAGGGGGTTAAATATCACCATATCCGCAACGGTCAACTGAGTGATTCTGATATGGCAAAGATTCACAATGGGATGGCGAGAATACACACATGGGGGTTGTTCATCGATGATACCCCGGCCATTTCTCTGCGAGAGCTCAGGGCGAAGGCGAGGCGACAGAAACGCGACGGATTGGATTTGATAGTAGTGGACTATTTACAACTCATGTCCATGGCAGGCAGCAAGGAAAGCAACAGGGTGCAAGGGCTTGGAGAGATCAGCCGGGGGCTTAAACAACTGGCGCGGGAACTTGACGTTCCAGTAATTGCCCTGTCTCAGCTCAGTCGCGCCGTGGACAGCCGACCCGACAAACGCCCAGTAATGAGCGACCTCAGAGATTCAGGGGAGCTGGAACAAGATTGCGACGTTCTTTTGCTGCCCTATCGACCGGCTGCATATTGTCAGAAATGCAAGGATAGAGTCAACGATGGCACTCATAATTACCGCGAGCATCAGGCAAAAGCGGAAATCATCATCGAGAAGCAACGAGCTGGCGAGCGGAATATTAGCATACCCGTGTGCTGGATGGGCGAATATCAAAGGTTTGATTCGATATAACTGAAGCAAAAAGGAGCGATTAATGACCACAAACTTATTGCCTGCAAACGTCCAGGCGCAAAATTTCGCCGAATGCATCTTACTCGTGGGGCCGGAATTGGACACAGTGATGTTTAAAGAGATCATGAGCGGCTTACCGGAATCTGCCGAGAAAAGACGGATTATCGGTTGGAAAAGATGCAGGCTACAAACGCAACGTGAGAGGAGGCCATAAATGCCCGTTGTCGGCTTACAAGATAAGAGCATAAGCAATTACCTGAAAGCGTGGATTCAGCAGGGGGATATGTGTGTCGTGGGCCTTATCGGCCCCGGCACCTCCCGGCAGCTCCAGGCAAACTGGAATAGCCCTTTTGAGCAATCCAGCCTTGGAAGCGCCTTTGAGAAGACAGCCGGACTTTTCCAAATTGTCACGGGGCAAACATCTAAAACCACGTTGAACAGCACACAGATATGGGAGGGCAACCGGCCTTTATTATTCAACCTGGTTCTCATGTTTTACGCGCTCAGTGACCCTTTGCAAGAGGTCATGCTCCCTTTACAGGAGCTTGAAAAGATGGCTTCGCCGGAAGCGAACAAGGTTTCTCCTATCAACGTGATGCCTGGACAAGAAACTTTTGGTCGGATGCCAGCGCCTGTAACATTGAACATTGGCCGAACCACCATCATAACCGATTGCGTTATCGAAAGTATATCTACGCCGTTGGACAAAGAAAGAAACTCAGACGGTCTTTTGATCCGAGCTGAAACAACCCTTACCATTGCAACAAAGTCGATGCTTAATCAATCCGAAATAGCTAAAACGTGGGGCGCAGCTTAAAACAAGGAGCAATCACCATGTCAAATCTCAGCAACGTTAATCCGAACCTCTCCCTGGTAAAACAGTCCTATAGAAACATGCTTGCTCTTGGCGAAGGGGCAAACGGGGCCGATTTTCGTATGGTCATCGAAGAATATGGTGATCTTGAGTATCTTATTCAGTCAACCCAGTGGCCCACTCTTGCCCGCGAGATGATGGAAGGCAAGGGTCCGCACGGCGTCTCATTCAACCAACAGGGCAACGTCAAAAACGCCGGGGACATTACTATCACCTTCAAGGAGGTTGTTACCGGCAAAGCTATTGCTGCCGTTATCGACTGGGTAAAGAACAAGAAATACCTTTCCGTTACCTTGGCTCAAATTTCCGAAAGCCAACCTGAATCCAACGAGTATACAACCGTCACAATGGAGGATTGTTGGCTGGAAATGGATGTAGCCGACATGTCGGTTGATGATGGAGCTACGCTTTTCAAACGTTCAGGAACACTCCATTACAATTGGCCTACATCCTTGGATGACGAACAAGAAACACTCGGCTGGGAGTAACACATGAAGAAAGACGCGCTTCTTGCCAGTGTGCTTGCTCAGTTCCAGGTAATGTATCTTCTAGCACCACAGCAGTCCGCGTTACTGGATCAGGCGCTTCGCGTCTATCAGGATAAGGCGGGGCCTTTCAAGGATGTGATCTTTGCGGCCGATGTTTCTGAAATAGCAACCCCGGTTGATCTGTTGGGAATCGGCATAGCCCTGGATGCAAACGGGCGCTGGCATGAAGCAAGGATCGAGGGAAGCGCCCTGAAGGTTATTGAGTCTGCCAAGAGCGTAAAGCCGTACAGAGTCTATTATTTCATTAATCTACTGACCCCTGATATCGATCTACCAAATGACTCAATATCCATTTTGTTCGAGTACGTCAAGGCGCTTATCACCATTCCTAACACAGCGCGGGAAAGATCGGTAGCACTGGCAACCGGCATACAAGCGGAATTTGATTCCGAAGAAACCTTGATGCAAAGAAAAGACCTGATCGAGCAGGAAATGGATGAATGCCGGGGGATGCTCCCCATGGCTACGGTGTACTGATGGATGAGGATTTCAATAAGCTGAGGATGATTTCAAAACGGCTTGTCAATGCCGACTTTCAACAGCCTTGGCAATGGAAAGTTGAAATTGATGGCCTTCCTGAAAACCTCTTGAACGTGCGTAATGGGGTCAGCACCTTTGATTTGCTTGCCAAAGATATAACGTACAGCCCCATAGAATTTGAAACTGAAGCGATAAAGGCCGGGAGCGTTACCCTCACATTTCCTTCAGGGACGCAACCGGTAATTATCACGATGACAATGCGCGATCTTGAGGATGAACGGCTGAAAAAATGGTTTAAAGGCTGGGCGAAAGGAGAGGGCAAGATCCCTGGAGTAGCTAACCCTGATGGAACATTCAATCTGCCATTTGGGCATAATGGTTATTTGCGGGAACTCCGCCGGATTTCACTTGTTGATTCCGAAGATATTCAGAAATGGATGGTATTCCCGCAGAAACTTGGTGAGATTACTGAATCAGTAGAGAGCCCCGGCTTTCTTGAGTTTCCGATAAGCTTCATTCAATTCAAATCGTGGTCTTGACCACCAACCGGAGATTCGATTCGACAATAAAAGGAGGAATGAATGCTCAGAAAAAGAAGCGCAGAATAGGTTTTGCACGAAGTCCAAACGAAAGGTGGGCTTGCTGGCAGACCAGGGATAGGTGATTAACCCGCAGTACAAATCTAAATTATAGAAAAGGAGCAGTATCATGGCCGACATTAAAGTATCTCAGCTTCCGGTAGCTACAAACGTAGGACCCACAGACACCGTTATGATCGTGCAAAGTGGCGTTTCAAAGCAGGCGACGGCAGAAAAGGTGGCGTTAGCCGATAACGGGGCCAACGTAAGGCACTCGCTGGCCACTGCTGTTAATGATTTCCTCGTTGCATCTGCCGCTGGTGCTTTCGTCAAGAAGACCCCTGCCGAAGTGAAAACAGTTTTGGGGTTGGGTGATGCCGCCTATAAAAATACCGGTACTGTCGCTGGGACCGTCTCCGCAGGCGATCACGGCCACGCCAATAACGCCACCATCGGGGGGCCGTATTTATTGCCAGCGTCACCAGCTATGACTGGTACTCCAACTGCACCAACCGCCGCAGCTGGAACCAACTCTACACAAATTTCAACTACTGCGTTTGTTCAGGCAGCTATTGCGGCATTAGTAGCTTCCTCACCCGCTGCTTTAGATACGCTTAACGAGCTTGCTGTCGCTTTGGGTAATGACCCTAATTTCGCCACAACCATGACGAATGCACTGGCAGGTAAGGCTGCATCAGGCCACGGCCACGCCAACGATGCCAACATTGGCGGGCCTTTCGTCAAGACCGCAGATATTGGCAGTTTAAGCGTGTCTAATGCTGGCACTGTTGGTGGACTCAGAATCATACGAGGTAGCGTTCTTGGCAACGGCACGATCCTATATGGTACGGGATTTACAGTATCAAAAGGTGCAACGGGTTATTTTACGATCTATTTCAACGCTGCATTTTCTTTACAACCAAGTGCTGCTGTCACTCCTGTAATGGATAGCGGACTTATAGTAATAGGTCAAATAACGGCACACCCAATTACCACTAACTTCCAAGTGAAGACTAGTGTTGTAAATCAAGCCGCTTACGGGACTACAGCATCGGATCAAGCTTTTGATTTCATAGTAGTGGGTCCGGCGTAATCTTTCCGGTTCACGGATCAAGCAGTTACAGATGGTGAAAAGCAGACCCCACGGAAAGGCTACTGTGGGGTCTGCTGGCAGACCTTTAGGATAGGCAAATAATTACCCGATGAAAAAACAAAATAACCGAAAGGAGAAAGCAAATGGGGAAAAAACAGACAGAATCAGAACTCAGCACAGAGGGTGAATTTTTCATGCGAAAGATCATAGAGTTAGCATTAAAAATTCAAGATTTGGAGGCGCGCCTTGACAAAAATAACAAGGAAGAAGGTTAAGAAAATTGCAGCCCAAAAAACAGTTTCGAATCCGAATAAATTTGCTGAAGAAACTGTTGAGGAATCCCTCGAAAACATAGACCTGAATCCCCGACATGAGCTATTTGTTGTTGAGTTTGTAAGTAATGGATTTCACGGCACAAAAGCTTATCAAAAGGTATTTGAGTGTAGTGAGGATGTGGCCAGAAAAAACGCTTCGCGCCTGCTGACAAATGCAGACATTAAAAAGGCGATCAGGACCGCCTTGGATAAGCTTATTGCCAAAATGGAAATTACACCCGAAAGAGTGCTGCAAGAGATAGCAAAGATGGCTTTTGCAAACATGGGTGAATATATAGCTATTCAGGAAGATGGCAGCGCCTACGTTGATCTGTCAAAGGTAGATATGGCGGGGACGGCAGCTATCCAGGAGGTAGTCAGTGATGAGTATGCGGAAGGGCGTGGTGAAGATGCCCGCGTTGTCAAGAGGGTGAAATTGAAGCTTGCCGATAAGACCCGCAACCTTGAACTGCTCGGCAAGTACCTGAAACTTTTCAGCGAGAGTACGCCTGCATCATCTACTCAGACCGCAACGATACTACAAGAGGTATTCGACGGCACAATGTCTGTCAGGGAAGCCGCCTACAAGTTTAACATCCTCGGCCTTCCCCTTCCTGAAGTTCTGAAGATTGAATTAAGCAAGCAGGAGCCTGAAGAACCGGATACACCCCCTGGAACTTCAGATGAAGACTTGTTACAGAGGGCTCAAGAGGCGCTTGACCATGCCAATAGACAAAGAGAGCAATTCCTTCCCCAGCGTCAAGCTGAAGTCCAGGAACTCAAGGAGAATATGAAGCACGTTGATTCATTTGGTCCGACAAAATAGAGTGAGCAACAACAAACCTAAGAAAAAAGGAGTTTTACCATGGCAACACTACAAGAAGCAGCACAGGCGATGAAAAACCTCGAATTGGAAGCTTCAGAAGAGCGAAATGCAGCCCAACTGAAGCGGGAATGTAGGTGTTTGATCCAAGAAAGACCGTCCGAAATGCTGGCAAGTACCCTAGCGGTCGATGCTATAAAGCAAGCGCAAGCGCATAGAGCCAAATGGGAATGGAACGGTGAGGATTGAGCATCCCCGCACCGCCACTATTCCGAAACCCCATGATACCGGAAGATTGCAAAATAAACTTGGATCGATAACATAACCATTTTGGCTATGTTATCGATCCTACAGTGCGCTAACGGGCTCCGCTTCACGCGGCGGGCCTTATCGCTCGCCGTGCAAGTTATATGACCGCTAGCGGAATTACGTTATTTTTGAAACATTCCCTTGACAACATAACTAGCTATGATATGGTTATGAAAAATAAACGGGAGGTATACCATGAAACTCAGGGTGGCGGAGTGACAAAAGACCAACTGCGAGAGCTGGTAAATGGTTTGATAGAAGATGATCTGCGAACACTACGGGCGATCATCAACGGGATGCTGTCAAAAAGAAAGATCACCCCGGATCAACAAGCCAAGATGCAAGAGGCCCGAAAGAAAAAGGTCATATAAGCGGGTTATTCGTAATCGGCGGAAGAAAGGACACCGTATGAAAGATCAAGCACAAGTCCAGCGTGAACACATGACAGATAAACAGTATGAAGCATTTAGTAAAGTGTGCCAGTTCATTTACGACATGAACATGGAATTCTACACGAATAAAGAAAAGGAGGTCAATCGTATGGCGAGAATGAATGACAGTGAAAAGCTGGTAACTCTTAAGGAACTTATGCAGACGGTAACAGACCCTCTTAAATTGCTTTATGGAATGATGCTGGTAATTGATCCAGTAGCGGTAAGAATTGCCACGCAGAAGGTTAAAAAATGAACAATGCTTTAAACCGGTTTTGGTTATAGAAATGACAACAGGGGCACTATATAACACTGAAAATGTGACGTAGCGCGAACGTGGGAGACGTGAAACGTAACAGGAAGGTTGATGAAAAAAAGCCGGTTCTCTTCTCTTCAGAGAGGACCGGCTTTTTGCATTGCCGAAAAGGATGGTAATGGTTTAGTTCCAGGAAGTTTTCTAAGTTGTCTTGACAGCTACTGCTATTTTAATTTAATCTGCCACAATAAAAATTTATTAAGGAGGGCGGGTACGTGAAAAGTTATATTTTTCCAGTATTGCTGATAATTCTGAGTATCACTGGCTGCGACCAAGCCAAATCCGTTGTTAGTGGGAGGGATCTGGAATTTGTTAAAAATGGCGTCCTTGAACTGGATAAAAGTCTGACAGTTGGCCAAGCGATTGATAACTACAAGTATTTCAAAAGTACGAAATGGCAAGCATTGAAAACTGACAATGGCAGACGAGTCGTAAGTGTTGCAGCTGTTGTTGACACTGCAAAGCATCCTAATATGAACAGTATCCCAAACCTAAAGCAGATGGAGATGAAATTTCAATTTGTGATAAATCAAGACAGTACTTTCAAAGTAGGATGGTGCGGCCTCGCCATGGAGTTTAATGATGGGACAAAAAAAGAGCCGGACGAATCTGTAAATCTTATCCAGTGCACTAATTCCCTGAAAGCTATTTACAACAACTCTCCCGATATATGAGTTAATCCAAGAACAGGTAGGAGATTTTCATGTTATGTCCATTTTGTAAAGAAGAGATTCAGGATGGTGCGATCAAATGCAAGCACTGCGGTTCTATGCTGCAATTCGTGCCAGTGGCGGATCAGGTAAGGTACATGTGGGTTATGGCAGGCTGGCAGGCTGTGATTATCGCATTCGGCCTATTGGTGGTATTTTCAATTATCTGGTCCATTTCTTGGCAGATCGGTGTGCTCTTTTTTATCGGCACTTCCTTGTGGGCATCCTATGACGCTAGCAAAATTAAAGCTTGCCGTTTTAGGTCAAAATTAATGCCACCAACTCCAGGGTGGGTTTTCGCGGGGTGCTTGCTGTTCTGGATCGTTATCTTTCCATGGTATCTTTATTTTCGAACTCATGTGCTTGCCGGAGTGGCCGAACCAGCAAATTATAGTAATGACCTGAGTGTGCCCGATATTTCGCCTGAAAACGACACATTGAACCACTGAATAAATTGTGGAGATGCTTGCAAAGAATATCTTTGGGGGTATTTATAGGGGTATCTGGTCGAATTTGAATTAAAATTACCTTTTTAATTCAGCGTATTAGCTCTTTTTTTGGCTTCCCATGTGCTCCGCCAATTACAATTTTATACAGTCCGATATAGCCCACCTCTATCCACTGCCCCTCCCGATCACGGGGAGAAACGCCCCCAAATTGCCAGATTTCACTTGACGCCGTATCACTCACTGATACATTATAAGCTATGGCATGGATTGTTGTATATAGCCGCAAGGCGGCGAAATTGCGTGAAAAGCTGCCGGAACGTGTAAAAGCCGTCCTTGACGCTCTTATCATTGACATGCGCGCCACGGGACCGGTACGCGGCGACTGGCCCCACTACTCAAAACTATCCGACAGGTCGCACCATTGCCACTTGAAAAAAGGGCAACCAACATATGTTGCCGTCTGGCGGGTACAAGACAACGAAATTCATATTGTGGAGTTTTACTTATGTTGGCACACACGAAAAAGCACCCTACTGAAAGCATCCGTCTTATCGGCTCCCCCGATGTCATAAGTCGTCTGCGAAAATATGCCCTCAAAGTCGGCGCCGACATCATCGAGGCGGCTGACAGCATCCCTGCTTCCGACATCTCGCCGGAACTGGACACCAATCCAGGCGGGGTGTATCTGCGTGGCATCCGCCTGCGCGAAGAAATGACACAGGAAGACCTGGCGAAGTTGACGGGCATCCCTCGTACCAACATCAGCGCCATGGAGCATGGCAAACGGCCCATCGGCAAGGAAACGGCAAAGAAGCTGGCAACCGTGTTGCACTGCGACTATCGCCGGTTTCTTTAAATGCCTTAGTTTTTTGACTCCCAAATCGACCGAAAAAGGGATAAGGAAAAACTTTTCAGGGGAACTTTAGTCCCTTACGACTTGAGTCTTTACAATCCACGAGCAAACCTGAACTGCAATAGAACGCGGATGACGCGGATTGGGCGGATTTCCGCTGATTTTGAAA
>JGI24731J21663_1000115_pt1 | contig 79409 bp, 73 predicted proteins | sample EPASupsiteHSE605_FD_21663 | JGI IMG/M metagenome (IMG submission 21663) | reverse complement strand
CGGGCACTCTTTAAATGGAGAGATTATAATTTAAAAACTATAAATCAACAAGTTAAATGAAATTTAGCAGCGAATGATTGCATCTAATTTTCAAGAAACCCAGAAAAAGCCTGCAGTTCTCGCCCTGTAAAAAAAAATACCGCCCAGAAAATATCCTGAGCGGATTCCTTAACAATAATCAGGAATATTTTTCCATGAACAAGCTATTTAATTTTGGGATAATTTACAAAATCACCGTCGTCCTTTTCTGTTACATCTCTTCCGTAACGATAATGACCTACATCTCATACGACGACTTGGTAACAACGGAAAAAAAGATTGGAATTCTTGAGTTATCGTACAATATACACAACAATATACTTGAATCGAGAAGGCATGAGAAAAATTATTTTTTATACGGCAACGAGGATTCACTGTATGACAACATAACAATGATTCAAAAAGCAGTAGAAATTGGAGAAAAAATAACGAAAAATGATGAAAATCTATCGATAAACCCAAAATTGAATCAACTTGAAGAAAGCTTGTCCATATACACAAAAAAAATATACGATCTATTGGATATACAAAAAACAGACATAGATAAATATAAAGAAACAACAGATCAAATAAGACAATATGGAAAAATAATAACTGAAATAAGCGAAGATATTGTCAATTTTGAAAAAACACAAATTCATTCCATGGTCGATATCCTGAGGGATCAATTAATTTCCTGGTCCTCGCTCGCTATTTTCATTGGGATCTTCCTCTCCTTTTTAATCCTTTATTTTGTGTTTAAACCGCTCTCCGTCATAAAAAAAGCGACCGAAGCCATTGGCCAAGGACGGTTCAAAAAAATCGAGGTGATTAACACCAGGGATGAAATCCAGCAGGTCATGGAGGCCTTCAACATCATGGTTTCCGAATTGGAGCGTCGGCAAGATCAACTCATTCAAGCGGAGAAACTGTCCTCGCTGGGCACCCTGACCGCAGGTGTTGCCCATCAGCTCAACAATCCGCTCAACAACATCTCAACCTCCTGTCAGATCGCTATTGATGAATTCGAATCCGGGGATAGCCATCTGCTCACCCGCATGCTCCACAATATCGACCAGGAGACGCTCCGGGCACGAGACGTGGTCAAAAGCCTGCTTGAGTTCTCCAGAACCCAGGAATTCTCACTGCGGCAAACCTCTCTGGCCGAAGTGGCACACAAGGCCGCGCTCCTGGCCAAAAGCCAGGTCCCACCGAACATCAGCGTCTCGATTGCCATCCCGGACGATCTCGCCATCCCGATGGACGCGCAGCGCATGCAGGAAGTCTTTATCAATCTGATTATCAATGCGGCCCAAGCCATTGAACGGCAAGGCCAAATCACGATAACGGCATCAGCGGACACGGCCATGGAAGAGGTGGTGATCGAAATCAACGACACTGGCCAAGGTATCCCCGAAAAAAACCAGGCAAAAATATTCGACCCCTTTTTCACCACCAAGGAAGAGGGTCAGGGAACAGGTCTCGGCCTGTCGGTGGTTTACGGGATTATTCAACAACATCAGGGCAATATTACCGTGCAAAGTACCCCCGGCCAAGGTACATCATTTTTCATCCACCTGCCCTTTCCCGGGGGGAAATGAAAACTGACAGAGCGCACGCATGACCAACCGGAAAATTCTTATTGTCGACGACGAACCCATCGCGCGGGACAATCTGGCCCATATCATAACCAAAGACGGTTACTTGGCCAGGGTGGCCGTTGACGGGCAACAGGCAATCGACCTCCTCAACAAGGAGGAGGTCGATCTCGTGCTCACGGATCTGTGCATGAAGGGCAAGGACGGGATGGCTGTCCTCGATGAGGCCAAGCGCCTCTGGCCCGCGATTGAAGTGGTGCTGATCACCGGCCATGCCACCGTCGATACCGCGGTTGAAGCCATGCGCCGGGGAGCCTATCATTACATTGCCAAACCCTTTAAAATCAATGAATTGCGGGCCATTGTCGAGAAGGCGCTGGAAAAGAATCTGCTGCGCCGGGAAATCCATTTGCTGCGAGAGCAGGTGGATAGTCGCAAGGGGGCCCAGCGCATCGTTGGCCAAAGCGCTAAAATACAGGCGCTTCGGGAAACCATCGGCCAGGTTTCCCAACTGGACTGTAATGTCTTGATCCAGGGGGAGACCGGCACCGGCAAGGAGTTGGTCGCCAGAACAATCCACGAACTCAGCCCCCGCTGCAAAAAACGCTTTGTCGCCTTTAACTGCGGCGTGTTTACCGAGGAGTTGATTACCAGCGAATTGTTCGGCTACGAACGGGGCGCCTTCACCGGGGCCAACAAGATCAAAAAAGGCCTTCTCGAGATGGCGGAGGGGGGCACGGTTTTTTTTGACGAGGTGGGCGAACTGCCCCTGTCCATGCAGGTGAAACTGTTGCGCGTCCTCCAGGAACGGACCCTGCGGCGGGTTGGCGGCACCGAGGAAATTGCCGTGGATTTCAGGTTGCTGGCGGCAACCAACAAGGATCTCAAACGGGAAACCGAAGGGGGCGCATTCCGGTCCGACCTCTACTACCGGCTTGATGTGCTGACGATCAATGTGCCGTCCCTGGCTGAACGCAAGGAGGACATTCCCCTGCTGACCTATCATTTCCTGGCCAAGCATGCCCCCGCCGGAAGAATGGTGCCACGCTTATCGCCGGAAGCTGAACGCCGGCTCCTGCTCTATGAGTATCCCGGCAACATCAGGGAACTGGAGAATATCGCCCAGCGTATTTTGATCGCCTGCGACGGCGATGTCGTAGAACCGCAGCACATCGCCACTGTATTCGGTGACACCGAGGGGATGACCATTCGCGATCACCGCGAGCATTGGCCGTCCCTGGAAGAACATGAAAAACAGTATATTCTCGAAGTGCTGGACGAGGTGGAAGGCAATAAATCAGCGGCCGTAAAAATTCTCGGCATTGACCGGGTCTCCCTCTGGCGCAAGATCAAACGGTACGGACTGGAACATCCGGACGTCTGACGCCCCTTCCCGCCCCGATCAAAGCTTTCCCTGCCAACCCGTTTTACTCCGCCAGAATGAACGACTGCCGGGCGGCGAACAAGGGCTCGATAATCTCGCTGGCGTTCGCCACCAGCTGTAACCGCACCCCTTCCGTCACGTCGGTCTCCAACGCCTCAACCTCCTCCTTGTTGGCAAACGGCAGCAGGATCAGTTGCACGCCCCCCCTTTTCGCGGCCAGAACTTTTTCCCTGATGCCGCTGACCGGGAGAATACGGCCGGTCAACGTCATTTCTCCCGTCAGCGCCACATCCCGCCGGGCTGGCTGCCGGGTGAGCAGGGAGAGCAAGGCGGCAAAAATAGTGACCCCCGCCGAAGGACCATCCTTGGGAATGGCGCCGGAGGGAAAATGAATGTGGACATCGGCGTTTCTGAAAAAATCATCGGACACGCCAAATTCTCCGGCTTTGCTCCGCAAGAAACTGAGTGCGGTCTGCGCGGATTCCCGCAGCACCTCCCCCAGGGAACCGGTCAGCATAAGCGTGCCCGATCCCGGCATGAGCGCCGCCTCGACACTGATGATTTCCCCCCCGGTCTCCGCCCAGACCATGCCGGTGGCCATCCCGATCTGGGGGTTGGCTTCGGCTGCTTCCCGGTGAAACTTGCGCGGCCCGAGCAACTTGGTCACGGCGGGTCCGTCAATCAGCACCTGCTCATCCTGACGCCCATTCGATTTCAAGCAGAGCATGGCAATTTTTCTACAAATATCGGCAATTTGCCGCTCAAGATTCCGCAGACCGGATTCCCGGGTGTACTCATTGATCACCCGCAACAGGGCCTCGGAAGAAACCCGGACCGCGGATTTGGAGAGTCCGGCCACCTTGAGCTGCCGGGGCAGAATGAACTGCTGGGCGATGTGCAGCTTTTCTTTTTCAGTATAGCCAGTGAATTCAATGCATTCCATGCGATCGAGCAACGGCCTCGGCAGTTTGGTCAGATCGTTGGCGGTGGCGATGAACATAATCCGGGACAGATCAAACGGCACTTCCAGGTAATGATCGGTAAAGTGCACGTTCTGCTCGGGATCAAGCACCTCAAGCAACACCGAGGCCGGGTCGCCGCGAAAATCCTGACCGATTTTATCGATTTCATCGAGCATAAAGACCGGATTATTCACCCCGCCCCGCTTCAACTCACTGATGATGCGGCCGGGGAGCGCCCCGACATAGGTGCGCCGGTGGCCGCGCAGCTCGGCTTCGTCCCGCAATCCGGCCAGTGAAATCCGGATGAACTGGCGCTGCAAGGCCTCGGCGATGGCCTTGCCAACCGAGGTTTTTCCCGTTCCGGGAGGGCCGGTGAAGCAGAGAATCGGCCCCTTGCCCATCTGCACAAAGAGCTTCTTTTCCAACACCTCCTTGACCGTCCGACGCAACTCCTCCAGGTTGACGGGTTTGCCCAGGTAGTGGGCAGCCCCCTTCTTCAAGGCGTCCACCGCCGAACTGACCGTGGCAAAACCAGTGACCATGATCACCGGGATCTCCGGAGCCGTGCGGTTGATCTGTTCCAGCAGTTCAATGCCGTCCATGCGCTCCATCTTCAGATCCGTCACCACCAGATCGATATCTTCGCGGACCATCACCTCCAGGGCCTCGGCCCCATTGCCCGCACCATGGCAGCTATAGCCCTCTTTGCCGAGAACATGCATCATGTTGGTCTGCGCAATTTCCTCGTCGTCAACAATCAGGATGGTCTGCTGGGCCTTGCTGCACAGGGTTTTTGCCGCCAAAAACTCAAGAATCCGCTGTTTGACCTGGGACAGGCCATAATGCCGGGTGTCGAGCACGGATTGCGCCTTGGCCAGATCAAGTTTGCACTGCGAGGAGATGTTCCAGGGCAAGGAGAGCAAAAACTCGATGTAGTTGATCCCCACCGAATATTCAGCAATGGCGGCATCCGTTTTTTCCAGTTTTTTCAGTTCACTGGAGACTGCTTCCATGACGTGATGGGGAAGATGGGCTTCTGTTGCCCTGGTGCGGAGCACATCCAAGGGAGAGGGCGCACCTTCACGTTGAGGAGGAGTTTCTTCGACGCGCTCACCTTTCTTTTTAAAAAACATAGGACAACTCCTTCTATTTTCCGCGGTGCGATGTGCTGATTCAGGCCGGAGCGATTTCATGTTCCTTGATGTACGTCCACCTGACCGAGCCTGATAAAAATTCTCTATCTAAACGACCAATTATTGCAATATAAATGCCTTAACCAAGACACCAGAAACATCTTTTTCTGGTCTCTTCCATCCAAGCCCCCTCCTTTTTTGTCCTTCAGCCTCCCTTCTCCCCTCCTGCCGATATTCAGTTCACTGTACGCCCCTCATTCACCTGGCTCCGCACGCCGCAAACAAGGTCTGCAGCATGGATCTGGTGCGGCCATGTTACACCCATCGTGCCGTGAGTTACAAAATGCAACACGAAAAAACAGGGAACGGCAGGTCATCGCCCTCATGTTGATGCTTTTTGCAACAGTATCACTCTACTCACCAGCTTGATGCATTCTTATAAAAATAAATAAAATCAATTTGTTAATTGAAAATCACCCCTTGGCATGCATCTTGATACAGGAGGAAGCATCAAGAACTCTTCAACAGCAGCAGGCCAGCAAAACCATGAACAGCGAACGAGACACTTTCCGCCATACCCTAGATGAGGCCAGCCTGACCGCCGCATCAGCGGCACCGGACCGGCAGAAGGAGAGTCCCTTTATCTTGGCGATCACCCGCAACGGCCACATGTCCGAGCATGTCATGGACTATGCCGTCAATGTCGCCCATCGCCTGGGTTACGGCATCCTCGCGGTCCATGTCGACACCCTGCCTTTTTTCAGGGACCGGGGCAAGCGCAGCAAACTCTTTGCCGCCGCCATGGTGGAAAGTGCTGCCCAGTTCAACGAGAAAGCCGCGCGCATGGGCGTGACCGTGGAACACCTTGGCGAGTTTGGAAAAATTGGCAGTGTGGTCAACAGGTTGTGCCGCTCTAAAAAGCGGATTGAATTCATTGTGATCGATAAAGGCATTCGCCTGGAAGAGGCCGCAAGGCAATCACCGGTTCCCGTATTCCCGGTTATCAGCACCAAAACAGGTCATTTCAACAAGACCATTTTTCATAACCCCCAGAAAAAAGGAGCGTTCGCCATGTCTACCATCACCAAGAAACGGCATCTAAAAAATTGTTGCCTCTTCGGCGCACTGACAGCGGGATTGTATACGGCTGTGTTTGCCAACCAGGACGTTGTCATGACCTATTTCACCAAGGGTGGCATGTTCGCGTTGTTGCCGGTGGCCACGGTCTTTGCCGTTTCATATTTTCATGGCAATTTCACCAGTTTTTTCTGGTCCGCGCTCGGCATTGAGGCTTCCAAGAAGAGCTCCACGCAGCGTGTTGCGCCCGAACCGAGGGTAACGGATGCCGTTATCGCTCCACGGCCGGACACCAGGCCTCGAATTCAGCTCAATGCTGAAGCGTGAGGCGGTCAACCATCCCCGGTGACGAGGACCAGCCATCGCCACCACCCAAGGAACTCTCAACCATGCGCAGGAGCAGACAATGCACGGGCCAATCAGTGAAGTGATCCAGTTTATTGATCTCAATGTCTACACGATTACGTTTTTATTCCTCGTCGGTTTCATCGGCGGGCTTGTCAGCGGATTTATCGGTTCAGGAGGGGCCTTTGTACTGACCCCCGGCATGATGAGCCTGGGCGTTCCTGGAACCGTGGCCGTGGCCAGCAACATGTGCCATAAATTCCCCAAGGCCCTGGTTGGAGCAATCAAACGCTACAAATACGGCCAGGTGGACATCAAACTGGGGCTGATCATGGGCCTTTTCGCCGAAATTGGCGTCCAGGTCGGCATCATGCTGCAAAAATACATCCTGGATAAATGGGGTGAGGCGGGCTCGAACCTGTACGTAAGCGTGGTTTTTGTGCTGGTTCTGGTCATTGTCGGCTCCTTTGTCATGCGCGACGCCATCAAAATGAAGAATGCCACGGGAGAGGTCGAAGGGGGGACATCGCTGGCCAAGCGCTTGCAGAAGATCGAACTCTGGCCGATGGTCACCCTGAAAACCGCCAATCTCCGGATCAGCATGTGGTTTTTGGTGCCCGTCGCCCTTGCCACCGGCATGCTGGCCGCCACCATCGCTGTCGGCGGCTTTATCGGAGTTCCGGGACTCATGTATATCATCGGCGCCACCAGTATCGTGGCCTCCGCCACCGAACTGGTTATCGCCTTTGTCATGGGCCTGGGCGGCACCTTGATCTGGGCCTATTACGGCATGGTCGATATTCGCCTGGTCATGATTATCCTGGCTGGATCGCTCTTTGGGGTGCAATTGGGCGCCATCGGCACCACGTACGTGAAGGAGTACATGATCAAGTATGTCATGGCCACGATCATGCTGATCGTCGCGGTCAGCCGGTTTTTTGCGCTGCCAAAATATCTCAACCAATTGCAGCTCATCTCTTGGAACGATACCGTTGTCGGGCTAATGACCAAGACGAGCTTTGCCATCATGTGCCTGGCTCTGCTCGTCGGCGCTTCGATTATCCTCTCCAGTCTGTTCAAAGCAAGACGATTGGAGAAAATGGCCACCCTCAACGCTTAACAAGCACGCCAGAGAGGTCTGTATGTCAACAAACATCGCCACCCTTCTTGTCGCGGTTGATCCGAGCAGTGTCGGCAAGGCCGCCTTGCAACAGGCCCTTCGCTTGGCCCTCTTCCTGAAGGCTCAGTTAATCGCTATCTCGGTGACGCCCCGGTATGAAGGGAACATGCATCGATGGAAAATCAGCAATGCCGACGAGCAGCTCAATGAACCCTTCATCCGCTGCCTGGAAGAGGTGAAGCAGGCCGCCGCTGAGAAAGGCCAGGCGGTGCGGATTGTTCACACGGTCGGCGATCCGGTGGAAGAAATCGTGCGGGTGGCCGAAGAGGAGCAGGCCGGCTTGGTGCTCATGGGCTACCCGAAACGCTCGAAGATCGAGCGGGTCATCCTTGGCAGAACCACCGCCAAGGTGATCGGATGCAGCCCCTGCGATGTGCTGCTTATCCCTGAACATACAGAGGTCAACTTCTCACGGATCCTGGTGGGCATTGACGGATCGCCTTACAGCATGGAGGCAGGGCAGCGGGCGCTTGAATTGGCGCTGGCCTTTGGCGGCGAAGTGCATGCCCTGACGGTCCTGGACATTCCGTTTGAACGCAGCATTCTCTACGGGGTTCTGCAGGAGGCGGAAAGAAAAAGCTTCCCGCCTCTCCAGACTCTTGCCGGACAAGGGGAGCGATTGGGAGTGCGCGTGGTCACGGAGATCCGGGAAGGTTCTCCGTATGCCACGATCGTGAAATACAGTGAGGAAAACAAGATCGAACTGATCGTTCTCGGCACCTATGGCAGAACCGCCCTTGGCAACATCCTCATGGGCAGTGTCGTTGAACGGGTCGCCACGATTTCTCCACTGCCCACTTTAGTGGTGAAAAAATCTTGAAACCGGAGCCTGACTAGAACGTGAGCACATGAAAGCATCGAGAAAGGCTTTGCCTTTTCCTTGATGCGAGGAGGAGTACAATGGAACTGAATCAGTATTTCTTCGGATTGATCGTATCGATCGGCTTGATTCATCTGGCATCCGTTGCCGTGCAGTCCATCAGTGCATTCCGCAGCAAACGATCCGACGATAAAAGTCCGCTCGCAACACCGCGGGAAAGGGATGACTGGTACGTCTTCTTTCATTGCGCCGACCTGCTGGGCAAGGAACCCGCAAGCACCTCGCCCGACAGGCCAAAACATGGACAGCCCGCGGCGACTTTATCCGGCAAACCGGCAAGCTTACGGTCCGCACGATTACGCGCTCAGCTGTAGCATGCCAACTGCTTATATTTGCTCCATTTTTTGCAAGGCACTTATGACAGAAAGGCCATGGAAAGTCGCGTATGGCAGGGTAATCCCTAGACACCACTTAGGAAAACTCAGAAAAACTCAACACAAAAACGAGGCCAGCGGCTTGCATCCATTGCAGAGGGTGCCGCTGCGCCTCCCCCCGGAATTTCCTCGTCGATTAAATAATTCCCGTCACCTGATCAACAAGGATCGAGCCCTTGCCTGTTTTAATAGTGACGCCCCCTGCCTGGCATGCAAGCATGCTTGAACCGTATCACGGTTGCCCGCTATCCGGGCAGGGCATCTTTTCAGGATAGCTCGGCGCAAGAGAGAGGCACTCTGCGTCTCCTCTCAATATTCTTTTTTAGATTTTTCCTCGCGCTTGATTTGCTTTGCCGCACGTTTTTCCTTTAACGATTTCGTCGATTCTTTTTTAGCGTTAGCCTGTTTGATATTTTTTTCTTTTGCCATGTTGTTCAGTTCCCCAGGTAGTTATCTTTGCGGTGTTTCGCAGGATGCCGCCTCACCTGATTGCCTGGCGTCGTCCATTACTCGTTACCTGAACCAACCAAGCTTATTTTGAAAAAGGCCGATTGGGTCTCCGTGGACCGGAAAAACCGCCTGTTGGCACATTCTTTTTGCGTTTAGGTTTCGCCACCCGATTGAAATCGTTCACAAACAGCTCATCTTCAGCCCACTCGGTCGGGATGGGGTGGCCGATATAGGCTTCAATGGCCTCAAGAGAAAGAACGCCCTTCTCGTCGGCCAGAGAAATAGCCTTTCCCTCGGCTCCGGCCCGAGCAGTGCGGCCGATGCGGTGGACATAATCCTCACAGTCTTCCGGAAGATCATAATTAATTACATGGGAGACCCCCTCGATATGCAGTCCCCTGGAGGCCACATCGGTGGCGATGAGGACCGGCAGCTTTCCTTCCTTGAAGTCCCGCATGATCCGCAACCGTTTTTCCTGGGCGACATCGCCGGAAATCAGGCGGCAGGGATAATCGTTGGCCACCATGCGCGCTTGCAGATACTCGCCCTCGCGTTTGGTGTTGACGAAAATCATGGTCCGCTTCATGGCGTCGCGGCGCAACAGCCCGAGTAACAAGGGAAACTTTTCCTTGCTGGAGACGTGGAACAGCACCTCCTCGATATTGTCGGCGGTCAGATGATCGCCGCTGACCGTGACCTTTTCCGGCATGTTCATGAACTCGTAGGCCAGTTCCATCACCCGCTGATTAAGGGTGGCGGAAAACATAAGGTTCTGGCGCTGCCCATAAGGCGGCAGACAGCGGAGGATGTACCGCAGGTCGCCGATGAACCCCATGTCGAACATGCGGTCGGCCTCGTCGATCACCAGCATTTCAACCGCCCCCAGGCTGCACACCTTTTGCTTGAGATAGTCGATCAGCCGTCCCGGCGTGCAGATAACGATGTCGACACCGCCCCGCAACGCCTCGCGCTGCTTGTTGTAATCAACCCCGCCATAAACAGCCAGGATGGAAAACCCGCAGTATTTTCCCAATAGTTGCGCATCCTGTTCTATTTGAACGACCAGTTCCCTGGTCGGTGCCAGAATCAGGGCGCGAGGTTTTTTGCCTTCAGCGTCGTTTTTCAGCAGACGGTCAAACAGGGTGATCAGAAAGGCAGCGGTCTTGCCGGTGCCGGTCTGACCTCGACCGGCCACATCCTTGCCGGCAAGGGTTAAAGGAAGGGTTCGTTCCTGGATGGGGGTACATTCGGTAAATCCCGCATCCGCAATACCACTGCCGAGGGATTCCGGCAGAGTCAGCTCTTCAAATCGCATTCGTTTTCCTTGTAATCTATTGAATAATTATTTGTAATTCTGCAGTTATTATATACATCAACATCGGACATGGCAATGCAAACCTTCCCGCGCCGGGTTAGAAGGCAGGGCATACACGATGGCCAACCCCGCCAGGACTCAGCCGGATCAAGAAAAGAGATGCGCGCTGGGGAAAGGAATGGCGCACAACAGCTGGATAAATTCTTCCGCAGGACGGACCGTTCGAGGCCCGGTCAGATGATCCGATAACTGAGCACCACGGTTTCGCGAGAGGGGATGAATTGGCGGTAGGAGGTCTTGGATTTCTCCAGCATGATCTTCGAAGCTTTCACCGAGTCGCTCTCCTTGTATTTATCGGAGAGGTAAATAATTTCGCTGATGCCGGCCTGAATAATGACCTTAGTGCATTCATTGCACGGAAAAAGAGCCACATAAAGGCGGCATTCCCGCAGATCAAAGGTGATGGAGTTAAGAACGGCGTTCAGTTCAGCATGGCAGACATAGGGATACTTGGTGTCAAGGTACTTGCCCTCCCGCGCCCATGGCAGCTCGTCGTCCGAGCAGCGCCACGGGAACCCGTTGTAGCCGACGCCGACGATCTTGTTCTGAGTATTGGCGACGCAGGCGCCCACCTGGGTGTTGGGATCCTTCGAACGATGCCCGGAAAGAATGGCCACCGCCATGAAGTATTCGTCCCAAGAGAGATAATCAGCTCTTTTAGTGGTCATGGCATGTCGCCGGAAGCTGCCTGCTCCCGTTGCGCCTTGAATTGCCGCCGCCGTTGCCGCCAGTCAGGGGCAGTGCCGGCTGCCTTTTCAACAAATTTCCTGATGACTTCAAAATAGAGCGGCCCGGCCATGGCGATGAGTGAGTTATGATCGGCGCCTGGCACGATCTGGAATTCCTTGCTCTTGGCCCCGCTTTCCGCCTGCAGAGTCTCCGCTTGCCACAGCGGAATCAACTGGTCGTACTGACCATGGAGGATAAAAGTGGGTTTGGTAAACTGGGCAATCTTACTGCTATTGTTGAAGGTCTGCTCCTCAGCGATGCCCATCTTCGCCAGATCCACGCCAAGCACCTTGGCCAAAGGCAGGGTCTTGGCAAATCCGGATTCGATGATCAGACCGCAGATCGCCTCACTGTGATTAACCGCCACGTCAATGGCGCTGGCGCTGCCCAGGGATCGCCCCATGACGAACAGCGCTCCGGTGTACCCATGATCACGGAGCCAGTCTTTCAAGGCGAGAAAAACGGTGTTACTGTCAGCCAACAGGGTGCTGGTCAGGGGCGTTCCGGTGCTCCAGCCGTAGCCGCGGTATTCGACTACCAGAAAATTGAGCCCCTCCCGGACGTACATCGGACCGATCTCATCGTAATCGGGAATAATTTCGCCGTTGCCGTGGAAAAAAATCAGGGTGGGCGAGGTGGCGGCATGGCTATGCAGGCGGCAGCCGATGGTAACGCCATCCGTCACCTGAATGTCAATATCGACCGCACCCGCTGGAGGGGTATTTCTGGCCACCTGAATGGGGCGGAAAAGAAGCTGCGTGATTTCTGGTTGATCCATGGGAGTGAGCGTTGAAAGTGGTTGAATTATAGTTGAATGTTCCGCCCTGGAGCCGGCGGCTCCCGTTGACAGGAGCACCACGCACAGCAGACCCAGATAAAACCGGATACACCGTAAACGCCAACGCTGCCGGGCAACGCTCACCTCGAGTGCCGATAACCGCGAACTGGACGCGACGCTGCAGAGCAGCCGCATCAGGCTATCGGCAGGCTTTTTAAAGCGGGATTGATTCAGTCGTTGGGCACACACCTTGGTTTGGGCCCTCTTTTCCCTGGAAAAGCGATCCGGCTGCTCCTCAACGGACGTTCAATGAGTGTTTCCACCGCGATGATAAGCCATGAGCCGGTTTTTTCATCGGTTCCAGCTCATTACTCCAACTTTTCTTTTTTGTCAAAATGTCGTTATGATGGCAGAGAGAACGAGCGTCTGCAAACGATTTCCGTATCAAGAAACCAGCGGCAGGAGCAGCCAATACTAGACTTTTTTTCTCAGTCAGAATACCCGTTTTCCTTTTTTCAACTCGCACTGCACCTTTGCCCGAGTCAGCAATTCAAAGCGGCACAGCTTGCTTTTCCTTGCAAATGTTTTTACCGTGATAAGCTGAAGGAGAAGAGGTTACCCGAGGCTTACCCAGGAACTGCGATTCAACCGCCAAACAAACAGACGATGAAACGGATGCATCAATTCCATGCTGGTCTCATGGTCCTGTTCGTGTTCGTTCATGGCCCGGCGGCATCTGAAACCGAAAGGATGGAGAATAAGCTGCTGACCCGGAAAGCAGTCCCCGTAAGCGTTAACGGTCAACCGCGATACAGCCGAACAGTGCAGGCCAACAACCCAGCGGCGCCAACTAAAAAAAACGGCCGTATTGGTCAAGACGCAAGGCAAAGGTCCAGCGAATTCGTCCGCCTGGCGCAGATGATCGCTAACAATACCTTTGTGTTCAATACGTTCAACGATTTTGGAACAAACGCCTTTGATCCGGACATCGTCGACCGCATTCTTGTCACCCGGAAAACACGATGGGCCTTTGGCCGGATCGACACCGGCAGCGTTCTCAACCTGCCCTCCGCAGAAACTGGTTCTTCCCGGAGCACCGCCGGCATCCGGCCCTTGAAATTCGATCTCAACGCTTTCAATCCGTTTTTTGGGAATTTTTTCAGACCAAGGCTTCGCGGGCGGTTTATCCCGGCCGCTGAAGACCTGACGCCCTTCAGCGGAATCACTGCAAGCAATCCAACGTCTTTCTTCGCAACGGGTTTGCCGCATCAAGGCCTGGAAGACGGCAGAACTGATTTCACGGTCGGCACCCACCATGCCCCTCTTGCCTACAGCTATGCCATGGATAAAACAACATCGGTCAAGGCGGGTATTGCCTGGATTCACGATCTCAGCGACACCACCGGCATGTCGCGTGCGCTCGAAGATCCTGGAGCTGATGATGCAGGGGGCAATAAACTGTCTGGGGTCAATCTTAATGTGGGGGCAAGGTACAAGGCGGTGACGCTCACCGGGGGATATATCCACCCCCTTGACAGCTCTCTTGCCGCCGAACTCACTCTAGCAGGCAAGGAGAGCGATCCCATGGCCTGGAACAGCGAACTTGCCTATTGCACAGAACTGTTGCGCCGGGAGACGACCTTGGCCGTGGGCTACCAGAGATCGTCCGAGGCCTTGCAATACTACCTCCCAGAAGAGCGTTACAGTACCAGAGCCTCCATGAACCTTTCCAACTCAACGACCTTCAGCCTTGAATATTATCAGGACAAGGCAGATGCCACCAAAAACGGCGAGGAAAGCGGGTACGGCATCACCACCAGGATTGGGTATGATTTTTAATCTGGTGAAACGCTAAGGCAAAAGTATGCTGGGTGCATAATCCCTTCTGAGCACGCCCTGCGACCTGGTCACTCGGCCCGCACGGCCCACGCCAAATCCGCCGTGCATTCGGCAAGACGCCGCGTCAGCTGTTGCTGAAGAGCGGCCGAGGCAGCGTGATCAATCACTTCCTCACCAACGTAGGCCATTACTTCCAAGGGACGAGCTGGCCCGGATTCCTGCTGAATGCCGATGTCGGCACAAATTTCAACGCCGGGATATTGGCTATCGAGATAGTCAACAATAATCTGCCCTCTTACATCGGCAAGGTTATCAGCACTTTGAGAAACATCATACCCTTCTTCCTGAAACAGATTGCCGGCCATGATACAGTCCGCCACAACAATTCGCGTTATCGCCACCTTTCCTCTCCTCTTGCATCGTTATTGATCCCGCAGCATTCCTTCCGCCCTGGAATGTGCTCTATACCATAGAGCACCCTGACGGCCAAGCAGGAAGGCCAAGAAAGTACGCCCTTAACAGCGCGGCCGGGCTGCATCCGGCTCCCGTTCGTCCTGTCCCAGAGAAGAAGTGTATTCCTTTTCCTGGCGACCTCGCGCGGATGGAGCTCCCCTTTTCCCTAGGCGGGAGGCTGAACATGTTTTATAATTTTATTTTAATAAATGACCGCAGGCGTATTTCCAGGCCTTGTCCTTGATCGGGACTGAAACCTGTGGTGGAGCACCTCGCAAGCGGCACCCCTGAACGGCTGTGAACCGAGGCAAACAATCGGAATATTTATCCGTACATTTTGACGCATGCAGACATCCCTGACGCCAATGATTGATTTTATTGAACCTGTGAGGACGTTATGAAATTTTTGACAACAGCAACCACCATTGTGGCCGTCCTGTTTACCTTGAGCCTGAACGAGGCCAAAGCAGGAGTATCGATCAGTGTGGGCGAACCTGGTTTTTACGGCCGTATCGACATCGGCAACTATCCCCCGCCGCGCTTGATCTACGGCGAACCGGTCATTGTTCGGCCGGTAAGAACCTGGTATCCGCCGATCTACCTGCGGGTGCCTCCCGGTCATATCAAAAATTGGTACAAACACTGCGACGCCTACGGTGCCTGTGGCCGGCCGGTCTATTTCATCGAAGACGACTGGTACCGGGATGTCTATGTGCCCCGGTACCGCGAATATAATCGCCGGGTCGTTGTGCCCGCCGGTCCGCCTGTCATCCACAAGCCAACGTATTACGAATACCGCAAATATGACCACAGACCGCCCAGGAAGGTCTATATCCGGGAGGAGTATTACAGGGACGACGACCACCGCCGGCATAAGGGCAAGGATAAGGACCGCAGACACAGAGACGATAATCGCCGGGGCCACAGGTAAGGTGCCCGGATGACCGGAATCAGCCGCGTCGAGTCCGGGCGGCGGTTTTCCATACATCCGTTCTCAAGAATCAGCCGCTAGGGACGCGCAACACTCCAGCACTCCGATGCTTCAGTTCTGCGCACCCTGCGCAAAAAAAGAACAAGGAAAACGAGCATGCAACGATGCGCGGTTGCTCTGATCACTGTTTTGCCGTGTATCCTTGTTGTGCTCCTTGCCCAGCCTGCCGCCGCCAAAGACACCATCACCTGGATGGAAGTCAGCATGCCTCCCTACTTCATCCAGGAGGGACCGGAAAAACAACAGGGATACGGCGATGTAGTCAGCGCCATTTTGCAAGAGCAACTGCCCGAATATGAGCATCTTGAGGTCGTCACCAACGTGACTCGCCATTTCCACAAGTTCAAACAAGGGGAAAAGGTGTGCAGCGTCGGGCTCTACAAAACACCGGAGCGGGAAGCATTCATGCATTTTTCCATCCCCAGTTTCCTCACCTTGCCGCCAGTGCTGATTACCACAAAGAATAAACTCGACGATTTCGGTGGCCGCTCAAGCATTAAGCTCGACGATATCCTGCGCAACAAAAAATTCATCATCGGCCTGAGTAAGGATCGGTCCTACGGTGTACAAATCGACGCCATTCTCGATCAGCACAAAAACAGGGAGAATTTAATCGTCTATGCCGGCCAGGAACTGTCGGCCAACTATTTCAAAATGCTGCTGCTGAACCGGCTCGACGGACTGATCGGCCTGCCGGACGAGGCCATGTATCATGCGGAAAAAATGGGGCTGAGGGACCAGTTGGCGACCCTGATCATTGAGGAAAATCAGCAGGGGTTCACAGGCTGGCTGTGTGCCGTGGGATGTTCGAAAAATGAATGGGGACGGGCCGTGATCGATAAAATCAACGCCATCCTTCTGGAACAACGCCCGACCAGCCGGTATCGTGGCGCCTATGAGCGCTGGCTTGACGCCAACAGCCTGGCGCGATACCGGGCCGTCTATCAGGAAATCTTTCTCTCAACCACTGCACCGGACAGCTGACGCCGGGGAAGACTCCTGCGGGAACAGACGGCAGGACTGCTTGTCCCTGCCCTATTTGCCCTTCCGTTTGGCAATTTTTTTCGAGTATTGCTTCTTGTACAGACGCCGGGCCTCGGCCAGCCGTTTTTCACTTTTTTCAATCAGCAGTTCCTGGGCCGAGCGTTTCTCCTCCTTTGATTCCGGTTGCCGCCGGGTATAGGAACCGTCGGGCTGCATATCCCAAACACCGCGCCGGTCAGTCAGCTGCAGGTTGAGTATTTCGCGCAGCTGGGCTTGCAACACCGGAGATTCCACCGGCGCGATGACCTCCACTCTCCGTTCGAGATTGCGCTTCATTAAATCGGCCGAGCCAATGAAGTACTGTTCCTGACCATTATTTTTAAAATAATAGATGCGCGCATGTTCAAGAAATCGGCCCACCAGGGAAACCACCCTGATGTTCTCGGACAGTCCCGGTATGCCGGGCCGCAGCAGACAACTATCGCGAATGATCAGATCCACCTTGACCCCGACCTGCGAGGCCTGATACAGGGCAGCGATCACATCCATATCGGTGAGGGCGTTGCTTTTCAACTGAATCAGCCCCTGATTGCCCTTCCCCTGCTGCTCGATCTCCCGCTTGATATTCTCCAGCAGTGTTTTTTTCAGAATCCGCGGTGAAGGCAGCAGTTTTTTATAGTGCCGCGCCGGCGCATACCCCAAGGTGAGGAAATTGAAGAACTCGGTGAGGTCATTGCCAATGTCGGCGTCGCAGGTCAACAGGCCAAGATCGCTGTAAGCCCGCGCCGTTCCCGCGTGGTAGTTACCGGTGCCGATATGGGCGTACCGTTTGAGGCCGTTATAATCGCGGCGAACCACAAAAATGACCTTGGAGTGGGTTTTGAGACCGACCACGCCGTAGGTGACATGGATGCCCGCCTCTTCCAAATAGGTGGCCCAGTGGATGTTGGCTGATTCGTCAAAGCGGGCCATCAATTCCACCACCACCGCGACCTGCTTGCCGTTGCGGGCCGCATCAAGCAAATACTGGATAATCTGGGAGTTGGCCGAGGTCCGGTAGAGGGTCATCTTGATCACCAGTACCTTGGGGTCGGTACTGGCTTCCTTGAGAAACCGTTCCACCGAAGAGCTGAAGGACTCGTAGGGATGCTGGAGCAGAAAGGGTCCTTCCTCCCGGATCAGGTGGAAAATATTGGGGAAATCACCGGAAAGTTTGTAGTGATCGAGCGGCTGATGCGGCGTAAAATGCAGATCGGGCCGATCGATGGCGACAATTTCCATCAGATCGCGCTTGGCCATGATGCCGTCGACGGTGAACACATCCTTGCGGGAATCGATGCCGAGCTCCGAGGCAAGCATGCCGCGATGCTGCCGGGTCATGGTACTATCCACCTCAAGCCGGACGATTTCAGCAAATTTCCGGTCCTGGAGCGCGGTTTCGATCATCGACAACAGATCGACCGCCTGATCCGGCCAATTCTCGGTAATGGCGTTGCGGGTCACCCGGAACAGTTCACAACTCTCGATGATCATGCCGGGAAAGATGATTTCCAGGTTATTGGCAATCACATCCTCAAACAAGACGTAGAGATGCTTGCCCGGTTCGACCCGGATGAATCGCGGGATGCCGGTTCCGGTGGTCGGCACCTTGATCCGGTTGAGATAGATATGCTCACTGTCGTTGTGACGGGTGGCCACCAGGAGGTTGAGTGAAAGGTTGGAGATGAAGGGGAAAGGGTGAGCGGGGTCCATGCCCTGCGGGGTGAGCAGGGGATAGATGTTGTCGCGGAAATAGCTGGCCATTTTCTGGCGCTGCGCCTCGTCAAGCGCCTTGTACTTGACAATGCGGATATTCTTCTTGGCCAGCAGCACCAGCAGCTCACGTTCCAGCTCCTGCTGCTTTTCCAGGATATCCCGCACGATCTCGTAGCTTTCATCGATCTGCTGCTGCGGTGTTCTCCCATCGATGGACAACAGTTTCAACTCGGCGCCGACCTGTTGTTTGAGACCGCCGATCCGTTTCATGAAAAATTCATCGAGGTTGGAGCCGATGACCGAGAGAAAAAAGACCCGCTCCAGCAGGGGATTGCGCACGTCCTTGCTTTCGTTGAATACCCGCCGGTTGAATTCCAGCCAGGTTAATTCGCGGTTAAGGTACCACTCGGGGGAGGAGAGATCAAAGACCTTTTCCAGCTTCTCGTGACTTCCGCCCTTCTCTTCCACATCCTTCTTGGCCGCATCGGCCTTCAATTCCATACCGCCCATCGCCCGCACCTTCGAGAAAGGAATTTTTATTTTTATTTTAATACAACGTACTGCACTTCAAAACAAAAAAGGTAGTGATTTTTTGGCGTTCCAGGCCTGGCATGAAAAATGATCGCGGCAAGTTACCTCTGCCCTCTTCATTGTCGAACGACCTGCACAAAACGTGAGGAGGTTGGGTCATGCGAACAATTAACGGAATTCTTGTTAAGCGAGCAAGGAATGGCGGGCAAAACCGCGCATTAGAGGAAAAAGAGCGCCGCGAACACGATGCGGCAGACTGATGGTGCTCCGGGGAAGTCACTGGTCACTTCCCCGTCGGCAGAAGAGATTTACATCGCGGACAAGGAAGTAACGGTCCACTCAAGGAGGGCGCCTGGAAAAAATCCCGAGCCGAGCACGCCGAGCAGGCAGATTCCAAGCGCGGCGAGCATGCCGGGGGAAAACACCAGCGCGGCGGCGGTCTGCTGGGGTTCATCCATGTACATATAACGGACAACCCGCAGATAGAAATAGGCGGAAATGGCGCTGAAGAGGACCGCACCGACCACGGTCAGGGGGTAACCGGCACCGAAGGCAGCCTTGAGCAGATAAAATTTGCCGATGAATCCGCCGGTGGGCGGGATGCCGGTGAGGGAGAAAAGGAAGACCAGCATCAAGGCCGCAGCCAGGGGATGGCGCGTGGCCAATCCCTTGCAGTCATCCAGCGATTCGTGGGGCTGACCAGGCTCGGCCAACAGCATCAGGATGGCAAAGGCCCCCAAGTTCATGAACAGATAGATGAACAGATAGGTCATGGTGGCGGCCATGCCCTCAGGGGTTCCGGCCAGGATTCCGAGCAAGGCGTAACCGGCGTGGGCGATGGACGAATAGGCCAGCATCCGCTTGAGGCTGCGCTGGCACAGCGCGGTAATGTTGCCCACCGCCATGGTCAAAAGCGCGAGCACCGCCAGCACTGGTCCCCAGTGGTCGTGGAGTTGGGGCAGACCAAAAAACAGAATGCGGCCGAAGATGGCAAACCCCGCCGCCTTGGGCCCGACGGACATAAGAGCGGTGACGATACTCGGCGCGCCTTCGTAGACATCCGGAGTCCACAGGTGAAAGGGCGCCACCGCCACCTTGAAGCAGAGCCCCGCCAACAACAGGCCAAGAGCCGCCAGCAGAGCGGGATTGGCGCTCAGTTGCGCGGAGCCTACTAATGCAGCGATCCGGGAAATCTCGGTGGTGCCGGTCAAGCCGTAGAGCAGCGACATGCCGAACAGGAGCAGCGCCGAGGCAAACATGCCCATAAGGAAATATTTGACCGCAGCCTCACTGGTCCGGCTTTCCTGCTTATGCAGCCCCACCAGGACATAGACCGGCAGGGCCATCAACTCCAGTCCCAGGTACAAGACCATCAGGTCGCCGGCCGAGGCCATCAGCAGCATGCCGACCAGGGAAAAGAGCATCAGGCTGTAGAATTCGCCTTGGCGCAGTCCGATGACGCGGCAAAAGGACTCGCTCATCAGAGCGGTCAGGATGACGGCCCCAAGGCAGATGGTTTTAAACACCATGGCATAGCCGTCGGTGAGGAACATGCCGCCAAAGGACACCGCCGGTTGCGAACCCAGGATCATGGCCAGGGCTGTGAGACAGCCGACCACGGTCAGCCAGGGCAGCAGTTGCCGCTGGCGGGGCATGAACAGATCAAAACCGATCAGCAGCACACCGATGCCGATCAGCAGCAATTCCGGAAGGATGGGTTCAACGGCCGTCCAGCTGACAGCCACAGTATCGATCATGATCGCTCCTTTCTCAAGATCACGGAAATAAATATACAGGGGTCAAGGATGCGGCAGGCTGCTCACCACCGGCCCGGCCAGCCCGACGCCATGGACCTGATCAAGCAGATGTCCCACGGAAACATGGAGGAAGCCGAGCAAGGCGTTGGGGTAGAGACCGATCCAAAATATGAGCAGCACCATGGGCGCAAGCGTCAGCATTTCACGCAGATTCAACTCGGCCAAACCGTGCATTTTCTCGCTGACCTCGTTGAAAAAGATGCGCTGATAGAGCCAGAGCATGTACCAGGCGCCCAGAATCAGGCCTGAAGAGGCGATGACTGCCGCCCAGGGCTGGCGCTCGAAGCCGCCCAGCAGGATGAGAAATTCACCGATAAAGCCATTGGTGCCGGGCAGCCCCACCGCCGCCAGGGTAAAGAGGAGAAAAAAACCGGCAAAGACCGGCATGGTCGAGGCCAGCCCGCCATAAGCCGCGATCTCCCGGGTGTGGGTACGCTCGTAGACCATGCCTATGGCAAGGAACAGCGCGCCAGTGACCACGCCGTGATTGATCATCTGCAAAATGCCGCCCTCGAGCCCGCGCTGATTAAGGGCAAAGAGTCCCAGGGTGACAAAGCCCATGTGACTGACCGAACTGTAGGCGATCAACCGTTTGAGATCGGTCTGGGCGAGGCAGATAATTGCCCCGTAGACAATGGCGACCACCGAAAGGACAATCATCGGCAGCATCATCTGCTGGGTAGCATCGGGCAGGATGGGCAGGGAGAAGCGGAGAAAACCGTAGGCCCCCATCTTGATCAGCACCCCGGCAAGGATGACCGAACCGGCGGCTGGAGCCTCGGTATGGGCATCCGGCAGCCAGGTATGCACCGGCCACATCGGCACCTTGACCGCGAAGGCGGCGAAAAAAGCCCAGAAAAGGATCAGTTGCAGCTTGAGCGAATAGGGCTGCCCGGCCAATTTGAGGATATCGAAGGTCTGGCCACCATGCTGATAGAGCAGGATGATGCCCACCAGCATCAAGAGGCTGCCGACCAGGGTGTAGAGAAAAAATTTAACGGTGGCATAGATCCGGTTCGGACCGCCCCAGATGCCGATGATCAGGAACATCGGGATCAGCATGGCTTCCCAGAAAATATAGAAGAGAAAAAAATCGGTGGCACAGAAGACCCCCATCATTGCCCCTTCGAGCAGCAGCAGGGCAATGAAAAACTCCTGCACCTTAGTGGTGATAGCCTCCCAGGAGACGAGAACCGAGAGCACAATAATCAGGGCGGTGAGCAGGAGAAAGAGCACGCTGATGCCGTCGATACCCAGGCTGTAGTTGATGTTCAGGGCGGTAATCCAGGGGCGCATTTCCCGGAACTGCATGACATAGGTGCTTTTATCGAACAGCAGCACGACCGGCAGACAGAGAAGCAGCTCAATCAGGCTGACGAACAAGGCCATGATCTTGATGGTCGCGGGCTGCTGCCTGGGAACGATCAGCAGCGAGAGGCCGCCGAGAATCGGAAAAAAGATCAGGGTACTGAGGAGAGGTATCGACATGGATGACGCTTCCAAGGTTATGTTTCGAGTTATAGACCGATCAACAGGACGACAATGAGCGCCAAGGCGCCGCCGCCCATCCAGGCGAGGTAATGCGACACCTGCCCGTCCTGGACCCTTCGTACTTTTTCCGAAAAACCACCGATTGCCCGGGGCAGGCCATTCACCACCCCTTCAATGCAGGCCACATCAATAATGCGCAGGATCACCCCGCGGCTGAACGCCAGAGTCGGTTTGACGATAAGAGCGCTGTAGAGTTCGTCGATATAGTATTTATTGAGCAGCACACGGTGGCAGAAGGCCAGCCGTTCGCTGACCATCAAGGGCAGATGCGGTTTGACCCGGTACATATAATAGGCCAACCCGATACCGCAGACCCCGGCAAGGATTGAACTGCCCATGAGCAGCCCCTCCACCGTTCCGGAGACATGGACATGGGGATGCCCCAGTACCGGTGTCAGGAATTGGGCCCAATGGTTGTCGCCGCCGAGGATGGCCGGCACCCCGAACCAACCGGCGCCAACGGCCCCAATGGCCAGCAGGATCAGCGGCACGGTGACCACTGCCGGTGATTCCTGGAGATGGTCCCGTTGATGGTCGGTACCGCGAAATTCGCCATGAAAAATGAGAAAGAAGAGGCGGAAGGAATAAAAGGCGGTCATGAAGGCCACCAGGATACCGATGGCCCAGGCAAATTTGCCGGCGGCCAGATCGGTGTTGAAGGCCATGAGCAGGATCTCGTCCTTACTGAAAAAAGCGGCCAGACCGGGGACGCCGGCGATGGACAGCGAGGCCAGCAGAAAGGTCCAGTAGGTGATCGGCATTTTGTGCTTGAGGCCGCCCATGGAACGGACATCCTGTTCATGGTGCATGCCGAGAATCACCGAGCCGCAGCCAAGGAACAACAGAGCCTTGAAATAGGCATGGGTGAACAGATGGAAAACACCGGCGGAATAAGCGCCAACGCCGCAGCCGATGAACATGTAGGCCAATTGGCTGACCGTGGAATAGGCCACCACCCGTTTGATGTCGGTCTGGACCAGGGCAATGGTGGCGGCGAACAGGGCGGTGACCGCGCCCAGGACGGTGATCAGGTTGAGGGTGAAAGGGGAGAGCGCAAAGATCGGATTACAGCGGGCAACCAAAAAAACACCGGCAGTGACCATGGTAGCGGCATGGATCAGGGCGCTGACCGGGGTCGGCCCCTCCATGGCATCGGGCAGCCAGACGTGGAGCGGAATCTGGGCCGATTTGCCGATTGCGCCGCAGAACAGTAACAGGGCAATAACCGTGGCCAGATTGATTGGATTGCCGAACAGGGAGAGTGTCTGGCCATCCAGGGCACCAACCCGGTTGAACACCTCCTGATAATGGAGGCTGCCGAATTGGGTGAACAGGAGAAAAAGGCCGAGGATAAACCCGAAATCGCCAAAGCGGTTGACGATGAAGGCCTTTTTGCCCGCATCAGCGGCGGATCGTTTTTCGTAGTAAAAACCGATCAGCAGGTAGGACGAAAGACCCACCGCCTCCCAGCCGAAGAACAACTGGAGGAAATTATTACCCAGGACCAGCATGAGCATGGAAAAGGTAAAGAGGCTCAGATAGGCAAAAAAACGGTAATAACCATCCTCGCCCTTCATGTAGCCTACCGAATAGATGTGGACGAGCGTGCTGACACTGGTGACCACGATCAGCATCACCACGGTCAGTTGATCAACGAGAAAGCCCACCGAAACCTTCAGGTTGCCGGACTCGATCCAGGTATAGATGTCCTGATTGACGATCTCGCCGGAGCTGACCCGAAAAAAAGCGGCCAGGCTGCAGGCAAAGGAAAGCAGTACCGTGACGATCGGCAGCCAGTGCGCCCGAGTCCCCCAACGCTTCCCCAGAAGCAGGGTCAGGACGAATGAGGCCAGCGGCAGCAGCGGGATGGCGAGCAAAGAAGCCGGCATAACAGTTATCCTTTCAGTTGGTTGATGGTGTCGACATGCACGGTGCGCCTGCTCCGGTAGAGAGCGATGGCGATCCCCAGCCCGATGGCGGCCTCGGCTGCGGCCACAGTAATGATGAAAAAGGTGAAGGTCTGGCCGCGCACACTTTCGAGAAAATGGCTCAGCGCCACCAAATTGAGGTTAACGCCGTTGAGCATCAGTTCGGTGGAAAGAAACATGATAATTACATTGCGCCGGGTGAGAAAGCCGCAGACGCCGATGCAAAACAGAATGGCAGCCAGGGCCATGTACCAGGAAAGAGGGATCACAACGCCACCTCCTTGTGTTCGGGTTGGGCGGAGGTTTGCCGGTTGCCTGCGTCCCCGGCTTCGGGCTGGCCGCCCTCTTCCCTTCGCGCCAGGACCAAGCCGCCGATCAGGGCCACCAGCAGAATCAGGCCGGCGATCTCAAAAGGCAGCAGATAGGTGGAATACATCTCCTGCCCCAGGGCCTTGGTATGGGTCACCTCCTGGATAGCGCGGACCGTCCAAACCCCCTTTTCCCCCAACGTGAAGGCAGGAATCACATACACCAGGGCCAGCGCCAGGCCAACAGCGATGCCCCTGCCCACCCAGGGGTTGGGGATAAAGGCGTCGAGATGCAGTTCCTCGCGCAGGCTGACCAGAAAAAGGACAAAGAGATAGAGCACCAGGATGGCCCCGGCATAGACGATGATCTGCACCGCCGCCAGAAACTCGGCGTTGAGGGTCAGGTACAAGCCGGCCATGTGGAAGAAGAGCACCAGCACCATGAGCACGCAGTGGACCGGGTTGCGCAGGCTGATGGCGAGGATGCCGCTGGCGATAATCATCAGCGCGCAGTAGCCGAAAAAAAACTGAAGAAACATCGATCGTTACCCCCTTGTCAGGATTGTTCCGGCGCATGGTGCTGCCGCCACTTTCTGCCCACCACCTGCTGCTCGCCGCTCCATTCGGGCGAGACGGGCAGCCGTTTGGGGGCGGGAAAATCATGTTCGGGCAGGCCGCGCGGCCGCCAGAAGGGATTGACGTATGCATCGACCGGACGATCCATCTGGGCGGCGAACCGGTCCCAGTTGGCCAGCAGTTGCTCCATGGTGAAATAGAGCGACGGACGGTCATAGGAGCTGTATTCAAAAACCTCGGTAAGCACAATGGCGTTGACCGGGCAGACCTCTTCGCAGTAGCCGCAGTAGACACAACGCAGGGCTTCGATCCGGTAGCAGTCAATAAAGCGTCGGCTGCCGGGCTCCTTGTCTTTGTGCGAACGGATACGAATGCAGCGTGACGGGCAGGCCATGGCGCACCGCATGCAGCCGACGCACTTGCTTCTGCCGGTCTCGGGATCGCGCACTAAGGCGTGCTGGCCGCGAAACCCGACCCGGATCTGCGGTTTTTCATCCGGGTACTGACGGGTGATCGGTTTGGAGAAGAGCCGTTTCAGGGTCAGGGCCATCCCCTGCACGATCTCTGCCTGGAACAGGGTCGCCAAGAGGCCGCGTTTTGGTTTGTATTGAATCTGCATAATTTTTAGGTTCTCTCCCCTCCCCTAGCTGATGATCGCCTTGAGGCAGGCGGTGAGGACGATATTTGCCAGCGCCACGGGAATGAGCAGTTTCCAGCCCAGATCCATCAGCTGATCATAGCGGTAGCGCGGCAGGGTGGCTCGAATCCAGATGAAAATGAACATAAACAGATAGACCTTGAGCACGAACCACAGCGGCGGAAAAAAAGGCACCGGGAAAGGGCCGTTCCAGCCCCCAAGAAAACAGACCGTGCCGATGGAGGCCATGACCATCATGCCGATGTATTCAGCCATGAAAAAGATGGCGTAGCGCATGCCGCTGTACTCGGTGGCATAACCGGAAACCAGTTCGGTCTCCGCCTCGGGCAGGTCGAAGGGCACCCGGTTGGTCTCGGCCAGCATACTGATGAAAAAAACAAAAAAACCGATGCACTGAGGCAGGAGGTACATCCCGAGGATGGAATCGCCCTGGGCCTCGACGATTTGACTCAGGTTGAGCGAACCGGACAACAGCATCACCCCGACCAGACTGAGCCCCATGCTGATCTCATAGCTGATCACCTGGGCCATGGAGCGCAGGCCGCCGAGGAAACTGTATTTCGAGTTCGAGGCCCATCCGGCCAGAACCACGCCGTAACTGGCGAGCGAACTCATGGCAAAAATAAACAGCAGGCCGATGTTGATATCCGCCAGGACCCAACCCTTGGCAAAGGGCAGCACCGCCAGCGAGGTCATCATCGCCACCAGACAGATGATCGGTGCGGCCAGGAAGGTCGGCCGGTCGGCGTTGGCCGGGATGATGTCTTCCTTGAAAAAGGATTTGACGCCATCGGCAATGGGCTGGAGCAACCCGTGCCAGCCGACCCGCATCGGCCCCAGACGGACCTGCATGTGGCCAATGATCTTGCGCTCAAAATAGGTTGCATAGGCCACATGGAGCATGACCACGGCAAAAAGGATGATGATCCACACGAGTAGGAGAAAGATGTGCATACTGTTCCTCAGTAATCAAGATCGAAGCTAAGCCGTGGCCGAAGGCCGTCGGCTGCAGCGTAGTGTTAGGTTTCGTTCCTATCCGCAAGCTCGCCGCGCAGTTTTTTCAGGCACGGCGAAAGTCTTTGCTGGATTCCGTCGATCATCACGATGACCTGCTCGCACTGCGCCTTTGAGAGACGAAGAAACGGAACCCCCTCAATATCGGTAACCAGTTCCGTATCGATTCTGAATGGCTTTATCGAGTAATACGCGCTATCGGAATGCGCATAGATTTGATCTCTGAGCCCGAGGAGTTTTTTGTGCAACTGCTGTTGCAGCGTATCGTATTGCTTAAAGTTTTTTGGCAAGTCTGGCCAGCCACAGCTATATTTGAATGGCCGCGAGTAACTGACTATCAGAGATGTAGTGAACGCCGCTTGTTGCATGTAGATCGAGCCGCGCCGTTCGTACGGTGCCGAGTGCCACCCTTTCTTGAGGAGATGGGCAGCGAACTGCCGCGCCAAACCAAGATCGAGCGACGAGACAAAGAGACGCTCGTACAGCTGGCGCTTCGTGTATGTGGTATTCCGAGTCATTCGCGAAACCTAACAGGCCGGTTCATGGAAAAATTCACCGATCCGATTCGCCCAGCACCACGTCCAGGCTGCCGATGTTGGCGATCAGATCGGCGATCAACTCGCCCTTGGCTATCGCTGCCAAGGCCCCGATATGAATGAACGAGGGGGAGCGGATGTGCATCCGATACGGCCGGTTGTTGCCGTCGGAAACGAAATAGAATCCGAGTTCGCCCTTGGGCACCTCGGTGGCCACATAGACGTCACCGGTCAGATAGGGATTGCGGTCGCGGACCAGCCGGATGAGGCCGGTGCCGTAGGCATTGGTGCCAGCTTCGATCCGCGCCGGAACTTTATTGGGCATGACCAGATCCGGGGCGTCCGGGCCGATGATCGGGCCGGGCGGCAGTTGATCGATGCACTGCTGGATGATACGCACCGACTGGTGCATCTCCTCCATGCGGCAGCGGTAGCGGGCATAGATGTCGCCGTCGCTGCCTAAAGGCACCTCGAATTCGACCTGATTGTAGGCATCGTACGGCTGATGTTTACGGATGTCATAATCGACGCCGGAGCCACGCAGACAGGCGCCGGTGAGGCCAAGGGCCAGGGCTTCCTCGCCGCTGAGTTTGCCAACGCCGACCGTCCGTTTGAGCCAGATCCGGTTGGTGTCGATCAGGGTCTCGTATTCCTCGACCTTGGAGGGAAAGATATCCAAAAACCGCTGCAACTCATCGATGAAATACGCGGTGACATCCTGGCGCACCCCGCCGATTCTCGGGTAGGAGAAGGTCAACCGGGCGCCGCACAGCTCCTCGAACAGATCAAGCAGGATCTCGCGCTCGCGGAAGCAGTACAAAAAAACCGTCATCGCCCCGATATCCAGGGCATGGGTGGCCAGCCACAGCAGATGCGAACAGAGGCGCGACATCTCGCAGACCACGGTCCGGATGTACTGAGCCCGCAGCGGAACCGAGATGCCGAGCAGTTTCTCCACCGCCAAACAGTAGCCAACATTATTGGCCATGGCCGCGATGTAGTCGAGCCGGTCGGTGAGAATCAGGGCCTGGGCATAGGTTCGGTTTTCCGCCAGTTTTTCAAAGCCGCGATGGAGATAACCGACCTGGGGCGTGCACTCGATAATCGTTTCGCCGTCCAGTTCGAGATCGACCCGGAGGACGCCGTGGGTCGCCGGATGCTGCGGCCCCATCCGCAGGGAATAGCGTTCGCCCTCACCGTCGGCCACCGGAACTTCAAGGGTCTGTTTGATCGGCGAGGTCATTCGTCCTCCTCCTGATTCTGGATCGCTTGCCCATGGGCATGTCCTTCCGGATCAAAACCAAAGGTGTCGAGATGCTTGATTTTATCCAACAGCTCGGTCATGCCAGCCCACTCTTCCTTGCCCTTCAACGGATAGTCCTTGCGCAGGGGATGCCCCACCCAGTCCTCGGGCAGGAGGACCCGCTGCAAATTGGGGTGCCCATTGAAGCGGATACCCATCAGATCATAGGTTTCCCGCTCCAGCCAGTCAGCCCCGGCCCAGAGGCCAACCACTGAGTCGATGACGGGATCTTTCTCACCCACCTCGGCCCGGAGCCTGATTTCGTGGCGCAAAGGGATGGAATAAAGGTTGTACACCACCTCAAACCGTGACAATCCGGGGTCCTTACGCCTGGCATTATCCACTCCGCACAGCGAGCGCAGATGATTCATCCGCAAATCATCGCTATCGCGCAGCCAGCGCAGCATATCGACAATCCGGTCGGGCCGGACAATCACCGCCGTCTGCCCCTGGTTCGAATAGCTCTGCAGGATTTCGCCGGGAAACTCGGCCCGCAGCCGGTCGGCTATCGCCATTGACTCCATCGGAACTGCTCCTTGCGTATCTTTTCCTGTAATTGAAGAAAGCCTTCCATCAGGGCTTCGGGCCGGGGCGGACAGCCGGGCACATAGACATCGACCGGGATGATCTGATCGACCCCCTGGGTGACCGCATAGGTATCGAAGACGCCACCGCTGCAGGCGCAACTGCCCATGGCCAGCACATACCGGGGTTCAGGCATCTGGTCGTAGACCCGGCGCAGCACCGGGGCCATCTTCTTGCTCAGGGTGCCGGCCACCACCATGCAGTCGGCCTGGCGGGGACTAGCGCGGAAAAGGATGCCGAAGCGGTCGAGATCATTGGTCGAGGCCCCGGCATCCATCATCTCAATAGCACAGCAGGCCAGACCAAAAGTGACCGGCCAGATCGATCCGGCCCGGCCCCAGTTGACTAATTTGTTGAGTGGTCCCAGAATGGCGTTGGCGCCGGGGATATACCGCACCCCTTCTTCCAGTGTCACCATGGACGGTTCACTTATTTCTCCCATTGCAGGACCCCCTTTTTCCAGGCATAGACGTAACCGACCAGCAGCAGTGCGATGAACAGCAGCATCTCCACCAGGGCAAAAAACCCTAGGCGGTCATAACTCACCGCCCAGGGATAGAGATAGATGGCCTCAACGTCGAAGATCACAAAAAGGATGGCAATCAGGTAGAACTTCACCGAAAATCGCATCCGCGGCGCTTCGGTGGGCTCATTGCCCGATTCGTAGGCAATCAATTTCTCCGGGTAAGGCCGGCTCAATCGAAAAAACCGCCCCAGGAAAAGGGTCAGCACTCCAAAGAGCAGGCCGAAAACCAGGAGCAGAAGAATGCCGAGATATTCCCTGGGGATAGCGTCCATGGCCCTCTCTCCGTTCAGCGCCGGTTCTGCAACAATTGCTCGGCAAAGGCTTGCCGCGCCGTCTGCGAGGCCTCGGCCGGGGTGGTGAAGCTCAAGCAGCCGGTGGTGCATTTGGTGACACAGGCCGGTTCCAGCCCCTCATCAATACGGTCCATGCACAGGTCGCACTTGCCGACCTTGCCGGTTTCCGGATTCCACTGGGGCACGGTCCAGGGACAGGCGGTAATGCAGGCCTTGCACCCGACGCAGGATTTCTTGTCGACATAGACGATCCCATCCTTGTCCCGCCGGCGCATGGCCCCGGTGGGACAGGCGTCGACACACCAGGCCTTCTCGCAATGGAAACAGGAGAGGTAGACAAAATCAATGCGCGGCAGCGGCGCTTCGGTCGAGGTCACCTCGATCATCCGGCAGTAGAACGCACCGGAGCCGCTGTTGTTCTTTTCTTTGCAGTGGACCTCGCAGGCCCGGCAACCGATGCAGTCGGCTACGTTTTGAGTGACGATATATTTGCTCATGATGATTCTCCTGCGCTTAGACCGGGGTAACGGTAACAAAACATTCCGCGAGATTGAGACCGCCGCCGGCCTTGTCCCATTCCTTGAGTTTGCCCTGCATGAACATCTGATCGGCGAGTCCATGACCGAAGGATCGTTTCTTGGCAGGCACATCCGAGCCGAAACCATGGAGCATGAACACCGCCTCGGGATGAATCAGGTCGGTGACATAGGCGGCAATTGTGCCCTGCTCGTCCCCGGCGGTCACCCGCACCTGGTCGCCGTCCTTGATACCGAGTTTTTTGGCGGCCGCGGTATTGATCCACAGTTTGTTGACATCCAGCAGATCACACAGGATCGGGTTGTTGTGGTGCATGCCGTGCGCCTGATAACCGTTACGACCAAACAGCAAGCGGAAACTGCCCTCGGGCGGCCCTTCGGGGGCAACATAGGGGGGCAGCGAAGGCACGCCCATGGCCTCCCATTTCTGGTTGACCAGCTCGATCTTGCCCGTTTCGGTGCCGAATTTGAGTTTGTCGCGATCAAACCAGATGGCCTTATCACTCAGCTTGACAAAGCCTTTGGCCTCGAAATCACTCACCGACAGCCCGGTATCCTGCAACTGGTACTGCCAGATATCCTCAATGGAATTGAAGGGAAAACAGTCGCCCTTGCCCAGCCGTTTGGCCAGCTCGACATAGATCTCCCAGCCGGCCTTGGTGTTGTTCAGCGGTTTGACACACTGCTGCCGCCGGCCGAATCCGGGCTTGAGTCCCTTTTCGGTGCGCAGGATGGAATCGCGTTCCAGGAAGGTGTTTTCCGGCAGGATGACATCGGCAAACCAGGCGGTTTCACTGAAGTTGACGTCCACGGCCACAATCAGGTCGAGCTTGTCGAGGATCCGGCGCTGCTCCTTGGTGTCGGGCATGGCGATGAAGGGGTTGTGGCGATGGACGAAATAGGCCTTAACCGGATAGGGAACACCGGAGTCAATCGCCTCGTACGCGGTCTGCAGCATGCCCGCGCCCTTGTCCCACTGGGGATAACGGCTGCCGCAGCCATCGGCCCGCTCCTCGTTCACCGCCGGGACCAGGGCGGCCAGACTCTTGAGTCCGGACTTGCCGGCATCCTTGGGCCCCTTGGGATAAAAGAGGCCGCCGGGCTGCTCGATACTCCCCATGAGGGCGTTGAGGATGTGGATCATCCGGGAGGCATGAAAGGAGTCGCGGTACCGGGCCAGCATCCAACCGGGGTGGATGATCACCTTGGGCCGGTCCTCGTTCAGCTCCCGGCAGAAGGTTTCGATTTCGGAGGCGGCGATTCCGGTTTCTCCGGCGGCCCACTCCGGGGTGTAGGGGGTAAGAAAGGCCTTGAACTCGGCAAGTCCATTGACATATTTTTCAACAAAATCGGTGTCATAATAATTATTCGCCACGATACAGTGGGCTATGCCCAGCAAGAGGGCATAATCGGTGCCCGGCTTGATCTGCCAGTAGCGACTGGCCTTGCCTGCGGTGACTGAGGCGCGGGGGTCGATGTAGGTAACTCGAGCGCCGTTCTTGATTCCCCTGAGGAAGCTCTTGACCTCCTTCACCTTCAGCGACTCGGTGATGTTACGGCCGAACAGGACGATGTGGCGCGCATTCTCGTAATCGTAGGCAAAATCCTTGCGCCCCAGACCATACACCGACTTGGAAGCGTGATGGACATTGCGGCCGCATGTACAATCATGATTGATGTAGTTGGGCGAACCCAGGGCCTTGACAAAAGCCTGGCGCAGATCGGCAAAAGGACCGCCCCGGTCGGAAAACATGATGGCACGCCCACCATGTTCAGCAATGATGGGATTGAGGCGGGTGGTTATGTAGTCAAAGGCCTCATCCCAGGAGGCTTCCCGCCACTCCCCCTCACCTCGCTGTCCTCTGCGGAGCAATGGAGCGGTAGGCCGTTGCCTGTCGAGGCGCTGGGCGAAAGCGGCACCACCCTTGGCACAGAGGCTGCGGCCCATACCTCCATCATGGCTGTTCCCCTCGATCCAGATGGGCTTGCCGTTTTCCACCTGCACGGTCACCGGACAGCGGACGGCACACATCCCGCAAATGCTGTATTTCGTTTCTTTCATTGTCTTTTCCTTTTCTTGGATACTGCCTCAGCCTGTCGAAATCTTTGCTCGACAGCCCCCACCATTTTGTAAACTCAATTGCTTCAACTTTGCATGCAGCGAATTACGGCTGCATCAGCAGCACCTTTGTCCCCAACAGGCATATTTCAAAAAATAACTCCAAACCATATTTTTATATTGAAAAATCAATATATTGCACAGTCTCAACGCCTGAGCATCAAAATTATTTATAAAAAACAATCAGCGTACAAAACAAAACCTAAAAGTAGTTATTATATCTACAAAATCAAAGCTTAAAATGAAAATCTATTTTGCATCATCATTTATTAAATTTCACTGATCATTGCGTACATCATTACAATTTCAATCATTTTTTTCAATCGCCGCCAACATCCTGCTAAAAATACACCGCTGAAAATTTAGACACCACACTACTAACTCCTGCGAGTTAGAAGCGCATGGTTCATTTTCCCCGCAGTCCCACTTCGTTCTCTACCCAATAAGAGGCCGGGGGTTTCTATCCACCTCTTTATCTGTTCGTCCGGATACCGCATTGGGTATTATTTTAGATACTCCTAATATTTATTGACATCCATAAAAAATTAACTTATTCAGTCTACGAATTAGTTGCGGCTAATAAATATTTTTTGTCCGAAACTGAACCTCCACTCCATAAAACAAGCCGAAAAAAGACGGCAATGACGGAGAACTGAGCAATGCAATGTGTTTGTGACCACAAGAGAAGAAAACTGAACCACGAGCCATCGTTTCCCCTCGCGTTGGCCGGAGAAGGTGAACAGGTGAAAATTGTCTGGATTCGCGGCGGCCGCATACTCCAGGAACGTTTACTCAGCATGGGCATTCATATAGGTGACGAACTTGTTGTCATGCAACGGCAACCGGGTGGGGCTCTCCTCATCGAAAGATCAGGCAGCCGGTACGCTCTCGGAGGCGGAATGGCCCATAAAATCAACGTAATCAGGGGGTAAACATGGAACAAACTTTAGCTGACATACCCGTGGGGGAGAAAGGCCTCGTCCTTGGCTTTGTCAAAGGCGCCCAAACATTTCGCCACAAACTTTTGGCCATGGGCCTGCTCAAGGGCACTGAATTTCTGGTGGCACGGGTGGCGCCCATGGGTGATCCCGTGGAAATCAAGGTCCGGGATTACCGTCTCAGCCTGAGAAAAAACGAGGCCAAGGCCGTACTGGTTGGGAGGGTAAATCAATGAAACAGCAGGTCATAGGGGTTGTTGGCAACCCAAACTGCGGCAAGACCACCCTGTTCAACTGCCTGACCGGCGCCAAGCAACGGGTTGGCAACTGGCCTGGAGTGACCGTTGATCGGAAAACCGGATCATACCACTTCGATGGCAGCACGGTACAGGTAATCGACACCCCCGGTATCTATTCCCTGAACGCCGCTTCGCTTGATGAGCAGATCACCAGGGATTTTGTTCTTTCCCGGGAGGCGCATCTCATCGTCAACATTGTTGACGCCTCCAACATCGAACGCAACCTCTACCTCACCAGCCAGTTACTGGAGATGGGGGCGCCGCTGCTCATCGCCCTCAACATGATGGATATGGCGGCGGAGCGGCAACTGGAAATCGATGTGCATGGTCTGGCTCTGCGATTAGGCTGCCCGGTGTACCCCTTGACCGCCGCAAAAAACAAAGGCATAGAGGAACTGCAAGCGGCAATCCACGCTGCCGCCGATGGAGCAGCCCAAGCCACGGCCGAGATTGTCTATCCGGCGTCAATCCAAAAAGCCAGAGAGCATTTGGCTCACGAAATCGATGAGATCTGCGTCATCAGGAAAATCGACCCCCGCTGGCTGTCCCTCAAACTTCTGGAAGGAGACGATCAGGCTGGGGATTCCCTTGTGCTCAGCCAGTCACTTAAGAACCTCATCGACAACCTGCAAGAACAGATCGAACAGGAGGAAGACGAGGAGGTTGATATTGTCATCGCCTCGGCCCGCTACGGCTTTGTTTCCTGGCTGACCCAGGATCTTGTTAAAAAACGGGGGCAGGTTACTTCGACTGTTTCCGACCGCATTGACCGGGTCGTGCTCAGCCGGATTTTCGGTATACCCGTCTTCTTGCTGGCCATGTATCTGATGTTCATGTTCACCATCAACCTGGGTGGGGCCTTTATCGATTTCTTCGATCAACTGGCCGGCACCATCTTTGTTGACGGTTTCACTCAGGCGCTGACCGGATTGCACGCCCCTCAATGGCTGATCGCCCTGCTTGCCACCGGCATCGGCGGCGGCATTCAGACCATGGCCACCTTTATTCCGCCGATCGGCTTCATGTTTCTGTTCCTCTCATTTCTCGAGGATTCCGGGTACATGGCTCGGGCCGCCTTTGTCATGGACCGGTTCATGCGCTTCATTGGTCTGCCGGGCAAGGCCTTTGTGCCGATGCTGGTCGGATTCGGCTGCAACGTGCCGGCAATCCTGGCCACCCGCACTCTGGAGAACGAACGTGACCGCACCTTGACCATCATGATGAACCCCTTCATGTCCTGCGGAGCGCGCCTCCCGGTCTACGCCCTCTTTGCCGCCGCCTTCTTTCCCGCCAACGGCCAAAACCTGGTTTTTCTCCTCTATCTGATCGGAATCGGCTTTGCCGTGCTGACTGGTCTGATCCTGAAAAATACCCTGCTCAAAGGCGAGATCACGCCCTTTGTCATGGAGATGCCTCCCTATCACCTGCCTACAGTGCGATCGGTGCTGATCCGGGCCTATGATCGCCTCAAAACGTTTCTTTTCAGAGCCGGCAAAGTCTTGATCCCGGTGATCATGGTTCTCTCCGTGCTCAACACCCTGGGAACCGATGGCAGTTTCGGCAACGAGGATACTGACAAGTCGGCCCTGGCCGCCGTCAGCAAGGTTATTACCCCTGTCCTCAAACCGTTGGGCGTCACTGAAGAAAACTGGCCGGCCACGGTGGGCATTTTTACCGGCATCTTTGCCAAGGAGGCGGTTGTCGGCACCCTGGATGCTCTGTATGCGAGCATGGATGAACAGGCTGCTTCGGCAGAAAATAGAGAAATACAGCCCATTGACTTCTGGCAAGCGATCAGGGACGCTTTTGCCACGATTCCAGAAAACCTGGCGGCCCTGATCGACACCTTCACCGACCCCCTCGGTCTGTCCATCGGTGATGTCAGCAACACGGCCACCGCTGCCGAGAAACAAGCGGTTGCCGTCGCCACCTTCGGGTCAATGGTGCAACTGTTCGGCAGCCAGAGCGCGGCCTTTGCCTACCTCCTGTTCATCTTGCTCTACTTCCCTTGCAGTGCGGCCATCGCCGCCGTCTACCGGGAAACCAACCTTGCCTGGACCGCCTTTGCCGGTTTTTGGACCACCTTTCTCGCGTACCTGGCCTCCACCCTTTTTTATCAGGCGGCAAATTTTGCCGCCCATCCAAGGTATTCCCTCACGGTCATTGCCGCTGATCTCAGCGCCCTGGCCGCTATCGTGCTCATCATGCGATGGATAAGCCGCGGCAAAAGGCGGTCCCCCCGGGTAACGCCGCTCAGGACGCAAGTGGTTTCAGCACTGGCCGGCAAACAGTAGGGAGATGCACATGGATCTCCTTCAACTGAAAAGCTACCTGCGCGGCCGGAAAATAACCCCCATCCAGGACGTGGCCTTCCATTTTCAAACCGATATCGAAACGGTCCGTCCGATGCTGACTTTCTGGATCAACAAAGGCAAGCTCCGCAAGAGCGCTGACATCATTCGAGCTTGCAAAGGCTGCTGCACCTGCGACCTTGCCGCGATCGAAATCTACGAATGGATCGACTAGGTATTTTTGGATTGCGGCCATGCCTGCGATCCATTACCAATCAACCATTAATTATTACTAAATTTTAAACAATAACACAACTAAGCAACGAACCAGAATGATAACGAAAAAATTGAACCGGAACCTTGCCCTGGCGGTTGCAGGCGTGTTGTGTCTGCTGAACACACATCCCGCCCAGGCGGCAGCACCTTCGAAATCTGGGATCGGGCAACTCGAACAGCAGGTGCACCAGCGGATTTCCAATCTGGAGAAGAGTGTCCAGGCCCAGCCCGCTGCCAGTAAAGCGGTGATTGAGGAAGAGGTCGCCCCGCAGGTCAAGGAGAAAAGCAGCGGCCCCGGCATCAATGAATATGTCAGCCTGAGCGGCTCCATTGAAGGCGATTACAAATTGGGCAAGGATTTCCAGGGCGACCATTCCAGTGCATTCGTCCTTGATACCGTTGATCTGATTCTGGATGTTAAGGTGACCGACTGGGCCACCGGTAAGATCGTCGTCGAATACGATGGCACGAGCGACAGCGAGGATCTGTATCTTGACGAGGCCCACATCACTCTGGGCAAGACCGAGACTTTCCCCTTCTTCCTGACCGGCGGTAAGATCTATGCGCCTTTTGGCGATTTCTCGACCAACATGATCCAGGATCCGTTGACGCAAACCGTGGGAGAAATCAATTCCAAGGGTGCGATCGCCGGCTTTGAACAGAACGGGGTCAAGGCCGCTGTATTCAGCTATAATGGCATGAATGAAGGCAGCGATCCGGCCGACGATGACAATGACAGCATCAACGGTTTTGGTGCGTCGCTCACCTACAGTTATGAACAGGAGGCCATGGGATTCAACGCCGGTATTGCCTGGGTCAACAACATCGGTGATTCCAGCACCATCACCGACTACCTCGATAGTGCTGATGGCAGGGCCTCCGTGCACTCCATAGCCAATCAGGTTTCCGGCCTCAGCCTCAATCTTGGCGGCAACTACAAAGCCTTTTCTCTGACGACCGAATACCTAACCGCCCTGGAAAGCTTTACCTTCGACGAATTGCCCTATGGCGCCGGAGGAGCGGCACCCGGCGCCTGGAACAGCGAACTGGCCTACACCACCGCAATCATGGACAAAGAGACCGTCTTTGCGGTCGGCTATCAGAAATCCTGGGAAGCCGTTGCCCTGGAACTGCCCGAGCAGCGCTTTATCGCCGCCGTCTCATTGGGAATTTTCAACGGCACCACCCTTTCCTTCGAATATCATTACGACCAAGATTATTCCGTCGATGACGGCGGGACCGGCAACAACGGCTATGGGTTCACCACCAGGTTGACGTACGAATTCTAAGTTACCTTCATGCCTTCAAAAAAAATGGTTTTTTTGGAGTTTTTTTAATTTACGCATCAGGACCTTCTAACTTTATCCAAAGAGACATACCATGAAGCCTTTGCCCCGCAGATTGCTGCAACCAAAAAAAATATGGGAAATCGAAGGATATTACAAATGCGCCCTGATGGGCACCTGCCTGACCAGCGGCGAACTTCGCAAGCTCGCCCGGGAAAGGATCTATGCCGCTGAACCGGGCATGGACGCTTACCAGCTCCACGGCCATTTTATCCGCCTCTCCGGCCAGACAAACGCCTCGAGTCAGACCTTACATACGTATATGGAAAAGAAATATCGGTCGCTGGTGAAAAAGTACCGCCGCGTTTGCACTGATGATGCAATAAAGGCCCTATGGGACGAGGATGTCCGTGAAGGACGGGTGGATAGCGCCTGGTGGGCCGTCATGACCCACCCCCTTGCTTCGCGGGATCTCATCAGCCGCCTGTATGGCTATATCCACATGCTGAGCCATGACTGCACCAGCAACTACCACAAAGATCGCACCCTGATCAACAACCTGCACACCAAGACAGCCATGCTTGAGGAGGTGCTGGCCTCGGAGCGGCAGTTTTTTCGGCAAGCAAAACGGCAGATGCAGCGTGAAATCGTTGCCTTGCAACAGGAAGTGAGTAAACAAAGTTCCATAATCCCGAAGGAAGGCGCGCTGTGGCCGGAAACGCCGCTACCCGTTGAGCGGGGAGTCCGCCTTGATCGGATACGGCATCAAGAATGCCAAATGATTGCCGATCGACGCCAGGACAACAATGCCCTCACCGGCCGAATTGACCAGATCATCGAAAAGCTCGACGCAACGGAAAAGCTGCTTGCGGCAGCCATGGAACAGATCAGGGATCTGGAAGAACTCCGCCAGCGGCAGGAACTGCACGAAGCTGAGCAAAGAAAAGAAATCGTAGCGCTTGAAGCACTGCTGCTCCAAGAGGGAACACAAGAAAACCCCTGTCTGACCTGTTCCGAACGGAACACAGGTGATTGTCCGGGACCGAATCTCTGTGGCAAAACCGTGCTCTATGTGGGCGGATTACACAAACTCGTGCCCCATTACCGGCAACTGGTGGAACAGCATGGTGGCCGCTTTATTCATCACGATGGCGGCAAGGAAGCTTCGCGTAGCCTCCTGCCCAAAATGCTGCTCACCGCCGATGCCGTATTCTGCCCCGTAGACTGTGTCAGCCATGATGCCTGTAATTGCGTCAAAAAAATGTGCAAACGCCATCAAAAACCCTTTATTCTCATGCGCAGCTCCGGCCTATCCTCCCTTGCAAAGGGTCTTAGCGACATCGTCCAGTAAAAGACTTGCATTTTTCGTCCAACCTTTTACCTTCAGCCAGGTAATCTCCCGACTTTCCGTGGATTAACCTGACTGCAATCGTGTTGCCACGCTGGATCGTGGTCTGCTGTCCAGAAGAAGGACGTCCTCTGACCTATACCTCTTCCGTGAACTGGATGGTGACTGCCAGCCAAAGGTCGGGACAGCAAGCACACCCCGAACGAGGTTCCAGCTCGCAACCTTTCAGGATCGTTCAGTAGAAGAAATTTCTTTCCGTGGAGACGATATGAACTGGATGGCGCGTTGGTTCAGCACCCCGGCCCTTTTCACCAAGCGAGACGGCCGTTTGTTTTCTCCGGTAGCGCTGGTGTTGTGGGGGCTGTTAGGGATTGCTCCCGCCTCAGCGACCTATGGTTTTGACTTCGCAGAGGATACCTGGGCTCTTCTCGGAGGTTATGGGCAGAGCATACCCGGCTGGGGACAGACCACCGAACGGGTGCAAACGATCGACCTTGTCCCCCGCTACAATCACCTAACCATTGATTCCTTGGGATCGGGCTGGTTCAAAGGATTTCACTCAACCCTCATCGAGTTGCCGGTGCATTTCGTTACCAGCCCGGATGTTTCCGCCATGATCGGGATCAATGTGCTCGCCTGTTACACCTTCACCGCCAGCGAACAATGGCGGCCTTATATTTTTGGCGGCGGCGGGCCGGTGTACAGCTTCGCCGACATCCCCGGCATGGGGGCCAGGTGGAACGGCAACTATCAATTTGCCCTCGGCGTGGAACATCCGTTCAATCCGAGCCAGTCCCTGCTGCTTGAAGTGCGGTATCACCACATTTCCAATGCCGGGACCGAGGAACCGAACGACCCGCTTAATTCCGTCAAACTGCTTGTCGGTTTTACCTTTTAGCTCTTTCCAGGCGGTTGCTAGCGGTGGGGGAAAAACGGAGGCGGCCGAGGATCACTTGACCAAAGGGTTCGAAGCGATTCCCGCCCCGCTGTTGCGCCAGCAGGTTGGATCAGAGGCCAGATAGTCGCCGGTCAGCTGATAAGCCGCGCCCCGGCAGCCGTAGCATTCGCTGCTCTTTTCGCAACTGGCGCAGGCCCCTTTTATCATCTCCCGGTAATTTTTCAGATTTCTAATCACCTCGCTGTTCTTGAGGATATCGGCCAGCCGCTGATGGCGGATGTTGGCCAGCGGAATGGTGACCCCCACGCAGGGCATGACATCGCCGTTGGCGGTGACCACACAGGAAACCTGATGCCGCATGCACCGGTTGCCCACCAGCGGGGGTTGCGGTTCCCAGACCCGGCCGAAGCATTCGCGGTCCATGGCAGAGAGCTGGAGGAAGAGTGCACGGAGTTTCGCCGCTTCCACCCCGAGCCAGGTATTTTCCAGGGCATTGGCCTGGGGAGTGAGGATCTCAAAATAGGGCTCGATTTTCTGGGTCCGCAGCCAATGCCAGAGGGCGGGCAATTCTTCGATGTTCTGGCGGCAAATAATGGTACTGGCGGCGAGAAACAAATCATCCGCGGGATACCCTGCCCGGCGCAGATGCTCCAGGGCCTGGCTGATAATGGCGAAGGCCCCGTTTTTCCCGGCCAACCGGTCCTGGACGCTCGCATCGCGGGAGTTCATTTTGACCACCACCCGCGCCTTTTCCTCGGCCAGCACCCCGGCCAGTTCTTCGGTCACCCCGGTGCCGTTGGTGAAGATCTCGATTTGCAGCCCCAGGCTGCCGAGATAACGGAGCATTTCCACCAGGTGCGGATAGATGGAGGGTTCGCCGCCCAGGATGATGATCTTGCGGGCCCCCAGGTCCTTGGCTTGGAGGATGACATCCTTGATTTCCGCCCGGGAGAGTTCATCCGCGTCGGCGGTTCGGTCCGCCAGGTAGCAGTAGGCGCAACGAAAATTACAGGCCCGGCTGAACTCGATTTCCATCGACAACAGCCGGTCAGCCGCTGCGGCCGCGCGAATCTCTTCTTCGCTGAATTCCAGATTGTAGAGCTGCATCCGTCAATACCCCTCTAAATCCTTAAAGGTATTGATCCGCTCCCAGCGCTGCACCTCCCGCTGGTAGCGGCCTTCCCAGCCGCCCTTGCGCATGATCCGCCAGTAGTGCAATTTGAGGAAGGGCTTGAAGGCAAAACGCCAGATCGAGGTCCAGAGCCGCCCCTGCTTGCGAGCCGGTTCGGGCGGGTTCCACCAGCCGAGCACCAGCTGGCGCTGTAACCAGAACTGGTACTGCAGTTGGGCGGCGGTGAGATACTTGGTGCGCACATTGGCCCAGAGGCCGCTGTATTTTTTGTAGTCCTCCTGATTGTCGATCAAGCCTTGCTCCAGGAGATTCTGCCGCATCCCGGTTTTGGGATAGGGGGTGAGGATCTGGCAGTAGGAGGCGTCGGCGCCGATGCTGACAAAAAATTCATAATTTTCCCGGATCGAATCCGCGTCGTCCTCGGGAAACCCGAAGATAAGGCCGCCAATCACCATCATCCCGTACTTGTGGCAGTTTTCAATCGCCTTGCGTGAGGCGGCCACGATGTCGCCCTTTCCGGCATCGCTCAGATTCTTTTTTGAGCCGTTCTCAATGCCGAGGAAAACGGAGCGGAACCCGGCCTGGGCCATCTTGGCCACCATGGGTTCGTTGGTGGCCATGGAGATGCAGTCCGCCTGCACCACCAGATTGAGCCCCTGGTAGTTGCGGGCAATAATGGCGTCGCACAGTTCCATTACCCGGCCGGGATTGAGCACCATGTTGTCGTCGGTGATGAACACCCACCGGGTCTTGCGCTGATAATAAATATCGTCCAGGTCCGCCAGCACCCGGCTGATCGGGTAGGTGCGGAAGGTCCGGCCATACATATGCTTCATGCTGCAAAAATTGCAGGAGCGGGTGCAGCCCCGGGAGGTCTCCATCAACTCGATCTTGGAATAGATGATGTGGTAGCCCCAGGTGAGGCGGCGCTGGTCGCGGATGGGCAGCTTGAGCGTGCTCAAGTCAAGGTTTTCGCCCCGTAGATTGTGCACGAACTCCCCATGCAGACGGTAGGAGAGCGACGGGATCCGGGTGATGTCATCGCGGCCTGCCAGGGCATTGACCAGGCGGCGGCAGCACTCCTCGCCCTCGCCCCGGATAATGTAGTCAATCCACCCGGACTCGGACGCCGCCGCGATCTCTTCCGCCATCAGTGTGGCATGATAGCCGCCGATGACGATCTTGACCTGCGGCCGGATCTCCTTGAGCAGATGGGCGATCCTGATGCAGGTGTCATACTGCCAGGCCATGGCCGAGAGCCCGATCAGATCGGGCTGAATGCGATTCACCTCTTTGGTGAGGTATTTCTTGATCGAACGGCGCTTGCGGATCAGATCGATGAGGTACACCTCATGGTCGTCGTCGATATTGCCGCCAACCGTGGCGATGCCGTGATTGGGCATGTGCACCGCGGTTTCATGGATAATGATCGGCACCACGTCGGGCATGGACAGGAGGAGAACCTTCATTGGGCTGTCTCCGGCGGAAGGATTGGGGGATGCGGATGGGGTCCGGCCTGCGGCACGGTCTCCGGCTGGCATTGTTCCAGGGCACGGCGAACCTGGGCCTCAAGCTCAGCCAGGCTGGGATAGGAGGTGCCGGGGATTATCTGATCGATCAGACGCACGCTGATTACATTGGGTCTGCGGCTGGCGAACACGAAGTGTCCGGGGGTGAACAAGCGATCGGTGTTGCGCAGGCAGACGACCGCCACCGGGGCTCGGCATTGGCGGGCGATTTTGAGGGCTCCCTGATTGAGCGCGCCGATGCTGCCGTCGCGGCTCCTGGTCCCTTCCGGAAAGACAAAAAGATTGCCGCCACGGGCGAGATAGCCTTCCATGGTTTCCATCTGGGCGAGCAGCAGCCGCGCGAACCGGCCCGTGGCCGAGGCCGGCAGATAGCCGGCAGTGCTAATCACCCAGCCGAAGATGGGCAGGGTGAAAAAAATCGGTTTGACCACGGTCTTGCAGCGGTGCAGATGGGCGATCAGCAACAGCGGATCAAGATAGGACCGGTGATTGCAAACGATCACCGAGGAACGGAGCGCACCGATGCGTTCGTCGATGACCCAGCGCTGCCGGGGAGCAAGGGTCCGCAGGAGGGCGAAAAACCCCCGGTAAAAGGATCGATTGTAGCGTTGAAAGGCGTCTTCCCGCCGGGAGGAGAAAAGCGCGGCAACAAGGTACAGCGGAAAAAAAAAGACGAGAAAACCCAGGGTGAAGTAGAGCCAGCAGGTCAGGGTGACCCCAATATCGAGCAACCTGTCCGTCCCTCCGCCCTGCACAGCTTAGAGCGCCTCGCGCCCGTTTTTGACCAGCAGGCAGGTATTGACCCCACCAAAGGCAAAATTCTGGACCGAGGCAATTTTTGTCTTGGCCGCAATTACTCCCGGGGTATGGCGGACCATGCCGCAGCGGGGATCGACCTCCTCCAGGTTCAGGGTGGGCGCCAGGAACCCGTCTGCCATCATATAGAGGGTCATGATCAGTTCAATCACCCCGCAGGTCCCCATGGTGTGGCCGGTGTAGCTTTTCAGGCCGGTGACATGGGGCCCGGTGCCGTAGACAGCCTCGATGGCCTGGGATTCGATGATATCCCCCATCTTGGTGGCGGTGGCATGGGCACAGATGTAGTCCACCTCCTCCGCATTGATGCCCGCATCCGTCAGGGCAAGGCGCAGGGTGGCGGTGATGCCCTGAAGATTGGGCAGGATCAGATCGCCGCCATTGTTGTTGCAGGCAAAACCGATAACCTCGGCCAGAATCGTTGCCCCCCGTTTCCTGGCGGCCTCGTATTCCTCGAGCAGGACGGCGCCGCCGCCCTCGCCGACCACCAGGCCGTCGCGTTTTTTGTCAAAAGGCCGGGGGGTGCATTCGGGGCGGTCGTTGTAGCCGACCGAGCAGGCCAGCAGGTTGTCGAACACCGCCACCGTGGTGGTGTCGTACTCGTCGGCGCCGCCGCAGAGCATGGCGTCCTGCATGCCGTACTTGACCATCTCGTAGCCGAAACCAATGGCCTGACTGCTGGTGGTGCAGGCGGTGGAGGAGGCGATCACCCGGCCGGTGATGCCGAACATCCGGGTGATGTTGACGGCGGTGGTGTGCACCATGGAGCGGAGATAATCGACCGCGCCAATGGAGGAAAATTCCGTTTCCAGGTTTTGGAAAAAGGTCTTATAGATCTCGCGCTGCACCGTGGGGCTGCCGTGGGTGGAACCAAAGGCCACTCCGAGCCGTCCCGAGCTGATGAAGTCCGGGGAAAGACCGGATTCGGCCAGCACATCCCTTGCCACCTGACAGGCGTAATAGGCCACCGGCCCCATGGTCTTGCGCTGGGAGCGGGTGAATTCGTAGGCAATGGGGTAATCAACCGTGCCGAACACCCGGGAGTGGATGTGGCCGGTCAAAAGGCCGTCGTCACGCAGAGGCTTGACCCCGGACCGCCCCTGCTGGAGGCTGTCAACGATGTTCTTCTTGCCGTACCCGATGGGGGTGATGGCGGAACAGGCGGTGATGACGACGCGGCGCTTCATCGGTTTTGCGGGCGGGCTACTGGGCGCGACCCTGTTGAATCGCTTCCAGGTAATCGAGGATATCGTTGATTGTCCTGATCTCCATGGCCTTTTCCTTCTCCTCTCGGGTCAGGGGGACACCGAGAATGCGCTCGATTTTACCGAGCAGTTCAATGGCATCGATACTGTCAAAGCCGTGGTCGTCGCGGAGGTTGTCGTCCAGGCCCGGTTGCTGGAATTCAAAATCCTGGACAAGGATAGTCAGGATCTTTTCTTGCAGGTCATCTCTGGTCATGGCAGGTCGTTGAGGGAACAGGTCGTATGAGCTGAAATTTCTGAAAAGTCGAGATACTACCCTTAATTCCCGCAAAAGGAAAAGGGAAATATCGGCGCATGAACAGCCGCAAGCATCACTGCCCCTGCGGATTCTGTTTGTTGGCCTTCTGGCCCGAAGGATACAGAAAGCGGTCGAAATGGTACCATTCAAAGGGGTGGGCACGCAGGGCTTCTGCCAACAAATCGGCATAGTGCTGGGCAGCCTCGGCAAGGACCGCTTGTCTTTCCGATCTGCCAGCAGACTTGATCCAGATCGGCGCGGAAAAGGTGAACTGGTAGCGGTTGTTCCCGGTGCGAAAGGCAAAAAAAACAAAGATCGGGCTGCCGGAGACCAGGGCCAAGACAAAGGGGGCCTCAGGGACAAAGGCAACTCCGCCAAGGAAGGTGACCGGAAGGCGACGCTGATCCGCTCGCCAGACTCTGTCCCCGGTCATGGACACCAACCCGCCGCCCTGCAGCACCCGGACGCCCTCGACCGCGGCAAAGGGTGAGGCCATGCCCTGCTCCACGCCAACAATGGTGACCCCGGCCCGTTGCAGTTCTTCCTTCTGGGTCCGCTCCACCCCTTCCTTCTCCTTGATGCCCATATAAAGGAGCAGCCGCTGACCCTGGCGTTGCCGCATCAACAGACGCGCGGCCATCTCCCAGTTCCCCAGGTGGGACATGAGCAGAATGGCCCCTCCTTGGCCGAGCCTGTCGTCCAGGCCATCCTCCCCCTGGCAGGAATACTCCGGCACCCGGCCCTGGTTGCCGAGAAAGCGATCGAAATGGATGGTGGTGAAGTTCTGATACTGCCGGAAGGCGCACCAGAGGTGGTATCCGGTGCCGCGATGGGGAAAGAGAGCGGCATAGAGGCGGCGGCTCTCCTGGACCTTGGGTGAAAAGAGGAAATAGCCGGTGGCGATGATCCGGGCGGTCGCGGCAAAGACCCAGGGGCCGAACAGGCGGGCCGCCCGCACCAGGATGGCGTGGTAATCGATCCTCATTGCCTGCGATGCAGCCGGAAAAGACGGGCGCAGATCAGCCGGGAGAAGGTGGCGGAGTTACGAAAAAAATCACGCCAGGGCCGGAAGTGGCTGACCCGCACCCCCTTGGGCTGATAGATGACCGCCACCGGCACCTCAACCGTGGCAATGCCGCTCTGCCTGGCCCGCACCAAAACCTCGACCTCAAACTGGTACCTGCGGGCCAGGACACCAAGCGCCAGCGTTTCCGGCAGAGGATAGAGGCGGAACCCGGATTGGGAATCCCCAATCCACGGCCCGCCGGAAACCCAGACCCAAAAGTTGGAAAAGTGGCGGCCAAACCGGCTGGTCCAGGGAACCGTGTCCTGGGCCATGCCCTGGCGGTTGCCCACCACCAGCACCCGTTCGCCTTGCCGGCCGACGGCCAGCAGGGCCGCGCCGTCCGCCGGGTCATGCTGGCCGTCGGCGTCGAGGGTCAAGGCATAGTCGCAGGTGGGCGCGGCGGCGGCCATGCCGGTCAGCAGGGCCGCGCCCTTGCCCCGATTGTCCGGATGGCGGAGGACCGTGATTCCTTCCAGCCCTTGCAGGACCTGCGGGGTCTCATCCGTGGAGCCGTCGTCGACCACGTAAATCGGCAACCCCAATGGCCGGGCCCGCTCGATCACCGCACCCACCTGCGGTCCGTGGTTGTAGACCGGGATGATCAGGGCGGCGCGCATCTCAGGCTGCCTCGGCAAAAGCCAGGGACCAGGTGCCCGGCCCCATGTGCACCCCGGAGGTCAGGGAAAGAGGAACCAGGAGAATTTCCGCCTGCGGCAGGAGGGCCTGCAATTGAGGCTGGGCCACCTCGGATACCCACTGCTGATTATCGGAATACTGCAACAAGAGCACGGCGTTCGCCGGAACATCGATTTCGGCACCCGCTTTTTCCAGGGCAAAGGTGAGCTGGCTCTCCCGGTTGCGAACCAGGCCCATTCTGCGGACCCCCTCCCTGGTGGGACTGATGACCGGTTTGAGATGCAGCAGGTCGCCGAAAAAACCATTGGCCCGGGAGACCCGGCCACCGGCGGCCAGATAACGCAGGGTGTCGATGAAGATATATTCCCGGCAGTGGTTGACGAGGTGGCGGGCATAGGCCCGGACCGCCTCCGCATCCCCGGTGCGCGCAGCCAGACGGCTAGTGAGCAGGGCGATGACCGCGAGCCTTCCCGAGGCAGCCCCGGTGTCGATGACCTCCATGCGATCATTAGCATCCTGTTGTTGCTGCCAGGCGAGCGCGGTCGCATAATTGCCGGTAAAAGCCGAACCGACACAGAGATACAAGGTTCTGCCGAACTGCTCGCAGACAGACGCATACAGCCGATGCCGTTCGCTGAGCGAGGCCTGGGCCGTTGTCACCTTGTGGCCCTGGCGCATCAATCCATAAATCGCCGCCGGTTCGCACAGGCTTTCCGGGCGGGCGCTGTCGCCGGTGACGATAAAACTGTCCAACAGGGTGATCGCATGCCGCCGGGCCAAGTCACGGGGCAGGGACCCGGCGGCGTCAGTCATGATGTGCAGGCAGCTCGACGCTCCATTACCAGACGGGCGGCCCGCCGATCTCGCCGCCAGCGGTTCGTCCGACCAGCTGACCACCTCGCCCATGCTGGCAAATCGTGTCCGCAATGCGCTGGGATCAGCAGTGTGGATATGGATTTTCATCCGCCCCTTATCAGGAAGCATCACCACGCTCTCGCCCAGCAGGCTCAAGGCTTTTCGGTCCAGAGCCCTGCCTTCGGATGGCTGGAGGATGGCGTCGACGCAATGGGCCTCGGTGGCGGCCGGGCGAAAACCGGCGGCAACCGACAGCCTCCCGGGAAATTGGGACAAGAGGGGCATCCCTGCCTGGGTGCATCCCGTGATCGTGCGGAAAAACCCATCAAAAAACAGATACATCCCCAGAGCGCCGGCATCAACGACGCCAGCCGACTGAAGATTGGGCAGGGCCTGGGCCGTATTGAGAACGGTCTGCCGCAGGGCTGCAAGAATGGTCTCGCAGGAAGCGGCGGTGAGTGGCGCATAGAGGGGCAGGATCGCGGCCAGACGGTCGAACAGGTCGAGCATGGTGCCTCCCTGGGGAACGGCCACCGCCAGCCAGGCCCTCTCTCGACCAGCGGTCGACCTTTCCGGCAATTGCTCCATGCTTTGGGCCAGGAGCAACTCACTGAAAAAGGCGGCGGCAATGTTGCCGGAGTTGCCGGTGGCAGAGCGGACCATCTGCACCGCCACGCGCTCCCTGTCCGAACCGCAGCAGCGCAGAGGACCCAGGCTGATGCGCAGATTAGCGCCGGTATCGCCATCGGCCACGGGAAACACATTGATCCGGTCAAGCAGATCGGCCCAGGCGCTCAGACAGGCGTAGCCTTCGGCAAACCCTGCTTCCAGAATGTTCATGGTTGAAACAGGCGGACAATGGCCGCACGGTCCAATTTGCCGTTGGCCTTGATTGGCAGGTGGTCAATGGTCTTGATCGCGCGCGGCAGGGCATAGGGTTCGAAGCGGCTGGCCAGGATTGCCCGCAGCGCCTTGATGTCCACGGCCTGCCCTTCGACCAGGGCAACGATGCGGTGTTCGCGGCCGCCAGCATCCGCCGTGGCCAGAACCGCGCAGTCGCTGACCCCGGGCTGTTCCCTGATCAATACCCGGATTTCCTCCAAGTCAACGCGCTTACCCGCCACCTTGGTAATCGAATCGGCTCGGCCCCTGAGTTGAAAACCGGCTGGAGCGCATGGCTCCACCCGGTCGCCGGTGACAAAAAAATCCGCGCCATCCCGAGGCAGCTCAGGGGAAAGATAGGGTGAACGAATGTGGAGCCGCTGATCAGCCAGTGTCCACTCAACAGTCGGATAGGGGGTGAATCCCGCCTCGCCCCGGCACCGGTTGCGAAGAGCAATCCCGCCGGTTTCGGTGGAGCCGTAGACTTCGACGATGCCCGCCTCGTTGTGCCGGGAGAACGCGGTGTTGTCCTCGATGTCGAGCATGCCGGCCGAAGAAAAAGCCAGCCGCAGCGAGGCTCCCAGAGCCCCCCGGCCGCGCAAGGCGCGGTAATGGGCCGGAACACTGACGAGCATGGTAGCCTTGTGCTCCTGAACGGTGCGGACGATCTCATCGGGAAAGGAAGGAGTTTGCGGCAGGATGGCCGCTCCGGAAACCAGCGGCAGCACCACCGAATAGAGCAGGCCGTAGATGTGATACGGGGAAATGGTCGCCACAATCACGTCCTGGCTCGAGACGCCGAAATGATGTGCCAGGAAAAAGGCTTCGACAAAAATGTTGCAGCCTGTTTTGGGCCAGATTCGCGGCGCGCCGGTGGAACCGCCGGTATAGAGGCGGAGCAGTTCTGCCCCGGGTGAGGCCGGGAAACAATGCAGGTCCGGACCGGTTTGGCCCCGCTGGGCCTGGATGATCTCGAGCCCTGCGGGCAAATTCGCGGCGCTGGAGGCATCGGCCAGCACCGTTGTGCAACCGGTTGCCTGGCGGATCCCGTCAAAGGCCTGGACAGAGAAGGTATAAGGCAGGAGCAGCACCGGCCCTCCGGCCAGCGAGGCCAGCAGGGACGCGGCGATGATGGCCCGGTCTTCCGTTGCCAGACAGATCACTCCCCGCTCTTCCCGGCCTCCGCATGCCGCCCGCAGCCAGGAGGCCAGGCCATACACTTCGCCGACGGTTGCGCCGCCGCGAACAAACGCCTGTTCCGGGTCAAGGGGTGCGTTCAGCAGGGCGGCAATGGCTGCCTCTGCACCTGACGCGGAACTCGTTGCCGTCATCGTTCTGTTGGCCCTTTGCCAAAGGTCTGCCGGCTCAGCTCCCGGTTGCGCGGCTTGAAGGTGTTGTCCGCCATCTCCTTGCGCACCACCTGCTGGAAGAGTTTGGCCATCTTGATGTTCTGCGATTCGTCCCGGTAGAAAGTGCTCCAGGCATACTCAAGCAGGTCCTGCAGCCGTTCCGGCGTCATGTGCTTGGGCTGATAGACCACCCGGTCCGCTGAATACTCGTCCCAATTGGTGGAAAGGATGCGGTTTTGTTGCTGCAGCTCCTCATACGCCCTGGTGTGGGGAAAGGGAGTCAGGACGGTGAATTCGGCCAGGTCGAGCTCGATTTCCAAGAGGAAGTCGATCAGCCGCTTGATCGAATCCTCGGTATGGTCGTCGAGTCCGAGCAGAATGGTGCCTTCCACCCCGATGCCATGGTCGTGGTAGCGTTTGATCCGCTCCCGGATATAGTCGGAAGTGTCGAACACCGCCTGATAGACATACCAGGCGCCGGCCTGGGCCGCGAGATCCAGAACCTCCGGCTTGTCTTCAATGGGGTGGGAGCACCATTTTTTCTTCAACGGGATCATCTCCCGGAACAGGTCCATTTCCCAGGCCGTGTTCTGGGCCAGCGAGTTGTCGACGATGAACAGGCGGTTGTTGTCAATGGCCGCCATTTCGGCGATGGCCTTGTCGATGGGCCGCGGCCGGAATTCCTTGCCCCCCAGGTAGGCGACCGCGCAGGGGTAGCAGTGGAAGCGGCAGCCGCGCGAGGCATGGACCAGATCGACCATCTGCACGCCCTTGTGGTTATAGAGCGAGCGGTTGAGGATATCGCGCCGGGCCGTGCCCACCAGGGCGATATCCGGCCGGTCGTCGAGGAAATCGTAGCAGGGTTTGAGCGCACCCTGACGGAAATCGGCAAAGACCTGTTCCATTCGCCCCTCGGCCTCGCCAAGGAAGACCGCGTCGGCGTGGGCCATGGTTTCTCTCGCATGGAGCATGGTGGCGATACCGCCGAACAGGACCTTGATGCCCTTTTTGCGGTAGGTATCGGCGATCTCCCAGCCCCGTTGCACCTGCACGGTCAGCATCATCGAGATGCCGACAAAATCGACCGGTTGGTCGAAATCGATGGTTTCCAGGTTCTCGTCGATAAAGTCCACCTCGACGTCATCGGGCAGGGCGGCGGCAAAGACGACCGGGCCGTGCGGCGGCAGGTGGAATTCGGTCTGGCGGGCCAGCTTCGGCCATTTGGGGTAGATCAGTCGGAATTTCATGGCGGATTCATCGGGAAGCAGGCAAGGACTCGGCGCTGATCAGGCGCAGGTTGAGGGTGTAGCCGGTTGGTCCGGACCCGGTCAGTTCAAGGGTGCGGGGCAAGGCCGCTGGTCCCGCTGTCTCGCAGGATCGGGCCTCAACGGTGCGAATTCTCAACAATTCGCGGCGGAGTTCGGCCGGCTGGCAGCCGTCGGTACGCAACCGCGCCTGTTCGCTGTAGGTGTGCAGCCGCCAGCAGCCATCATTCCGGGGCAGGATATCGGTCACCATCTGGCCGGCGTTGTAGCGGCAGACCGGGGTGCCGTCGGCGAGGGTGCCGTATTGGGCCAGCCCCAACGGCGGTTGAAAAAGGGTCCGGACATCGCGCATCAGCCCGCTCGCGAATTCCTGGTTGGCAAAGGGAGCAACAGCCCGGAGCACCTCAAGATGCCCCGCCTCGGATGAACGGGCCTCGAACAGGGTCAATCCCTCCACGGTCATCAGGGCGCAGGTGATCTCCTGGCCATTGAGCACCAGCACACCGAGGGCATGGCCGCTGGCACCGTCGGCCAGGCGAAAGGCAATCGAATGGACCAGCTGCCATCGGCCTTGGGGAAACAGGGCCGCACAGCGCTGCAGGGCTGTGGTTGCACCGGGGGCGCGCTCCAGTTTCGGCAGCGGCTCCCGCGCACCTAGAGCGCAGGCGCTGAGCAGACTGGCAAGAATCAGGCTAAGAAGCAGCGGCTGCTTCATGGTTTGGTAAAGGTTTCCACCGGGATGGCCCGGTTGAGTACGGCATTGGTAAAGGTCAGCCGGGTGAAATTGTCGGGCCCCTCGAAAATGGTCACCCGCTCCATCACCCCTTGTTCCGGCCCTAATTGAAGCTCGATGCGGCTGATCACGGCCTGCACCCCCTGTTCCTTGGGAATGAGCACCACCGTGCGCTCACCGGTTCGGGTCACGTGAAACAGGGGATTGGCGGTGAAGCGGCCGTCGAGCCAGCTGCCGATATCCTGGAGGACGATCCGCATCGCATCCACGCCGGCGCCGTTATCCGGCTCGAAGCGGCCATCGCGCTCAATCAGTTTTTGCATCCGGCCCTCATGCAGCAGCAGAACGGAATGCACAGGGCTCAGGTACTCCCACCGCAGGGACTGGGGGGCCTGAAAAGCAAAGACACCGCGCGAGACCAACGGCCGGACGAGGATTTTCAAATTTTTCTCCTGGGTAAACTCGGCCTGGACGGATTGCAGGGCCGCAGGCTGATCGCCCGCCGGGTTGCTGCCAGCCACGGCCGGCCACAGCAACAGGCAGGCCAGCAGGGAAAGAAGAACGCGGCAGCTCACAGCATGCCGCCGTTGACCGAGAGCACCTGCCCGGTCATGTAGGAGGCGGCGTCCGAACAGAGGAAGGCCACTACGCCGGCCACTTCGTGCGGCTGGCCGATGCGGGCCATGGGGATCAGGCCCTTGATGTATTCCTTGGGCGCCTTTTCAATCATGTCGGTCTCGATCAGCCCCGGCGCCACTACGTTGACGCGAATCCCCAGACGGGCCACTTCCATGGCCACCGTTTTGCTGGCGGCATTGAGCCCTGCCTTGGCCGCGGCATAATTGGCCTGCCCCCGGTTGGGCATCAGTGAAGCGGCCGAGGAGATGGAAACAATCGATCCCCGCCGCTGACGCACCATCCGCTCCAGCACCGGCCGCGTCATGTTGTAGAAGCCGTGCAGACTGGTTTCGATCACCCGGTGCCAGTTTTCCGGAGGCATCATCATGAACAGCCCGTCGGCAATGGTGCCGGCATTGTTGATCAGGATGTCGATGGAGCCCAGCCGGTCGTCGATCTCCTGCACCCGCGCCTCCGCAGCCTCCCGGTCGCGGACATCGAACTGGCTGATCTCGCCGCTGCCGCCGGCCGCCACTACCTGGGCCAGGGTCTGCTCGGCGCCGTCCCGGTTGCGCATGAAATTGATGACCAGATGGCAGCCGGTTCTGGCCAGTTCCGTGCAGACAGCCCTGCCGATGCCGCCGCTGCCGCCGGTGACGATCGCCACCTGTTGGGTGTGTTCCGTTGTCATGTTCGTGCCTCAGGCCTGATAGAGTTGCAGGACCACCTCGGCGACGAGTTGGTCGTTGTGGTGCAGTTGGCTGGTTACTTCGCGGAATGTATCAAACACAAGGGTATTTTCCGCCATCGCCCTGACAACGCTGCCCAAGGGCAGGTGGTCGGTGAAAAACTCTGCCCGTTTGACCGCCACCAGCCAGCCCATCTGCTCGGAGTCCAGCCCCTGGATCCGGATTCGGTTCCAGCCGTTGCAGATCCCGGCGGTCTGAGCGGCCAGTTCGATCAACATCAGCGGCGGAACGCCTTGTCCGTCGGCCAAGGGCCAGGTTGCCGCAACCGTGCTCAGGGTCACTGCATACAGGTCGTCCACTTCCAGGACTTCACCAATCAGCAGCATGGTCCCCCGGTGCGGCAGCAGATCCTCAATGGTCAGGCCCGAGCGTTCAATGGCGTTCATAGGGCGAATTGTCCTTCAGGAGAAACGATGCGGTCCAGAGGGGGTTTACCCGGCTGCAACAAGCAAAAAACCATTCTTTTTCGATAGTTCTACGGAGTAGTGTTAATGACAAAAATAAAAAAAAGACTATAGTAGTCTTTTTTTCTTTCCTTGCATTATTTTTCAGCAACGGGCGGTCTTCTTCGTCAGGGAAGAGGAGAGGCGCATGGCTTGAAGGGTGAACAACACATGAACGAACTGATCGAAGAACTGAAAGGAAAACTCATTGATCTGCTGAACTTGACCGATGTCACGCCGGCACAATTCGATGCTGACGCCCGGCTGGTTGGCGGCGAGCTCGGGATTGACTCCATTGATGTCCTCGAAATGGTCGTTATGGTGGAAAAAGACTACGGTGTGGTGATCAACAGCCAGGAGGTCGGCGAGAAGGTCTTCGCCTCCCTGACCTCCCTGGCCGATTTTATCCGGACCAACGCGCCGGGCAAGGCTGTTTGATTCCAGGGGCCGTGTTCATAGCCGCTGCGGGCATTGTCAGCCCTCTCGGCAAGGGGCTTGCCGCCACGGAAGCGGCACTCCGGGACAACAGATCAGGTATCAGTCCCCTGGAAGTCTTCCCCTTGCTGCACGGGACTCCTTTACCGGTTGGCCAGATTGCGGACAGCGAGAGCACACTGTGGCCGCCGAGAACCCACCGGCTGGCGCGCGAGGCGGCCCGCATGGCCCTGGCGGCCTGCCCTGAACCGCCCGATGCGATTGTTCTCGGCTGCACCACCGGCGGCATCCTGACCACGGAACAGCTGCTGCGGACCGATGAGCGCAACCAGCAGGCATATCGCTATCACGGCCTGGGAAGCGTGGCCGAGGATCTGGCCGAATACTGCGGGTGCACCGGACCTGCCCTGACCGTGTCCACGGCCTGCTCCTCGGGGGCGGTGGCCATCGCCCTGGCCCTGAACCTGCTGCGCAGCGGCAGGATGCGGCGGATTCTCGCGGGCGGCGTCGATTCACTCAGCCGGCTGACCTATTTCGGTTTTCATTCCCTGCAATTGGTCGACCGCAACGGTTGCCGGCCCCTGGATGTCTCCCGGCAGGGATTGGCCGTGGCGGAAGGGGCAGGCCTGCTCCTGCTGACCGCCGAGCGACCCGATACCCCCTTGGCGGTGCTGCTCGGGGCGGGGCTCTCCTGCGATGCCCACCATCCCACGGCCCCCCACCCCGAAGGCCAGGGCGCGCTCCTGGCCATGAAGGCCGCCCTGGAGGATGCGGGATTATTGCCTGCGGCTGTCGATTACATCAACCTGCACGGCACCGGCACCCCGGACAACGATCTGGCCGAGGCCAAGGCCATCGTCTCGCTTTTCTCCACACCGCCCCCGCTCTCCTCGATTAAGGGCGCCACCGGTCATAGTCTGGCCGCCTCGGGGGGGATCGAGGCCGTGGTCTCCGCCCTTGCCGTTTCCCGCGATTTTGTTCCCGGCACCACCGGCTGCGGTCAGCCTGACCCAGCCCTTCAACTGACGCCGCAAATGGCCTGTTCCAGCCAGCCGGTGGCAACCGTGCTTTCCAATTCCTTCGGGTTTGGCGGCAACAACGGCTGTTTGCTCATTGGCAAATCCGGGAGCACCTTACCTGCCGCAAAGAAAGAAAAAGGCGACCTGCTCGCCATCCACGGCTGTGCCTGCCTGAGCGGCGCGGGCCTGAAACAAGCTACATTGGCGCAATTACGCCTCGGCAAGCCGGTAGCCGGCATGCTGGCTTCCGATCAGCTGGCGCACCACCTGCCTCCCAAGCTTGTCCGCCGCCTGAAAAGACTGAGCCGCCTCGCCCTGTTGCTGGCGAGCGCTGCCCATGCCGACACTGGCGGCAAAGCACCGCCAGCAGCCATCTTTATGGGCACGGGTTGGGGGGCGCTTTCAGAAACCTGGGATTTCCTGCACCGGTTGACCGAATCCGGCGAACAGTTTCCCAGCCCCACCGATTTCGTCGGCTCGGTGCATAACGGCCCGGCCAGTCAGGTGGCGCTGTTCTTCAAAGCCACCGGCGCCAACGTCACCGCCAGCGGCGGCGATTATTCCTTTGAACAGGCGGTGCTGACCGCCCAGACCTTGCTGGCAGAGACCGGACAATCCGCCCTGCTGCTCGGTGCCGACGAGGGGCACGAGCCGTTCTCGCGCCTGCTTGATCCCTCCATCGATTCCGGGCCGCTGGCCGACGGCGGCGGCGCCCTATATGTCAACCGCGAGCCTCAAGGAGCGCGCTGCCTGATGCGTCTCCTCTTTTACGGACGAGGAAACGAAGCGGAACTCCCGGACCGGTTGATCGCGGCCCTGGACGGAGCAGCGACCATGCGACACACCTATGCCGCCGTGTTGGCCGGCGTACCCGCGGCAAAGGATGCGCAGGGCAATGGCCAACTGGATGCCCTCCTCGCCCGCATCAACCCGGACCTGCCCGTATGCCGTTATCGCCAATGGACCGGCGAGTTCGCCTCCGCCTCGGCCATGGCCGCGGTCATGGCCGTTTCCTGCATCGAGAGCGGGTGCGTTCCCGGCACCTTGACCGGCGGCGGCGACATCCAACTGCAGCCGGCAGAAAGACTGCTCGTTCTAGGGACGGGCCCCTGTCTCACTGCCATGGAATTTTTCCGGCCATGAGGGTGCTGCTGATTTCACCCAACACCCTGACCGTCCCCTACCCGGTCTACCCCCTGGGCCTGGATTATGTCGCCGGTGCGATTGCCCCGGAACACGAGGTGCGGATCGCGGACCTGCAGACCATCGACCGGCCGGCCTTGGCGGTTCTGCTTGAGGCGTTTGCGCCCGAGATCATCGGCATTGCCTGCCGCAATATCGACAACACCGACGCCGGTGACCCGCTTTATTTCCTGACCGGGTATCGGGAACTCGTCACCTGGCTGCGGCAGAAATCGACCGCAATCCTGGTCTGCGGCGGCTGCGGATTCACCATCATGCCTGAGCAGATCTTCGCCATGCTGGAGGTCGATTACGGGATAATCGGCGAGGGGGAGCGGTTCGGGCTGCTGGTGGACGCCCTGGCACACCGGCATGATCCGGCCGGAATTCCCGGCGTGCTGGTTGCGGGAGGCGAGGCAACCCCATTGCCACCATCCTGGCCAGGCGCCCTGGTTCGCGAGTTCCGCCACGATGGCGACCATGTCGGCTTTTATCTGCGCCATGGCGGCATGCTCAACCTGCAGAGCAAGCGCGGCTGCTCGTTTCGCTGCCTCTATTGTCCCTATCCGGGTATTGAAGGCCGCTCCCATCGTCTTGCCGACCCGGAGACGGTGGCCCGAACCGCCCTGCAACTCCAGGCTGCCGGGGCAAACTACCTGTTTATCACCGATTCCGCCTTTAATTCCGACGTCGACCACAGTCTGGCCGTGGCCAGGGCACTGCGGCATGCGGGGCTGGTCATTCCCTGGGGTGCCTTTTTTGCCCCGATCAAACTGCCGCCCGACTATTTCACGGTGATGGCGGCCGCCGGTTGCCGGCATGTGGAGTTCGGCACCGAATCGCTGGCCGAGGTGATGCTCAAGGCCTATCGGAAGCCCTTCCAGGCGGGGGATGTCGTTGTTGCCCACCGGCAGGCGCGCGCCGCCGGGCTGCATGTAGCCCATTATCTGCTCCTCGGCGGGCCGGGAGAATCCCCGGCGACCATCGCCGAAAGCCTGGATGGAATCGAGCAGCTGGACAAAACGGTCTGCTTCTTTTTTACCGGGATCAGGATCTACCCTGGCACAGCCCTGTACGATCTCGCCCTGGCCGAAAAGAAAATCGACGCCCAGACCGACCTGCTCAAGCCCCTCTTTTATCAGCCGGACACCATCGGCCTGGGGGAAATAACGGCGCTGGTCCAGCAGCGGGCAGCCGGGCGGTGCAACTGGGTCATCGGCTCTGGCGGCGATACTACCGCGGCGGTGCTGCAAACCATGCACCAAAAGGGCCATACCGGCCCGTTGTGGGAATATCTGGCACGATAGCCCCACCCTGTTTTTGCTGGCGCCTGCAACCGAAGACATCCGCCATCGCCCCGAGCAACCGGCTCCGGCAGGAAGGATGTCATGCGGCGAAAAACCACGGCCTGCGGCGGCAGGACGGCAATATTTTACCTGGACACAAAACGATAACATGTGGTATTCGTTGCTCGATTTAGCTACACCTGCACCAGGCGCCATCCAGGCACAGGTTATGGTCCATGATGATTCGCCATGGTTTTCCGGTCATTTTCCCGGCAACCCGATCCTGCCCGGTATTGCCCAGCTGCAGATGGTCGCTTCGGTTATTGCCCGTTCCAGGCAGGAAAATCTGTATATCAAACGCGTACAGAGAGTGAAATTCAAGAAGATCGTCCGGCCAGGCGAACGGCTCGAAATCGATGCCGCGGCCACGACCACCCTTGACCTGTACTCCTTTCGCATAACCCATGAAGCGCAGGACGTCTGCACCGGCATGATGTTCCTTGGCTCCAAACAGCATTGACAGACACCCCATGACTAACGATATCGAACAAACCATTCACCGCATCGCCGAAATCATCATCAATGAGCTCAAGCTGGAAGATGTGACCCCGGAGACCTTCAACGCCGACCTCGACCTTGTCGACGAGGTGGGCATTGACAGCATGGACCTGGCCACCATTGCCCTGGTGATCCGCGACGAATTCGGCGTTCGCATCGACGAGGATGACTATCCCAAATTGACCACCATCCGCATCATCGGCAAGTATATCGCCGACAAACAGAGCAACGGCGAGTAAATGACCGGCCAGGGACCATCGGGGGCAGGCTGGAAATTCAGCGAAATCATCGCCATTCCCCCTATCCGGGAACGGTGGGAGAAGGTGCGCCGCTATTTTTTCCTCCGCGAGTCCACCTACGATATGACCCATCGCTGCAACATCCGCTGCGAGGGTTGTTATTACTTCAACGGCGAAAAGCAGTTCGCTGTCGAAAACGGCGACGAGTCGGCCTGGCGGCAGCTGATGGCGGCAGAGAAAGAACGGGGCATCACCTTTGCGGTCCTTGCCGGGGCCGAACCGTCGCTGGTGCCGCAGCTGTGCCGAGCCTGCGCCGATAGCATCCCGCTTGGCGCCATCGCCACCAATGGCCTGAAGGTCATCCCCAAAGAGATTGATTACCGCATCCACATCTCGGTTTGGGGCAACGACGCCACCAGCAGGGCAATCAGGAAGGCCGACAACATGCTCGCCCGCCAGATGGCCAACTATCAGGGGGACCCCCGGGCGGTCTTCGTCTATACCTTCACTCCGCACAATATCGAGGAAGCCGCCAAGGTGACGCGCGTGCTGGCGGACAACGGCCAGCAGATCACCTTCAACATGTTTTCCGCCCCGGTCGGCTACGACGGCCCCCTGCGCCACAGTCCGCGCAGCCTGGCCGCGACGCGGGAGATGATGGCCGGGTTGCTGGCCGCGTACCCCCGTTCCGTGCTGTTCTCGCAGTACAATATCGTTGCCCATACCCATGCACTGGGGCTGCATGCCCTCTTTTCCTGCCCCTACCCGCGGATGAACCCGTCAACCGCCATCGGTCTTGGCCGCTCCTTCCGGCAATACCGGACGGATCTGCACTGGGACCGCGCTGCCGCCTGCTGCGTTCCCGACACCGATTGCGCCGATTGCCGCCATTACGCGGCCGGCAGCGCCGTGGTGCCGGCCCGCATGTATCGCCACGCCACCAACCCGGAGACCTTTTCCGCCTGGCTCGACTATGTCGACACCTACCTGGCTGTCTGGGTGCGGGGATACGAAAAAGGGGGCAATCTCTGTGACCATCCCGTCGCCCCGCCGCCCGAAGGCCAATAGAAACCTCGTGGACCACCATGAAAACAGTCAGCTCCTTGCTTGATCCCCACTGGTACGAACGATATAAACGCATCTCCAAGCTCAATATCCGCAGTTCCATCTATGATGTGACCGACCGGTGCAACCTGCGGTGCAAGGGCTGCTTCTTTTTCTCCTCAAACGAACACCAAGCGGCCGCCGAGGAAAAGGATGTGGTTAAATGGCATGCCTTTGTGGAGAACGAGATGGCGAGGGGCGTGAATCTGGCCATCCTCATTGGTGGCGAACCCACTCTCTGCCCCGACCGGATCGAGGCCTTTTACCGTCGTCTGCCGACCTTCTGCGCCACCAACGGCATCATCAAAGTGGACCGGGACCGCTTTCCGGAGCTGATGGTGGGCATCTCCCTGTGGGGCGATGCCGAGGACGAAATCACCCTCCGCGGCAAAGATACCTTCGGCATCTCCAGCGCCAATTACGCGGGCGATCCCAACGCCTACTATCTCTACACCATCACCCCGAAACAGTTGGGCAAGATGGAGAATATTATCAGCAAAATCAGGGATGTCGGGTTGAAGGTCCATATGCAGCTGCTGTCCAACGACGAGGGCGTCGACGGTTTTTCCTGGCAGCCTTCGGAGTTGCTCGCAATCCGGGCGGAGATGGACCAGATGCTCGACAGCTATCCTGAAACCGTGGTCTCCTCGAAGTATTATCACCGGATCATCACCGCGGGAACGATGTGCGACCGGGATTTTGGCTGGATGGAATGCCCCTCGGTCACCGAGCCCCTGGACAAACGCAATCCCCGGCCCAAACGGCTGACCAACTTCATCCGCTGGGCCTCGGACCTTAAAACCATGCACCGCTGCTGCACCTCCGAGACGCGCGACTGCTCCACCTGCAAGGACGGAGCCGCTCATATGAGCTGGGTGATGGTCAACAAGCGGGCCCACATGAACAGCTCCGAAGATCTGCAGAACTGGATTGAAGTCTACGAGATGTTCGCCAAACTGTACCGTTTTATTCCCTGGTAACAGCCTTGTCGCTTGCGGAAAGGAAGAGGGCGGTCGTTGTTGGCTACGACGCCATTTCGCCATTGGGCAGCGACATGGCCGGCCAATGGCAGGCTGCGCTGGCAGGACAGAGCGGTATCGGTCCGCTGACCCGCTTTCCGCTGGCTGATGACTTTCCGGTGCGCATTGCCGGCCAGCTGCCGGATATCGACCACCTGCCCTACCCCTTTCTCACCGCCCGGCACCAGGCGGCCTGGCATTCGCCGGTATTCAAATACGGTATGCTGACGGCGGCTCGAGCGCTGGCGAAAAGCGGCATTGTCATTGATGCCCGCTTGGCCCCACGGGTGGCGGTGACCTACAGCTCGGCGGTGGGCGGCATTGATGCCGTTCTGGCCGCGGACCGCAAATTGCAGGCAGAGCACAGACTGCCCCATCCCTACGCCAATCCGAATTCCTGCATCAACATGATCGGCGGCAAGATCGCCATGATGACCGGGGCAAAAGGACCGATTCTATCCACCATTACCGCCTGCGCCACCGGCCTCACCTCGATGCTGGTCGGGGCCATGCTGATGGCCCAGAACCGGGCCGATATCGCCATCTGCGGGGCCGTGGACTGCGCCCTGGTCGAACCGATTGTCGCGGGATTCGCCACCATGAATGGCGCATACCATCCCAAAAAAGACGGGGAGAACGAACCACCGGCCAAGGCCAGCCGTCCTTTTTCCTTGGACCGGCGCGGGTTTGTGATTTCGGAAGGGGCTGGAGCGGTCATCCTGGCCACCAGGGAATTCGCCGCCGCCCACAGTTTGAACTATTCCATCGAACTGGCTGGATGGGGCATGACTTCCGATGCCCATCATTGTGTCATGCCCGCCATGGACACCATCCGCCAGTGCATGGCGGACGCCTTGACCGATGCCGGCCTGATGCCCGGAGATATTGCCGCAATCAACGCCCATGCCACCTCCACCCGCGTAGGCGACCGGGTCGAGTTCGACGCCCTGGAGGCGATTTTTGGGGGCAGACTGCCGCCGGTCAGTGCCAATAAATCCTTGCTGGGCCATGCCATGGGGGCCTCCAGCGTCATAGAAACCATCCTCGCCCTGCGCGGCATGGAAGAAAATGTCGTTGTGCCGACCATCAACTATCAGCCTGATCCCGAGATGGCGCTGGATTGCGTGGCCGAGGGGGCACGGACGCTCCACCAGGAGCATGTCCTCAAGAACGCCTTTGGGTTCGGCGGCTGCAATGCCTGCGCGGTCTTCAGAAAAGTTGTGTAATATCCAACGATAGGGAGTACGAACAGCAGCAATGAAGGCGCCACTCAACAGAAAAGTCGTGGTCATCGGCTACGGTGCCGCCACCGCCCTGGGCAACTGCTTTGCCACCACCTGGCAAGGTGCCGTGGCCGGTAAGGCAGGATTTCGCCGGCTGACCCGGTGCACGGTGGAAACCCGCAGCCAGGTGGTCGGCGAGATTCCGGACTGGGATCCGAGCACGTTCCCTTATGTGAGCCGCAAGGACGCCTCGTTGTGGAATGCGGATTTTGTCTTCCTGACCATGGAGATCTGCCGCCAGGCCCTGGAGAATGCCGGCCTGGAAATGAACGGCCAGACCGGGCCGCGCACCGCCTGTCTGATCGGTTCCGCGCTCAACGGCTCGGATGCCTACCGGATCGCCATGGACAATTACACCCGGTTCGGGCCGCTCAAGGTGAGCCCCTATCTGCTGCCCAACCTCTGCGCCAATCTCCCGGCCGGCAAGGCCGGCATGCTGCTCGGTTTCACCGGCCCGATCTTCTCGCCCCAGGGGGCCTGCGCCTCCGGTAACCACGCCATCGGCATCGCTGCCCGGATGATCCGGGACGGCGATTGCGACTTTGCCCTGGCCGGCGGGGTCGAAACCTGCCTGATTCCTGAAATTATCCTCGGGTTCGCCAACATGCTGGCCACCATCAAGGTTGGGCCCAAAGATCGCTCCTATGACGATCCCACCCAGGCCTCGCGACCCTTCAGCGTCGACCGCAAAGGGTTTGTCCTCGCCGAAGGGGCTGGGGTCCTGGTCCTGGCCGCCGAGGAGGCCGCGCGCGCCCACGGCTTGTTGCCCAGGGCTGAGGTGGCGGGAATCGGCTGGAACTCGGATGCCCACCATTTCACCCGGCCCAATGCCGCCACAGTCACCCAGGCGATGCGGGACGCGCTTGTTGATGCTGAAATCGGGCCGGAGGATATCGGCGCCATCAACGCCCACGGCACCTCCACCCCCACCGGCGACACCACCGAGGCCGAATGCATGCGGGCGGTCTTTGGCAACCGTTTATCGCGCATTCCGATCTCGGCCAACAAGTCCCAGGTGGGGCACAGTCTCGGAGCTTCTGCCAGCATCGAGGCGGCGCTGGGCATCGAGGCCATGCGTCGGGGTTTGGTGCTGCCGACGGTCAATCATCGCCCGGACCCTGCCTTCGACGACCTGGATGTCGTCCCCAACCAGAGCCGCCGGCATGGCCACGAGTTTTTTCTTTCCAACTCGTTCGGCTTCGGCGGCACCAACTGCTGCATTGTCTTCAGAGGTCTGTAATGCGTCCCAAACCTTTTGTGCCGGTTCCGCTTGACCGGCCAGCCTATGTCCGTGATCAGAAAACCGGCCTGGTCTGGCACCGCTGCGCACTGCGCACCCTGTATGTGGACACGGATCGCTCCCAGGTTGTCTATCACGCCAATTATCTGCGCTATTTTGAATTCGGCCGGGCCGAACTCATGCGGGAGGCCCGGTATCCCTACAAACAGATCGAGGAAAACGGCTATATCTACCCGATCATCAAGACCGAGCTGAATTACCATTCTCCGCTTTTCTACGATGACCTGATGTATATCCACACCCGTCCGGCCCGCTTGGAACTGGTCAAGGTGCAGTTTGACTATCTGATCACCAGGGCGGACAACGGCGAGATTGCCTGCACCGGCATGACGCGCCACTGTGCGGTGAACGCCAACCACATCCCGGTGGAGATTGACGCCCAGACCGTTGCCCTGTGGCGGCAATTCCCCGGATGATGGCCAGCATCCGTCAGGAGGTGCAGATACCGATCCGGCCCTGGCATCGGGATCACCGCTTTGACGGCCGTATTATTTTTGCCGCGGTGGAAGCGATGGGCCTGCTGGCCGCAACCGTGCAGGCTGCGGATCCCACGATGGATGTTCGCACCATGGCGCAGGGCCGATTCGCCAGATTCCTCGAGATTCCGATGGCTGCCACCGGGCTTGACGTCTTGGTTGAGGTGGAGCAAGGGCAAAACAACGGGATCTGCGCCCGGCTGTTGACCAAAAAAAAGCTGCAGACCATGACCCGGATGACTATGCACTGCGAGGTGTATTTTGGCGGAGCACCACAGCATTGCCTGGAAACGGCTCCGCCCTCCCCAGCCACTCCGCTGCTGACCATCAATGCGCAGCAGGTGTATCAAGACTTGGTTCCCTTCGGACCGGCCTATCGCACCCTGCAGGACCAACTCTTTCTTGCCGCTGACTCCGCCTGGGGCACGGTGCGGGCGCCTGAGTTGCCGCAGTCGTCAATGGCAAGCATTGGTTCACCGTTTCCGCTGGATGGGGCCATGCATGCGGCCTGCGTCCACGGGCAGCGGCTGGTGGATTTCGTGCCCTTCCCAGTGGGCTTTGCCGTCAGGAACATCATCATGCCAACCCGGTCCGGCGAGCGGTACCGCACCCGGATACAACTGCACGTCCAGGCACGGGATGAACTGGTCTACGATCTGTGGATCATCGATCAGGCGGGACAAATCCGGGAAACAGTGACGGAGTTGCGGATGCGGGATGTGAGCGGCGGACGGATCAGACCCCCGGCGTGGATCAGAAAAGGTCCGGATGGCGAAAACGAGGGAACACGAGAGGTCGGACCGGCCTAGCGGCAGGTAGTATCAACCCGCTGTTCGGGCGCGACCCAGGCCAGACAGCGCTCCATGGTCACGCGGGTGAGCCAGCGGCAGAAGATCAGGGAATAGACGGCACCGGAAAGATACATTCCCAGTAGAAAGACCAGATGGGAAAAACCGTAGGTCAACGGTCCGCCGACGACAAAAATCCACGGGGTCTGCAGCTTAAGCGAAAGAATGCCCAGGGCGGCGACGGCCGGCCAGCCGAGCACAAAGCTGATGCCAATGGCAAAGACCCCGGCGAGCACCAGCGGCGAGGGTTTTTGGCGAAAGGCGGACAGATCGGCCCTTTCCCTGATGGCCGCTTGCACAAACGGTATGGCAGCGCAGCGCACAATAAGAGTTTTACAAAGCTGTTTCAAGTGGTCCTGTTGCACACGCAAGGCAATGGATAGAAAGAGAGAAGGGTTCACCTCTTCGTTTATGGCAGGTATTGTAAACCAACGGAGCAAGGGACGCAACATGGGAGCAGATCGAGACAGGATACCCCCCCCCCTCGACTGGGCCTTTTTCGACACGATCTACTGCATTACCCTGGAGAGCCGCCCCGATAGGATGACCGAAGCAAGACGTCAGTTTGCCTCGGTCGGCCTGGAGGACCGGGTCGAATTTCACGTTTCCGCCAGGGATGATGCAGCTCCGGCACGAGGTATTTATCAGTCGCACCTCCGCTGCCTGTCCAAGGGCCTGGAGGCTGGGGCCCAGCACATCCTGATTTTTGAAGACGATATCTTTTTTCGCCGGTTCAATGCACTGCGGCTGCGCGAAGCCTGCCGCTTTCTTCATGCATCCAGCAGCTGGGATGGTTTTTTTCTCGGCTGCCTCACCAACGGCAGCAGGCGAACCGATCACAACACTGTCGTCCAGGTGCGCTATCGCTGCCTCGCTCATGCCTACGCCCTCAACCGCCCCTTTGCCGAGCGGATCGTCCGTGAGCCCTGGCGAGGTGTTCCCTTTGATGCGCTGCTGCGCCAATGCAACGGGCATTTTTTTGCCCTCAACCCCATGTGCGCCTTTCAGGGGCTGGCTACCAGCGACAATGCAACCATCTGGATCGACAGACTGCGCACACTGTTCGGAGGACTGCCGCTCATTCAGCGAGGCAATGAGATCTATCACAATAACAAGGGACTTATTTTTACCCTCCACCTGCTGATTACGGCCGCCGCCGTCGCCGCATTTTTCTTATTCCGGTAATGCAATCATACACAATCAACTATCTTCTCCTCTGCATCGTCGCTGTCGCTGTCTGCGTTCTTGCCTTCGCGGGAATCAAGCGGCTGCACATCGATACCGATATAGTGAAAACCCTGCCGGTTCATGAGCAGGTCATTGTTGATGCACTGGAGATTTTTCGTAGCCACCCTATCCACGATCAGGTCGCAATTGACATCATGATCGACAGGCCGGACCAGGATTTCCTGGTGGCCTGCGGCGAACGGCTGCAGGAGGCCATGCGGGCCAGCGGTCTTTTCGCCGAGGTGGGCATGGGCGATGTGGGCGCCCTGGTGCCACAGCTGGTGCATCGGATTGTCGCGGAACTGCCGCTGCTGTTTTCCCGGGAGGAGCTGGAGCACACCATCGCGCCCAAGCTTCAGGATAGCGCCATCCGGCTGCGGTTGCAGGCCTTGCTGGAGGGCATGACCGGCATGGACAGCATCGGCCAGGCAGCCTTTATCGGCCCCGACCCCCTCGGACTCAAGGATCCGGTCCTGGCTAAGCTGATCCACCTGGCGCCGGCCGCGCATGCCACCATCACCAGGGGCCATCTTATTTCCAAGGACGGGCAGCATCTCCTGGTCACCGGCCGGCCGGCCGCCACCGGAACCGATACCGGCACGGCACGGAAACTGGCTGATTTGTTTACCGCCGCAGGACTCGAACTCTCCCGCGAAGCAGCGCCGCAGGGCATGCGGGTCACCCTCACTCCAGCCGGCGCCTTCAAGGCCGCCCTGGACAACGAGGAGATCATCCGCCACGATGTCCAATTGGCCCTGGGCCTCACCACGGCCGGGATCGCCCTGTTGCTGCTGCTTGCCTTTCCCCGGCCCCTGATCGGTCTTCTTTCCCTCCTGCCGGCCATGGCCGGAGTCGCGACGGCGCTGTTCGTCTACTCCCTGTTCCATTCGTCCATCTCGATCATGGTGCTGGGCTTCTCGGGCGCCCTCATCTCCATCATGGACGACCACAGTATCACCTATCTGCTGTTTCTTGACCGTCCCCATGCCACCCGGGGCGAACAAGCCGCCAAAGAAGTGAAATCCGTCGGCGGGGCCATGGCCCTGTTCACGACCATCGGCGCCTTTCTGGTCCTCGGCCTGAGCGATTTCCCGGTGTTTACCGAACTCGGACAATTCACCGCCCTGGGTTTCATCTTCACCTATCTGTTCATCCATCTGATTTTTCCACGAATTTTTCCGGTCATGCCCTCGGCCGCTGATCGCGTTCTGCCCCTGCATACCCTGGCTGACCGGCTGTTCAGTTTCGGTAAGCCCGGTGCAGCGACGGCCCTGCTTTTGGCCCTGGTGCTCCTGTTTTTCGCCAAACCCGAATTTCGTATCAGTCTCAGCGAGATGAACACGGTCAGCGAAAAGACCATGGCCGAAGACCGGCTGTTTACCGCGGTCTGGGGCGATGTCGGCACCAAGGTGTATGTGATGACCAAAGCCGCCTCCATGGCGGCCCTGCAGGCGCACAACGATCGGCTACTTGGGCAGATGGAAGAGGACGTGCAAGCCGGCCGGATTCAATCGGTGTTTGTGCCGTCGATGCTGTTTCCCGGCGAGGTCCGCAGCCGCGACAATCTCGCCGCCTGGCGGAATTTCTGGACAGCGGAACGGGTGGCGGGAATGAAAAACGTGCTGATCCGGGAGGGCGCCGCGCTCGGCTTTACCCCCGATGCCTTCGATGCTTTTTTCACCCTGGTTGATCCCTCTCACGTCCACGTCACCTCCACGCTTGATACCCGGTACAGCGCCCTGCTGGGCATCACCGCCAAGGAGAATGGCGACCTGGTCCAGTTTGTCACCGTGACCCCCGGCACGAGGTACGATGCCCGCAAATTTCTTGACACCTACGGCCAGGACAGCAAGGTGTTCGACGCCAACTATTTTTCCGCCCGGCTGGGTGAAACACTCTTTGCCACCTTTTCCTTCCTGCTGGCGATCATCGCCGGCATGGTGACCCTGTTACTGCTGCTCCAGTTTCTGAACTGGCGGCTGACCCTGATCACCCTGACTCCCCTGGTCTTTGCCTACATCTGCACCCTGGGCACCTTGAAGCTCATCGGGCATCCGCTGGATATCCCCGGCCTGATGCTTTCGGTGGTCATCCTCGGCATGGGCGTGGATTACGCCATTTATACGGTCCGCGGCTGTCAATGGTACGGAACCATCGATCACGAGGGATATGTGCTGGTGCGCAGCGCGGTGCTCATGGCCTCGGCCTCGACCTTGATCGGGTTTGGGGTGCTCTGCTTTGCTCAACACAACACCCTGAAGAGCATCGGCATCACCTCGCTGTGCGGCATCGGCTACTCGCTCATCGGCACCTTTCTCCTCCTGCCGCCACTGCTGCATGCCTATTTCCGTCCGGAGAAGCCTGCGGCCGCGCCCACTGGAACCATTGCCCAGCGCCTGAAACACCGCTATCGGCTGCTGGAGGCCTATCCCCGGATGTTTGCCCGGTTCAAGCTCAAGCTCGATCCGCTGTTTGACGAATTGCCGCAATGGCTCGCCGAGCGGCAGGAGATCAGGACGATTCTCGACATCGGTTGCGGCTATGGCGTGCCGGCCACCTGGTGTCTGGAATACCTGCCGGGTACAACGGTGATCGGTGTGGATCCGGACCCGGATCGGGTCCGGGTGGCGGGCCGGGCCGCCGGCGAAAGAGGGATGATGCTGGTCGGAGCCGCGCCTGACTTGCCTGATCTGCCCCAGCCGGTTGACGTCGTCCTCCTGCTCGACATGACGCATTATCTCGATGACCGGCAGCTGGCGGCCACCTTTGCACGCTGCTGCCAGCTCCTTGCTCCCGACGGCATCCTGATCATTCGATTTGTCGTCCGGCCGCAGGGGAAACGTTCCATTGCCTGGTATGTCGAAGATATCCGCGTTCAAATGGCAGGGAGCCGGGCCTGGTATCGCACCCTTGAAGAACTGGCCAGAATGATGACCGAAAGCGGTTTGGTTGGCCTGCAACACTCCGCCGCGCGCAACAGCGAACTCTTCTGGATGGTCGGCCGGAAAGCCGGAGAACCAGGACCATGACAGACCGGCGTCCACCCCGCACCATCAGCGTGGCGGAGAAATATGGCTGTGCCGCTTTTCTGGTGGCACTCATGCTCGGGTTCACGGCACTCCCGCAACTCGCCGCCGTCCCCTTGAGCCTCTTTCTGCTCGCTTGCCTGGTGGCACCCTTCCTCCCTGGATGTTCCTTTTTTCTCCCGGTGATCTCCAGGGGGCCGCGAGGGGCCAATGCGATCGCTCTCACCTTCGACGATGGCCCGTCGCCCGCATCCACACCAGTTCTCCTTGAATTGCTGGCAAAATATGAGCTGCCCGCCACCTTTTTCGTGATCGGCAGACATGCAGCCGCCCACCCGGAATTGATCGCGGCCATTCTCGCCCGGGGACATGCGATCGGCAACCATTCCTACGAGCACGACAACCTGCTGATGCTGCGAAGCTGCGAGGTCCTGGAAAGGGATATCCAGGCGGCCCAGGAGGTCCTCAACAAGGCAGGCATTCACCCGCTCGTTTTTCGTCCGCCGATCGGCATCGTCAGTCCTCGTTTGCAGCCCGTCATCGCGTCCTTGGGTTTACGCACCATCACCTTCAGTTGCCGGATCTTTGACCGGGGTAACAGGGATATCCACAATCTTGCCGCTAGAGTGCTCAAAAAACTGCTCCCTGGAGACATCCTGCTCCTCCACGACACCCCACCCCCGGACGCAGAGGCCACAGCAGAGTGGATCGATGAACTCCATCGTCTCTTTGCGCAATTACACCATGCGAAGCGGGTGGTGCCGCTTGCCGTCCTCATCGACCAGCCGGTAATGATGCCGATGGCGAGACACGCTGATTGAACGATTGCATCCTGCAGTATTTGATCTAAAATCGAGACCAAGTCTTTGGATGCGGGAACCAGCCGCTGCCTGAACACACAATCGATCACCCCGGGCAACCCCCCATCGATCATCCGGCTGATTGCAGCCGTGGCTGGCTGAACACGATAAGAACACAAGGAGAAACAATGAATAAAATTTTCCCGGCGATATTGTGCTGTCTTGGTGCAATCGCCACATGCTCCCTCAATGGGTGCACCGCCGCCGTGCCGTACGCCATCTCCGCTGCCCAGATTGTTGCTTCTGGAGGCGCCACGGAACAATACGGAAACTCCCCGGCCCAGACGCCCCAGACGTCCCAGATTTCCCAGGCGAACAGGATGGATGATTCGAAGGAAAGAGCAGCGGCAGCCCGTCCCTATCAATTGATTGCCGAACAAAAATACGATGAGGCCCTTCCCCTGTTACGGGAGCAGGCTGATCAGAATGACGCGAAAGCACAAGGCCAGATCGGGAGGATGTATTTTGAGGGAAAAGGCGTTCCGCAAGATTACCACAAGGCGGCCGAATGGATCCGCAAGGCGGCTGAAGGCGGACATCCGGCCTCCCAGTATATGTTGGCCTGGTTCTACTATAAGGGGATAGGGGTGCCGCAAGATTACGTTACAAGTGCTGCCTGGGCGCAGCAGTCGGCAGATAAAGGGGATGTGGACGCCTCAAACTTGCTGGGGGTTCTCTACCGAACGGGTCGAGGGGTTCCGAAAGATTACACCAAAGCACTCGGATTCTTTCATGAAGCTGACAGATACGGCAATAGAGAGGCACCCGCGCACATTGCCGCTATGTATAAAAGCGGCCAAGGCGTTGCCAAGGATTACCATCAGGCGATAGACTGGTATTCCAAAGCTGCGGAAAAAGGCAATGATGCCGGTTGGATTCACTTGGCGTATCTCTATGCCACGTGTAGAGACACGCAGTATGTCGACAATAAAAAGGCCGTTGCCTATGCCCTTAAAGGGACGGAAAAAGAGCCGGACAATTTTGCCAGTTGGGCGGCGCTGGCCGCTGCCTATGCCCGGAACAATCAGTTTGAAAGAGCAATTGAAAAAGCCATGCAATCCGACACCCTGCTCCAAGCCGACAGACATCTTGATGAGGCAGAAAAGCAGGCCGCCATGGTCAGGGCCCAAACCCGCTTGGCGGCGTATAAAGAAAGCAAGGTATATACAGAAGTAAGCGAAGAGGAGGACCTGTAAATTATTTTCGGCTCATTTTAAGCCTTACCCGTCAACTCAGCTATGGCGGGGTTATTGATTATGAATTTATCCAATTTACTCAACATATCTTCCGACAGATTCAGCAGAACAGCTTCTTCAGTTGCCATAATGTCAATGGACGAATCGTGTACAATTCCGATCCCTGCTTTGTGACAGATATTGTTAGCCAATCTGACCATAATAAGTAAAAAATTATTCTTATCTATTTTTTTCAGATGATGATCACGGGCTACAATGGAATATATTTTCGGTAATTTCATTTTTTGCATCAGCATATATCCATGCTTTGCATGCAATGCATTTATAGATTCAAGCAATGCATCATCTTCCATATCTAAAATCTTATAATATTTTTTCTTCTGCTCGACGACCTTAAGAATGAGCAATTTACCGATATCATGAAAGAGTCCTGCGGAAAAAGCCTCTTCCTTGACCACACCACAGTTAATATTACTGGCAAGAATGGCGGAGCCGTACGCGCACGCAACTGAATGTTGCCATAATTGTTTCAGGATGACATCTATCTGGCTATCAAGCGAGCTGAATAATTTATTATTGATATCAGCACAGACCATTTGCATGATCTCGGCCATCCCAAGCCGCATGATGGCCGATCTCACTGTCGTGGTTTCCACTATCCCTGAAAAAATCACCGAATTGGCGAGTTTTAATATGGTACTGGAAAGTGCCTGATCTTCAACAATCAGCTTTTCAATAACCTTGAGATCTGGTTGGTCCTTAATCAACTCAAGTTGTATGCGAACGGATACGGCACTGAAAATGGGCAGATTCCCTTGTTCCGATTCGATCGATTTATTGAGCTGCAAAAAAATTTTATCCTTATTTTTCATAGAGTTTATTTTATTGTCAATTCCGATTTCAACAGTTTGGATCTAATCCATATTCTCCACCGTCAGATTACCCGCGCATCTGGTTATCCTTCCTTGCGGGACTGGATCATTTTCTGCTGCAACTGTTGCTGAGCCGCTTGCAGCGCCTGCTGCAAGGTCTGCACGAGGACGTAGGCGTTGCTCACCGAGACAACAATGCGATTGGCAATGGTGGCGTGCCCTGGCATGGAACGGTGCAGATTCCCCAGTTCAATCACCACGTCTCCCGTTCCGGCATAGATATTGAAAATATCGCGGTACACATATTCCAATTCCGGCGCTAGGTGAAACTGGACCTTGATGCGTTCTTCTTCCCCGGCTGGCTGCCGGCCCTGTGACCCTTTATTTTGATCGTGCGACATGGTTCTCCTCAGTGGATATCGAAATCAGGACATGATCATGACTTTGCATTGTGACGGCGCCAAGGTCATGCCTCCCGGGCAGTTGGTCATATTCTGGAGCGTCGGCGAAAGCCATTTGGTGGCCGGCAGCCCGCCGGTGAACACCTTCATTGACCCCATGGTATTGCGGGCCGGCCCCATCATTATGCCCGAGGCCACGCCTCCCGCCACGCCGGCGTTGTCGCCATTGCTCATCGGCACGGTGGTGCCCATGTTATGCGCCGGCAGCATCGAAATCAGGTGCTTGAGCGATGTGGTCGGCGGCAGGGCCATTGGCAGCATGGCCATGTTGGGATAGGGGATCGGAACTGGTCCCGCCGGCGTCGGGGTCAAGCAGACGTCCGGGAATCCGAACTGCATCCCGGAAAGTGAACAGTTGGCAAACATGCGCATCTCCTGAAAAAAGTCATCCCATATGGATTCGTTCACCATCGATTCTGGTGTCTTTCTTGCTCACCATGACCGTATGTTTCGAATCCATGCAATACAATCCTTCCACCGTGCGGGTCAGTTGTCCCGCCTTGATCTGATCGTGGTCCTCGGTTTGGCGCAGATAGGTTTGCACCCGTTTGATGACATGCCGGGCCATGGTGTTGATCAGCTGGCTGATCAACCGGACGCTCCGATAGGTTGCCTGCAAGGTCTCGCCGGTGGCCGTGACTTCCTTGATATCAACCACGGCGGCCTCACTTTTATGAATTTCCCGCGCCGAGAAAAAATTAAGATTGCCTTCAGTGACCATACTGGCCGACTTTGCCCGGAGGACCACATCGCCGGGAAACTGGAGGACTGTTTTCGGGGAGAGCGGCCGTTCAAGAATACTGAGCACCACCCATTGGTGATCATTGCCCCCGCAGAGCACGATGTCGCCGGCTTGCGGCTGGACCAGGCAGCTGAAGGCGGTCGCGGCCCGGCAGTGCTGCCCGGCGAGCACCACGGTCACTTCCTGGCCTACCACCTCAGCCACCTGTCCGCGCATAATTTTGGTTTCGGATTGCTGAACCACAGGAAGTACTTTCCCAACTATTGCACTCATTGCTGCCTCCACGTTTCCGCTTTTTCCCGTTGTCTATTTTCACCCTTGGCCAAGGCCCTGTTTGCCCCGTTCCAGATGACCTTCTCGGCCCGTATTTTATGCAGATCGGCCAGAAACAACCCGGCGCCGGTAAAATCCGATTCCTCCAAAAGGGCGTGCGACAAGTCGGCATAGCGCAGATCAGCTCCGGAAAAAATGCACTGATTCGCCTCTATCTCCGCCAATTGCGCCATTTCCATCTGAGCGGAACTGAAGTCGGCGCCGGTCAGTTGCGCTTTCTGCAGATTTGCTCTGGCCAGATGAGCGTTCTTCATGCTGACACCGGTGAGATTTGCTTCATACAAGTTGGCCAGCTCCAAGTCGGCGTTGTCAAAGACAGCACGCTGCAGGTTCGCCTGCATGAACCCCCCTTGCTTGAGCCGGCAGCGGCGGAACAGGCACTCGGCCAGGTCGCACTCCATGAATTGGGTTTGCGAGAGGTCAAGATCGCTGAAATCGATGCCAATGAGGACCGCTTTATAAAAGCAGGAGAGGGTAATGGTTGCCTGGCGGAAGACCGTGCCCTGAAAGCGGGATTCGAAAAAAACGGCCTTGTGCAACTGCGCCGCCGTAAAATCCACTGCGGCAAGATTGCATTCAAAAAACACACTCCGCTCGGCGGAGACTTCGGCAAACGAGGATTCCGCAAGGTTGCAATCGGTGAAGATGCCGGTCGCCAGGCGCGTTTTGTCGAACCGGCTGGCAGTGAGATCCGATTGCATGAACTTGGTAAAATCCATGATCGAGCCATCAAAACGGCTCTGCTCCAGACGGCATCGAATAAAATTCGCTTTACTCAAATCGGCCCCGCAAAAACCTACCTGGTCAAAGCAGCAGTTGTTGAAGGTCGTCTCGCGGAGATCGGCACCGCTGAAATCGCAGCCGTTGAAACGGATCTCGTTGAAAATCGCGCCGGAATAGTCCTGCTCTCGGCAATCGAGCCCCGAGAAGGTGTCCTCCGCAAAAAATTCGCCTGCCTTCACCTGCTTGCTCAATTCCTCGCCGGTCATTGCGCAATCTCCTCTTCGAGCAGGGTCGCGTCGAGGTTGGCGCCGCGGAAATCGGTGTTGCCCACCTTGCAGCGCAAACAGTCCACCGCATACAAATTAGCGCTGGCCAGCGAGGCATTGGTCAATTGCGCCTTGGCCAGCGAACCTTGGCAAAGGTCGATATGGTCAAGCCGGGCGCCATTGAAGTTCGTTGTGCGGAACTGGGCTTGCTGGGCAAAGGCATGGGAGAGGTCGGCCCCGGAAAGGTCGGTCCCGTTGAACAGGGCACCTTCCATGGAGGATCGGGACAGATCGGCGCCAGGCATGCGCAAGTTCTGAAAGGTGCTGCGATCAAGGCGGGCACCGGGGAAATGAACATTGTTCAAGGTCGATTTGCCCTCCTCGGTGGCCACGAAGCAGGCGGAGGAAAGATCCGCCCCGTCGAAGCGAACGCTGTCCAGGGAACAGTCGGCCCAGACAACGTGGGGCATGCTTGCTGTCGAAAAATCAGTGTCCCGCACCGTGCAATTAAAGAAAAGCGCCCCGTCGAGATTGGCCTCGCGAAAGCGGGCCCCAGCCACCTGCCGTTCGATGAATTTCATCCGCAACAGACGGGCCTGGTCGAACACTGCCTCCGCAATGATGATTTCCAGCGATTCGACATTTTCCAGGTTGGCGCCGGTGAAATTGGCGGCGGTGAAATCCCCCCGAGAGAGTTTGGCCCCTTGTAAATCCGCCCCGGTAAAATTGGCGCGGTGCGCCGAAACCGCACCGATATTGGCGCGTTGCAAATCGGCCCCGGACAAATCGGCATCGGTGAGCACGGACCGGGCGAGGATGGCCTGAGAAAGCGTGGCCCCCTTGAGGCTGGCCCCGGTAAAATTCACCTGCTCGAGGTAGCAGCCGCTGAGATCAAGGCCATCCAACTGCGCCCCCTGCAAATCGATACAGGCCCAGTCGCGGCCGCTGACCCTCTCTCCCGCGGCCACTGCTTGGAGAAATTGGGCACGCATCTCCTCGATGGGGCGTTCATGAGGCGGCAACCCCACTGCCATGAAATGGGCTCCCATGGTATAGGTCTCCTTGAAATCCTTTTCCGCCTGCCGCACCTTTTCTTCAATTTCCCCCATCCGCTGGTCATACATCTCCTTGACCTGCCGCTCCATCTCCTCGGTCCGCTCGTCCTTGATCCCTATGGCCTGCATGCTGTGCAGATGCTGCAACGCTTCCTGCACCATGGGAGTGACCGGTGCCATCTGCTGCAGAAGGGCGTCGGCATTGATCCGGGGCAAGGGTCCGGGCGCGGGAGTGTCAAGGTCAAGTTCTGCAAGGTTCTGCAGCTCTCGTTCAAGCCGCGCCCTGTCAGCATCCGGCACCCCAGGATCCCCTGCCGCGCTGGGTGCCAGTTGTTTTGCCAGAGTCTCCTTGGCATGGGCAATCTCCGCCTTGGCCAGGGTCTTGGCCTCCTTTTCCTTTTTCTCGGAAAAGTCGCGCACCGCCTGCATCATCTGATCGATTTTTGCGAAGGAAAACTGTTTCATGTCGATCTTTCTCGGGTCATCGGCGGTGATGCCCGGCAAAATCGACTCCAGTTTCCCTGTAAACGCCTCCTGATCAGGATCGACCTTGCCTTCACGGGCCGCCTGGAGCATTCCCCTGAGGTCAACCTGTTTGTTCTCAGGAAGGTCGAGAGCGCCCAGTTCCTGTTCCGCCTGCCGGATGGCCTCCTCAACCTTCTCCTCCGCCATTTTTCTGGCTGCGGCTGCCTTGGTCCCGATATTCTTGACCAGTGGGCTTTGGTCGTCGCCGGTAAAAGCCCGCTGCTGAAGAATTTCCATGGCGCACGGAGCGCCAACGGGAATCAGGTCCTCGGTGATCAGAGAATTGGATAATGGGTCTTTGTTGTCCAGGCGTCGAGCCAAGGCCTGCCGATACTGGTCCACATCGCGGGGCGGGTGCGCCGTGTTTTCATAGCCAGCCAGCAGATGACTGATCGGTGACGCCTCATCATCGGGAACCTCGAGTACGCCCCGCCAGATCTGGAGTGCCAGTACCTGGCCGGGAAAAAACCAGATGGTGTCAAGCGCGAGCGGGATTTCGGCAAATCCCGGGTCCGGACCATGCAGGGTGTGGCGGATGAAACATCGCGCCTTGTACCCGGGCAACCGCCCCTGGAGGATCGGCATGTCCGGATGCAGGTTGCAGAGGGTAAAGGGTTCGTCGCCTCGCCAGAATCCCCGGCACCATTGGTCCTGGGGCGCCGAGAGAAAATAGTGCCAATCAAAATCGTGTGGGTGTCCTGGATAATATTTTTTCAGATATCCGGCATCGTAGGTGCCGCGATACCGGGTTCTTTGCGGCCAATCCATCGGCAGGGCAGCCAGGCCCGCCGGATCTGGTTCCTCTCCCTCGTTGGTGACCAGACGATCCGGATGTTCGATGCGCGGCAGCAGACCGTCCCGGTAGCCCATGCCGCTTGGGTTGCGGGAAAAGCCCTCGCCGCCGAATGCGTAGGCATAATCAAGAGGCAGGGAGGTGAATGGCGAAGGCTGACCGGGAAAAGTGCCGTTCCAGCGCCGTTCGCCAAAGACCGTCAACCTTTTCGTGAACCCTCCCAGCGACAGGGCAATTTCGGCAGCCTGCACGGGGATGCCCTGGGGGGCATGAAAGCTCCCGGTCACGAGAAATTCCCCCTGGGGTTTGGGCATACCGACATCAAGATTCACACTTTCGCTCTGCCCCTCCAGGATTTTCCCCAGATAGTCGAACGACAGCACCACTTCGCCGGTGAGCAGATGGGTGCACAGGGTGGCGCTGACCACCCAATATTGCCGCCGGTCATGTTCGAACACATTCTGCCTGATATCAAGTTGCAGCGGATTGATCGATTTCATCGGACGTTAGAAAGCCATCATATAAATTCCTGAATCCAAACCCAATTTATTCACCTTCACGGTGAGTTCAGCCTGGCTCGCTCTGAATTTCTCATCGGTGATCCAGCCGAGTTTCTGCTCTAAATACAAATCCTTAATCGCCGCCTTAACCGCTTCTTCCTTGTCCAAATGGGAGCCAAGGCCGTGGTATTCAAATTTACCGTTCTTAAGCTCGAGTTTCCCGGAGGGATTCCACCACATCGCGAATTCAAGAGCCGCGCCGATACCGATCTTTGACTCCGCAGCAACAGAAAGAGAAAAAGCGGCCACCGCCGATAAATTGATCTCCGAGGTGGCCTTGGCGGCCATGGTCAAACCGAAACTAGCCAACCCGCCGCCACTATTGGCTTCTGTTGAATAGGACGCCAGGGTTCCGGTGTTGCAATCGTAGATCGTCTTCGACGAGGTGGAGGCATTGAAATCGGAGGTGGTGTATTCGATGCAGATGCCCTCCTGGGTCCACACTCTTTCCTGCGTAACTCCTTTTTCTTTCCAACTCCATGACGCCAGGGAACCGTCGCCGCGATAGGAGACCTCCACCTTGCGGCCGCCATGGTGAATATCCAGGGAACTGCCCACCGTCACCGCGACCGAGTCCCCCTTGACATAGTCGTACGCATCGCCGACTTTTTTCTCCACCCACATACCGTTTGCCGATGACCAATCCCCATCGAGCGTGCATTGCGCCCCATCTTTGAGGGTGGGGAACGTCAACTTGGTGAAAGCGGGACCGCCCTTATCCAAGAGATCAAATTCCAACCTATCATTTAACTTTGCCTTTTGGTCCATGTAGTTTTCTTTGTAGCAATTCCCCAGGTTGTAGTTCCAGTAACCGCCGAAGTCGTAAATATTGCCTTCCTGGGTGTTGACGGTGTCGAGGCTGGAAACCTCGATATGGCTATTGGCGAGAACCGTGTCCCAGGTTTCCGCCTGTCCCCCATGGCGGCTCAACATGCCGGAAGGTTTATAGAGCTGGTCGAATTTGTGCAGCAGATCGCCGGTTTTTGGCGGGCCGCTCCCGTTGCTCACCGGGGCGGCATCATTTCTGCCGCTGTGATACTCACCGTATCGTTCCTCCGCCTCCAGCCAAAATTTTTCCGTGGTGTGCAGCCGGATGCCATTCTCGCCCTTGTCCTGGATCGGTCCACTGTTCGGAGCACCGATCCGCACCCACGAATCGGCCGTCGGGCTCTCCAGGATGATGCTTTCCTTCCCTTGCCGATCTTCAATGCGAATCTTGCTGCCCCCGCCGGTACAGAGCACTGCCTCGGTCTGGTTGCGGGCGGTGGTGGGGCTCGGGGTTTCCGGGTTGGGGACCGCGGCGGCGATGATTGGCCGGTCCGGATCGCCGTTGATGAAGGTCAGCAGCACCTCGGTCCCCTTGGGCAGGGGAAAATGCATCCCCCGTTTCGGCCCGGCGTACGGCTGCGCCATGCGCAGATACGAGGAGGCCTTGCCGGACTGGTGGGCATCGTTGAGATCAAAGGGCAGCCGGACTTTATAGCGGCCCTGATCGTCAAGCTCGGCGTACTGGCCGCTGCCCTCGGCATCGATGGTCGCGTGCAGCGTGCCGGCAATCCGTGGTTTCCTGGTTATTCGTTCCGGCCGGAACTGCACGGGGGCCGGGATGGCGGTGAAACTGTTGCGGTAGGACACCCCCTGTTCAATACCAGAGAGCGCGCCCTGGAGGCCGGAAATGAGATAGCCGGTCTGATTGCCCTCGTGCCTGACCTCGGTGACCAGGTATTTACGGTTGAAATCACGGCGATAATGGCGGTCCAGGGCAAAGGTGTATCCCGGCATCAGAAAGGGCACCGTACTTTCGCCGAAAAATTCGATCTTGCGGCAGAGCAAGGCTTCGGCATAAATCCCGGCCAACCGGTTGCCCTCCTCCGGGGTCAGGAAAGAGTCGCCATAAAGATACGCCTCTCCCCGCCCTTTCGGGTCGACCTCCGCCGTGCCAGTGACCTCGAGCGTCGGCCGTTCGTAATTATGATCCTTCAGCAGCACTTTTTGCGGCAGCATCTTCTGCCGGCAGGTCAGCATCTTGATCACCTCGTCATGATGCTGGGCATCGAGCCCCGAGGGCGGTGCATAGAGCAGCTTGCCCTCGTGCGGCAGATCGACATGACTCAAGACCGAATCGGTGATCACCAGTTTTTCGTTCGAGGCGGACTGTTCGAAAAAATAGTACAGTCCTTCCCGCTCCAGCCAGCGGGCCATGAAATCATAATGGGATTCGCCGTACTGACAGACATATTCCAGCGGGGCATAGGTTTTTTGCGTCCGGAAGGTATAATCCAGCGCGCTCAGCCCGCCGTCCTTGAGCACCTGACCGATCAGGCTTGACTGCGCCGCTCCCTGCGGCGGCGGGACCACCGGCAGATTGAGGCAGACCTGGTTGTGCCGGGTCAGGGTCAGCCACCAGAGACGCGGCCGCAAAAGCGCCCGATAGAAAATGCAGTCGTTGAACTGGTGCAGTTGTTCGAAATGGGCCAGGATGCCGTTGAAGTCGACCGGCTGCTCGTCCGGGCGATGGATGGT
>JGI24731J21663_1000086_pt1 | contig 92164 bp, 69 predicted proteins | sample EPASupsiteHSE605_FD_21663 | JGI IMG/M metagenome (IMG submission 21663) | reverse complement strand
TATTCGAAAGTGTTTTGAAGGACATGGAATTTGAAGAGCTGTTTAATTGTCTTCCATTACCACATTTCGTCAGGTTCTTCAGGCTTGTTACATTATTCTACAAACAAATTAAATTTGAAGCATTTAATTTCTTAGACAAGAGAGATTGTATTGATATCAACTCAATGACAATTATTGCTATGAACGAAATATCCGAGTCCATACTTGAAAAGGCCAATTACGACAAATTTGTTAATCAATTATCTTTTACCGCAAGAATTCTTATACCATTATTATACGAAATGAGTTTCTTTACCCCAGTATCTGAAGAAGAAGAAGACCCTGGTGATAATTGTTTCTATGAGCAGCATTTTATTAAAAGCAGCTATTTCCAATATATTGATGCATTGTCAACTCTTCTATCTTCCATACAGCTTGATTGCAAAGTAGTATCTACTGAAAAATTTGACCCATATTTTGGAGTATTTGAAGCCATTCTTAATTCCCAAGAAGATGTATCTAACCAACTTCCATATTTAGAAGTGAAAAATTATCTTGCTAAGTATTTCAGTTTCTCTTCTTCATCACCAGAAATCTTAACAATCAAATTCTTGAATACATTTTCAAAACTATTCTCAGGTTCATACTTTTCTTTCCCAGATTCAACCTAAGAGTAAAAAGCCAAATTTGCATATTGAAGATTTATTTCCTAATCCTGATATAGTTATCAGCTCTGTCTGGCTTTCCTTGCTGAACCATTTCGGCAATCCACTGAATATTCCTAATTTCTTGATCCATTAGCTGAACCCATGAATAAAACACTCCGAATTGGAAGAATACAGCATAGTTCAAAACATGCATCTGTGCAGCTTTATCGAAGAATACATCTTCAATTGATTTTGATGAGGTTCTAGATTGATCCCAAAGCTTCTTATATGTTTCGAATGGAGCCAAAGAATCAGAAAGAGCCGTCTCAGCAGTGTTTTTGGAAGCCAACTTACCAGTAATCCCTGATAGATATCCAATCCTGGGATACAATATTTCTCTATCATCAACAATGAGATTTGTTTTGATTGAATTCAAAGTAATCATAATTGCACGCCTGTCTGCTTCGAAGAACAGTACTTCCTTCATTACTTCTGCTGTTTCGCCACCCAAAGAGTCACAAAAAGCATAGAACTGATCAAAATATTCTCTATATAACTTGAGACGAATTGATTCAACATTTTGGTCATTAAGTGCGCTGCTACTCAGACACTTACTAAACAATGGTCCCAGTGGTGTATCCACTAAAACTAATTGATATAGCTCTTGTGTTGTAGATGCAACAGCGAGTGCTTTAATTCCATCAAAAATCCCTAATGGATGGCACCTCTCAATCAAATCAGAAACGTCATGACCATGAACTACACCAGAAATAATGATCACCACATTGTCAATCATATATGGAATCCTAAGCCATTGGAAAAATGTTTTCAAATCATCAACAGCCTGAACCTCAATTTCGGAAAACTTTTTGACCATTCTAGCAAGGCAGCGTTCGTAAATCACATTCGGAGTAGGTGGTGCATTATCATTCGCAAGATATTCCTGGAAACCAGCGTTACCAAGATGAAGGCGGAAATCCTCAAGGGAACCGCACTGTTTCAACTGAGCATAATCAGCTTCGGTCAAAAATTCGGTAAATCCTGCTCGCACTAACGAGTCAAGGAAGCCATAACGCATGTTATACTGGAGAGTGTCCATGTCCAAAGCAAAATGAATTAAACTCCCAAAAAAACCACTTTTTGTTCAGAATTGGAGTTCAAATTTCACTAAGAAGTACCATCTAATAGCACTAGAGAGATATATCAATCTATGATGTATAAGAAGTATCATCTAATAGCACTAGAGAGATATATCAATCTATGATGTATAAGAAGTATCATCTAATAGCACTAGAGATATATATCAATCTATGATGTATAAGAAGTANCATCTAATAGCACTAGAGAGNTATATCAATCTATGATATNTGTATGTATAANAAGTACCATCTAATAGCACTAGAGAGTTATATCAATCTATGATATGTATATATCAATCTATGATATATGTATGTATAAGAAGTACCATCTAATAGCACTAGAGAGTTATATCAATCTATGATATGTGTATGTATAAGAAGTACCATCTAATAGCACTAGAGAGTTATATCAATCTATGATATGTGTGGATGAATCGACAAAAAGACTCTCACTACTCCATTAGAACAGATTCAAGTTTTCTTTCTACCTCAAGTATGTTCCTATAACAATTTTTCATTTCTTCTATGCGTAAATTGCTTCTTTCGTTGATTTCATTTATCAAGAGCTCTTCATACTTTACAATAAATGAATAATGCTCAATTTCTTCTTCTATCATCTGATTCTGGTAAAACAATTCTAATTCCTGGATTTCTTTTTCTTTAGCAGCTTGGATTTCTTCGATTTTGGCCCTGAGTGCTGATACCTCGACTAACAAATCGTCCATTCTAGCTTTACATTGGTTTATATTTCAATGAAGATAGAAGCTTCCCAACTTATTGTCTCTGTTATTGCTTTTTTGGCGATGTTGTCGATTACCATTATTTGGAGGTGGCTTCTTTCTAAAAAGCGCAGAGTTTCTGTTGGAAATAAACTTCCTAATCATATGATGTATTTCAAGCAATTACAAACAGACAAGCCTATAGAAATAGGCAAAGAGGGTGCTTTAGATAAGATAAAGGATGCTGATCCAAAGAGTGCGGTGGCCAAGCGACATTTACTTGATATGTCAACGTGGAAACAGGCTTCATTTATACCACCACCACACACACCATATGGAATTAAAAGCACCCTTCCACAAGGGAGTTCATTTTATAAAGTTGTTCAGAATACTTCTCTTGAGCCTCAAAAGGCTGATGAGGAAACAAGAAAGTATCCAACTTCAAAGCCACAAATGAATATTGAGGTTTTCACCAAGGCACAAAAAGAAGCAGAAGATTACTATGTCAGAACAAAGAAAGAAGATAAAGAGAGGAAGCAGAAAGAAAGAGAAGAAAAGGAGAAGGCTAAGAAAGAGGCCGAAGAAAAGGCGAAGGAAAAGGCCGAGGCAGCAGAAACCGCAACAGCTGCTCCAAAGAAGCTTGGGCTAGCTGGAGGAATGCTTTTGAAGAAAGATACACCACCAGGAGAGAAGAAAGAAGGAGCTAATATGACCCTGACACTCAACAAACCTGCTTAATAATATAAAGTATAAATAAACCAGTTTACAAAAGAGGTTTTCAAATGTCAGTAAGTAGCAAAACAAATGATGTGATTTCTCAGTATTATTCCAGCATTAGAGAGTGTTTGTCATCTCGGGACGACGATTCTATTGGTGTTGCTCTTAGATTATTATGCGGGTTGATGTCTAGGGGATACAATTTATCGCAATTTGCACCTTTGGTTGCTCAGCATGTTATTAATGATAGGGATGAAATAGAAATATTGGCTCAAATGCTAATGCTTCAACTGGCCAGTTCAGACAATGATTCATGTCTGCAGGCAGTTAATTCATTGTTTAATGCTGTCCAATCTCCAAAAGAGGCACGAAGGCTTCGCGCTATCAAAACAATTACTAATATGAATCATCCCGATTTAATTCAGATAATTGAAGCAGCAATCCAAAAAGGAATTGAAGATGACTCGCAATATGTTAAAAAAGCTGCGATTATTGGAGCCGCCAAGCTTGCTAAACTTTCGGAAACCAAGAAAAATTATGTTAAAAAATTGATATCATCATCGTTTGACTCTTCTGATCCAATAGTGATATCTGGGGCAATTTTTTCAGCAGAGCTAGTTGATGACGGATCATTGATTGTTGCTGCGTCAGAAAAGGTTTGGCCAATTATGTTGTCTCTTGATCCATGGTCTCAAGCAAGGGCTCTTCATTATCTTCGACAAAATCAGAAAGCAATTATGAAAAGCGTTGTTTCTGTACTTCTTCATTCTCAAAACGCATCTGTTGTTGTTGAAGCATCCCAGTATTTCCTTGAAGAACCTGAATTAATAATCCAACCACTTATCCGGTTGCTCTATTCTCCACCTGTAATTTCTGTTCATGCCTTTGTTGTACTTGAGAAACTTGCTGAGAGACATCCACAGCAACTTGCTCCATATGCATCTCATTTCTTACCTCCTCAACAGTCAGAGCATGCAGAACATTTATCCGTGAAAATTTTGGGACATATCGGATCCCATTGTTCATCAGATATATTAATGAGATGGGCATTAAACTGCGGGAATTCATTTGCAGCTCATCATCTCGGGAAAATAGGTGCCGTTGATTGCATAACAACTTTATTAGAAAAAGGACAGAAGCCAATTGCGGAGATTGCTGCATATTATGCCGCAAAATTTGCATTAGAAGAAAATGGAGCCTCAACTCTAGCTTCTTTATTAGAAATTGATGGCCCAAAGGCATCTGTAGTCGCTGTTTTTTCTGATTCGTGCAAAGTCCATCATCAGATGGGAGAAGCAATGCTTGAAGTCGTAATTGATAAATATTCGAGTCTAGGAAGGGATGTGAAAAACGAGGCATCCTTATTGGCATCAAGAATGATTGATTTGAAAAATAGCGAGATTGGTAGACGCCTGCTTAATATGTGCCTATCAGATGAAAATAATGATGTAATGAAAAGAGCCAAAATACTTGATATGATGATAAAAAGCGAAAATCTTAAGAAAGCAGTATGGTCATCTAGAGATCCACCCCCGCCATCACCTCCAGTTATAGTTCTCCCCGAAATTGAATAAATTTTCATATTTTTATTCATACATGTTTAATAATTTTGCGCATGTTTCTGATAAGTCTTTGCTACAAGAATTAACCTCATGGCATAAAACTTCATATAAATCTTCATTTAATAACAAAGATGCATATGGATGTGATGGATAGAACATTTTGAGTTTTCTAATTAGAATTCCTATATGATTAAGATAGTTTAACAAATTGGCTTGATTAAGTGATTTGATTATATCTGGTATATATTGTAATGAGTCTTCAGTAAGAATCAAAGAAATATCATTTAAAGAAGAATTGTTAGCCAGGTTCAAGAGGCAAAAAACAGCAACTTTTTTTATAGAAAAGTTACCATTGCATATATAAGAATTTAATATTTGAACAATACCATGATCAATAAGAGTATTTGGTGGTATTAACTCATTTGCAGTAATATTCAGAATAACAACCAATGATGATTCAACAATGGGCTCATGACTGGAGTCACATAAACTGATTAAAAGTGGAACAGGATTAGAGCTCACAAATGACTCAATAACAATCTCTTCCGCACTTAGAGTAATTTTGTGGAAGATTTTTAAAACAGTATCGACTATGCTAATGTTAACACCATCTATATGGCTAAAAGCATGAATTGCAACATCAATCAGATTGGTGATATTGCTCTCATGGCATATGGCAGCAATATAATTATCACTTTCGGTAATAGGATATAGCAACCCTTGGAGAGAAACAATAATGATATCAGGTTCATGCGAAATATCAACACCTTTCATAATATATCGAATTGCTGAATATACATAACATCTCTCAATACTTGCGCACTGCCTTAGGAAACTCTTCATAAAAAGCATATAATCATATGAATTTTCATCAAATTTAGCCTCAATCGCGTCATATAGTTCAGAACAGGATATCATTGCTGCAGCATCACTGGAGACCCAACAAATATATTGAAAAATATTCAATAAGTAAGAACAGAAGTAGCCATTCTTGTATAAAATTATGAATTTTTCCATAAGTTGAGAATAATAAAACTCTTTTTCACATGATTTTCTTATTAATGAATCAGTTATCACAATAATTTCATGTTCAACTCCATAGTCATCCAAATAAAAAGATAGAATATCATAAAATTTGCTACTATCATTAATTTCGTGATAAAATTCGTACCCATCTGTCAAAAAAATATATAATTGATGAATCCCATTAACCACTTCTTCATTATTTCCAACAAGGATTAAATTTTCATAGTAAACAAACTGCTCTCGCGCATCAAAATCTTGATTCTCTCCATCTTCGCTTATCAAGTTTTTGCCCAGTTTCACCAAATTTTCATTCTTATACATTAAAACAATATATGAATATCTTTAACTCAGTTTGTTCCGTGTTTAAATAAATGGGCATTGGCCAATCTCATGTATGTTTTTCTTCTCCGTTTTCAAATTCTCTGTTGTCATTAATCGAAAGGGATATATGTAAGGGATTGTACATAAAGAAAGACAATCAAAGAGCATATTTTGATTTCTGTGAAAAGAGATTATGTGATTTGACAGGTGTCCACTCAGTGAAAATAGATTTAGAAAAGCTTAAATGGTATCAAATATTCAAGAGACCCAATATTTATGTCGAATTACGCCCCAAACCAGCAATTAATTTGAAAGCGTTTTTCCCAATGGCTTTATCGATTTCCAATAGTTTTTATAATTTTCCTAATTCATATATTGTAAGTATGAACTACGGAAATTTCGAATTTTTGAATATTGATATCAAATGCAAACTAATTCACAACAAGTATCGAGAAATTAGTGATATATCTTCAGGTGAGTTATTACTACGCTTCAAAAATGCCCAAAACAATTTAATGAATGTCAAGTCTTTGTGTATTGGAGGCATTGTTAATGTTTTTTGCAGGTCTAGGTTATTTCTTGAGTACCAAATGCAAAATAATGAGCAGTACAACAAAAATAGAGGCTGTATTAAGTTTTTTGGGGACACAAAGTATAAAAGGGAAGACCTAATTCTAAAAATGTTAAATACTAAAAGCATTTTCAAAGTCGAATTTGCATTTTATAATTCTGTTAGAAATGGTTCATCCAAGTGGATTTCGAAGTCTATAATTAAATTCAATGATTCAATAAGAGCTATAGTTGAGGCCAAAGCTTGCTCGAGCAATTTCGATATTGATAAGAGCGAGTTTTTTGTGTTGGATCCTAAACTTAACGCACTGTATGGCATTAAGAATCATGATTATATATACCAGTTTCCCAAATATCTTTATACATTTTCTTGCATAATTGAAAAAGGTTTTAATATATATCACAAAAATGATCGAATGTTGAGTCTTAATATCTTTGGCTCATATCAGGTAGGATATCGAACAATATATCAATATCCTGATCATTATCCTTCAGCAGGTTTTGCTACAATGTTCAAATACAAGCTTTTGAGTTGCTCCACTTTGTTTAACATTCCAATAATCGGTCAGCCACTAAGCAAGAATAAATTCTTTGAATTCCAAATTTCTATGAATGAATGATAAAAATTTCAATTTACTAATTTTTTATAAATATGAGCATCCAAAATATGAAACTAATGAGATATGATGAGAATTCTTTCTATCTTTAAGATGGAATCCATCCACAATTTCAAAATTTTACTTGTGTAAGAATTTATCACACATATGATTGATTTTATTGAAGATAGTGTTCCAACCATCCTAAAAAAGTCTTTTGTAATGCAAAAAAGGTTTTACTCAATTCAAGACATCAATTTTTGCAAAGAGAATGATGATCCAATCGAATATGTTTTTGATATTATTCACTATTTACGAATCCGTCCCTTTTCCATGGATAAAGTTATTGAGGCATGTTCAATATTCGTCAATATGCCGGAATTTAATGCAATAAGAGCATTTTTCATTCATTATACAATTTCTAATTGTCCCATTTTGCTTCGACATTTATGCAATAGGGGATTTTTTACTATTTTAGAAATAATGAATGAACTAAATCGAAAGAAAAATTCGAAATTATGCATATTCTTTATTAAACTTATTCCGAAATTCTTGAAGTTTATTCTTACTTTTCATTCATACTGGGATACTCGTTATATGTATCTATGGTTATCAGATATTGATTCTAACGACTTGAAAGATTATTTAATTCATTGCTATACTTCTTCTTCTTCAGAATTCAAGATCAAGTATGACCTTAACAATGAGCTTGGTCAAACTATTAAAGCATCAGATCCATTTAAAATTAGTATTTTTGAATTTTCTACTTTGACGGAGTGTTCTAACATTGAAGCATCGGCATATTTTGGGTCTATTAAGTGTTTCAGAATGTTATTCTTGCAAAACAATGAGTTTTCTGGACAATTGATTATTAATGCAATCATAGGAGGAAACCCTTTGATAATCCATGAATTCCAAATAAACACAAATTATATTCCACAGTATCTGTATTACTCCTCATTGTCATTTAGAAATGACATATTTGAATGGCTATATGAGCAAAATGAGATTTCTGATTTTGATCCATATCCATCAAATATATCGATTCTTCTCCACTTTATGGGGGCTGCAAGGACCAAAAATTTGAATTCAAATCCAATTAATGTGTATATGGATGCAATTAAGAATGGAGATCATAGAATTTTAGAACTCTTCCTTCAGAAACAATTCGACCCATTTAAAACGGATTTACTTATAGACCATTTCAAAGGGATTCCTTTGATAACTTATTTTGCTCTTTATGGATATGCTCATTGTGTTGGAATTCTTGTTAAGTATGGAACATTCATTGACACCATAGACAGTATACGTCTATTTTTTATGGAATGATTATTAGTTTTACAAAAGGACTGCCCTTCACATAGCAGCAAAACATGGATATACATCGATGGCCAACTATCTTCTATCCAAAGGTGCTAATTATAATCTCATTGATTCGTTCAATTAATGAATGATGGATTCACTATTGAAACAATAAGCAAACACCATTACACCGAGCTTCTAAAAATGGAAATGTAGAAATAGTTAAATTGCTTATTAAATATGGTGCAAAATTAAACGAAATCGATTATTTATGGAATTATCTATTAGTGGAATGCTGTTAAGAATCATAAAACTCCCATATTCATTGCTGCAGAAAACAAACATGAAGAGATTGTTGAATTATTAATTAATTCGGGGGCAGATGTTAATATTACAGATAGTCTCCTAATGAGTTTTTTAAAAGGAATTCTCTTCTCCACATTGTCGCGTCCAAAGGATTACACAGTATTGTTCATTCAATAATATCCCAAGGTCATGACCCCAATATCTATGATGCTTATCACAATTATACAATTACAATTTTGCTCCAATTCATATAGCATCAAACAAAGGATACCACAAAGTTGTCGAGAGTCTTGTTAAATCCGGATCGGACATTAATATATATAACGGATTTCACAATAATTTAATGAATACAATAACAATATTATGGTAACACACCACTTCATGTTGCATCATACTCAAATCGCCATTATGTTGTCAAAGTTCTTCTATCTCTCGGTGCCTATCCCTATGCCATTAATAATAAAGGATATTCTGCATACGACCTAGCTAAGCGCTTAAGAATCAAGAAAATGTTAGAGGAGTTACAACCTGAGAACTTTCTTTGAATTAGATTATTTAAAAATTTCATTAATTTACACTGCAATCAAAATGACCCTTACAAAGTCATTATTAGATGATAACAACAAATTTCCGGAACCATATTTTGTTACTTCCCAAAAGGAACAAAAAGTCATTATTGGAATATTTCATTATTTGCATGGTCCTATGTTGATTGATGAGGAAGGACCTGTATTAAGTGATTTTGTTGACTCTTTGTTCCCAGATAATTGGAAAGATGGTTCACTTTTTATATCTAAGCATTCCAATTATTTTTATTTATGCCTATGTGCAATTTCTGACGTTATTTTTTCTCCAAGAGGTGCGCTCCAGTTTACTATGGCAATTCGGGGAAGTACGCCTTCATTTTCTGATGATTATGTTTGTTTTCTTGAAAATGCGATTCGTGAGCTGAAAAAGTGTCCCAATTTAGATTTGGGTGTTTTGAACAATGCTATCAATCAGCATGCTCCAAGTGCGTTTGAGGAGAGGTTGATTACACATCCACTAAGGAAAATGCTTGAAGGAAATGTTTTTTCCAACTTTTTTTCCCGAAATCCAAAATCAGTATTTGAATTATGGAAAGCTCGGGCAGTAAGAGCAAAGATTGCAATATCATCACACACAAGCATCACCGATTGTACAAAAATGTGCTATTTTATATCAATAATGTCTTGGCCTTTTTCAAGCCCTGATGATGCATCGTATCTGGTATCTTTATCTAAATCCAGAGATTTTTTGCACGGCGAATGGAATTTAGTGGCACTTGCACATCCAATCCTACAAAATGAACGTATTGCACATGTTACCATTGTTTCTGAAGGGAATATTAGTGTACAAGATATGTTTAAATACATCCAAAAGGGAGAAGGTTCGGCTTTGAGAACAATAATTACATTATTGGAAGAAAGAGATGACTACAATCTATTATGCTTTCTCACCGATCTTTCTCGAAAACTCATAGCTTTATTTGACAGTCGCAGCATTATTGACTCAAAAGATCTTAGTGACATAGGATTAGATTCTTCCAATAACAGATTTCTCACCCTACTAATACAGACACAACATAGAAATAACACAATAATCGGATCATGTTGTTGTTGAATAGTTTATTATGTAAAAATAATCGATTTTTGTAATAAAATCATAATGTACCAGATTGCAAATTCGACTTCAGGAGATAAAACAAAGCTCACTGCATCCGGATATTCATTTTCATCCAAGTATCAAGGTCTCATTGATGAAAAACTGACAAAAATGATACGAAATCTTATTGCCAGTTTGATTTTGTATTTGGATACTTTTATGAAGCAGTACTATTTGTTGCATGAGGTTGTATCGATATTCAGGATGATTCAGGTAATAGGGCCCACGTTTATGCCACAATTATCTTCATTTTGGGTCGCCGGATCAAGATCCCATAATGCTATCACATTACTTTCTTATGTTTTTTGCTTCATATCTCATGAAAATAGGTACAAACTTTCTGTTGCTATAATGTTTTCCTTTTCTGGGGTCTTTTTTACCTTTGTTATTCTGTCAATTTTTTCTAGTTTGTACTATCAAAAGCATGGGAAACTCCCAACCATTCTTTCTGAGTTCATAACACTATTTATTAACACCGGGGGATACTTACTTCCTCCAATCGCTATGCTTGTAATGGGCGAGACATTATCATTGATTGTCAACAAAAAGCCCACTGCATTCTCTTACACCACAGAGATTTTTGCAATTATTACCGCTTTTGTAGTATTTTTGTTCTATTTTCGCTTTGTTTTTGTTACTTACAGCACTGCTTTTGTTTTTCGTCCAACATCTTTGCTTAGTGTTAATCCTTCATCACAATTATCTCTGTTTGTGGGCTCATGTTTTGTTTCATTATATTCCGGATTCATGTCAGAATTTCCTCAACAAAAGGTCAGCTTTTTATGTTTTCTGGGAGCTTTCTTATTTATATTATGCTTGATAGCACTCATTATTCGGGTTTCTCTGGTTTCATTCTTTCATCGAAAGCTTGCTTTTGGAGCAATGACTGGGGGGTGCCTCAATTTTTTGTTTGTAGGTATTTTAACAAATTCTAATATTCAAGCAAACAACACTCTTTTGTTTATAATGATTGGAATAATCATCCTATCTTACATGATTTCACATATATATGTTGAAAGGCAGATCATTAAATCTTTGTTGTTTTTGGATATGCTAATGGATGATCCAACTACAATGGAGAGAGTTCATGGGACTTTCAGTTTTATGAATCATGTAATCATTGGAATGTCGTATGCACATCCAGTATGTATCGATTGGTCTTTGTTAAAATTGGGCTCTGAAAAATGGCCAGATAGTTCACTTGTTTGGTCAATATTCGGGAAGTTTGTTGCAATTTACCCAGAAGAAGCTAATTTACACTCTTTTGTTATTCACAATATCTCAAGTCGACATATAAAAGGGATGATTGCCAAACAAACAATTGCTCAATCCGTGTTAATCATGCAACAGCGAGAATCAAATCTCACTGCATATCTAAAGCATAAATTAGAAAAAGTATCTAGGCAAGTTTCATCAGCAAAAAGAAAGCTAAGACGAGTTTGGGATCAAGTAATACAAGGAAATATTCGTGAAATGGAAAGCTGCGTGAATTCTGCATTTAACAGTGTTTCTTCTTGTGAAACCGAATTTAATCTTTTATTAACGCAGTTTCCAAATAACAGGTTTGTTGCCAGATCATATGCTCACTTTTTGTATGAAGTGAGGGCCGATTTTGAAGGAAATCAAATATGGGCCGACAAAATACGCCATATGCAGAGAGGAATGCAAGTTCATTCTGATAGAACTCAAGAATTGGGTTTACATGCATTTCCTGCCCTTCCTAGCGTTGTTTCTAAAGGAATTCAAATAATTCCTCCAATGGAAAGTGAATCTCAAATAACAGAACAGGATATCGATGAAGAGCAACTTACCATTAAAAAAGAGGAAGCCAGTACAATTAGGGAGCTAATCAATAACATATCTATTCCATCAGTGTTTTGTATATCTTTTACAACAACAGCGTTTTTTGTGTTTATATTATTGGGATCTTTGCTTCCATTATCATTATCATTCTCTTTAACAGAGAATCTTTCAAAACCTCTTGATTTACTCTACAGATTATCGTTCCTTTATTCAATGAACTATATGCTTCCCACATTTGCTCATCGGCATATTCTTGAAAATTTTCCATCAAATGGTTCCATATTAACATCTCCAAGTTACATCAATACATCATTCCAGTTTTTTGGTTACGAAAATACTACAATGGGTCAGTTATCGTTTATTGCCAAAGAAATGTCCCAGGTTATTGGTGGTATCGAAGAATTTAGATCATATAGGAAAGGAAATCCAACTTTTGATAATATTCGAAAAGAGTTATTTGGCTCTACAATCACATACTATTCTTATATATCGCCAGATTTCCCTTATCAATATAATACATCAATTCATGGATTTGTTCTTGATTTTGTCGCCAACATTCTAAAAATCTCTGGGACTACCAATTTTTCATCATCAATATTTAACAGTATCGAATTACTAAATCCTCTTAGAAATAGTGAAATAGTCGGAAACCGAATTCGGGAATTTATTAGAATGGTTGAGTTTTTTATGGATGAAAAAAATTCAACACTTTATGAGACACTGCAAACGTTTTCATATGGATCTTCAGTATTACTTGTATTATTAATGATTATTATTCTATATTTTGAAGTATCTGTTTTAAATTCGAACAAAAATGCCATATATAGATGTATGATGGCACTCCCTAAAAATATTGTAAGCTCTGTTGTTGAAGGACTGAGAACAATAAAGAAAGATGATCCAGATACCAGCAAAAATACTGAAGCCGATAGCGAAGTTAGTCGCCAGGAGGAGAATATCATAAAAATATTTGCATCCGCGAGTGATGCTAATTATAATGATGTATCCAATAGCACCTTTATTGTAGTTGGAAATATTGTATTATTATTATGTTGCATTATTATATTCAGTACAGGGTTTAATTTGTTCCAAGAGCAGAGTTCCGTTTTGGCATCAGTATCACCACATTTCCTGAATGTTCTCGGGTCTTCATCCTATTTGGTTTCTACATATCTTACAATAAATGATCTTGTTGCCACTTCTCAAGGTTATAATACATCGAATTATTCCGTTTTAGAGATTGCACAAAATGTGCCAAAACATTTAGATAATTTTATAAACAGTTTAAACTACGCAAGATTTGGTGGCAAAAATGTGAATCAGCGACCATATGCTGATTTTTCTGATTTACTAAGCGAAGCTAGGACAAAACTTAATTATTCGGATATTACTTTGAAGCCAAAGAAGTCAAGAGATATTTATGATTGTTTTTCGCCCGATGCTCAATTCCGTTTGATTCATCCCCTCACACATCGCATTGTTGATCCATTTATTAATGGATCATCACCTGCTCCAGATGGAAGCAATCCCTATATCAATGAAGGTTGGTATATGGCAATAGTTAGTTTTTGGAATAGCTATTTTTTCCCTGTGTTTGACAGCATAATGGAAAATACAAATAAGAATATTGATAATCTCTTTCCCCCTGCTTTGTTAATAATAATTATATTAATTATTTCTTCATTCTTATCATTTCTGTTTATAGTTTATTCAAATTTCCAGAATAGGAATAATATGCTCTTTGCTCTGCATCTATTACTTAATTGCCCTGTGCAAACAGTTCTATCAAATCCAAAGATTATGCTTGTTTTATCAGGAGATTTTGATAATTCCGAAGTTGACCAAGCTACAAGAGACTCTGAGTTTTATAACAATATAGTTCAGGACCTTCCAGACTCTGTCATTGTTGCTGATTCTAATATGATGATTGTGTCTACAAATAAAATGACAGATTCCATTTTCCAAGTACAATCTAGCACCATAAAAGGAACATCGATCAAGGAGTTTTTCAATCAAGAAAAGTTTTCTAGTGATTTGTCTTCACTTTTCAACCCTCATAATAAAACAATATCAGTCAACTCTGAATACACGAAACCAAATGGAGATCGACTTCATTTATCTATTAGCTCAAATATTATTTCATCTAATATTGTTATCACAACAAGGAACATTAGCCAAACTGTATATTATAATCGTCTTATTGCAGAAGAAAAAGGGAAGAGCGATAAATTGTTAATGTCTATTCTTCCTGCTTCTCTTGTTCCAAGGGTTCAAGCAGATGAGAAAAACATAAGTTTTGCTGTTCAAAGTGCTTCAATTGTGTTCATTGATATTGTCGGATTCACACCATGGTGTGCAGAAAATACAGCTGCGATGGTAATGCAAACTCTCAGCACATTATTTAGAGAATTTGATAGCATTGTTGCAACATTGCCTGTAATGTCCAAAATTAAATGCATAGGTGATTGCTATATGGCAGCAGGTGGAATATTCTCTGAAGTATCACAACCGGGCCAAAATGCAAAAGAAGCAGTTGAATTTGGACTCCAGGCAATTCAAGCTGTTCAAAAAGTTAACGAATTGCTTCAAATAAGCCTCAAAATACGAGTTGGAGTCAATGTCGGCGGGCCTATTGTTGCAGGCGTTTTAGGAACAGAAAAACCCACATTTGAAGTATTAGGCCCAGCCATCAATATGGCTCAACAAATGGAGCACCATGGCATCCCAATGTCAGTACACATATCTAGATCAGTATACGAGCTAATATATGGAGGATCTTTCAATATACAGGAGAGAGGTCAAATATCAATCAAAAATGGGTCTGTATTGTCTTACCTAGTCAATTAACTGTCAACGTTTTGAAGTTTATTTATTAAATATATTTGTATGAAAAGTATTATATAAAATTCTCAAATTACCGTAGCTGCCACATTTCCGACCAAACGATTGAAATAGAAGTTTTACTCTAAATGGTATCAAAAAGGTCAATTTGGGATTTCGAATTGAACAAATCAAGGGGAGCCTTGAAGATGGAATCATTCCAAAATCCAAATAGATGATCAGAGTTCTCCCCTGATTTGTGATCTATTTCTATTAACCTTTTAGATTTTTTTTGAAGGCTTGACTTATCCTTAAGTTGATTTGTAATAGGTTGTCTTTGAGGAATAAACAAAGTTTTGTGTTTCTTTTGTAAATGGGAATACCACCTGTTCTTTATAGCATTGTCTGATCTTCCTGGGAAGAACTTAGAAATATACGACCATCTTTTCCCCAATTCCATTACTTTTTGAATGATTTGGGCATCCTCATCACTAGTCCATGGATCATGGTTATTATCAGGTGACAAATAGTTCATCCATCGGTCCCTGCACTGTCTGGATGTTCTGGTGCCAATTATTGCTGCTACTTTATCCCAATTACTGAATTCAACTGTGTTCATGATCTCCTTCAACTTCTCATCTTCTTCAGGTGTGAAGATTTTCCTCTTCTGGCGATCCTTCTTCTGGTGATGGATCAAAACAAAGTCCATTATATTATGTCAGAATATTCAAAAGGTTTATTTTCATCAATCTAGATTATTACAATTTTTGATTGCACTAACTCAAATATTTAATCTCTTCTGAAGATTTGAATTAATAGATTCCTCGATTATTGAATTTCAATGAAGGTCATTATCACAAACCAATATAAATCTATGAAAAGGTTCTGTAGATCAGATTTTATGACGATAAAACGGTAATTACACAATTTTATTGAATGAGTTTCTTCGTATTTCGCCCGTTTTTGAATTGAATAACGTGTTTGCAAAATGAGTTAACAAAATTGACTCGGCAGAATTTAGATCAGTTTCATCGAAAAGCCTGAGAATATTTTTTGAGAAGGGTGTTTTTGGTTTTAGTGTAAGAGACTTTGTTCTTGTTAGTCTCTTCCGTGTTGCAGGTTCGAATTCTGGTTTGAGAAGGATTGGCTGCCCCAGTGCTTTAGGTCTTTCCAGTTTGGGTGTGGGTGGCTGTATTACTGTGATTTCGGTTTTATTGAACCTGATATCGAGTGATGGTTTCTGGTTTGAATTGGTTTTTGCCAATAACTGAGCTAAAAGCTCATCCTCTTCCTCCTTTTTTAGTCTGAGTTTTTCTTCGACAATCTTCATTTTTTCGGAGAGTGATTGGTGCCTCTTTCGGGTTCTTTTCACTCTCTGAGGGGATTTTTTAATGATAGGCTCGTCTTTTTTCTGAGGTTCAGTACTTTCCTCTTCCAATTTCTCATCGCTGATTGAATCAGGGATAATGTCAACCGGTTCAACCTTTGTGGTGGTATTGCTTCGCGGTCTTTTTATTGTTCTTTGTCTAACAACTTTTGGATCGACTTTTGATCTAAGTGTTCCCGAAATATATAGAGTTTGCAGATCTTCCTGTTCAGAATTATCAGATTTATCTTGATCATTGGAAACTGGAATTGCACTATCAAGATCAATTGTTGGTGCAGTTTTGCTCAGTGTTTTGACTAATGGTGTGGATTCTGGTATTATTGGATCAAGAACAATAGAAGGTTGTTCAATTATTGAGGTTAATGATGTTTTCCTATTTCTTTCCCTTCTCAGAGGCTTGTATTCATCAAGATGTATTCGAACATTACTATTCTTATTTATATTTTGTTCTTCTTCATCAAAAATATCTTCTTCGTAATAATATTCATCTTCCTCTTCTTTGACCAGAAAAGCATTATTATCATCTGAATCATAAATGGTATCAAGAGGAGCCTCATCATCGACAATGTACTCATGAGATGTTTCCTCATCACTAGAAATAACTGTATTCGGATCATTCTTTTCCACTATTGTTTTGTTGTTAACTATTTTTTGTTTTGGTTTATGATCTTTGATCTTAGGCCCAGAAGGTCTTTTATGTTCTTCTCGTTGATGCTTAATCTTTTGAGTATTATTTGAAGCCTGAGCATTATTATTCTCAGGCTTCTCAACTGATTTGGGTATGCTTTTTTCAACAGATTTATGGGAAATTTTTTCGTCCTTCTTAGGAAGCTTCAAACCTTCAGATATTGCATAGTGATTCTTTTCTTTATGAGAATCAATGCCTTCTTTTTCTACTCTTTCTTGATTAGTATTGTTGGATACCGAATCAGTTTTAATGCTTTTAATAGTCTTTGAATCTGTTTTCAAATCCTTGATTATTTTTGTATCATTTCTCAAATCATTTTTATCCATTTGGTTGATTGTCACTGGTTTCGCTTTTGGCAAAATCTTGATTTTGGCAATAGGTATCTTTTTCCGGGTGAATTTGGGGGTCAAACCGTGAGATACTTTGAATACTCTGCTCTTGTTCCCTTGTTCATCGACAATTTCTTCTTCTTCAAATGTTTCAACAATTTCCTCTTCCATTTCTTCCTCTTCAATTGGAGTACTCAATAATTGTTCTGATTCATTATGATATATTTGTTCTGTACTATCTTTATTTGCAGTATTATCTTCGCGACTAGAATCTTGGGCTGTTCCATCAAACGATTCTATACTTGATTGAGAATCAAGTTTTTGATTAGCGTCATTATTAGACAAATCTATATTTTCAGTGGATTCTTCTTCAAGGTCATCTTCTTTTTGAGATCCTTGATCAGTATTCTGACCCGAAAGTTGTTTTTGGTGATGAGTCAAAAAATACACAGTGGGCTGCCATCTTGGAAGTTCAATAAAATAATCATCCTCCAGAAGGCCCGATTCATCCAAAATGGATCGAAGAGATTGAAAATCATTTCGCTGAAGGTTTTCTTGAATAGCTGCTTGAGTCCTCATCATATTCATTTTTCTTGGAGAAATCGAAAAGCTTGAATCAGAACTCAAATTACTTACAGAAGAGGTTTCACCATCTTCAACAAGACTATCATCCAAATATGCTTCCTGAATAATAGGTAGAAATGGCTGAGCAAGGTGCATTCGTTTTGTAAGCTCAGATATTGCATCAATTGGACGAGGTGAAGGAGGCCTTTGAATTATGCTCGCCAAAGGACTCTTATTGAAATCTGGGAGTTGGAGTGTATTAGCTGGAAAAATCCCAATACTATCTCTGGGGCCTCTATTCAACTCTTTATCAATCTCCTCCGATGACATCTGAGGCATTTTGGACAACAAATCTAATAATGGGTTATTGCTTGTACCCAACAGGTTGGATACCGCTTTTATCGAAGGAGAAGCAGCCATTAATTTAGTTGCTAGCTCGTCATTATGATCAAACAAATTAAACTGATTCGGATTATAATTTTCTTCAAAAGAGTCCTCTTCATATATTGATTCTATATGTTTACCTTTCCTTTTTGAGTGTTTTTGTAAAATTTGATCCAGAATTGAACCATTATGGGATATCCTTCCATATTGATGATCCTCTTCTTCTTCATCGCCTGTTTCTTCAATAATTGATTTCATTCCAATAATCCCCGGTTTTGAATGTGTAGCTAATCGAACACCTTCCCAATGGAAAAATGGGGTTTGAACAACCTTTCCATTCTTTGATGCTGTAACAAAGCTTCCCATTTCCTCGGTAACAAATTTCTTGAATGGCTTCTTCGGGAAAAACCTCCTTGAATTAGCCCCGACAGCCATCCCACCATTCATCAATGTTAAGATTGGGAGAGCCAATAGTTCTTGTTCTTGAATTAATACTTTTTTATCTTTGATGGATTTTGATATACCTAAATCATTCAAAGCTTTCTGGAAAATGTACCCAGGCGTTAAAGTCGGGGGTTCATTTGGATTAGAAACCATTTTTTCCAATAATTCTGCTGTTTCCTCATCTGTTTTCATTTTTGTTCCATCATCAAATTCAATAATAATAAACTTACGTTGTTGTTTGGGTTGTCTCTTTTTCTTTATTCCAATTGGTTTGATTGGAGTCGGGCTCACATAGCTTGGTTTTTCATTCAAAACTAAGGGGGTACTTGGCTGAATAGGTGTTGTGGGTTTCCTTTTCTTTGGACTCTCAATTCTTTTAATATTAATTGATAGAAAATTCTCATAGAAAAATGCTTCATTAATCTCTGCATGATCAACACGTTTGACGGATTTAACTTTCTGAGTTTGAAATGCTTGTTTAAACTTTTCATCACTATTAATAAGTCTTTCAATGATCTGGCGATTTTTTTCCATAACTTCATCAGATGAACGAGGACATGTTTTCAATATATCACCAATCACAACATCTTGATTCTCATCAATTATAATTTCTTGTAGCTCGTTATCTTTTGTGATAACAATTCGAGGCCATCCATTTTCAAAAACATATCCTATTGATCCATTTGATTTGTTTTCTTTAGATGGACTCATAATTCGGATTTGTTGCTTAGGGGACATTTCTCTAACAATCTGAGGACTTCTATTGAGCGAAAAAAGCTCTTCTGCTTGTTGAATAATGCTTTTTCCTGGAGACGAAACAATATAGTCGTTTTTTGAATCATCTTCTTCCAAAACAACATCAAATCCAGATTCTTTAGAATCTTGTGGAGTTGAGGTGTCTTGTTGTATTGTATGAGGAATAAATGGTACAATTCTGGTAAATTTTGGCCAGTCTAATAGTCTCATATTCTGATCAATTGAAAGCACAATCATGATTTTGCCTTGAATTACATATGAAGCAGAGTGGCTATTGATATGAGAAGGTATTGTTGTTTGATATTGAATAAGCCCTGTTGAACAATCGGATATTGTCAAAGTATCATTGGATCCAATTGAACACATCAAGTCTTTTAGGTCATATTTTTGGAATATTTCTTTTCCTCCATCAAGATCAAGTATCATCATACAGGGCAAGAGCCTTGATATATCTGATTCATGCAATTTCATCGCATACATATATTGCAAACATTGGGGGTCTGTTGTGCTTACATGAAATACATTACACTTTCCGTTTTGAAGTGCAACAACTATTGTATCATTATTAACGAAAACCATTTGCTGACCATTGTCATATTCATCAAATTCATATGTAAATACATTATCAAAACTCTGGTCATCGCATTTCCAAAGAGAAACTTGAGATGCTTCGAGGCAAATAACATATGTTTTTTCTGGAACTTGCAAAATTTGAATTAAATCAGTATTAGTAATTCTCCAGGCACCAATGAACTGGTTACATGCCATACAATGAAGAGTAAACACTCCTCCTTTTGATGATCCAATCAAAAAGTGATTTGCAGAATCATTGACATTGCAATATTGATGACAACCCCCTAAAACATTATGGGTTTTGCTAAACCTTTTTAATGGAGAATCTTTCATAGGCTCGTATGTTTCAGTTAGGATATTGCTAGAAATATTTAAAACTTTAATATCACCTGACATATAACTGACAAAAAGTTTTGATCCATGAAGAACCAAGCTAGTTTCACTTGCAAAAATGTAGTGAGAAGCTTTTAATCTATCAACAATCATTGTATCAAGATCAAATAACTTTCCATCAGAAGAATCGGGATGCAAAAGATGAATTACATTATTCTTACAATATGCAAATATATTATTATTATAATCAACTATGATATCAATGACAACATCACAACAAACAGCAAGTTCTCTTGGAGCATAAAGAACATTAAATACACTAATACTGTTGCCCTCACAATACATAGCCCATTCACGCCCATCACAAAAAGCAACATTGAGCCCAATATCAGCCTGAACATTCTTCTTTTCAGGAGATACTGATGGATCAAGATCTAGAGTACCAATAATATTTCCTGTTGTAATATTATATCTACGAAGAACTCTTTCATGTGAAACAGATAAAATAGACATATTATCGATATCAATTAGAGTTTTTCCCAATTGCATCTGTGATATTGTATATACTAATTCATGGTGCTTATTATAAAGCCTCCAAGCTTTAATTGTGCCATCAGATGATGCAGTAAAAAGAAGCAACCTATTTGATGAATACACAATTCTCGTTATTGGCATAGTATGATGTGTCTCATATTTAAAAACAGGTAGACATTTATCTAGTGTACGAACATATATTCTTGTTCCAGATGAACAATATAGTACTCCATTAATCTCGTCAATTGCAATATGATCTATCCATCTCTTTTTTTTATGCCATGACCAACCTGGAACCCACGTTGCAGTTGTTCCAGATATTGAAACCTTAATTTGAAAAGAAAATGCTCTGATCCATCCAAATTGCCCGCATGTGTACAAAATACTTTTTGATTCAGACCAAACGATTTCAACAATGATTAAATTAGTATCAAAAGTAAGTGTGGGTATTTGATTAAGTGTCTCATCAAAGGCAGTTATCATTCTTCGATTTTTAATAATTAAAAATAAGGGATTAATGGAAAAAGAACTCACATTTATAGATTTTGGAACAGAAATTAATTCGTGATTCAAATAATCTTTTTCAGCCAAAACTTCTTTCGTTAAAAAATTAAACAATCGAATCTTCACCCCATCATATGTAAGAACAAATGGACGGTTGATATCAGCACCTATTGCCCATACTTTGATAGGATAGGGATGATTTAATGTACTATTCTGAACAAAATACGCATCCATAAATCTACTACGTTAAAACAATTTTATTCTATTTTAGGAAAGGTAGGTTGAGTAATTGGTCTAATAACAAGTCTTCTAGGGGCCATTGACTTTCTGAAAGAATCTAATTTCAATTTTGACCTCGGAGAGGCCTTTGATACCATGAAGTCCTCTTTATATTGGGATATTAATGATGATAGTAGCACTCCGCTCTGAAGCAGATCCTTGTCTTTTTGAAGTTTTGACAATCTTGCTTGAAGTTGCTTGGTTTCTTTTATATATTTATTATTCATATCCTCAAGAATTCGAATGGTATAATTTCGAGCTCTAAGTATTTCGTTTTGTTGCTTCATTTCTATTGCTTTTTTTTTCTTGCTTATGTGTTCTGAGAGGGCTCGATGTGCTTCTTCTATCTCAGCCTTCTCTAAGTCATCGGCCTCCTTTTTTACCATTGCCGCGTCGTCAAACATTTTGGCAAGCATCAGGTTTTTCTGTGTTGATCGCAGTTTCATTAACCTTGCTGATATCTTGTTAAACTGTCGGATGAATTCCGGCTCGGAGCAGGTTTGATCAAATATTTGCAATTCTTTTTGATGTTTTTCCGACAGATGTCGAATTTCAGACATATCCCTGCTTTTCATTGATTCTATTCGTTGAGTATGTGTTTCTTTAATTGTATCGAGTTGCTGCTGCACACTATTCAATTGTTGATCAATTGAACCCATTTGACTGCTTATCGCCATATTCTTTTCATCCAGAATACATTCATCCTTAAATTTGATTGCTAATTTTTCAAATTTTTCGGCATTTGGATAATCACCCTTAACAACGTACTCTATGTTTTTGTGTTGAATATATTGCATTACACTTATCCGATCAGGGGTTGATGGAAGAATATTATTCTTCTCAAATCTAGTTATTATGCTCTCTAATTTGGATATTGATACACCACAATAGAAAAGGTTTTTTAAATCTAAATCAGATTCGGTTCCATGGAGTATTTGCTCAAACTCCCTCTCAGATACATTAGACATTCGTTATTAAAAAGCGTTGTTTTACTGAAGAAAAAATCAGGCGATTGTTAGATCATCATTGAAGTATATCAGTATAGCTGGGATATACATATCATAATCAAGATTCAATCTTGCAAATTTATCAGTTTCATCAATAATGCCATTCTGCTCAAGTGTCTTTTCCATTGTAAGCGTTCTTCCCTGGAATTTCCATGTGTAGCTGTCAGCATGAGAGTTAATTTTCTTAAATCTGTTCAAAATATCAATGAGAGTTTCTTCTCCAGCGACTTCTAATATATCTTCCTTTGATGTAAGTGTGTTGACAATCCTAATGAACCTGCTCTTTTTAGAAAGCCTTCCTACTCTTTGTGAACGATCCTTCCACCATGGATTAGCAACTGGAACTTCGCCAGCAATTGGACTTGGGTTGGGCAAATGCAACAAATTGTCAACAGGAACCTTAGGAACTTCTAAATCAGTAATAGGATCGATCATAGTTCGAATATCTTTGGAGTATGGATTAAACCAATGAGATATGTCGGTACCAGCAGCTTTAATGAGTGGCTGAACACCTATTTCGTTTTTGTGCTTTTCAATTAGTTTTGTAAGATCCCAGACATGATCTAAAAATGATACCCAGCAATCTTTGGCCGTGTTGTGAGCTGCAACTTCGCTTGGTAGAATGTACCTTTCCATTACCGAAATAACGATTTTTGTAAACTTGTAAAATGGAGGACAATTTGGCTGAAATCTACAATAAGGGGAGAGTCCTTCAGATTAAGGGGATGAAAGATCAATCATTAGCATATTTTAAGCAAGTTTGCCGAATTATCTGCGAATTTATCTTATCAGACGATAAACTACCAGATTCATTTGAGTATTTGCTTCTCAGCTTAAATTCAATAGCTCAAATTCTTGAAGAATATCATTTATCTGCAAATTCTTTGGAATTTTACTCTAAATATAATCAGATAATTGAAATCATATCATCAATCGGAGAAGATTCAATAACTGAATGTATTGACTTTGCTTCCCCGAATGGAATATGGCTCGAGCAATGCGTAAATGAATTGATTGAAGATCTAAATGCAGAATATTGTCCGAATAATGAAATTGAAACATATGTTGAGAAGGTTCGAGAGATTCATAGTATAAATCAAGCAAGAGAGAATGAAGACACAACAAAAACATTTAAATTGATATCGAATAGCATATCAGAGGGAAGATCCAAGCAGATTTCCTCATTTTTCAACACTAATAAGTACTTCATAATGCTATCATTTGTTGCCATTGTTGGCATTATTTTGTCACTATTATGGACTATCCCCAAACGCTATGATGTCTCAAAGTTTATGAATCCTAAGTTTGAAGAGCCACATGGCCATAAATGCGGATTATCTCACCATATGTCACAGAATTTTCACCATCACAAAACCAAATGATAAAAACATGTTTATTTAAATACACAATCTATTAATTTGTTAATATTCTTTCCTTAAGGTCAACTTGCATCAAAGGATCTGTTAGGTTCTCTGTATAAAATAAGGGTGGTAGTATGTTGGCTGTAGGCCCTACAGCTTGCAAATCAGCTTCCTCTCCTTGATCATCATCTTCACACGAGCAACAAACAATAAATAACACAAAAAATAAGAAAATAAGTGTAACCATTATATATAAAATGAACATCATTTGCAACTGTTGCTCATGGCTGATTCTATCGTTTTGGATGAATACCAAAGTGTAAAGCAAATATTATATAGAATCAATGGATCAGGGTCAGCAAAATATGAGTGGTAATGTCGATTCATTTTTCGATCTTAATTATGATTTTATTGACCAAAAAGATAAAATTTCGATTGTTATTAATAAATTACTAAATAGTTTATATAGTGCTTCTGATAAGGACTTTTCAGAGGTTGTTATTCAGGCGAACTGTATTATTCGGAAAATAATAACGAATTTCGGTTTCAATGGGATTTACGGGTTAGATAGTGATATTTCAAGCCCTTTTAAGAGTTTTTTGACGATTATCATATTAACGAAATTTGAGTTTCATGAAGAAGATATAGAAAGCATTACGAAAATTAATAAAGAATTACAAGCGGATATAATTGCAGTTATGTTTAAATCATTATCACAATCGCCTAGTGATATATATATATCGCTGTTTAATCAAAAATGCATTGAAACTCTAACAGATATAATGTTCTCTAAATCTATCGATCGAGCCTCTTTGGATATAACGGAAACGATACTCTCAGGATTGAGGGATTCATTGTTTTTATCAAAGAATATGAAATCTTTTATTAATGATTGTGCTCTATTTTTCTTAAAATATGAAATTGATAACAGGGATATTTATTCTTTTCAAATATATTTGAACATTCTTTTATTTTTAGCACAAATACTCACAAATGAAGACATCGCAACACCAATTTTAATGAGGATTTTTAGGTTTATGCCAATTCCTTCTTTTGGTTATCTTAAAGATGTGATTAACACAATGATAAAAGTGTCCAAAACCATGTCTTTAATAGCTTTTGAACAAAACAAAGCATATTTGATTAGTTTTTCCAGCTTTATTGCTCATCAATCTAGTATGGAATTAAGCATTGTTTATGATTTCTGTTTATGCTATGAGTGTTTATTAGTTTTGTTTAACAGGTTTTCTTTATATAACAAGAATGTTTTTAAAGATCACATCGGATATTTTCTAAGAGTTTCATTTTGTCAAGACCTAGGGATAATGATAAAGGTTGTTTGTATTGAAAAATTGCTCAGTTTTTTTCGAGTTCCAGATAATCCATTTCATCATGACTATTCAATTAACAAGATATTGTATACTATGAATCATTTATTATATGAATCTTCAAGATCGTTTCTTTCTCACCCATGTTTGAGAGAAATGAACACATCATATGATATTATTTCCCCAATAATTAAACTTTGTCACAAGTTTTTACCAACCTCATTTTGTTTGAAAAATACTACAAATAATGTTACAAATATATGTTTAGAAGTCGTATTAGATCTTTTAAAGAATTTATTAGGGTACTTTAACAGTTTTGGAAACTCAATTCAAACAATTATAAAAGACTATTCAATAGATGAGTGTCCTTCTAATGTTGATGTATTCTATTCTACAATTCAAGAGTATAACTGTTTTGTTGAAGATGTATCTAAATTAAAAAGTATGTATTTGTGTATGATTCAGCTTCTAAGCAAAATAATTAGTTCATTTCAACAAGAAATCATTTCATCAGCTTTTAATGAATTCTATTTTTCAATTTTGACCCCAAACTCTTTTGCTTTTTCCAATTTGTTTTTTATTGCTTATTTAAAGCTAACCACCAATCCAGACATATTTATTGAATCGATTTTCGATTTTCTTTTCGAAGTTATATCAAAGAATGGATGTCAGATTGATTTTATAAGGAATTTTTCTCAATTTTTGTTATCAGTGAATTCTCTTCTCACGGAGATTAATCAAAATATATTAACGAAATGTATTTATGAAAGACTTTTATTAATAATATGTGAAAAATTTCTACTTAAACCAGAATCTTCTCAATTATTTACTTTATTGCTTTCATTGTTCAAGTTTAATGGGTTAGTAAGCAATCAACCAGTTTTTCTATCAAAACCAGAACTTATGAGTTTTTTGGGTTATATCGGGGATATTTGCTCAATGAATCAGTGTTACATAATGGATAACCTTTTTGAATTCTTAGATTCCTTAATTCATGCTTATCCAATTGCATTATTGGATCTAAGAATCCTTGAAAAATATTTTAATGATATTAGTTTTCGATTTGGTCATATAATTGATACAATTCACAATTTTCTATTTAAAGAAGGATTAAAATTTCCATATTCAAGCCAAGTATATCTTTCCAATTGTATACATAAGTATTTCCATACTGCTGATATGCAATCAAGTAAGAGTGCTATTGAAATACTAGCAAGTATCGATAATTGTGATAACTTGACAGAAACAAGAGCAATTCCTCTAAAATACGAGTTTATTCTTGATATTAACAAATACGAGTATTGTATTTCTTCCAAATTGTTTCCCTTTATTGAATCTCTGACAAGAAATCTTTTAAGCCAGCCGAGTTCTTTCATTGCTTATTTAATCAAAGAAACAATAATGTCTGTTTTGACAATTGGAGAGTTTGTAGATCATTATTATCTTCTGACTTCTTCCATTCAAACTCTTTTTTCTATCCTTCCTCAGTATATTGATTCAAATAGTATAATATCCCAGTTTTTAAATAATCCAAACACTCGTATTCCTGTTTGCTCCCTGATGCTTTTCTCAATTTCTATATCCAGCAGCTCTAAGAGTAAGATTTACAATAGTATTATTTTGCAGAATATAAAATCTTTGGAGGCATTTAGAACAATGATATTTTTTCTTGAAAGGTATATGCACCATTATCCTAATTGTGTATTATCTGCAAAACATATTGTTTTATCAATAATAGAAGACATACCCGAAGAAAGGATTGATCTATCGCAGTTATTAAGGTTTATATTATCATTTATAATCTCTAAGAAACAAATTTTTGACAATCCATCATTTAATCATAGATATATCAATGAATTTCATGAGTTATGTTTTTGTGATGAAGATACCGTAAAGATCATTAGGCATTGCAGAGAGATGATCCAAAGATGTTCACATATTGAGGAATTATTACTATTTTTCACTCAGATTAACACTCCATTATCAAATTCTTTTTTGTCTGAGTTATTAATAGAAGCAGATATTGAAAAAGTTATGTCATTTCTCAAATCATTTATCGATTTTACCAATATTTTTTCTCAAATTAGCATTTTAGGCTCTTTACTTCGGGCATTGCCAAATATAGAAGATCATTATTCTGATTTTTTTAAAGCTTTCTTTAGACAATCAATTACTGAGTTCTCTGATCTTAATTGTGTTCAAAGAGATAGTTTGTTTCCCTTGATTATTTTCTTGTCTAAGAAAGGATATATATCTGAAAAACATTATAGAAAAATTCTTCCTCATGTTTTTAGCAATTTAATTAACCATGATCCCATAATATCTCTCCAATCATCGATCATAATTAAATATTGTAAAGACAGAGTTAACCTCGATCAATTCTTTGGTTCTGTATATCATCCTTCTTTTTCTTTTAATAATTTAGGTTCTTTGAGTACTTTTCCATGCAAAGGAATATCTCACAGTTTTAAGGAGTATTATATTTTTTCTCAAGTTTTTCCTAAAGAGATGTTCAACAAATCATTGGTGCACATGAAATCATTATATGATGGAATTAATTTGTCTGATTATTCTTTTACGGAACAACAGGATGATTTTAGATCTCTTCTTCTCCTTCTTAAGATAACCAATTTATTCTCAGATAGCATTGAGAATGTTGACCAAGAATCAATAATCAACATCATTATTAAGATATACTACTGCTATCCCTCAATTACTCACGAGATCGAAGATTTATTTGTATCGTCGGAAAGTGTATTTTATCAATACTTTATTAATCACATATCAGATTTCGATATGGTTAGATTTTTTTCTCTTGTATCACTGAAAGATATTGCTCATGATTTCTTCATAAAATGTGAAGAATTAATACCAAGATTTATTCAATATTTTATGAAAAATTCTTCTTTTAATAAGCTATCAGTATGTTATTTTTTTGTTTTTGTTACCCTTCCATCTGTAAAAAATACACATATTCATGATTCTTTAATTCGAGAGCTATTAAGTAAGTTTGTATTATCATATTCATTATACTCACATTACTTTCCAATCTCATTGTTTATTCAGTTTTGCAATATGGTTTTTCAAAAGTTTAATTTTTTGTTATTAGAATTAGTCATATATCTTGTTAAAGAAAAAGATTGGATTTGTATTTATTCATTAAGTACTTTTTATGACACTTTAAAAGATTTGGGGTCAAATTCAATGATGATGTTGTTGGAATCTTTGCCAAAAATTGAGAATGACATCCAAGCATACCATTTCCTGACCATCATATATCACAATTATATGGTTTATAAAATTGATTGCATTCAACAGTTCTTTTCATATTTTAAAGCCAATTACTCAAATTATGTGTTCTCATTATTCTCTCTTTTTTTATCGGACAAAAATTTGAAGGTTCGAAATGAAATCATTGAATATAACATTTCAAAAGTTGAAATCAACTATGCAAATCAATTGTGCAATATTGTTTCATATTATGAAATCAATTTTCTGGATTGGTTTAATAAGATACAAACATTTCTTCACAAATATATGTCAGAATATGTTGAAAAATCGTTTTCTAATTCATTAATTCCAATCTCGTTTGACACATCAATTTTATTGCAAGACTTATTACTCATTCTTAATCGGGGAATTTTTTGTCCTCGAATACTTACCTCAATATTTACCTTTATTCTTCTAAACAGAAAAAGGTTAAGGAAGTACAAAGATTCATTTTGGATACATATCCAAATAATTGTTATTCTGATTGAATCGGTATCATCCCACAGTGATTCTATCAAATATTTTCCACTTTTCAAGCATCTTTATATGTTTTTGAAAAAAAATATGATTTCTGATACCCATAAATGTGAATTTTACAATCACTTAGTATGCATGTCATCAATGTATTTGGATTATATTTTTGAAGCTCCATATGTTTTTAAAGGGTTGATTGATGATATTTTTAAACTAATAACTCAGATAAGTCGCCTTGATTTTGATTCAAATATACTTCAAGAAAAAATAATAGGAGTTTCGATATTGGCCTTAAGTGATCAAAATTTGGACTCTTCATTATTCCGCAATGTTCTAGAACTACTATCTCGGCTTTCGGATAAGTTTAATCTTAAGTTTAAAAAAGACGTTGTCTCTATTGTTGATTTATTGATTAACCATTCTATATCGAAAGAGAAAGGATGGTATTTTGCTTTGCCAGTTTTCGCATCTTTTTGTTTTTCTCGCAATTTTGCTAATTATTCCTTTGATCATTTAAATTTATTTCATAATGCATCATGCATGGATAGGGTTCTGCCTGTTTGCATGGCTCTAAACCCAGAAGATCTTCGTTTTGCTTCAATAATTCATTTTTTGTGTTCATATATTAGGATCCGTCCAATAAATACTTCATTTGTTGAAGTATACCTCTTAAAACGAGTTTTTGAGGTACAAATATTAGACCAACTAGTTCCAATGGTTCATGATTTTAAAAAGCATATAAAATCTCTTGATCAGATTGAGAGTCAAAATTATGTATTTCATTTTGCTTATGGGTTTTTCTTGGCAAAGAACAAAGATCCCCCTTTTGAATCATTAATTTCCAATTTATTTGAAACCACAAAGCTTCTTCAGTTTTTGTACAAGGTTTCTATTCCTAAATGGTGCGATATTCTTTACCAGAATCTCCCTATCAAGCTGAAAGTTATTTCTCATATATACTATTTCTTTGAAGATCCATCCATGAAAGATGTTTTTTTACTGCAGAATTTCAATTCAATTTTGGAGAACTATCTCAATCCTTCTCAAATCTCAATAATAGGGTGTTTTGGTGATATCTTTACATATGAAACAATAATCCAATTAATTTCAAATCTGAACTGTACTCTCTCTATTAATACTTCCTCATTTTTTAATGAAGAAGTACAGTTTTGTTCGTGGATGAGATATACTGAAAGATGTTCAAAGCATCTTAATGAATGGGATCTAAGTTGCATTCAAAACCCATTACAAAAGCAGGACTATTCTTTTTGTTCTGTTGAATATACGAATCGACATGATTTCCTCTCATCAATATTTGGACTGGAGGATCAATCTATCAACCATGAGATCAAAAAGATGATAAAAGGTCATGTTAAGCATCTTCTTTCAGTTAAAGATTCTCAAAAACAAAAAGAGATTTTGTCCAAGATTCAGAGCATCAAGTTTGCAAAAGGATACTCTGCTTCGCAATCAGTTTTTGTTGATTTTGGGCATCTATTATTATCTCATTTTCAAGTTCAGTCTAATACAAAACCATTTAGTATTACCTACAACATACATTTTGAACCAATTATCCATGATATTTTTATATCTATAGTTGGAATTGCGAAAGAGATTATTAAATATAATGTGGATAACTATAATGATCATTTAAAAGTTCGTGAGAAATGTACCACAATTCACAATATTCTCAAACCATCGAGTATTCCCGAAGGTACCGACATTTCTAATATACGTAAATGGATTCTTCATTCATCAGTCAACGCTTATCAATGCATTTCTGCTGATGTGTTATCAAAAGAATTATCTATATTTTCCAATGATGATATTTTGCTTTGTTTCTTGCTGAATTATTATTGTTTAGATCCTATAAAGAGTAATGGTGTTGTGCCCATTCATTGGTCACATTGTTTTGCAAACCGTATTCTTAAAGATCCTTCTCTAATCAAGTTTTCTGACTATATTCATCCATCAACAATGATAGTATTATGGGAGCATCAAGATCTATTCCATTCATCAGCTTTTAACGGAATCAAATCTCTAATGCATATTCTTAATTCTCTTTCAATGAATAAAGCTTTTGAACATCTCATTAATCTTAGAAAAACTGAAAAAGATCTTGTAAATGGTCCTATTTGTTATGGTGATTGTTCGCAATTTTTCTGTGATTGGGTACCATTACATTATTCCTCATTAATTCCACATGTTATTCCTCCATTGTCGAATATTTCTGGTATATATGGGAGGGAAGTTTTTATTTATTCAGTCTCGATTAATTCCAAATTTTTGAATATGGAACTTTTATTGGAAAATGGAGAATTTATTCAATATAGAATAGTGCCAAAACAAATTATCAATGAGAGATTGATGCTGTTTTTCCATCTGATATCGAAGTATTTTCAAAAATCCCCATTTTCTCATAATCGGAAACAGTATATTCCATCAGTTTTCTCCTTTAATTTTTCCAATTATTCATGCATTAGAACTGATATGTTTCCTCTAATAAAAGAATCATTATTTGATCAGTTTGAACAAATGCAAAACAAAGATGAGATCTCAAAACTTTCTAATCTGGCACCGAAACAAAATCATCTTTTGCGAATTAATCAAAATATGTATTTCATTAATGAGTACTGCGATTGGTATCAGGATCTAATTGGTCAATACTCATCTCTTTGTGGAATTCAAACTGCTTTCAACTTTGCTGAGTTTAATCCGGAAAATATTTGGATAAATCCTTCAAAGCCTTTGATTGTTGTGACAGAAATGAAAAACAATTCGAAAAATTTGTTTTATCACCTCATTGGAGAAATTGGAAACTATTTGAATCTAGAAAAGAACAGAGGTTCATTTACTATTGGGATTATTACCTCAATGATTGCTATTCACAATAACTCCATTAAGATAAAATACATGCTGCAACAATTGGTTAATGTTGATGATTCAGTGTTTTCAACTAGCATTATTAACAAGTTTGATAATTTCAAAGAAAACATGATTGAAATTGTGGACACAGTTGAAAGTTTAATCAATTCTTCCACAGACCCTGAACACAGTCGAGTTAGCTGGCTGTGAATTAAAAATTGTTTTAAATAAATATAAAAAATCTATGTTGAACTCAAAAGAGAAACATCTGTTATCTTTTTCCTATGAGGCTTCCTTTCTTTTCTCTTAGTTGAGTCCAGAAATTCTGAAGCATTTTTCAATTGCGATAAGTTTTGTTTAGAAATACTATGCAATTGCTTCTTCAGATTCAAGCTTGGACTATAATCTTGCCCTGGAGACTCAATATCAGAAAGATTGTCTATCAATTGGTCATCTGCTATGGAGTGGCTCTGATTGTTATCTATGTTTGCAACTGTTTCCTGAAATATTGACCATAAATAATCTTTCATTTGTCTCATTGAATGAATAGTTTCAAAATAATCTTCAACCATGAAAGAAGATTTTCGAATTTCTTTCATATTGTCTTCATTTTGATAGCTAATTTCATTCTTTATTAGATCAATTGCATCCCGAACATTATCATATACCTCTTCAGGCGGGATTTCGCTGTGAATTGCATGTTGCTCTTCAAGAGTATTAAGTTTTTTGTGAGCCAAGGAGATTTCAGAATCAATTTCTATTAACTTTGCTTCGTATTCACCTGTCTTCTCTATCATACTGCTAAGCTTAGACATCTTCTTTCGAAAATCAAGATTAGAAATTGTTCTCATTGTAGAAAGATCATCAATTTGAGATGAAAACTCATCAAGTGATTCATTAAATAGAGTAAAAATGGATTTTGATTGTGATAACGCAGAAGCACGGCATTTAATTAGGCTTTGATCAATTTTAGAATAGTTAAACCCTATTGAGTTTTCACAATCACTTGCTATTTCTTTCAATGGCATCATATAAGTATTAATTTCGGTCAATAAATGGGTTCTATTAGGAGGATCAATTTGAAAAACAATGTTGTTTCTAATTTCTTCTTGTATTTCAGTAGAGAGTTTCTGAACAATGGAAGATACAATGTCTTTTTCTTCGAACATTATTTTAATATGTTGAAGAAACTCTTGAGATAGGGAGTATAACGAATTCTGTAAATACTGTGTAATTCTCGTTTCAATAGGAAAAGAAGTCGAAATGGTTCTCTCTTCTTTTTTTGGTAATGTTTTTTCTTCAATATCGATGTATTTGGGCAATAATGTATTATTTTCAAAAATTGGTAAACTAGCCGTTAAATCTGCTAATCTTGGGGGTCTGGCGCCCTTTTTAGGCGGGTTTGCTTTTTTCTCTACTGTTTTTGTTTGAGTCTTGGATTCGGTTTCGCTTGGTTTGTTTTTTTTCGATTTGGGCTGTTCCTTATTTGGAGGACCGATTCCTCCAAGGCCAATTTCTTCGAGACCAGCAAGAAACGAGCTGTTCATCTCTGATTCATTGTGAATGCTGATATCACTCATTAATTCTAAACGTACAATTAACACTGGATAGAATATTTATCTATAATTCATCAAAAGAACCTGTTTCAGGTTCTTTGTTACCACCACTTCCTTCAGATTTTCTGTCTTCAGCTTCACTAGCAATCATTTCTTTGTACATTCTGTATAAAGGTTTGGAAACAACAATACCACCCACCACAAATCCAAATATATAACTCCACGAATAACACCACATTAATCGAACTGGATTATTTTTATCAGTGTAGTACAAAATTGAAACGAATGCTATGATTGAAACTAACTGAGTTGCTAAACTCAGGATTGTTGATGTGATTCCTAACTGAAGTGACTGGAGCATTACAGGAAAACCGAAGCGAGCAAACATTATGAAACCTGCTATATTTGCTCTTCTAACCATTTCTCTTGCATAGTATAAATAGCCTTCTCCCTTAGCAAAAATAATTGCTATTGTTTGAGGAGAAAAAATTGCTAAAAGAGATGCTAAACTGCCCCACACTAAGTCAATCCAATTCATATGGAACTGCAAAGAGAACCATCTTCTATAGTTCTTGGCAGCATATGCATATGATCCAGCCGGAAGGAATCCCATTGATAAACCTACCATTAAGTTGTTTGTCACTTGCGCATATCTAAATACAACATTAAACCCGGCCAATGAATCATTAAACATTTTGGTACTTGATGAACTCATTCCAATATATTTACGAACAATAATCCCTGGAATCGAGACAGAAAGATTAGACACAAGCTGCGACATACCAACCTTTAATGCCTGCCACGTATATTCACTGAATGGTTTAAGAAGCTGTGAGAGTTTTGGTTTAACAGCAAATTTTCCGGAAAAATACATAGAAATTAAAATGATTGCAGGGATAGCTTCGGATATAATCCTTGCATATGCAGCCCCTTTCAATCCCAATTTGAACCACAACAAAAATATGGGATCAAATATTGCCATGTTACATACCAATGATGCAATTTGAATGAACCCAAACATGAGTGACCTACCTTCACCTTGAAGAAATCCTCCACATCCAACAAACCAACAAGTAAAAACAGTTGATAATAGTAAGGGGAACAAATATCCAAAACCTAATTCAACTACTTCTTCAGATGCGCCAAACCATCTCACGCCTGGTTTGATTAAGGGTCCTAGTATCAATGGAACAATTATTCCCGAAACAATGCATACCCTTAATAAATCGCAAATTACTTGTGAGGCTTCTTGAGACTTTCCTGATCCAAAAAGAGCACTAATTTTGGAACTTCCAGCAACACTGGCAAAAAACCCAAACGCACGACCAATATTATCAAAAGCAGTATATGAAGAAACCGCTGTCATCCCTATTTCTCCAACTGCTTTAGAAATCCAAATAGTATCAATAACCCCATACATGGCGCTGGCAATCTGAGATAGAACAGGACCAAAAGATAAATATAAAACAGTTATTAAAGGAGACCTACCAGCAAGTCTATAATGTTCCAATTCATGTTTGTTGCTATCTTCGCTGCTCTGCGGCATTGCTACAACATCTTCGTCGTTTTCAGACATTACAGTTTTCAATGATGGTTTCCCTCTCAAATATTGTCAAATCTACAAAGTTAGATTTCAAAGAGATTGAGGAAAGTATTTTCAATTATTTCGATGAACATTTGATTACCTTACTTATCGACTGTATCTCGGTTAAACCCCATTCTTTGAGAGGGGAATTTGAAAGCGACCCGGGTGTTTTGAGAGGGAGGTAAGCAAGTTCTGGTATGAGAAGTATGGGTGGTAGATGGTATTAGGGTTTTGAATTGAGATTTTGCACTGTGTTTGATTTGAATATTGTATTGAGCTGGTTGAATTACATTTTCATTGCTATGATCAGGGGAGTATTTAACCCTTGATCTAGGATCCATCATTCCCTTCGCAATCAAGATAGAGTCAGACTTTGGGATTAATGAGCCAGCTATTTCGCATTTCCCTGATTCAAAAATGGGGATCATTTCATAGTTTTTTGGGTCAAAAACCTTTTGTTCATAGAAAACACGAACAGCCTGTTCAAAATCTTTGATGTATTCTTCTGGTACTTCGAATTGATTTTTCGACCTAATAAAGCTAATGGCTGCAGATCCGTTCCGAAATTTGGATACCAGCTTAATTGCTGTTTTGATTCCTATCCTTGGGAGAGATGGCAAATAATCACAGCCCGATAGTACACAACACTCTATGATCATTTGGGCTGAGAAACCATGAAACGCCTCGGATTGTTTTAAATCACTATACACTAATAATTCACAATTTCCAGCTGAATCCAATTTAAACACAGTCTGAGGACATTGATATGGTATCAAATCAGAGTCCTCAGTAATCACAAAATCGCAAAATGAATGAAGAACAAGGTATGAAAGCTGAGCATCTGCTTCATATGGAGAAACAATAAAGTCTATACTTTGTTGCCTTAGTACTGAATATAGAGGAACAAGAATCTTTGAGGTAATCTCAATAGCCAATTTATAGTGCTCTTCAGCTTCAGAAATTAAGCCCCTTTTTTCGAATTCAACCGCTTTTCTAAGGTGTTCAGCCCTGTCTTTCTTTCGTTTTTCATTAGTTCCTGATTTTGCCGGAAGATCACCACCATCAAAAACAATAAAGGGAGTTATACCATTTTCGATTAAAAACATTACTCTCTTCATAAAATAATTAATGTATCCCATTGTGAATTCGTTTCTTGCAATCAACCGAGCGCATGAAATACATCCTCGATGAAGCCAAACAAATCCATCAATTGCTGCTCGTTTCCCTTTAAACTTAGATATATGACATTTAGTTATTGATGAGGAAACAACTGATAACAATCCATTGATCCCCATAAAACTAAATGATTTTTATTATCTTGAGCTTAATAGATACTGGAATTCCCTATAAAACGGCATTTCATGATAAACCAGCAAAGAGTAGTTTTCTCATCGATTATGATCATAATTTCGAGGTTACTAGAGAAGGCTTGGAGTATATTTGCTATTCGAAGAATACTACTGATAATGATCCAATTATCGGTGTTGAAGAGGGAAATAAAATACTTATTGATGATTTAAATGGTAGTTGTTCTCATTGGAAGAGAGGTTTGAGGCAAAACTTCCATTTATGCCATTTCTTGCATTTATCGACATCTAATAATACAGAGAACGGGGAAAGTAACAAGTTTGTGATTGCTTCAATGAATGAAACAGGGTTGGCATTCAAAAACGATTCATATTGGATGATATGGAATAATAGTGTCATTATAAATTACAAGTGCGATCCAACGATTCCATCTCCAGGGAGACTAACAGAAGTTAAACCGACATCTCAAATGAACATTAACATTGTTTTCTCCACCCCAAAAATATGTAATGTGAAAATGGAAAATAGAGCTCAAACTAGTACCATTCACTGTTTTAGGAAGACTTCTCCAATATCTGAAGAGATATAAAATGTTATAAATAGAAAATGAATTATGTTCAAGAAAGTTTATTTGGATTCTTTAGTGATAATGACAAAGAAAGAGAGGATTTTGAGGGTATCATTATGGAAAATATTAAAGAGTACAAATACATGCTTTCTTTAGCTAATTTTTATATTTCTTCGAATAATCCAAAAATTAATGCACTTTGCGCGATTGTTTTTAATCAATGTATTAAGTATCATATCGATGTTGTGAATGATGATTTTGATGAAATAATGAATACAATTCAAAAATTATTATTGCATTCTAAACAACAAATTGAATTTTCATTCCTTTATGAATCATTTATGTTAATTTTAATACAAAATGAAGTTAAAATAGAGGCCTTTTTCGATGATTTTTTAGTTGCTACAAACCAAAATTATGATATGGTATTCTATTGTATAAGCTTTTTCATTGATTTGGCTCCTTTTCCACTTTATTCTCAATATTTTTGCTTTATTTATGATATTTGCGAGCAATATATGGCAGAAGATGATGAAAGAATAGAGAAAGCATTGATCCTAATAGAATACCAAATTAATAACTTGAGGCTGAGTTCATTTCAAAAAGAAATGCTTTATTCACTGGTTATGATTCTTTTTGGTGAAAACAAAAGAATTAATGGCAAAATGATAGATATTCTGAAATCAATATCTTTTGATGGGTATTCTTGGAATGTATTAGCTTCATTGCGGCATCATTGCCAAGGATATGATTTGGAAGTTGAAACAGGACTTTTATTTATTTCTTCTTGTGTTATTTGTAGCGACTCAGTGTATATTAGTGATTTAGTTTTCTATCTTAAAAATTTTTTAGGTTTATTATTTGAAAATGAGTGTAAGGATGATGAAGTTGTAGAGAATATGATTGACACGATTATTAATATTGCAAAATATGATCCAATAATATTTGTCAACGAATATCAAAATATAAATGATCATTTGATTTCTTTGATAGAAAATAATTATGATCTTATTTTATATGAAAAAATGTTGGAATTTTATTCTGTTTTTATTACTACGTGTTCCGAAGAAAAACAAATTGAGGTACTAACAGGAATAGTGAACATTTATACACTTTATATTAATTCATCCGATAATGAGCAAGATGTGATAGCATTTTTATACTGTATAGAAAACTGTTTTGGTAACATATCGATTGATAATATCTTCAAAGTTGCCAATGAATTATCAAAGTGTACGGATTATGATCAGAGCACATATACTTATATGTATCTATTGTTGTATAAAATTCTAGCCAAAAATAAGTATGATATAGAATACCAACCAGTAATTGATTTTTTATTAAATTCTGATGGACTTGTTTATCAATATGCAATGAAAACCACAAAAGCAATAATTAAGTTCAAGGGTAATAAAGATGATATTTTCTTTGAACAAATAATAACCATAGTCATGAATAAATCACCACAATACATGGCAGATTTGGTTTTATCTTTTGTTGATAATGAATTATTGCTTTCTCAGTATCTTCCATTTTTGTTGAATCGTAATGAAGAAACCATTATTGATTGTACGGAGTGTGTTTTTGAAGTTTTATCTCGGATTGTTGACAAATATCAAAGTAAGTATTCTTCAATAATAATTCATTTTTACCTAAACATTCCTGATTTTGTGGTTAATTGCTCATATAATCCAGCTTTTTGTGACTTTATTGCTTTTTTAAATACCACGATTAATCTTAACATCTTAACAAATGAACTTTGTCTGTCACTTATTCATTTATTAGAAGCCGTAATGGATAGAGGGTTTTCATATTCTTCGCATTCTCTTTATACATATGCTTTAATATTAAGGACATTTCCTGATTTTCAAACAGAATATTTACCAAGGATTATTTGTTATATTGGAAAATTTATAGAATCGAGAATACCATACTGTGTTGCACACTCATGCGAGGTTATATCAATAATTTCCTCTATTGCACCTGAATCGAATTTTAGCGAATACATGACAATTGTAAGCAATTTGATTTCCTCAAATTATTATATGGATGAATCACTAATTAAGAATTATTTTGAATGCTTATTATCACTTGAGGTTTCTCAACAATTTGTAAGAAATTGTGATAATGAGATCATATATTCTTTTTTAAATATATCTACAATATTTGATACATTTCTCAACGACAAAAATGTTACAGGACCAATAACCGAGATTGTATTGAAACTATTTACTCTTGTCCCTGAAAAGTTAATTGGGATCATATCGATTACATCAGATATATGGGCAATTGATCTGATTCAGTCGTTATCCGAGAATATTTTTATGAATGAAACATCAGTTTTTATGATTCTAAGCTTCATAGTAAATATTTGCAATCATCAGATTATATCTGATGTTTGCATTATTGATGTAATTGAGTGTCTACCCATGATTATTGGTTATGGTTTGAATTTCGAGTTCTCAAGAAAAATATCTTTGGAATGTATCCAAAGATTTGGATTAGAATCCATATTTGGAAATATTAGATAAAATTCTATTTTATGAAAGGAATCAAGGTTGGGGTTTTTTTGCGATACTCAATATAGTCATTTCCGAAAAACTCAATCAGTGTTCTCTCTTCATAGCGGATTCTTCTATCAAAGAAATACCAAAGGACAGCTGCAAAACCAATTGTACTGATCACATTACATAAAAAGATCTGAGTACCTACTGCAAAAACCAAGAAACCAAGATACCCTGGGTGTCGAATGTACTTATATATACCCCATGTTATTAAAATGTGCTCTTTTTTCTTAAAATCAGCGAGTTCATGCGTAAATGATTTTCTTGCAGTCAAAATGGCACTAAACCGGATAAAGAGACCAATCAGAATAAAAATCAATCCAATCCAAATTATTGGGTTATTTGGATTGGTTTTCGTATGACTAAAGAAAATATTTCCAACTAAAAACTCGATGATACCGACAGAAAAAGCAATTAAATACTCACGAGTTATTAAAAACGACCGGGTATCAGTTTCTTTCGGATGGATGATTTTATGTATAATATACTCTGCAAAATGATATAATACCAGCAAAAACAATAGCGATATAAGCTGGATTAGGCCAAATCCCATACAAAAAATGACCAAACCCGGGTTACAATTTACTAGCAAAGGTGACATTTCTGGGAAGGTATCAATGGAGGTATTCAAGGGTACAAATACAGTGAAAGCTCGTAGTGCAAAAGAGTGGAGGAAGTGGCTAAGCCAAAATCACGATAAGGAGAAGTCTGTTTGGCTTATATTGTACAAAAAAGACAGTGGAAAAAAGACTGTATTCTATCCAGAAGCTGTTGATGAAGCTTTGTGTTTTGGATGGGTAGACAGCTTGAGGAATAAGCGAGATGATGAGAGTTACTATCAGTACTTTGCTCAAAGGAGGAAGAACAGCAATTGGAGCAAAATCAACAAGGAAAAAGTCGCTCGATTACTCGAGGAAGGAAAAATGACCCCATCGGGAATGAAACTTGTTGACATCGCCAAAGCCAATGGAAAATGGAATGTGCTCGATGATGTTGAAGAGATTGTCGTTCCTGATGATTTAAAGGTGGCCCTTGAATCAAATGTGATTGCTTCAGATAATTGGGAAAAGTATCCGAGATCTGCAAAAAGAAGAATTTTGATATGGTTACTAGGTGCAAAAAAGGAAGAGACGAGGATCGAGAGAATTAAACAGGTAATTGCTCAAGTTGAAAAAGATGACAAATTCATTCCTGTTCATTAAAACTGAGTATGTATTAGAATTTTTGGAAGAAAATATGTATTAAAATTCATTAATTCAGATTATGAAAAATATATCATTATAAGATCATCTCCATCGAAAATAATGATTAGTCGAAAGTTTAGTCGTAGAAAATAAAAAATGATGCAAAAACTGAAGCAATTCGAATCAAATTTGTATGGCTTACTAATGAGTATTGGAAATTAACACTGCATATCTCTTTTGTTGGACAAGGAGAATGGTTTTCAATTATTATATATGTTTCATGTGGATTAATTGGAATATATGGATGTATTGTTGGTATTGGTGTTCTGTTTGGGATCATTGATTTGGTTGGATCATGAATGATTATGGTTGGGATTTCTGTTCGAATAGCACTTTGAGTTGGAGACACAGCAGGTGTTCTGATAGGAATTGTTGGATCTATTGATATTGGATGGATTGCCTCACAATTTTTTGAAGAAAATAGGGCAATTTCCCATGTTCCATTATTTACTTGTAAATCGTCATTGCTATTAATGTAGTTATCTATTTGCTGATCATTTATTTGTAGTACTTTGGCATTTTCCTTTTTTGCAAGGTAACCATTGTTCAAATTATTCTCGCCAAAATGACAAAAATAAAAATATGAATATGAGTTGGTTGATAGAATGAGATTTGAACCTGTTCCCACAAGCTGATTATTGATGAAGTTTAAATTATAGAGCTTAGGAAATGAATTTTCAATCAATAAAATATCTGAGTCAGCAGAATTTCTTTCAATATGACAATAAGAGAAAGTTGAATTTGATGTTGAAAAAATATAAATGAATGAAGAATAATAACCATGATTATTTGTTGAATTAATATTTTTGATCTCTTGGCTTCCAGAAGCCATTTCCCATGTGGTTGACTTGCTACTTGATGAAAACGATTCTGCACATTTATGAATCGATACATAATGTGCCCAATTCATTTTCGAACTTTCACAATAACCAAACATATATCGTACGTTATTATGATAATTCCCGCAATCATACCCACATATTTTATTTAAAACAGCGAATCCGCTTGATAAACATATATAAAACGCCCCTCCAGTATTTGAATCACATTTCTCAAATGCACATCTCTCAATAACCACATAAAAATTAAACTCATTTTGCATAAAATATATAGCACCACCATATATTCCATCAGAAACAGTCATTTCTCTGAAAACAGAATCCACAATCCATGTAGAATACCATCCTACCCTGTTTGTTTTCTCATTTATGTCCAACGAATGTGAGAAAAAGTCATTAAAACCAGAAAGGAAAACCAAATTAATCACTACTGGGAGTACCTTCATAAGCAAATGTAATAACCAAAATTGAGAAAATATCATTATAAACGTTTTTATATAGGTTATTGTCTGAATTTGAGGGCAACGTAATGGAGAAATAGTTATATTGTTTCAAATGTTTGTGATAAAATTCAGTTATATGTTTGTGATTTGCTCACTATGTGCTTTCTCATGCTTGGAAGCCAGAACACATTTTTTTGATCATTTTGATTCTCCCATTTTTGGGGTTAGTGTGATTAGCCAAAGGATATCATCGACACAGTCTTGGGTTCATGATTGTGTGTTTAATGGCTTGGTGCATTCAGGGAGTGGAGGAAATGGAGGGGCAATAGAGTTTTCTCCTAATATTCCATTCAAATTGGTTGTTGAAAATTCAGTGTTCATTTATTGTCAAGCAGGATATAGTGGAGGAGGAATTTATTTTTATTCATCCTCAAGTAGTGGGTCGGAATGCGTTTTATCGAACTTGTATGCTTCAAGATGTATGTGTAGTATTTATTCAACCAGTAATCATTATGGAGATGGCCAGTTTTCATATATAGGAACTGATTACAAAGGGAAAAATTGTTATTATGGTGTTTCAGTGATGTTCTCCGATCCTGAGCCGAATACTTTTTGTGGACATGGAGCACAAAGAATTAATTATGGGAAAGTTATATACCAAAACAACAATCTCAGCTACAATAATGCATGGGAGACATCTGGTGTGATTTTTGAACAAACTTCAATTGATTCCAATACAATAGATAATCTGATATCTTTCACAACATTTGCCCATAATCAGGCATATCAGTATAATTGCCTTAAATATCTATATTCAAAGTTTTTGAACTCATATGTGAATTATGTAAACAATACAGAATTGGCAACGGATGCTGTTAATCATGGTATGATAATTTCAATGTCAGGGGCCAAAGTAAGATTTGAGAAATGCATATTCGATTTGGTAGATAATACTGGTGATTTTTCATTCCTGTTCAAGAGAGAACTAACCACCTCGGCCGAACTATCAATCATTGATTGTTGGCTTCCATCAGGCATCAAATTTGTTGAAGCAGGGATTGTCAATGCCAAAGAGGCAACAAGTACCTATGCAATCACTCATTTTTCAACACAAATCCAATAAACTTTACATTCAACAAAATGAGTTTTCTGGTCTCCAAGCTGGCTGAGTTAGATAAGGACTTTTTCGTGGTATTAATGAAAAAATTTCAATCATTTTTAAGCAATAATTCGCAATCATCGAGTATTTATTCATTTCCAAAACTATCTAGCGAAAGTTTTAACAAAGTGGTTAGTATTTGGGATTCGGAGAAAAATCTCATTGAAGCATTAGATATTATATCAAATGATCTAGTGTTTGATCCCGCTTTTTTAAATGGAATAGTTGGAAACCAGTTTGGGTATGATGAGTCATATTTTGGTATTTTGTCAAACATTTTTGCGTGGATTTCCAATATAAATTTTCAAAATTCTGATTATTTCGTGCTCGTTGCGAATTCTGTTTTTGCATTTGCGAAACATATGAAAGATGAGCTAATTTTCCATGTTTTGTTTGAATCTTTGAGAATATTTTGTTTAAAAGATCCATGTGATTTATCTTTCGAGTTTATTCAGCAATTTTATACATTTGCTGTTTTACATGAAGGGTATTCACTCTGGAGTATAAAAATGTGCCTTGTTTTGTTGCCTTGTTGTGAAAAAATGAAAAAAAAGCGGTGTACAATTAAGATTTTCCAAATTTTAGCGATTATTGTTCGCGTGCCATCAAATGAGATTGCGATTTTTGATTTTGCAGATATTATGGGAATATTGATTTCATATCTTAAAGACCTTGATAGAGATTCCCTTTCTGTATTGGCATCCTTATCATTTATTAAAGAAGAGAATGAGCTTTCTGACATGTTTCTTTCGGTTTCTGGTTCGATTATTCAAAGAATTGGTTGCGAAATAGAGTTTCCAAATCCACTACTGAATAATGATAATTCAAATTCACATGAGAATTTACCATTTTCTATAACTCCTCAGTTTTTTGGTTCTCTTTCTTTTGGTTTGAGTCCACCTGCCCCAGATGTATTTGATTCGAATAATGCAAATATTGGATTACTGTTCGATAATAGTTTACCTCATATTGATAATATGAATTTGTTTGTTAAATCGATAAAACCAAGTTGCTTTCCCAGATTAATTGAGTTAATGACTGGTTCAATAAACAAATGGTCGCCAGATAACAATCAAATCATTGTTTATATAACATATTTGTTACATAATAGTGGTAATTCGCAGCTCTCCGACAGGACATATTCTATTATTATTGATTCTTTTATATTTCAATCTACAATCCACATATTTAATTCTAGTTTGGAGCAAAAAAGTATAATAAGTTCGATGAGAGGTTTTTTTGTTGATTTTATTCTTCGTAATAATCCAATTATTATCATTAGATTGTTGGAATCTTTAGCCAACAATTTGTTTTTATTTTCGGAAATTATTGGCCGTATTCAATCCAAAGTATCTTACAAAATTCTAAGAACAATAATGGGACATAAATTTATTTCATTAATAATAGCTATTTTGACACGATTTTTGCAATCATTCTCTTTAAATACAGACCATAAAGTAGATTCTCTTAAGTTAGCATGGTCTACTGTGTTTTTTTTTGTTTACTCTATTGTTGAGGACCAAGAGCTTTCAAGGCAAATGTTTTCTTCTTATAGATTCGCAGTTTTCTATTTATCCCATGTTTTTCAGCCATCTTTATCGATTTTGATCATGAATTCGGTACAGAAACATCTTTCATATTCTTATACTCAAAAAGCATCCTATGAGAATATTTTTCAATTTTTGCTTACAGTTTTTGATTTTTCTGCCCAAAACTCCAATCCTTATGAAAGTATTATCATATCATTTTTAGACTGCTTTTCCAATTCATTAACATTTCAACCTTCATTATCACATATTGTATCTTCAGTAATTCCTGATATTTTTAGTCATCTTTTATCAAACCCAACACAATCCTTGCTTCATCGAGTATTAAGCTTCCTCTTAAGCGTGTCCTTAAATATGGATTGTTTTTGTCTCTCAAATGACCAGATCTTGAAACTGGGACAAGCAATTCAAATTTCCGAAAAAGATTCCATATCTGAACAGACGAAACTGATGTTGGTTTCAATAATGGCTCAAAGCAGATCCACAAATATGTCTTCTCATTTCCTTATTAAGAACCCTGTTGTGATTCCTCTTATTTTAAGTTCCGCTTCCGATTCTTTGATTTCAATCATTCAGTTTTTTGAAAAGTTGTGCAAGTTTTCTGTTTTCAATTGTATTCAATGTCATAATGGGCAGTTAGACATTTTTTTAATAGAAGTAATAAGGAATTATTCTCATTCTTTTGTTTTTGATGGATGGAGTATAACTAATAATTTATCTTGTGTTGAAATTGAAACCACAGTATTGCCTTTCTTGTCTCTGCTTTTTTCCACAAGATCATCTCACTTTGTGGCTGAGAGATTCATATCATTATTAGTTCCATCAAAAGATAATACGTTTTCTGAGTGGACTGAAAGCATAATTAATCATTTAAACCAAATACTGGCGTCCACTCCATTTGTTCCAGATAATTTTATTCCATTTGTTCAAGGTTGCCCTGAAATTGCTTTTGCTTCTGTTTCATCTGAATCAATAATGAATGGGTTTACTTTTTCATTTTCTATATTGTTTGATTTTGCAGTAACACCCATTTCTACATCTCAACCAATACTTCTCAGACTGTTCGATGAACAAAGGGAAGAATTACTATTGTTTTCAAATAATTCTTCTATTTTTTGTGAAATTCACCATAATGATCAAGCTAGCTCGGCAAACCTTGTTAATACATTTAGGTCTTGCGAATGGACGAACATCGCCATAGTATTTTTGCCACGTAATGAAACAAATATGAGATTAATGATTAGTGTGAATAATGATCCCGCTGTTTTGTTCCATGTAAGGTGTCCTATCTTTCGATCAAATGTGTCCATTCAAATCGGTGGATTTAAAGATAATGGAGCACGGCCAAAAGTTCCATTTTGTTTTATGGGAAGGTATCAGTTATTGAATACTGATTTATCAACTTCTGAAGTGCATTCCATTTTTGTGAATGGAGGAGAAAATCCAAGGAAATCCAAGAATCTTACTCCAACACCTACAGAAACTAACCAAGGGATTTTCTTTAAGACCATTCATCATGTCATAAGGAATTCAAGTTTCGCAAATATTCTTTTACCTTTTTTCTCTTTCTCAGATTCATGCCCCCCTCATTTCCTTGAAAGAGTATTAGATATAATTATTTATATTATATCTAAAGATTATTCATCAAAGATATTCACCATTCTTTATCAACATGTATATAATTACAAACCAGAACATTTAACATATTCCCTTTATCTTAAATTTTATCAAGTATTTACTATCACAAATGACAACGAAGTGCTTCGTCATTTACTTTTTAATCCAGATTTATGGTACTCTTCGCCCTCTAATGAACTGAAAAGAATTGTTGCACATTGGAATCAGGTTCTTTTCTCTACTTTTCCGGTGATTTTCGCAAAGTGTTTTTCCTTTTCCCAAATATTAGTGTTTACCAGGATATTTTTCTGGTATGAAAAACTAGAGACTGAGATGATTCCAAAAAAAATGAGATCGGCTGAATTAGAAATTTCTATTTGTCGTCAACATATAGATTCAATACTCATTCAAATAGCACAAATCAAATTGTCATCTGCTGATATTTCCTGCTTAATTTCTAATTTATATACATGCAAAGACCGGAAACAACTAATCCATTATATAACTTTGTTAAGAAACATCCCAGTATCATCAAAAAAGTCTTTATCTTTATCATTTGATCTTCATTTCCTGTTTATACAGGCGGATTCTGATTTATTTTTTGAAAATATTCAAACAATCACTCATTTATCCAAATCTTTAATATCTCATCATATCGAAATAATAATTTCCCAAATGAAACAATATCATATCAGTACCAAAATATTTAACAATTTAATTTGCCTAAGTGAATCTTCTCCTGAATTGATTATCATTGCTGCATTTGTTGCAAATAATCTTTCCAAATCTGAGATAGATATATTTTCGATAAAGTTTTCCGAAATTTCCAAAAATCCAATACTTGCTTCGAGAGTGTTACCTATAAAGACATGGTTTATATGGCCATGTACAATATCATTAAACTGCGATGAAGACACTCGGCATTCAATAGCTGATTCGGTAGCAAGTATCATAACATCAGATTTTAAGTTAGCAAATCTAGATGATGTATTGCATTTTATCGATTTAATTGGATTCAGCTCGAGTTTTAATACCGATAAATTGAAACTTTCAATCATTGGGAGAGTTTTTTCTTGTATCATTGAGACAAATCTATTGGAAGGTTTCGTCTTTCGTTGTTTTCGATATTTTTTCTTCAGAAATTACACAGATATCATTTCTTCAGAACTACAAATTCATTTAAATGAGATCTTCTCAGAAAATTTTTCCATTCAAAACCATCATCGACAAGAAATTAAAACCACTCAAGATATTATCGATTGTTTGACAATTTATAACAAGAACAACAAAGTAATATTCCGAATTGAAACATCAATTGTCCCTCAATATTTGGCAATATTAGACCAGTCTTTTTCTGTGTTGAAAACCACCAACAATAATACCCTTGATAGTTTTCTATTGGTATATAACTATCTTCATGATCGAGATACATTGTCAGAAATAGAGAAGTATCAGACTACATTGAAAATGACATCTACGCTGTTTCATTTTATCAGGATAATGGAGTTATCTGTTGTTGAGTTTTCCGCAAATCGTTGCTGTTCCTACCTTGAACATATTAAGAGTATAGAGAAAAAGGCCCATAATTTGATATCTGATATTAATCATAAATATGTTGAGATATCTAGCGAGATTATCACACAATACGGTCTCTTGCTTTCAACATGGTACAGCCAGTCTTTACATGAATACGAAAGCCTATTCAAGCGCGAGTGTCATAAATATTCGATTTGGTCTGCTTTTTCGAAATCTCATGACAGGGTATCAATAGATAATACTCTTTGTGCATCATTTTCTTTACCTCATATTAAGGAGTGCTATAAGAAAACTGAAACTGACTATAAAGTGATTGAGATAATTGGATCACCTATCTATCATTGTAATGCATTTCTACTTAAACTCAATAAGGATATTAAGTGCATTTTTGTTTTGCTAAGAAATGAAATCATTATTAAAACATCTCGAAAAAAGAGAGTTTTACCTTTTATTAATGTTCAATATATTCTACACAGGAATAGAAACTCTCGGATTTCTTGCCTAGAGTTTTTATTAAACAATGGAAGATCATACTTGGTTGATTTTTCTCCCTTATCCCTTGTAAAAGTATTACCTTACTTTAAAGCTTCCAACATTGGCGATATGATCGTGTTTCAAAGAGTATATTACCCAATTTTCCTTAATAAATTAGATATTACCGCGAAATGGGTATATGGAAAGTCGAGCAACTTAGAGTATTTGCTATCGTTGAATATATTTGGAGGAAGAAGTTATAAGAGTCTTTCTCTATATCCTATTTTTCCCGGTGTAATCGAATTTATCAATAGAGGAATTAATGAACAGCCCACTCTCCGAGATTTCCGAAAAATGAAACATATTTTTACACGTAATGGATTATGGTTCAATCTGATTCCATTTTTTTATCAACAACAGAGTATTAATAGTGTTTCTGATTCCATAGATATATCATTAGTTCATTTTGAATCTGAATCATCGGTTGGTCCTGTTGATTTAGATTCCGATTCTAATATGGAATTTGGTTCCATTGGATTGAAAGATACCTTCATTGATTCCCCAGCATCACAGGGTAGCGAATCTGATTCATATGCTAACAAAGGTTTTGTAACATGCTTTGAAGATTGTATTTTTGAATTGATTCCCCAATTCTATAATCTTCCAGAAGCTTTTATTGGAGTCGATCTGCCTCCATTTGCCAATTCCGCATTTGAATTTGTATATAAAATGCGCCAATTTTTAGAATCAGATATAATAACGGCTGGCCTTCCTTACTGGATTGATAGAGTTTTTGGGGTAGATCAGACACAATCAATAAGAGGGAACATTGAGCCTCTTTTTAATGTGAAGCATCCCCACAGATTACCTTCTAAATCGAAATGTTTCATATCCCCAGTAGAAATAGATTTGGGAATTCATATTGAGAATGGATCAATCGAAATATGTTCTCAATATGAGTTAACTTGTTTTACCTTTAGCAATGGATTTCTGTCATGTTTTGATATTTCATTAAGTCCAGACTCCCAAACGAAACAAGTAATAAAATCAAAAAGCTATGAAGACATATCAATGTTTGCTGCTTTTCATGGTGGATGCTCTTTAATTAATAATTCGAATTCAACTATTCAAGTCATAACAAAAGATGAAGAATTTTCAATGAGTTCGAATAGAATTGAAACCCATTTGTATGGTGATGGGACAAGATATCTAAATCTTTGCTCAAATGGAGGCGTTTCGTTTTCTATAGATATCATCAAACGCTCCATTTTTGGTTTTTGCCACATTTCGCCACAAACTCCGACATGTATTTGCTCCAGTTCAAAATATAGAATCACTGCAGTAGGAATCAAAACAGGGCATATTATTATTTATTCATTTAATTCAGGAGAGTATCTTCGTTCCATTGATCTTGCGGGAGCAACCCCTCACTCCATAATCATTACCAAAGGATGGGGTAGCATTGTTGTCAAAACCAGTACCAGAATAATGTCTTTCTCCCTAAACGGAGTAAAGTTATCCGAATGGGACTACTCAACACCCATTTCATCATGGGTATCATGGTATGATGAACGTGGCACTGATATTATCATTGCCGCTGATGAGAAATTCAAGGTTTTTGCCTTTGAAGTCTATAATTCTAAATTCCTGAAAAATATCACAGAGTGCCATTCTAAGATTATCTCTATAAAATGCTCCGAAAAATACTCTTTCGTGGCAATATTGGAGAAATCAGGATTGTGCTCATTTTTACCCGCGTTTTTCGAACCGAAATAGTTAAACGGTTTGTCATAAAATGTTTTTTTTGCTTTTTGTTTTATCGAAATCCGACGACGACAATCCGTATCTTTCTGGAAATAATGGTGGCAGTGTATCTTCATCTATAGTTCCTCCTAATGATAACTGCACAGCCCCTAATACGAAGAAAAATTCACGAGGTAAGTGTATTTGCACCAGCCAGTTTCCTCATGGCGATCCTAGTCTGATGACTGGTTGTTTTAGGTGCAAATCGAAGTGTAATGAGAGCGCAATTTGTGTTTATCCAGGGAGGTGCCAATGCAATCCTGGTTTTTCTGGTAATGGTGTGAGTGAGTGTCTTGCAAATGCTCCTGTATTGCAAAGGGTGTTTCCAGATCGTGTGTACATTCGGAGCAGATTTGTTCTTAATGTTACATATGTATATATTAATGGGTCTGGTTTGAACAATGGCTACATCAAAATCGGATCAATCATCTCTCCATGCAATAACTATTCATATGGCTTTGTTCAGTGTGAAATTCAATCAATAGATGATGTTGGGGCGTTTCCAGTTCAGTTTTCTCATAATATGATAACCTGGTCTAAAGAATTCGTTGAGATTGTTGTAGATCCTACCGATTCTAACCTTGGATCATTCTTCATTGTGCTCACAATAGTGAGCATTATTGCTTTTATAGGGTATTTTATTAAGAAGAAACTTAAAAAAGCTGGTATTAATGGAGAACTTATTCCATTTTTAGCAAAACAATAAATGTATTTAGTTTATAGTCCTCTTTTTTGGAGGTAATCGATTGCTCGCTGATATCCTTGCCTTGCAGATTTGCGTATGTACTCAATAGCTTCGGGCTTTGGAGGCTTTTGCTCATAGAGCAAATAACCATACATATATTGCCCTCTTTTATCATTTAAATCAGCAGAAATCTTGGAATATTTAATGGCCTCAGATTTGCTCTTAGGATCACCTTTCAAACTTGTCATAAGGAGGTTAACATAGTTAATTATTGCCTCATTATATCCTCTGTCGGCAGCCATTTTATAAAACTTTGAAGATTCCAGGATATTAACATCTATTCCTGATCCTGTTTGTAACATTAACGCATAATTGTACATTGCAATTGTACTTCCTGCCAAAGCAGCTGATCTATAATACTCTGTTGCTTTGAAAAGGTCTTTAGCAACTCCTTTTCCATTTTCATAAATATTTCCGATATTGCAAATCGCATCAGCTATCTGTTTGTCAGCTGCCCTCAGATAGTAATTCAAAGCCTCTGCATATCTTTTGCCATTAAATCCAATTCCATTATCTAATCTGTATGCATATATCATTTGAGCTTCAGGATGGTCCAAATCAGCTGCTTCTTTATAAAAAACATTTGCACCTGTATCACTCTTAGGAACACCTATTCCTGCTTCTAAACATTTCCCAAATGAAAACAAAGCCTCAGTATTCCCTTGGTCTGCTGAAAGTTTAAACAAATATGCGGCCTTTCTATTATCTGGCTTAACAAATTTTCCTTCTAATAAAAGTTTCCCACACAATAATTGAGCCTCAGGATGTCCAGCGAATGCGGCTTTATATAAAAACACAGATGCTTTAAGAGGATCACGTTTCACCATTGTTCCATCAAAGAGAAGCATCCCGCATTTAAATAAAGCATCAACATTATTAGATAATGCCAGTTTCTTAAGAATTAAGATTCCATTAGTAACATTTTGTCTATTGTCAGATGTTATTAACTTAAGTCCGTTTTGATACTCAGAATCATTACGAGTATTAGGCTGAGGGGCAAAATCGAAAATATTGTTTGTGCTATTTGGTTGTTTGTTCGCTGGTTGCTGAGAAAAACTATCGAAAACATCATTTGTTGGTACTGTATCAGGTCCCTGATCAAAATCAAATGAGGCAAATTTGGGTTGTCCATATTCTGAAACAAAAGATGTGGTTTCTTCAAAGTTAGAAACACAAAACAGTTTCTTCATTTCAGATTCGGCCGTTGAACTCCCATATTCTATTGCTTTCTCAAATAAACCTTTGGATTTTTCCAAATCTTGAGGAACACCTTCTCCTGAATAATACATTTTGGCTAAAAACTCCATTGCATAAGGGTTTCGTTGTTTAGCTGATAATAAAAAGTACTCAATAGCAAGTGGTTTGTTTGCTTGAACATGTTTCCCTTCAAACAATAAAACTCCACATTCATACTGAGCATCAGGATTACCATTATCAGCTGCATATTTCATATATATAGATCCTTGAAGTGGGTTATTCTGTACTTCTTGGCTATGTATAAGTAGTTTACCCAAATGATACATTGCATTAATATTACCGGTTTGAGATGAAGCATAAAAAGCTGAAGCAGCATCATAAACCCTCCCTGAATTCAATAAGTCAATACCCATTTGAAAATCATCCTTATATGGTTTGTTTGTTTTCGTACCATATCCTAATTTCTTTCGGTATTCATTATACTTTTTCATATTTGTTCCTTCAATACAAACATTTAAATCATTAAACCAGTCAACAATCTGGGAAAATGTTGGTCGATTCGATGGATCTTGATCCCAACACCTATTAATCATGTCTGAAAATTCAACTGGTATTGAGTTTGGGATAGCGGGTCTTTCTCCATTTAACACCCTCCTGCCTAATTCAAATGTACTGATTTTCCCACCGAAAGGAATGATACCAGTTAAAAGTTGGAACAAAACAACTGCATAAGCATATACATCTATGGACTCATTATATTGATTGTGTTCAAATAGTTCTGGGGCCATCCAAAAAGGTGATCCAGCAATCATTGACTGACTTGCGTCTTCGGATATTTTGGATAGACCAAAATCCGCAATTTTTGGCTTGAAATTCGCATCAAGCATAATGTTTGCCGGCTTTAAATCACGATGAAGGCCGCCCAAACTATGGAAATACCTCATTCCTTCTGCTACACCAAAAGCAATAATCATTTTTCTTGTTGGGGTGATTTTATCCGGAGATTGTTCAAAAATTGTGTTCAAATCTTTGTTAGGCATGTATTCTGTTAGAATCAGAGGCACCAACGAAGAATCTTTTTCAGGGATAAAATAGCCCTTCATTTTTAAGATACAAGGATGATCACATCGATTCATAACTTCAACTTCCCGTTCAAACATTTCTCTGAGTCTGCTATTCGTAAAATTAGAATGGAATTTTTTTAAAGCAAGTTCTTCACTGCTATTTATCCGTTTTACTAACAATACAACTGCATAAGAACCTCTTCCAATGCTTTTAATAACCTGAAATTCATTTTCTTGAATCAAAGGCGGCTCCTGGTTCATTTTTTTCTCGGTGCTAAATGTGACATTCTTAGAAAAACTTGAATTTTAAACTTAGTTTTATGGGATTGTTGCACACTTAGCAAGGTTTCTTGGTTTATCTGTATTAACTCCTCTCTTCTTTGATACCAAATACGCCAAAAGTTGAGCAGGAATAACATTGATAATTGGCTGAAGATAATCCACAGCATTCGGTACAACAATAATTCGTTCAGCAAAAAAGTCGAGAGCATCAACATGCTCTGGATCAGTAATAACAATTGGTGATCCGCCTCTTGCAGCAATTTGGCCAAGTGTTGATCTGTACTCTTCAACTTTGGCGTTATTGGCAACTGTGGCGAAGAACAGTGTTTTTGTGTTTTGTTCTATTAATGCGATTGCTCCATGTTTGAGTTCTCCTTCATGAAAACTCTCAGCATGTTGGTATGCGAGAGTTCTGAGTTTCATCGCACCCTCCCGAGCAATTGGGTAGTTACTTCCCCTTCCGCAAAGCAAAATAGCCTCTTGTTCAGAAATTTCATCAACAATTTCTTCGATTTCGGATTTCTTATTCAGAATTTCCTCAATTTGCTTCGGCAAAGAGAATAATGGTTCTTGTTCAAATAGAGATGGTGATATTGTCATACCTAATAGTATAAGCATCATCACATTTGCGGTGAATGTTTTTGTGGATGCAACTCCCCTTTCAATTCCGACATCTGTGTATATGGAACAATGAGCAGCACGGGCTATTGATGAGCCGCGTGTATTTGTAATAGCAAGGCAAAAAGCGCCTTTGTCTTTACAATTATTTAATGAGAAAAGTGTATCGGCGGTCTCGCCGCTTTGCGATACAAAAATACATGTTACTGAAGGCGATAAATGGACTATTCTTTCATTCATTTCAGATGGAAACTCGACAACAACAGGGGCCTCAAAAGCTGATTCAATAAAAGATCTTGCAGCCAAAATTGCGTTATATGAACTACCACTTGCAATTAACATTACCAAAGAAGATGACCTGATTCTCTGAAGATAGGGGTTCAATTCTGGAATCACTACTCCTTGTTCAGCAACATGTCGCTTGATTAATCTCTCTAGTGCTAAAGGTTGATGCATTATTTCAGAATAGGTTGCTTCTGATTGAGACAATCTGGGTATTTCTGGTTCTTGGGGAATAATTTCAACAATTTCACGAGTAAGATTTGATGAAGAATTGATATTAAATATCCTAATTCCTTGGGGTGTTAGATGGACAATATCCCAATTTTCAAGATATAAAACACTATGTGTTTGATTTGAGAATGATTGAGCATCTGAAGACAAAAACACTTCATCAGGAACTGGAATCACATCATCAACATCCTTCATATCAAATGAGAAGAATCCTTCTTCTTCATATTTGAATTCACGAATATCCATTGGTTTTAACTGCCTTATATGTGTGGCTTTAAATTCTCGCTTGAAATTGTTATCAGGATACTTAAAACCAATGACAAGAGGTGATCCGAATCTGCATGCAACACACTCACCAGGAAACACAGAGGACTTGAAGAGAACAGCACCGGAGCCAATTAGAAAACGAAAACAATTCGCAATAATAACAGGAAAGGGCGTATTTTTCATCTGTTGATGAATAAATAGTGCAAATTTGGCCAAAACTTCTGTATCTGTTTCAGAGCATATTTTGTATGGAGCAACAATGTTCTGTGAACACTGAACACTTATAACCCCGGCTTCTCCTGCTGGACAAACCTGGTGTGATAAAGAACTAGATTTTCTGGAAAGTGTTTGGTTCAAAAAGCCTCTTGATTCTAAAAATCCCCGAAACTCCGAGTAATTATCAATGCTTCCATTATGCACAACCACAAACTCAAACCCGGGAGATGATGCTTGCGGATGTGAGTTGATTTGTGATGGAGGCCCATGCGTTGCCCACCTGTTGTGCCCAATTCCGACATGAACATTAAAAAGTGGCGAATTATCTTTGATTAAAAAATTTTGCAGTAATGATTGGAGATTAGAAACCGATCCTGGTGTCTTCGATATGATAATTCTCCGTTCGCCATCATTAACATCATCAAACGAAATCCCAATACTATCATGGCCCCGATAAACAAGATTATGTAAACCTTCCATAAGTATCCCGATTATCTCTTTCTGGCTTCGTGTTTTAAGATAATTGATGAATCCAAATATCCCACACATGCTCGAAGACGATTTTAAAACCGATAAGGAGTTCTTTCAATTTTTGATTTCGTTTTTTCAGTTTGTCATGTTTGGCCATTTTGTAAAACTTACAAACGATGGATAAAGTTTACATACCGTCGATTTCCCAGTTATACACAGGGCATACATCTTTCAGCCCTACTTTGGTTTTTGGCTTCCCCTTCTTTTTCAGTTCTACTATTACCTCATTCTTTTTGATGCTTAATACTGTTCCAATGTTGAGCTGTTGGTCATTTAGGACTACGGTTTTATCGATTTCAATTTTGGCTGGAGCTACTTCTGACAAACTCAATTCTTCTGATTTTCGTGCCAAGGAGTTGTTTGAAACCAATTGTGCTTTGGCTGTTGTTCCGATTATTTTCGAAAGGACATATTCCTGGCCTTTGTGTGAGACAATTGACTCTTTTCTGAACCAGAAAGGGATTTTAATAGGAGGAGGAGCCTCAATTTGATGAGTTGACTCATAAACGCTGTTTGAATGGTAAACAGATGTGAACAATGTTCCATTTTTGTTCCACATTTCACTGAAAATGTAATGGCCAAAAATTCCACGAATAACCCCTCTTGAACCATTGTCTCCGCCATCTGACTTAATCATGATATCATCACCTATGCACAGTTTGCTCCCTTTACTATTCAACACATAATTATCTGATTTTAGTGGTGTATCAATTTCACTATATCTAATAATTGCTCTTTGGTTCTGGAGACTTATTGTTTCTAATTCATCATTTTGGAGAATCTTTGAAACAAAAAACTTTGTACCATTTGGTTTTGCGGAAACAACATCACCAAATCTGAACTGTGTCACTGAGAATGAGAAATCGCTGGAATGACACATGTTAATTGATAATTTAGGTTTTGTAGGGTTGTTCCTCTTGAGGAATGGATCTGTTTCAACTTGAGGAAGTTTTGAAATAAAAACTTCATTTGAAGCTCTGGAAATTCTCACCGGTAAAGGCAATAACTGAACTGCACCAGTTGAAGTACCGACAACATGACAAAAAAGGCCGTTAATTGGGGATTCAAGAGTAACAACGTCACCTGCCTTAATATTAGTATGGATATTAGAGTAATCAGGATCAATAATCTTGTTTTTCTTGAATTTCGATTTGCTAAACTCATTGTCTCGATTCTTGGATTCCGAAATTTGAAAATTAAGTTGTTCAATGGTTTTCTTTTGAGAATCAATTGTATTTTCAAGTTCTTCATTTTTTTCAATTAATTCCTTTGTTTTTTTGTCTTCATCTACTTTTTTAGTCTTCAATACTTTCATCTTTTTTTTCAATTTGGAATATTTTTCTTTCAGTTTTTCTAATTCTGCTTTAAGTGAATCTCTGGCCAATTCATCTTCGGTGTGGTTCTTCTTAAATGCAATAATCTCTTCTTCCAGTGAATGAATTTTCTTTCTCTCATTTGTCTTGGTTTTATCCATTTTCTGCTTTAATTCATCCATTTCTTTAATCTTATTTGATAAATTGTTTTTGAGTTCTTCAATGAGCTTTTGTGATTTTAAGGAATTTTCTTTATCAGAATTGGCAGATTTTGTATCTTCAACACTAATTCTTTCTGGTTTATCAAAAACAACATTGATTTCAACTTTTTTCTGAGACCTTTTGGATGAATCAACAATTTCAATATTAAATTCCTCCGTTTTTATATTCTCAATCTTTTCAATCTTTTTATTCTTAACAAGCTCAGTCAACTCAGGATAAAAATCTCTTTCAGAATCAAAAATCTTGGAACTCCATGACTTTATTAGTGCAAACTCAACTGTTTTTATCAGAAAGCCTTGATAAAAGAAATAGTCACACCATTGAATACCATCTACAAAATTATCTAAATGGAGTGAGAGGTTAATTCTAGATTTTTTCACTTTGAGACCATTTGCTGAGACATTTGAATTACTTAAAAGTTCTGGTGATTCTCCAATAACTATTCTATTAATTCCGGCAGATTTTTTATAATCTATTCTTGGGATAACCCTTATTAAGACGCATTTTCTGGTGAAATCATAGTCTAATACCTCGGAAACATCATTAACATATGGGTAATCGAAGAGCCTAACAAAACATCTGGAACATGGCTTTGATAAATATGATATCAAAGAGAAATTCATAAATCTGTCTATATGGCTACATTTTTCGATTGTGATTATTCTAATTTGTCTGTTGTACTTCAATACTGTATCTTTGATTGCTTTAGTTATATCACATTCAAGAATCAATATAAATGGTAAATAAATAATCGATTTGAGCTCTTTTGGTTTCAAAACCATGAAATCTTGCATAATTGTGTAAGCTAAATCAAGATCAACTTCAATATACGCCATATTATTTTTTAGTACCGAAGATATGATTTTCAATCTTTCTTCCCAAATTGGTAAAACAGGATCACTTGTGATAACAAAACTCCTAGAAATCTGTCCAACCTTATCATCAGCATAGAGCAAAGATCGAACTTTTTCGCAAAACGACATGAATCTAATGCTTTTATGAGTCATTAGTCCGTTCAAAGGATAAAAACCCGGGAAGAATAATGTCAGGAACGATTATAATATGGACTATTCAAAGTGCTCATTGTGTAAGGAAAAAGATATTACGGAGAACATGATTATGCCGTGCAAATGTAATCAGTGGGTTCACAAAAGTTGCTTAAATAAGAAACGTATTGCAGATCCTACTTATTTTGATGAATGCCCAGTGTGCAAATCGAAATACTGCCTGGAGAAAAAAATCATTCCTGAATGGAAAAAAATCTCTGAAATTGTGTTTTCTGTTGTAATTGATTTGCTTCTTTTCGTTTCGGCATTCACAGCGGGCGCATCGATCCTTGGTTGGATAATTGCCAAATGTGGAATCACTTTCTCATGGACAAACAAGCCATTTCTGATAGGAGCAACTGTTTTGATGGGTGTTCTGGGCTTTATAGCAATGATATACGGAATGTTGAGAATTTTTAGGGATAATGTTATAATGCTACACAACATTGACTTCAGAGGAGATAACGCACTTATTATGTTTGTAGTCATCGGGTGTGTGGTTCTGCTCTTTGGAATCGCTTACTGGCTATACGTCACACTTAAATACAGAATAGAAAGGCACAAAAGAGCAGTGGGGGTAAAGGAGTTCGAAGTGAAGGACTTTACAAGGGGTATTGTAATTTAGAGCATAAAGTGGTCAGATGCCTAACCGTTTGGCCCGTTTCATTTTTTTCTAGAAATGTCGCGAGTAAAAATACAAGTTGTTAAAAGCACCGAGCGAGAAGCACGTATTTCGGTTCATTCTCACCTTCATAATCTTGGTCTTGACGAAAATGGCAATGCTTTGCCAAATGCTGCTGGTTTTGTTGGTCAATGCGAAGCCAGAGAAGCTGCCGGCATTATTGTTGAGCTGATCAAGAAAAAAAACATGGCAGGTAGAGCTCTTCTATTTGTTGGAGCTCCAGGCACAGGAAAAACTGCCATTGCTCTTGCGATATCTCATGAATTGGGCGTGAAGGTTCCATTCTGCCCAATGGTTGGAAGTGAAGTTTACTCATCCGAAGTTAAGAAAACAGAGATTTTGCAAGAGAATTTCCGAAGAGCAATCGGGATTCGCATTAAAGAAAACCGTGAAGTTTATGAAGGATGTTTGACCGAGCTGACTCCCATCGAAACAGCTTCAACAACTGGCGGATACGGAAAAACAATTGCTGAAGTTAAAGTTACTCTGAAGACATTGAAAAATCAAGCAACTTTGAAACTTGATCCTTCGATATATGAACAAATCCAAAAGAATAAGATTTCTGTTGGAGATGTTATCTATATTGAAGTTTCTTCAGGTTCAGTTAACAGAGTTGGAAGATGTGACACTTACTCCAGTGATTCTGATTTAGAGGCAGACAAATTTGTCCCAACTCCCAAGGGTGATGTTCATAAGAGGAAAGATGTCGTTCAAGATGTTACACTTCATGACCTTGATGTTGCAAACTCAAAACCACAGGGCGGGCAAAATGATATCACCTCTTTAATGTCTCAAGTTGTTCGTGTGAAGAAGACAGAAATCACTGAGAAACTTAGGACAGAAGTTAACAAGGTTGTTAAGAAGTTTATTGATCAGGGAGTGGCAGAACTTGTCCCCGGTGTATTATTCATTGATGAAGTCCATACATTAGATATTGAGTGTTTTTCATTCTTAAATCGGGCATTAGAGTCTGACCTTGCTCCAATTGTTATTTTTGCAACAAATAGAGGAAAATCCAAGATAGTAGGTACAGAAATCGATGCTCCACATGGTATTCCATTAGATCTTTTAGATAGGCTCCTTATTGTTAGAACAAAGGGCTATAACAAGGATGAAATGAAGGAAATTATCCAAATTCGTGCCAAAACAGAAAAAATTCAAATTGAAGATGAAGCTGTTCAAAAGTTAGTTGATATTTCTGCAAACACTTCATTGAGATATGCTTTGCAACTCTTAACACCTTCAAAGATATTAGCTGAAGTGGATAGTAGAGAAGAAGTAACTCTCTCTGATGTTGAGTCATCATCAGAGCTCTTCATAGATACCCGATCAAGCATCGATATTATCAAGAAGAACGAAAGCGAGTACCTTACATAAACAATGCCTTTATTAATGTTGATATGTATCAAATTAGTGCCTTTTTACAAAAAGTGACATAATGCTAGGAGTCATAATAACCATTTTACTGACATTAATAACAATATATTTAGTATATCTATCTATTAGAAAAGGAAGCCAGCCGAAGCCTGTAGAAAAACCAGTTCCGAAAATAAAAGAGGAAAAGGTTATAGCTTCCAAACCTGAAAAACACAAGAAGCCTCAAAAGACCATTCCGATGCCAATGGAAAGTGCTGAATTTTCTATGAATGTTGGTTCTTCAACTCCATTATGCATGTCTTTTTCTGAAAATGGAGAATACATTATTGTACCATTAAGAAATAGATATCAAGTTTTGTTTTCTATTGAATCATTGACTGAGAAAAAGTCCGCTGTTGCTAGGTATAAACTTGTTGATGATAACATTGTTGATTGCAAGCTTTTATCTCATCCATCCCTTCAAGTTGTTTTTGCTCTTGACAGATCAAAGAGCATTAGATCATTTATTTTGGATCCCATTAATGAAAATTATCAACCTGGTAAATTCTCTATTATGAATGCGTCAAAAATAATGTTGGACAAAATTGTTGTTCCTTGCGATCTCTCATATGTTGCTGCCTTAGGTGATGAAACATATCTTTCTGTATTCCTTCCTGATGGAAAGCCACTCTTTAGGACTGATACAAGACAAGTTAAGAATGAAGAACTATCTGTATCTTCTGATTCTGACTTCTTTGCTGCTTCTTCATCCACCGCTGAGATTGTGGCATATGGTATTAGAAGAGGTCGTGATAACTTACCACAGAAGATCGAAAAGGCTTTTTCTGTTTCAGGGCATAGAAATTTAGTTAGGGCACTTCATTTCCACCCAGCTCAAAAGCAAGTAGTCACTGGATCTGATGATGGAACCATTAGAATCACTCAAACACCTCATCTCTGGTCTGAAGGTGACAACTTTGTCAAACCATTGGGCTCATTTGATATAGAAAACAAAGAACCGGCCAAATTTGTGAGGATTTCTTCCAATGATTCGATTGCTGTTCTCACAGAAAGCCAAAAACTTCTTATATATCAGAGAGAAAAACTTGTTAAAACTATCAAGCATCCTCATAATGAACCAATATCCCAAATTGAGTGGACACCAGATGGAAAGTACATTGTCGTTCTTTCAACATCATCCCCCTTCATATACTCATATGCAAATCCCTGCTAAAAACAAAACACATTACTCTTTATTCAACATTTTCTTCAAATCATCAATAGACTTTGTATATACTTCAGATTCTCCAGAAATAAGCAGTAAAGAAGCCAAATTAGTGATTTCAATTAATCTTTCCGCATTTTTTCCGCATTTTTGAAGTGCCTCAGTGCAATTATTCTGTGGAGTTATGAGTTCAATTAACCGCTTAATAGATGATTTAATTTCACTTTCCTCAATAACTTCACCAGGAGTAGAATCATAGCTGCTGACATCTTCCTCCTCTTTTTCAATATAAGAATTCCCCACAAACTCACCATTTTCCAACTCCCGCTTCATAGAAAACGGAACAAAGCGAGTCCCGTCAACAATCTTCTCCTCTTCGTCTCTACCAAACTGGATTTGATCCTCACCATCTGTCTCACTGCTCAGTTTTTCTTTCTCTCCATCCATAAATTGACTTAGTGCGTTTGGTTTAATTCTAATGTCACAACAACAGCAAGGAATTTCTTTAGCATCTTTGAGCTTACAACAGTTGCTTCAGCTTAAAAAGCAATTCGAACAAGAATTACAAAAGTTAACAAACACTATTCAATTGACAAATGACTCTGTAATGAAATCGACACAAGCCAAAGAAGAGCTGAAAACCTTTGCCAAAATGGAGCAAGGGAAAGAGATGTTAGTTCCTATAACTGAATCTCTTTATGTTACTGGTAAATCCGCATCAGGAAATAGACCAATTATTGAATTGGGAACTGGATTTTTCGTTGAAACTTCTGTCGAAAAGGCAGATTCCTTCTTTGGGAGACGTATTGCTAGATTAAGTCACCAACAGGAGTCTTTGAAGAATACTTTCAAGGAAAAGCAGAACCAATACATGGTTATCGGGCAGATAATCAATCAGAAGATTCAAGCTAACCAATCGAGATAAAAATAACTCATATGAATTTATATTAAATCATCATCTTCAAGATCTGAAGCTATTTCTGCTTCTTCTTGGTCTGATTTCTCGTCAACATTTTGAATTGGAGACTGATTTATGGGTATTTCGGGCTCATCTTCTTCAATATATGGTTCATTCTCAATATTTTCTACAGGAACTTCTGCTGTTTCTTCCTCTTCATCTTTTCTCTGATATTTTGGCTCTTCATTCTCTTCTACAATAAATTGCCCAAGCATTGCTTTTAATGCTTCATCTCCTTCGACTGCCGCCAAAAAATCTTTAATTGTCGACGTTGTTCGTTTCTTTTTTTTCGCTTCATCAAAACATTTCGAAAACAGACTCTGTGCAAAAGCTTCTGTTGCCATCCTTAATGTATCTATCCCTTTTTTAGAAATATCCTTCAAGTCAGGATCCGCAAAAGCTATTTGTTTTACTTTCGAATGTGGAAATAGTGTTGTTTTACTCATTAAATTTTAAACGAGCCTTTAGTTCGAAGACAAAGATGGATTATTTGTCCAAATGTTCTTTTGGCCAATGACCTCATTGGGTTTTCGCCCCATATTCTGATATTATAAAAAAAAGATACATCTGTCAATGACATATCAGCATGGTTATCTAAGAGTAACTGAATGATTGCTTTGTTCTCATTGTAGAAAGCAATGTGAAGAGGCGTCCTATTAATCAATGACTGACACCAACTGAATCTTTTGAATCTGCATTAGCCCTATGAATAAGAAGATACTCAATGCAATCATAATTCTGGTTTGATACAGCCCAATGAAGTGGTGTGGAAAAAATAGAGTAGTGCGTACTGTTTCGTCAAGCATTTCAATGTTAGCACCTGCTCGAATGAGTAAATCACACTTATTTTGATCTCCTCGTGCGCATGCAAGATGAAGAGGCGTGAAAATGGGTTTAAAATTACTTTATGATTGAAAAAGAAACAGCAGAATCTTGGGCATCAACAATAGCTCCTGCATTTATAAGTATTGACAAACATTCTTCGTTGCCATATTGTGCTGCATAATGAAGTGGAGTTCTAAAATTAAGCAAAAAGCTTTATGAATTAAAAAAAAACCAAGTAATCAGGAATATTAACAGTCCCTCCATGTCTTATTAAGTAAGACAAACAGGTTGAATTGCCAAATCCCGCTGAAACATGAAGCATTGTTACATGTCTAGCAGTAATATTTGAAATGGACCACATTAAAGTTAAAGATAATGAAATATATGAAAAATAAGCAAAATGGATTATTAGATTCTATTACATCTGGTACAAGCTTTTCAAAAACAGCAAAATCTCCTCTTGTGCATGCTAAAAACGCTCTCCTTAAATTTTCAGCCATTATGAATGAAAACAAATCATTTACTTGGTGATCCCTCCTTTGTTGATCTATTAGCGCCCTCTGCTTTAGAAGGACCTTTATTTCTTGTGGCTTGCTCGATTTCAATCATATCAGATATAAGATTCTTAATGACTTCGAACTTCTCCACCAATGTTTGGGCAGAATTAGAAGGCTTCTTAAAGAATTTCCCTGAGACTTCTTGAGCTTTTTGGTACATATTGTCAATAGTCAGCCTAATAATTGCCGCTTCCTTTGCTTTTGCCTTGTGCTGTATTGCAGTAATCTCTTGGTGGTGCCTTTCTCTTCCAAACTCCTTGAATGATGCTTCTTGGGCTTGAGCAATGCACTTGAGCTGATAATCAATCTCTACGGCCGTATTAGTTGACGATTCATCATAGACACTTATTGCATCCCTTAGTTTCTGAAGCTCTTTTTTAGATCTTAGAAGCCTAACTTGAAGAGTGCCTCTCCATTCCTTCAAGGTTTGATATTTGGTAACAATGCCCTGTACTTCATTTAAACTAGAACTACTAACCATTTCTGGAGCCGCCTGGAAAACAGAGTCCAGGTAATTCTTATAAGGAAGAGTTGCAGTCAGCTGAGCTTTAATTTCTGATTCTCGAGCAATAAGTCTATCATGCTCCACCATTAACTCATCAAGATCCTTTTGCTTACTTTGAAGAGCCCTTTCTTCTTGCATTAACCTTTCTTCTTCTCTTTGTCGCTTATTCCAGTTATCTCTGACATATCTATCTTTTTCAACTACTTCGCGTTGATTATCCAGATTCTTGTGCTCAAGTTCTTCAGCTTTAGCCTTAAACTGAGCCATCTTCAGTGTATGCTGTTGCTTTTTCGAATCAAGCTCAACTTGCAAATCATATGACGCCCTTTTCTTATCAATAAGCCTTTCAAGACCAGATTTACTCTCTGGAACTAGCCCTAAAAGCCTTCTAGCCAGAACTTTTTGCATTTTAAATAACGTCTTTTGTAAACTTTTGCACTTTTACTCAGTAAACCAACTATTATATAGATTTTAGGAAACCATCAATCTTATCAGTTGTTGATGCATCTTGAAGTGACCTGCTTGCTATTAAAATGAGTTTCTCAATTTTTTTGATCATTTCCATATTTTTAGGATATTTAGAGGAGTATCTGTTCATGAGTTCTTCTAAATCTTGCCTAAGTTGTTGAGCCTCTTTGTCATGAGGATCTCTTCCTGCCATTTTCGACACTAAAGCTTGTTGGAGAAGGTTATGGTTTTGATCATCCAATGGTTTCGAACTAGAGTCAGAGATCTCAATTAAGCGGATTTGACTCAAAAGTTGGACACCTTCCGAACATGTTATCATTGAAGGCTTTGGCTCACTATAATTGGGTTTGATTTCATATGTTACCCCTGGCGAGCTTCTCATGAATGGCAAACCAACGGATAATTCACCACTGTATGATCCTATCACATATGTCTCAACATATTGAAGAGATAAGGGTACTTTTTCGATCATATGATCAGTATTTCGAATATCATGTGTGCTAACCTGACCATCTGTGATATAAAAAGTAGGAAAAATTCGAATTTTCATTTGATTTCTTCACCTTCTGATCCGGTAATCTCTGGTTTATTCCTATATTGTTCTAATTCTCTTCTATTCAAAGCAATTTCTGTATCAGTTTTATTTTTTGTGGTGAAATCAAGTTGGTATTTGTCAAGACGCTTTTGAGTTCGATCAAGAAACAAGCCCATGGCAACATATGATCATTGCATAGCCTCATTCGGCTGCTTGATCTGTGGCTTCAACTTGTGGTAATGAAAAATAAGCTGGGATAGTAATTACGATAGAAACTCTTCTCTCATTTTCATTCTTTTTAATATCACTAATAATTTGTTCAATTATAGATTTCGTGCCTATTAATCTAACAACAGCTTTCAGAATTTCTGCAGCAACCTCTATTGGGGATATGTAAATTTGTTTGGGTCCTTGATTTGATGGGTTATCCTGCAAAACTCTGCGACCTCTTCTTTCATTTTTGATTAAATACTTAAAGTAATGATGTTTTTCTTTTGAACCAGGAATTTCATCTCCCATTATTATCTGTGGGCCCTTTCCAAGCTTACCTTTTTCACATTCAATTTCAACAACAGGATCTTTAAAAGGGCGGCCAATCAATCTCTTTGAATTAACTATTCCGGAACAAGGATTATTTTCAATCATAGTAAGAGCACTCTCACCAACAACTAAGTTGTTGTTTGGGTCAACAGCAACTGCTGAAGGAATTCTATACAAATCCTGAGAAAATTCTCCATTAATTGTATAAGATAATACAGTAGCTGTGGTTCCTAAGTCGATACCAACTCCAATCAATGGCTCTTCCATTAATTCAAGTGATCTAATATTCATTTCAAAAGAAGAATTTATTGGAATTATGACAAGAGAAGGTGGTATTTATCACCAATGCGGTGAGTTAATTGATCAGGCTTTCTGCGATGAAATCAGTCCTGATGATATTAATCATGTAGGAATGATTGGAGGTTCAACAGAATCGGCTGGTTTGATGGAATATATCCAACAAAAATTCAAGAACCTGAAACAACCTCCTAGTATAAATGATAGATTTACTGCAGTCACTTCGGGAGCAGCAATATATTGTTATCTAATTAAACACTCAGAAGAAAACACAAACGAAATGCATGTTCAAAAGCCTGAATCAGAACCATTAGAAGCCCCAAAACACCAAAAATCAACAGCAGTGGAGCAAAACCATACAACAACATAAATTCTACCAGGAATTCACAGCAATCTATTCGCAAAAATGCTGAAACTATGAACCAGAAAGAACCCCTTCTTATCTCAAACAACAAAATGATGAAGCTTCTCCAAAACCTCGGCCAGAAAAAAAAGCAAATCCGCAAAAAAAAAGATGATGAATACGAAACAAATCAAAACAAAAATGGAAGTGATAAACAAACTGATTCCAAAGCAAATACACAACAACAACCATCTTATACTGACAATAATTTGAACATATCATTATCAGTGAATGGTCAAACAAGCAATGAATCAAAGAGTGTTGCTGAGGACTCTCAAAAAGGCTCTTTTGGATGTTGTTGCAGGATTTAAAGGTTCAAATATATCAGCTTCTAGGTAATTAAACTGCCACAACCAAATAATAATTTTTATAGAATATTTGTTTGGGCAATCAATTCTCTGGAAGCTTTGAGAAGTGTTTTCCATTTTTCAATGTTTATGTCGTTAACAGCCAAATCTCATGTACAGCGACTATGAAGAAGAAACTGACTATGAAGAAGAAACTGACTATGACCGTTATTTGGATTATTTTTCCGAATTAAAGGAGTTGTACAAGGCTTCCAAAAGAGGAACAACTGAGGAAATTGGAACACTTGCTCAATTCAGGATATGCCAACTTGGTGAATTAGAAGAATCAGCTGAAGAAAACCTTAATGTTTTAATAAGAGAACAAAAAGCAAAATACTCAGACGATGATCTTGAGTGTTTTCAGATAATGAAGAGAAAAGTCATCGAGTGGAATAGGTTTTTCACAGAACAAATGAAGGCTTTCGAAACTAACTAAACAACCCCTTTTCTACTTTCTGTTTCCATTAACCACAAGCAAAAATATCATCAAAAACCCTCCAAATTGTTTTGTCTTTATGCATTAAAATCTATCAAGACATAAAGTCTAAAAATTGTTTTGTTACTGAATGCTTCTCCTAATAATTGTGCTTCTAAATCTTGATGATTATATTAGTGGTAATAAAATCTTGAAAAAACTTCGAGAGGATCCTAAAGTTGATTGGATTTCAGGAGATAATGAACGCTTTCGTGGATTAACGTTCAAGGATGCTAAAGTTATATCAGGAAGCGCCCATAAACTAAGACCTGATACAATACCTCTTGCGCCTGAAACAAAAGTCAACGTATCAATTCCTTTTTCATATAATTTTACAGAAACACATCCTGAATGTAATTTTGGGCCTCTAGATCAGGGAAGGTGTGGGTCCTGTTGGGCTTTCTCAGTGGCAAAATCTTTTTCACATCGATATTGCAAGAAGTACAAAGCTTTGAGGGTTTTCAGCCCCACTCATTTGGTTGGTTGTGATAGAAGGAATTCTGGATGTGGCGGAGGGATTACCATTCCAGCATGGAGGTATATTGACTTAAGAGGTTTGCCTCTTTTATCATGTCAACCCTATGATGTCAACCAAACAGAGTTTAAATGCTCCAAAAAATGTGTTAATTCAGAGCAATTTGTTGTTAATTATACAGAGTTCTGGTCTGTTGTTAGATTTCCTTCAATCCAAGATATGCAAATCGCAATAATGAAAGATGGACCCGTGACAACATCTATTAGAATATATTCAGATTTGCTGTACTATAAAAGTGGTGTTTATAACCATATCAAAGGGGATCTTTTGGCTTTTCATGCTGTTGAAATCACTGGTTGGGGTGTTCTGAATGGAGTCGATTATTGGATTATTTCTAATTCATGGGGACCAGATTGGGGTTTATTGGGGTCGTTCTTGATCAAAAGAGGAGTGAATGAATGCGGTGTTGAAGATTATGTCTGCGCAGGTAATGTAAAATAAAAATATATGATCTATTTACTCTTCTGTTTCCTTTGACTTCCTTCTCTTTCTTTTTGTTCCTTCTGCAACTACAATGGCTTCAGGAATAGGTGCCACGTTCTTAACTTCAATTCTCGAATCAATTATATCGGCTAAATGAGATGAAAACTGATTATAAATTATGGATAAATTCTTTGCAATATCTGCATCACATTCTTCAATTTGGGAATCTGCTTTTGTCTTTTTTAAAAAATGCAAAGCTTGTTTTGGTGTTAGATCTTTTTTGGAGACAATCTCCATTTAAAAAGTGACAAGACCTTGGTAAAAAAATCTCTGAATCATTCAATAGTAACAAGGCTTGGGCTAAAATACTTGAGCATGCTCGAACGTCGAGCCCTCAAAATCATAAACCTTTTGAAAAGTCTTTGTCAGTGCATTTTTATGAGATCAATCATTGAAAAACTCCCCAATTCTGAATATGAGTACATAACTTCTTCTTCTCCTGTTCAATCAATTGGGAAAAAAACTGCTCTGAATGAACATCAAGAAGCCAACTTGATGGATGTCATTAAACAACATTACCTTGACTATTCTCCATTGAGAAAATATGAGATTTTAGAATTGGCACAAAAAATTTCTAACAAGAGTTTGAGTGACTCTTGGGTTGATTCATTTATCAAAAGAAATGAAGATTTTCTGTGTACAAAAGATGCTTTACCCATTGATGATTTAAGAACAGAAGTATCAATTGAAAATATTGTTTACTATGTTTGTGCACTGATGGATTGTTCTCTGGGTGTTGATCCTTCCTTATTCATCACCATAGATGAGATGGGATATACTGATGTTTCAACCTCACATCCATACTCAGCAGTAATTCCAAGGGAGTTTGAATCAAATCAATGTCATTTTAAAATTGATAGGAATCAGAAGAATTTCACAACAATTACATCAATCACACTGGATGGAGATATTCTTACACCTTGTATTGTCATACCATCTGGATCAATACCTACTGAACTAGATTTATCTGGCTTCAGAGATGGAAAAGATGCAGTAGTCTTAACCAGCGATTCCAGTTATGCGAATAATGAAGTTTTATCATCTATTTCTTGAATGTCATTGTTTCTTATGTTAGAAGAACAAGAATTGAAAAAAAAATATATGATTCTCCAGCTCTTGTTTTGATGGACAATTGCCACTCTCATGTATCAGAAAATATGCGCATGATATGTGCTGAGGAAAATATTCGTTTAGTAACATACACCCACACACCTCTCATCTATTCAAACCATTGGATCTACTCATTTTTGTACTATTCAAAAGAAAAAAGTATGTATCTGAATGGTATAAATCTTTTAGTATAACAGTACAGTGAATAGCCCAAAAGATGAATCAAATTCGAATGGTTTGTACGCCTGACAATGTGAGGTCAAGTTTTCGAAGAGCTGGAATTTTTATAGATTATTCAATAACTCCACATAAAGTTGAGATTAATCTTGATGTGATAAGGAATAATTATGAAGGACAAATCTCAAATGATATTGTAAGTTTTGAAGGACAGGGACTGAGGCAAACAAGAAAAAGACGCAAATCAATATTTGGATACATTAACAATTTTGAGACCTTTCTTGTGAGCAAAACAATATGTCCTCATTGCTTTCAAATAGTGGATATTGATGATGAATATGATGGCGAAGAAGAAAATTAAATTAGTTAATAATCCAAAGAGAATTACGAAAAAATGAAAAAAAAATTGGATTATTTTGAAAAACTTTTTTACACAGAAAAAAAGGCTTTACACTGAAAAAAGGGTCACTTTACATAAAAATTCAAGTAAATTTATTAAAAAAACGTATTTTCCCTTAGAAGCTCTAGGCTCGAGCATTATTAAAATTGTCACTTTTTTGATTGATCATGCTCTAGCGTCCAAGTCTATGAGTAACTCTAAAAAATTCTGAGATTTTGATCTATTCTTTGCGATATAAAGTGAAAGATGATTCAATGTTGAGAGAATGATCTTTCATTTTTTTAATAGATAGACCTCTTTCAATGAAAAACACTGAATGGATGTTGTAACTAATCGATTGAAGGATCTTCAGTACAACAAATAGTAACTTACTATGGAGGGTAGATTCTTGATAGCCCCTTAACATGCATTGATCTTTCATGAGACAACAGTATTCTTGTATCATTACAATACGAGGTGGTTTCTCTCAGCGATGAACACTTTGAAGAAACATTCTCTTTGTTATTGGATTGCTATCATGGAATGAAATCACTTCCTCTTGTTAATAAAACAAAAACATGTCATTTTTTTTTAAGATGGATCAGAAGATTTCTTTTGAGAGATTTCTTTTTGGAGAAGGAAAAGAAATTGTTATTGATGATTTTGAGTTTTGTGTCGATAGAGTTGTTATATTGCCAAAGATTCGGCCCCATCAACTTGAAAAGGCTGTCGATATATCTGTTGAATATTGCCAGATCCCTGATTTTAGGCGAAAACTATTAGAAAAATATAAAGAATGCCCAGTTTTAATATACAAATTATACAAGAGAGGTATTTTGGTATTTGAAGAAATCGAACCATTTTTTGGAAATGAAGACAGTTTCTTGTTTTGTTATTATTTTCGGAAAGAGATCAAAGACTTTGATAGTTTTGTTAAGTGTAAGGACAAGCCCTATGGTATTGATGAATCTTTCTTTGAGAATGAAAATGAAATTGATCAACTGATCGAATATGGTTATGTGCAATCAAGTATTGAGTATTATCTCAAGTATGATGTGATTGATGATTTAGCTGTATGTGATAATATAAATCAAGAAGCTAGATGGAGTCCTTTTGAGTGGAGTTATCAGCCAAAATATCTTGATTTGTTATCATTTGCCGGATTTTTTGGCTCAATCAAGTGTTTTAAGCATTTATTAATGGAAGGATTTGAGATCAAAGATAATGTATTATCTATGGTAGTTTGTAGTGGTTGTTTTGATCTGTTCCATTTGTGTCAAAACAAGAAATTTTTAACACTAGATCATGTTTGTAAAGCATCTGAGTTTTTCCACCTACCTTTGATTGTATTCATGATTGAAAATGGAGTGGATAATATTGGAAAAGATGAAGAAGAAAATACTCCTCTTTATTATGCTGTTGCTAATGGTCATCTTAGTGTTGTTGAATATCTAGTTAATCAAAAAGCCGATATAAATGCAAGAAGTGAATATTATGCAACTCCTCTTCATAGAGCTGCTGCTAATGGTCATCTTAGTGTTGTTGAATATCTAGTTAATCAAAAAGCTGATGTAAATGCAAAAGATAAAGATGATGTTTTTTTTTATAGAATTATTCTCCTCTTCATTATGCTGCTGCTAATGGTCATCTTAGTGTTGTTGAATATCTTGTTAATCAAAAAGCTGATATAAATGCAATTGGTATTTATGTTGAGTTTTAATATTGAATTATACTCCTCTTCATTATGCTGCTGAATATGGTCATCTTAGTATTGTTGAATATCTAGTTAATCAAAAAGCTGATATAAATGCAAAAGATGAGAATGATCATACTCCTCTTCATTTTGCTGCTGAAAATGGTCATCTTAGTGTTGTTGAATATCTAATTAATCAAAAGGTTGATATAAATGCGAAAAACAAAATTGGGGAAACACCTTTGGGATTATCATGTGTAATTAGAAAATTTGATTCAGAAGATAAAAAGAAGACGAAGTCGAATGTTGTTGAATTCCTCAAGAGTAAAGGAGGACAATAAGTGAGAAAAGGAATATAAACTATGCATTCATTAGATTTTTTGAGTAAAGGATCAAGCACAGGTTGTGAAGAGAACATTGAGGGAGAAAATAAGAGATATCATAATGGAAAGTAATTCTTGTTGGAGTTTTGGATATAAATTTTTTTGGAGAAATGCCTTGTCACCATTATCGCTAACACTTGTTGGTAAGTTAATTGATGTTAATGAAGAGCATCCACTGAATGCAGATCTGCCAATCTCATCTAGAGTTGAAGGCAAAGTAACAGAAATTAAAGAAGAACACCCATTGAATTAATTACTATTGATAGATGCGATACTGGAAGGAATATATATTGATATTAATGATGAGCATTTAGAAAAAGAAGCCTGTTCAATAAATGTAACCCTCAACAGAATAATTATTGATGATATAAACGAACCTTCATAGAAAACAAAAGCTTTGATTATTGCTAAACTGAAAAGAGGGCTGATTACAACTTTGGATGAACATTCAGAGAGTAAATGATCATTGATAGAATTGATCTTTGATGGAAAACCAATTGATTCTATTGAAGAGCAGCGAGAGAATGAATAGTCTCCAATATATTCAACACTTTGGGGAATAATCAAAGACTTCATTGATGTACATTTATGATATGTATTATTTCCTATATATGTATTGGATATAAATCCAAACGACCATCATTTTAATTATTGGGGTTGATAATTTTCAAATAAAATTTCATTCTCAAATATTCTCATGATTGAAAATCGAACCATTTAGATACATATTGATTTTTTTTATTATGAACTGTTAAATGAAAACAGGTTTTTATAAATTTAATTAACAGGATCTTTTCATTAAATTAATAAGTTTGTATGAGTTTGCTCAAACATCCAAAGCTAATAAGAAATAATATGATTTATAGACTTAAACCAAGGCGGGTGAGTGCTCTAGAAATGGATGATTCGTCGTTGTTGAGCAATTCCCTAATTGATTCTTCAGGGTTTCCTATTAATGAAAGAATGGTTGATGACATAACTTTCATACTAGAAAATGTTTCCTCAGAAAGTTTCATTGATGAGAAGTCTTTATCTCTTAATGAGAAAGTCTGGATTAGCATCTTTAAGACATTTTGAGTTTGCGCTTCTAAGAGATGCTTATTCTTATTTAACAAAGAAACAAGAGATGAATATATGTATTCTGCTGTATTATAATCTCCTTTTACAGGCATTAGCCTGAGAATTACGTCCATCCAATCATCAATGGAAATGCAATTGGATGCTTTTGTTAATACGGATAAAATAATTTTTATGGAATTCATTATTGTAGCCCAATAAAAAGGTTCTCCAAGATATTCTTGTTCAAATAGACTTTGGATGTATTCAATTATATCACCATAATCGATTGTTTCGTTTCGGATAATGCTGCTAATTGCTATTATTGGCTCAGGAAAAACAGAAAAATCGCATATTTCAACAGTTTGAACAAAGCAATTAATAATAGCTTTCCTAACAATTGCATGAAGTCTATGTCGTTGTTCATCATATAATGTTCTCAAAGTACCAATATATAGAACAATGTCAGAAGGATTCCCTTTCTGAATAAACCGCTTCCCTAAATCGACGAATTCATTGATCTGAAACAATTCAGGTCTTTTATAAATAATAATTCGATAAAACGCAAATACATTTTTGAATTGATTAGAAGAGAACCTATCAAGCTCATCTTCGCCATCTTCTTCTTCGGAGAAGAATCGATGGTTTCCAGAAATGAGATGAACACTGGTCTCAAATGCTAAATCGATAAGTTCTGTTTCAATAGGTATATTATATTTGAAAAGCTTTGTCAACGCTCTGAAAGTCTCACCAACAACATGAGGGGTGCCATCTTTGAGCATTTGAATGTACTCCTTGTAGAATTCGATTGGAGTTCCATGAAGAGTATTAACAAGATAAACAATCTCTTGAACAGATGCTTTTAAAGCCTCTGTTTGAGTATCATTAAATGGAACTGAACACATAACCCTTGTGATATCAAACCATTGAGATGGATCTTCGGGGATAAGCGATGGATAGTATTTAAAGATGCATTTCAATAGAATAAAATCATTTGACAACAAATTCAATGATTCTCTATTACAATCAATATTACCTTCTTCATTCTCAACAAATAACTTAACAGAACATGAATATGTTATGAATTGTTGAATTTGTGTAGCAAACTGCTCTAATCCTTGTATTTTTGATCTGATTAGTTTTTGAAGGGTACTCATTAAGGAAACCTTATATGATAGATCATTTGATTCCATTGTGGATAAAAACGAATGAATAATTATAGGAAACAACTCATCGTAATATGATGGGAAAAACTGCAAAATGTTGGCCAATGCTTCAAGCCCATATCCCTTTGTCAACAAAAAGTCCTCATTATCGTTCTCTATGGCCTCTCTTAATATTGGCAAGAATTCTCCAACATATGGAATCACATCCCCTTGAGTAGAAAATATTAATGATGATAGAGTCTCAATAATATCATTGTAAAAAACACGAGAGCCTTCAGAATTCATTATTTGTACTATACTATCAACAACATCTTTAATACAACTGTTAGAAATATTAATGCTGTTCAAAACATTACGAAGGCAATTGATGGATGGTTTTATCAACTCTTTTATATCAGACCGTAAGTATGGATGAAGGTTCTGAATAATATATTCGCCTAAATCAATGTTAAAATCTTGAAAAGCGAGAGATATATCACTAATTGTCAATAAAACCATTTCTTTCACATAAATACTGTCATTTTCCAAAAATTGCATTACAAAATTCACAATTTCATTGATTTTGTTAGAAAATATCTGGTTAATGCCATCATATGCTTCATATAACATACATAGAGCAGATATAATTCTTTGATTTGATGATTCTTGAGATTTAAAGCACTCGAAAAATATGGTTAGTATTTCTGGATTCTGAAAACTGGTAAAAACAGTATAAAAAGATTGAGAAATTGTTGTTAATCCATCATTAAGCTCAAAATAATCATCAAGGCAAATGATTGTTGAACACTCCATTATAAGTTGAATAATTTCTTGATGAATATCATCGAAATGCTTTGGGTATATTTCGAATAATGTCTCAAAGATGATGAAAACAGAAACAAAAACACTTGGAGGAGGACCAGAAAGCAATAATGACTTAAGTTCTTCGTATAAAGCAATAGGTTCCATTGGATTATTCCCTGTTGCTATTGATGCTTCAATTGCTTTTGCATATATTTGCCCATCATTACTATTTGCAATAGACAAGAAATGAGAAACCATTTTTTCAAAAGGCTTCTGGTATATTTGAATAAAAGATTCATCTGATTGCCGAATTAAAGAAGACATCATAAGAAATGCTCCTAAATGTAATTCGGTGTTTGATTGTTGAAAAGAGTAATCAAAGAGAGACACAAAAAACTCTGCAGACTGTTCATGAACAATTGGCGAAATCTTTGACGAATATGATTCTATAATGATCATTGACAAAAGAACATCGATTGAGCTGTTAAACTGACTTGCTTTATTAATAATTTGGAACATTTCATCCCATGTATCGCATTCCGTAGACAAAACACTATCAATAGAAAATACAAAAAGCTTTAAAAAGTTAATACTCCCACATAATTTCACTACTTCAATGATCAATTCTTTGATTTTTTCCTTTATATCCTGAAATAGCTCATCATTCCATGTATTCTTCAATATTCTTTTCAGAGATAGAGAGAGACCATCCTTTATCGATGAACCAATATTATTAATAAGCGCCTCTAAACAAACTATCGCAAAATTTGGGTCCAATTCTTTTTCCTGTAGAATTTTTAAATAATAAGAACGATCTTCATCAGTCGTACTACTGTCCTGCTGGATTCTAATCAACTGCACAATCTCATCAGCCATTTTTTGTAAAACTATTGTAAAACTCCCTTTACTGGTCTTCTTCTTCATAAATATACTCAAAATTCTCTTCTTCTTCTACCATAAACTCCTCTTCTTCATATTGCTCATTGGGAGGAGGGTGCAATGTGTATTGCTTAAGAAATGCTGCCAACCTTTCATCGAAATCCTCGCGAGTTCTGGCTGCTGGCAAAAGCATTTTAACAAAGTATTCTGTTCTATTTGGTTTCTTAAACATTTTGTTAAGATCATTTGAATTCTTCATCGATTCTCTGAGAAATACATCTGTAGATTGTTGAAGGTTGTTTTCTTTCAGGAAATCATATACAAAACATAATGCTATTCTCCATGCTTCATCTTTTTTAATCTTCGGAGGTGTTTTAAGAACAGAAAAAATTGCACGATCCGATTCTGAAACTATTTTTGAATATTCCGCGTTTTTGAGAGCAAGAAAATGGTTCATTGCACCTTTTTTTTGCATTTCAATCTGTGATCTTCGTTGAATTTCCTCCTGAGACAAAGGAGGTGGATACCTTCTAACCCTGGGTAGCTTTATTGTTGTTGACATATAACAGACAAAATGTAAATTATTCAATACAAACTTTACTTTTGTAACTTTACATCCAACTGATCACAGTCCTGTATGTCTTTGTTATCAGCTATTCTCTTGTTGAGCTGGACTTCGTCTCCATCAAAATACAGCTTTGCTTTGGGGAATTCGAGATTCTTCAGAACATCCATGAATGTCATATCCAAATTGAGCTTTAGTTTCTTTTTCTCTCCATTTGGAAGCATGAATGTGAGCTTGATTGTGTTGGAATCATCCTCTTTATTACCTTGGCTTTCAAAATAAATAACTGACATTGGCTCAAGAACCTCAGGAATTAAAGCATTGGGCGGCCATGTTCTATCATTATAAATGATCTGACGCTTTCTGTAATCTTCTGGCAGTTTCTCAAGTAAGTCTGCAACAGACTCGTTTTCTTTAAGAGACATCTTCCATTCTTTGTGGTCATCTTGATCTACCAAGAAAACTGTCATTGTATTTGATTCATCCTCAGATGACTCGGAAACTTGCAGTATGATACATTTTTCCTCCTCAATGGCTGCTTTTTCAAGATGATCTAGCTCAGAAATTAGAGACTTGCAATCATTTCTAATTTTCTTAATAATTTGAGATTCTGCTAATGGAACATACTTTGGGATAGGTGGAAGGAAATCAATATCATTTGAAAACTCTTTTGATACTACCTGTACTTTCTGAGAGTAATCTTTAATCGTTTCTGTTAAAGTTGCTTCTTCTGCCTTTTTTGGACTTTTTTTTGCAAAAATAACACTTTCTTTCACATCGTCTTCAGATGTTTCGGATTCACTCGATGAACTTTTGGAGTTATGCATCCAAAACCCAAATGTTTCCTCGTTCATAAAATTTACAAAGTACAAGAAAGAGCTCTATTTAGATCCATGGTATATATACACCCATATAAATGAATGATTTTGAATGTTAATGTTGACATGATGAATCATTTGAGCGGTCTGTTTGGTCATTTCAGATTTTTTATGATTGAAGAAAAACTAAGTGTCGTGAAATCTGTTATTAATTCGGATCTGACTGCTAATATGAATGGAGTTGAACTCGATACTGTTAAGATTATGTTGGAGAAAGGCTCTGAATTCACAGCGATGGTTGTTTTAGATGTGAATGAAAAGATAAGTGTATCTCAAATCCTCCAGATTTCTATTATTTCGAAAGTAATGATTGAGTCAGGTGGTAAATTAATTGTATTTATTGATGATCTAGGAGCAGATCTTAAAAGTGTTTTGAATAGGAGAAAGGATCAGATTGCAGCTATGACCAAATACATGATATCCCTTCTCAATCTCTACGGAATTACTCAGGATAACTCTCAAATTATTGTTGGGTCTACTTTTTCATTGAATAACTTTGAGCTTTTCACTCGTTATGTTGTTGTTTCAACACGTATTCCTGTTTCTGAGGTTCAAAATAGGATGCCACGTCTTTCCAAGAGTAAAGCTGATTCAATATCTGCTTCAACAATTCTGTCTCCTGTTTTGCTTGTTACTCAAATCATGAACTTCAAGCCTAACCTGGTCTTTACTTCATCCGATTCCTTCCCACTCATTTCAATGATTAACAACTTTGAAGAGTTTAAGAACGTTTCTGTTTTACCATTGCGTTCTGTTTTGAGGCTCAAGTGCAACGCTACAACATTACCTGAAGATGATCCAGCTCATTCATTCTTCTTTTATGATACCCCCGAAGTCATTAAGCAAAAGTGTCTTAGTGCCTTTTGTACTGATGATATTGCAAATAATCCTGTTTTTGATTATGTTGCAAACCTTGTTTTGCCTACATTTCATGAGTTTATTCTGAACGGCAAGAAATATGAAAATTCTCAAGCTGTAATCGAAGATTTCGCCAAAATGGATAAGAAATCATTGAAATTGAGTCTTCACGAGTACGTTGCACAGGTTATAAGCAAAATATCTCAAGGAATTGCTAATGTATACCAAAGCTGGGTAATTACTGAAGAAGAATTCATTAACCTTTCTCGCTCACACAAATGGGCTTTTGCAATGCCAACAGAACCAATTAACGTTGAGATTATTCCAAATATTGATTTTATTAAAGCTTACAATGAGAGCAATAATCCACTGGTTAAGGAAGCCATTCTTGCTTTTGGATATGTTAAGTTTGCACTTCAAGATTTGCATGGCCCAATTCAAGTTGAACCAACCCCTGAGAAATTGACTCAAATAATCAACATTATGAAATCTTATGGATTGAATAATTTTGCTGATCAAGCTATCACCTCAACATTGGCTAATCTCTCCTTACATATGAAACCTATCGTTGGGGGGTTGAATGCAGCGCAGTTCAAAGTCTTCCCCTTGCTCAAAGATTTGATAAGGAGTGCCTCCAAGTAAATTGGATTCTCTTGATTATTTTACCTCATATAAAACTAACCTAATCTTTTATCAGAAATACTGTTATTGTTTTGAAACATATCATTCAATTGATTGGGCTTTCACAAAAATTGATACTGCGTTGACCAGACATCGAAAAGTGTCATTGGGGATGATTTCTATCAAGAATTTGGGTGCTAAAAAGGGTGATTCATCAAGCCCAAACCAGATTTCAGAATTAAAATCTGAGGACCCAACCTTGAAGGGTGCTTTAAAGCACACAGCCAACAAATTTATTCATTCGTCAGTGTTTGGAGCCGTTAGGTACACTGTTAGTTCTTTTTTACGTCAAGATGATCCATTTTCTGTGTCTGATATGACAAAAACTATTGTTGAAACAGGTGTTGATTTCACTGCTTTTGATTTCGTAAAATCTCTCACGAATTACCACTATAAGATTGATTATTCCAAACCTGGAGTTGTTATTCCTACATTTGCTGCAATGAGTGTTGTTTCATCGGCTCTTTCGAATCTAGTGCAAACACCTTTGAAGAACAAGGAGACAAATGGAAAATACTCAATGAAAGGATACTGGGAAGACACCCTTTTTGGATCATGCAGCTCCATAGGATTCAATACCGGTAAACTTTACCTCGGTAAACTTATTCCCCCATCGGAAAAAATGGGAGGAGCATTCATTAGATCGACCGCAAAAATCCTTGCAGGGAATCTCGGATCTACTCTCACAACTTTCCCCATAATGACCGTTAAAAACAAGATTCCTGTCAAAAACATTGCAATTGGTTACTTGATGACGATTCCATTGGTGATTACTGACAATGCTCTTTACACATCATCCGCAAAAATTGCGCATCCTTTAATGATTAAATAGAGATAATGTTTAGTTAGCTATATGAGCATACTCGTCGTGTATTTGGGGCTTTGAACAGAACCTAACGGTAAAATCTACAATAATTCCCAAAGCCATCACAGTAAAACCAATAATATACCTTGTGGACTTAACAGCATCGCCGCCAAGCATTGCGACACATTTTTCATCCCTTTTTGTGCTCTTATGCGAGCATACTGTGTCATTCAAATGAGTAACTGTAACGCATTGCCCTTTCAATTCTTCGCTAAAACAAAAGAAGCACGAATCAGCATGCTGCATACAAAGAAGGCACGATGTGTTATAACTGTTGCAACTATCTTCTATAGGATTTGCAGATAAGACTAAAGGAATCAGCCAAAACATTGAATGTGTCACTTTTTGCATCGTTTTCACTCGAATTTTCAGGGGGTCCTGATGGGCATCAAACGATATACATACAAAAACACTAATACAACGAATAAATAAATAAACCTTGGTTCAATGAGGGCAGCCAAAAATGATAGAGCCGATGCCATGAGAGTATAATTGACCCATTTTTTGTTATTGGGCAATGAAAGCTTCTCAGGTTGTGGAATAGGAGCCAAAATCCTCCTATTTTTGCACGGCATCATTGGACTATATATTTCATATGGGCCCTTAAATGCTGATGTAGGCGGGGAGAGAAAAGAAATGTCTGAGACTCGAATTTCAGGGGTTTGGTTAGTTTCTTCCATCTATCTGTGGTCACTTCAATTACAAATAATTGATTATTTTGGTCTATCAAAATTTGAAAGAATAATCGGAAATATTTTTATGAATGATCCAATAGATTTGATTCTTGATGCCTACTCCCCTATTTTGTCAATAAACGAGTCTTGTATATCAGAAATAGGGAAATCGATTCCCATTCCCCAGTTTGAGTCCAATTTGATTAAGGATTTGTGTCTTAATACAATTGAATTACTTAAAACACAGCCCTGTTTAATGAGGGTTGAATCTCCTGTTTACGTTATAGGGGATTTACATGGAAATTTATTTGATTTGATAAGAATATTGGTTTATGCTAGATCTCCACCTTACAGCAAGTTTGTTTTCTTGGGAGACTATGTTGACAGAGGTGAGTACAGTGTAGAAGTTATAACGCTTCTATTTGCATTGTTTTGTCGATATCCGGACAATATTGTGCTATTAAGAGGGAACCACGAGTTTGAGAATGTGAATACAAATTATGGATTCCAATCTGAGGTTGATTTTACCTTTCCAACAAAAGAAGTTTTCTTTGAAATTAACTCAGTTTTCGAGTGGCTTCCTGTTTGTGCCATTATTTCAGAGACAATGTTTTGTGTTCATGGCGGCATCTCTCCTTTAATTCACAGCATAAAGACCCTTGAATCAATTGAAAAGCCCATTGTTTCATATAATGATGAGCTTGTAAGCGATATGCTGTGGTCTGATCCTTCTTCATCTTCAGTTTTTTTTATTAGATCGGCAAGAGGGTTAGGAGTTTCATATGGGAGGCATGCAATAACCGAGTTTTTAAGAAAAACTGGATTAAAACATATCTTCAGGGCGCATCAATGTGTTCCTCATGGAATTGAAAGATATTTTGGGAATTTAGTTTATACAGTATTTAGTTGTAGTAACTATGGTTCAACTGCAGGCAATAGATGTGGAATTGTTTATGTTACACAAACACAGGAGATTAGGTCTTTTTCACTTCCTCCAATACCAGTTGCGAGTAGATCAATGAATAGCTTTGCAAAAGTTAAAGCAGAAAAAATTACAATGCCATCTTCAATGAATCATTTATTGCATAGTCAAGATATTGTTAAGATTTATACATCCCGTGGTAAACACAATATTTACTTGCGTTCAAAGAGTGCTCTAAAAACATTCATCAATGGCCTGTATCAGGTTCTTCCTCCAATGAAAGAGTAGTACTATTTACTCATTAACATTTGTTCTAAAGTTTGTACTCTATTTTTTAATTCTTCTATGTTTTTTTCCATAACCTCTCGATTTGTGTTTTCATGAGAAAAATTCTGAGAAAGAACTTGAAGTATTAGGTTTTGTTGATTAGAAATTTGTCTTTGTATTTCAAGTTGCTGATGTAGAAGGAAAGTTATTAAATTATTACTATTCTCGTTCTCTTCATTTGATTTTTCTTTTGTTGTTGAAGGAACCTCAACACACATGGATTGAGATATTTCGTTGAGACTATCTTTTCCTTTTGAAATTGAAGAACTATTAATCAATACAGCCGGTTTTGGAACAATAATTCCTGGTTCGACAGTAGATAATTCTTTTTCCACCGTATTTGAAGAGTCTTTTTTGTGGTCATATGAGTCTGACAATTCATAAACTTTATTAATGGTTTCTTTAGATATGTTAAACTTAGACTTTTCCTCGAAAGACCCAATTCCTAAATGAGATAATACTAATTGAGGATCTTTATACCTTGAAAAAGGATCAACACTCACACTTTTTGGAACAATTATCGATTCAATATCAATATCATTAATCCTATCTTTAGGAGAATTTGATAATAAAACTCCTTCTTCCAATGACATAAGTGTCGAATTACCATTCATAACTTCAATAATCTCGATCTTTCGACTCTTTATAGCCATATCAATTGCACTTTGTTGGTTTTGTTTAGATAGCAATGGATCTGCTTGATTTCTCAGAAGAAATGCAATCGACACTGTATCGCTGTTTGCTATAGCAATATGCAGAGCAGAAGAGCCATGGTTATTCTGAAAATTAATATCAGCGCCATTTGCTAAAAGGAATTTCGCTAGGTATAAAAACTGTCTATTTGAAGCAATATGAAAGGCTGTTTCAGGTAAAAAGTCAACAAACTCCTATGCTCCCAGGAATATTCACATTAGCACCATGTTGCACTAGCAATTCAATAAATCCAATATCATTTGTAAAAGCAGAATAATGAATTGGAGCCCAAATAATCATAAAAAAACACCATTTTTCTTATCAAGAATATTAGGATCAGCACCATTATTCAGAAGTATCTCTGCGATTTCTTTTCTCCCTAAATAAGCACAAAGATGAAGTGGATACGTCACAACAATTTCAAGAGTCCTCCCTGTTATTCTAAAAAATCAAAAGATACATGAAATATTTCGCTCTGGCATCTAGCTCCTAAGTTAGAAAGCTTCAGAACAGACGCCACATTGTTCTCTATGATATGCTTTGCTAGAACTTGCATAAGTTTTACATGAGTCGTCGTAAAAACACTGAAGAGACCCTTAAGAAGGAATTTGGCGGGAGAATTGAGGCATTGACAAGAAACTGGGAGAATAAGGCTGCTGAATTATATAAGAATGAAGTTCAAAAGAGGCCTCGTCCAAATATGTTAAAGAGTCAACCTAGTACGACACAGATGCCGTCAATATTGCAAATCAAACCAAAAACTATTCCTACTAATCCGTCAAAAGTGGTAATAAATAGTTCTCCAGGGAATATCATGATTGATGATAATTGTATTGGATTAGAAAAAGAAGTACTTGAACTTAGAAAAAAAAAGCATATGCTCACGTTATCCCTTATGTCTTTACGGACATTTGAGCAACTTATTTAAAATGTATATTGAATTTATTCACCTAATAATGATTCTAAAACCTTGGTAACTATAGATTTCTGCTGCTGCGGAGGAAATGCTGGTTTGTATGTTGAAAAGGATACCTTGGTTGGAGGATCTTCATTTTTAGGAAGGTATGCATTTCTGTATTTTCCTTTCACGCATGATACTATATAATGGTTTCCAATAATCAGGGGCTCCTGCTTTGAAGACTGAACTGCCATTTCAGCATTTTCAAATGAAGAGTACTCTAAATAAATCCAATTTCCTGCTGTGCTTTCAACTCTGTCTATTGATCCAAATCTGGAAAAGTACTCAACTATCTCATTATGCCTCCCTGGAATTGCTCCAATCACAGTAACCCATGATCCAACAATAGTAATTGGATCATCTTTTGCGCCTACTAATGATTGATCTCTGCTATAGGCAGATTTCTTTGGCGCTGTAGCAAAAAACTTGTCATGTTGGAAAGACTCCTGAGGAGTTCTCTTCTTAATAACACTTTTTGTCGATGAAATATTTTGATTTATATTGTCTTTGGTCAAAAAGAGCCGAGATTTAACATATTGCTGTGATTGTTCTTGAGACTCAGACATTATAAGGGTAAAAGGGAAAAAACTTGAGATAGAAAGTTTAGTCGAAGGCGTCCCACATATTGTCATCAGTTAAACCATTGACATTAAATGAGTGTCCTTGTTTGAAAGAGTCTGGCACATCATCTTCAAAGCTGTTGAATGACTCGAACCCGGATTCAGGTGTGTATGCTCCCTGAGAAAACGGGTGATTTATAGTTGGATCTGAAAACTGTATGTTTGTGTCTGAAGAAGGCCATATACTCTCCGCCGGAGTGTATGATACTGGATGCGCAGATTGAGGCTGTGTGAATCTTTGCGGGAAGAAGATTCCGCTTTGAATTGGTATTGTTGGGTTGACCCTTGGTTGCCGCAATCTATGCCTCACCAGCCAGCTCCATCGATTTTTAACCGCATTTGAGCTCCTTCCTGGCAAAAAATGCGAAATCTTAGACCATGCATTTCCATATACTCTTTGTTGTTGAATCAGGACTTGATCTTCCTGCATACTCCAATCATCTTTATTCAATGCAGGATTTAGTTGATTTATCCACCTTTCTCGACACTGTTTTCCAGTTCTGCCAGATATCGCTGATGCAATTAATGGCCAATTACTTGTTCCATGAAGTTTAACACTTTCTATCAATGCTTTATCTTCTTCTTCAGTCCACTTTTGCTTTTTCGATGTTTGGCCAACAGTTCGCGAAGATAAATCTTCTTCATCAGTCATGGCATGATTATCGGACGATGCAAAAGATATATCTGTAGACATAAAGGCTTCCATGTTCCGAGGCTGATTATATGAAATATTATCCCCAGTATTACTGGTGGTTTCATGATCAGACTCCATCACCTTGTTTTTTTTGTGAGGGATTCATGACTTTACACTGCGTTTTATCACAAAGAAAATTTTGATAAAATTCTGAGCATAAACTTTAATCGATTTCATTGATGTCATTGGACTCAGTTTCGGACCCTGATTCCCTGAAATAATTATCGTTGCTTATATCTATTCCATTGGCAAGGGCGTATTCTTTGTTGATTCTTTTGAGTTCCCTTCTGTTTTTTTCTTTGAAGTCCTCTCTTTCTTGGAGTACTCTTTGACGTTCTTGAATTGCCGCATCTTTGCCCACAGTTAGGTACAGTTCGGCGCATTTTCTTTCTAATTCATCGACTGGCTGCTGATCTAGATATGCAAGCTTTGGTGTACTAACTATGATTCTCCTTCGGTAATTAACCATTGTCCTTGCAATGGGATTGCCTTCGATTTTGAGCACTGCAAGATCAGGGAGTTCTGAAATAATCTGCATGAAATCCTCTGTTTCTATCTTGTTGCTTCCTAAATTAAGAACTCCTAGGGTTTTTACATCTTTGAGCTCGTTCATATCTGCGATTGATGAGATCTGATTATGATCAATCTCAAGTGAGTGTAGTTTCTTTAAATTTGACAATCCACTGATTTTAGAGATATAATTATGGGACAAAACAAGCGTTTCGAGATTCTCTAACTCGTCCAAGCCACTGATTTCAGTAATTACGTTATAACTCAAATACAAACATACTAAATTCTTCAAAGAATTAAGTCCCTCGAGTAATCCAATAGCATTGTTGTTTAACCAAAGAGATTTAAGGTTAACATACGGTTCTAATGCTGCAATTTTTTGGAATCCGCAATAATGAAGGTATAGTTCTTCATTTAATTCCGGAAATGTATAAAGATCATGCTTTTTGCATGATTCAATAATAAGCTTCGGGGTTATAGCATACACATCATGTATTTCTTCTTCTTCGCACATAAAAATGAAAACGTATTAGGAGAATCATAAGCAATATCATTTTATAAACACCATTTAGATGAAACTATTCACTTTGCTTTGTTACTTTACACATGTTAGGAGTATCTCCTGTTTGGTACCAGAATATGTTATCTGGAATACCTTCTGATATAACCTTTCCAATGTGAAAATTCTTCCAACTTGTTGGTATGTAATGAAACACCATTAAATCTTGTAACTTATAAATTCCAGAGGCACAATAAACATTATTAACACTTCCAGGGCAATTTGGTAATGTGTCCCACTTTCTAGAAGTAATGGCATCGGCCTGATAGTGTATTAAACCATGGCCAATAAAATGACCAGATGTGCATTGTTTAATGGATAGGCCAAGTCTTTGAACAGCAGAGGAGAAATGGACATCATCTGGAAGACTTGTTTCAGAAACCCACTTGGGACCGAATGTCATAAACTTCTCTGCTGCTTTCCGTGACATTATAAAACCTGACCCTCCCTGAATAAAATTATATTCCGCATTTCGGTCAATACAGTGGCCTTCCAAAAGTACATTATTATATGGATCACCCTTTTCTTCATGAATGTGCTCCATAAACCAGACAAGCCTTTTCACATTGGCCCAAACATCATCTGTTAACACTAAAAGCCACTTTGCATCGGTTTTCTCGATCATGTACTCTGCAGCATATGCTCTTTTCGCAGCACGATCAGTATTTGACCATGAATAACCATACCTCTTACCAACAATCTCTTGGTAATGTGCAGAGTAAGTTATGCATTGGACTCTAGATTTCGGGCATCCGTTGTTGGATATCACAAACATTCTATTGTTTGTTTGGTCCATGAATTCATTACCCCATTCTTGTTCGACTACATTTATTCTAGAACTATCGCTAGTACCAATAAACATTACCAGCAAATCATTCAACCTGTATTTGCCATTCACTAAAACTGGAGGAATTTGTGTTAAATTAGTACTATTCGAAAAAACTCGAACAGTACCTTGAAGTTCAATTGGATTTGAAACTATTGAAAGAACGAAGTAATAGAAGTAAATAACTAAAAGAAACATGGAATAGGATAATAGAGAAAAGTTACGACTTTCTGGGTTTTTCATCTTCGTTTTGGTTGGGGGTACGTAAATATTTCAAAACCGATTATTTCGATAAGAAGCATAAAACAACTTTGCTCAATCCAACTGTCACGAATCACTGTACCTTACTTGAATTTTTATTTTAATATTTGTCAAATGATTTTTGAAAACTGTGGAGATCATGTTATGAATGGTTTCAATCCGAAAATCATCAACAAAGTTATAAAAATACTCTCAAAAACTGGACATTTTTTCAAATCACTTGTTGTGATGTTGTTTTTTTGGATAATGATCTTTTTATCTAATTCTATTGAAATGAAATGTCCAGAAATCAATAGGAGGTATGTTAATCTAGACCAAAATGGGGAATTTATATTTAAAAATTGTATGTTTATTAAAATAGATGAGATATTGTGTCCTAAAGGAGGTGCAATACTTATGAATGGTATTACAGCGCTACTTTCAGTTCATCAATGCTCATTCTTTAACTGTTCTTCAACGGAAAAAGGAGGTGCAATATATTTTTTGGGGAAAGAAAAAAGCTCATTCAAACTCAAAGAATCATGTGCATTGAATTGCCGAAGCCAAACAGGAATGTTCTGTTATTGTTTATACTTTAATGATTTTTCAATTGAGGATACCACTCTTGCATCATTTAGAAACAACGATATGGTAATCTCAATCGGATTATCTGGGCTATTGAATGCTATACTGAGTTCTGTTAATTACTCAAACTCTGTTTTAAGGAAGTTTGGGTTTCTATATTTGGATTATTGTAGCAATGTCAGTATTTCCTATAATTCATTAGTCGGAAATATTGTTAGTGAGATGAATTTGATTAAAGCAACAAATCAGAATGAAATCTTCTGTGAAGGAAATAATTTTATAAATAATCATTTGGGAACGGAGAATGATGTTATTATATCAACTGAACCCTTCAACTATATGAGATTTCGTAAGTGCGTGTTTTATGGTAATCAAAATAACCACACATATCTTTTCGAGGGACTTAAGGTGATTTTGCACGACTGTTTTATATCTCATGAGTACTCTTTGATTTTGAAAAAGGGAAATGTGTACTTCAATGATTGCTCTTTGAACCAAACACAATTCTCTCAGATTCCGTTGACTCTGTTTTCAAGTTACGAATGCAAATCGGAAACAACAACAAGCAACAATAAATTGAGCTTTTTCGTTAAAACCCTCCCATATTCCATTTCAATCACCATCCTTCTTACAACCATTGTAATACTAGCTTTAGTTCCTAAAAAAAATGAACCCAACATCATTGAACCACTCATATCAAACACTCTAATGGTGGAAAACAAGTAAATTCTCATATTCCAGCTAAAAGATTGTTTACCCTGCTTGAATTCTCAATACTATGTGTTAATTTATTTAATCGTTGTTTGTTTACATTCATTCAATCCACCTCACTTTTGACGATAAAGCTGTTTTTTCTGTGACTGTCAAATGTACTGTCAATTTTACATTTCAATTATGAAAATGGATATGTTGTCTGCTGACTTATCAAAGAGTTTGCTTGAAGGAGAACTACATGGTAAAAAGCAAGAAAGGAGCCAATTTTTTATTGGGTTTAAATATTTTGCTTTGATATACAAACTGAGATTTCAAGTTTATCAGTTTTTCGTTTTGCCAGTAATTGCTGGGCTTTTGTTTTGGTTAGAGTCAAATATGTCAAAAATGAATGTTATTTATATTAATCCTTTTAGAAATTCAACCAATTGGGATAATTCTGAAACAATCCAACCACCAAGTTCTTATTTCAACAATTCTATATATGAGAAATTATTTGTTGCTCCAGATACAGCTTTTTCTAGATTTTTTACAGAGCAATGGATTGATCCAAAAAACAGAACGATTCATCTTTTTTTCAACACTGAAAATGAGCTTAGCGCGGAGTTTAATCAAAATGAATCGACCAGAAATATTGGAATGGTTTTCTCTAGTAATTTTTTTGAAAAGGGTAATCGAAATGTTGTTCGAATTGTATCATCGTTTTTCTCTCTGAAGTTACGTACTATTTCTCAGTATATATATGATGGGTCTCTTGTTTTTAGAAACCACAATGTCAGCTTTGATATGAAGAGATCTGATATTCAACTTTCTAAAAGTAGTCCTGATTTTAAATATGGATCAACATATTCCATAGTTACCAATTTTGCAATAATATTATTACTTTGGAGGAATGTTTATCAAATTCTGGAGATTCATGAACAAAAGTTGTTCCTTCTTCTTAAGATTTCTGGCATACACGAGTTAACCCTGTGGATCACTACATTTTTATCAGACTATTTGATTTATCTCGTTTTCATGATTTATCAAACATATGCTCTATTTTATTTTGATTTTTCATCAACCGCAAATCCATCAGTGGTTTTTCTTTATTCATTTTTATCAATTAGTTCAGAGTACTTTATGATGCTAGCGATGGCATTTATAATCAAAGAAACAAAGAATTTTAAGTATATCACAATAATATTTATTGTATGTGCCCTGTTTATTCCATTATATCAAGTATTTTTTGATCATAAAACAAATAAGAGTTTAATTAAATTGTTCATTATTGCTTTCCCGCAGTTTGCACAGTCGTTTTTTATTCAGAATTTAGCTCTATGCGGAATTATGTTTGATGGTCTGAATTGGAATCTTATGAAACATAGTGTTTTCATTGACACTGATGTTTTGTTTAAGTATCTTGGATTTTCAATTTTGTTTTATTTCATAGTATTTTTAATATCAGTTTTGTTTAGTCAACGGCCATATGGATCTGCTCCGATTGGGTGGAGAAATATCTTTAATTTATCTTCGTGGAAGCGAATTTTCTTGAGTGGATCAGGACTTAAGAACACAAAAGTAACAGAACAGTATCCTCTGCTTGAAGTTGAAAACATTTGTAAAACATACTATGGTACATTTGCAACGAGAGCTCTTAATAATGTTTCTTTTAGTGTTACTAATGGTGAAGTAATTATTTTAATTGGTCCTAATGGATGTGGAAAGAGTACTCTTTTAAACTCCATGTCAGGTACAATTGATGCTGATTCTGGTAACTTGATAATAAATGGAGTTCGATCAAGTGTTGGCTTTGCTGAACTTCAAGATATGGTTGGAATATGTTTCCAAGATAATGTTTTCTTTCCGACTTTAAGTGTTTTTGATCATTTATTGTTCTTTTCCGAAATCAGAGGCCAATCATTCGAAGAAGCAACATATCAAATTGATCACATTCTCTCAGGAATGAATATGGAACAATGTAGATATACATCTGCATCTCTTCTTTCAGGAGGACAAAAGAGAAAATTGTGTATATCACTTGCATTTATGGGTAACCCTAGTTTTGTTATACTTGATGAACCCACAGCAGGTGTTGATGTGAATGCTAGGAGAACAATTTGGAAAGCCATCAGTCAGTTCAAGAATACTTCATCAATCATATCTTGTCACTCCCTTGAGGAAGCAGAATCCATATCATCAAGGATTTTTGTAATGAGATCTGGTGGCCTTGTTTTTTCTGGGACTCCTAGTGAACTGCGTAGAAGATTCAAATGTGGATATAGAGTGTCAGCAATTGGGTCAAACCCCAATATTGAGAGTTTGCTTCGTTTTATTCGCAATATGATTCCTGATTCTACTCATGATCCGGATCGAAATGATAGTGTTCTTATACCTGTTGATGATCGATTTGTTCCGATGCTTGAATCAATAGAACCTCATATTCATGAATTTGGTATTAATTCGCTGAATGTTAGTGTTGAAGCCCTTGAACATGTTTTATTAAGAATATATTCTGAAGAAGAAGGAAATACATTATAGACATTGGTGTTTTTGCTATCCTTTAAAAAAGTTAAATTATTGACGAATATGGAAATAGTATTCTCTGTGTATGATTTTGTTTTTATTTCGATGAATTGCCAATATTATAATTTGTATCCAGCATATTTCTTATGAAAAATGATGTCCTTTTGCTTCCCTATTAGCTCCTTCTTTGACCAAAAAGTCAACAACATTAATATGGCCTTTCCCTGAAGGTTGGTCTTTGTTTGTTATCACATTTTTAAGCTCGGCAATCACCGTTTTCAAATCAGCGACCTCTTTCTCTTTAATGTGATCAATGAATATTTCCCGAATAGATAGTTTTTCTTGATGTTTGATCACTGGTAAGAGGTACAAAGAATCAAAAAACATACTAATTGAACTACTATATGGTTATTAAGCAAAATAATCAATAAACAAACTTACTTTTTTAGGTCTGCCCAAATAACATTGCATAGAAATATTGCAATTCAAGGCAAAGCCAATTTACTAATAGGTTGAATCTGGAAAAGAAATGTATGACCCGGCGAAATAGTTTGAAAATGTATTCAAGAATCTGATTGTTAAGATTTCTGGTGATGAAGAAGAGAAACTGAAATACTTAGCAAGATAATTCTTCACTTCTGAATATGGAAGTTGGTGAGATACATCTTCTGGAGAATTAAGAATAACTTCAAATACTCCAAAATATGGGTCAAAACTTTCAGTAGATACTACTTTGCAATCATGTTGTATGGAAGATAGAAGAGTTGATAATGCATCAATATATTGGAAATAGCTGCTTTTAAAAAAATACTGCTCATAGAAACAATTATCACCAGGGTCTTCTTCTTCTTCAGATACTGGGGTAAAGAAACTCATTTCGAATAATAATGGTATAAGAATTCTTGCGGTAAAAAATAATTGATTAACAAATTTGTCGTAATTGGCCTTTTGAAGTATGGACTCGGATATTTCGTTCATAGCAAGAATTGTCATTGAGTTGATATCAATACTTTCTCTCTTGTCTAAGTAACTAAATGTTTCAAAATTGATTTGTTGGTAGAATAATGTAACAAGCCTGAAGAACCTGACGAAATGTGGTAATGGAAGACAATTAAACAGCTCTTCAAATTCCATGTCNTTCNAAANACT
>JGI24731J21663_1000083_pt1 | contig 93542 bp, 63 predicted proteins | sample EPASupsiteHSE605_FD_21663 | JGI IMG/M metagenome (IMG submission 21663) | reverse complement strand
AAATCATTTGAGTATTGTTGAATATTTATTGTCACATGGAGCAGATATCAATGTCAAAGATAGTCAAATCTTCATCATCCTCAATCACAAACACCACTTCAAATAGCTACTGAAAAAAATAACTTTCTAATAGCTGATTATTTGATTAATCATGGTGCCACCAATCCAAAATTCAGTGAAGTTGTTCTATTTGGAGCTTGTTATCAAGGAGCCCAAAAATATGTCGAGTTATGTATATCTAACCGAATAAATGTTAATTCCAAAGATCCTGAAGATCCTGGTTGGCGATATAGAGGTTCAACGCCTCTCCATTATGCCGCCAAAGGAGGTCATTTAACTATTGCTAAGTATCTTCTATCTAAAGGAGCAACAATCAATGAAAAATGCGAAATTTGTTACTTTCTTCTCGAATAACTTCTTCATTAAAGGTTATACACCACTCAAATGGGCTGATGAACTACGGGATAAATCAGTGGCTGAGTTTCTTAAATCAAGAGGAGCTACGAAATAAACAGTCCAAATTCATTTTCATGTTTGTTTTTCTGATTTGTTTCTCCAAATCTGAATGGTGGGATTTTGATCAAGGATCTTATCCAGAAATCGAGAATCAGAGCCTATCTAAACCTGTTTTTGCTATATTTACATCTCCTTCATGTCCTCATTGCAGAGGATTGCCTCAAATGCTCAAAGACTATGCCGATGGTTTGAATAACACAAAGATCTTATTCACTCATGTTGATTGTTCAAAACATTCTTTATGTAGCAAAGCTGGAATTAGAGGTGTTCCATCATTTCTTTTAATCAGAGGGCAATTGCAGAAATACTGGGTTCAAACTTATGAAAGAGGTAGTTCTGGATGGAACCAGTTCCTAAATGATCAGATTAAACCATCAATAAATCTTGTTGACAATCTCGAAACCCTCAATCAACAAATTAAGCAATCTGAGAATGGAGGTACACATTTTCATTTGGAATTTCCGAATGCCTCTCGCTCCATTCTTAAATCATACAAGAAAACAGCAGCTATGTTCAAGTTTTTCGGATGTTCATTTTCGTATAGCTTTTCCAAGACTTCTGCATCAAGAATTACTGCATATAGATCACAACACTGCAATCTAACCCTTAACAATCCTCCTAATACTTTGCATGAGTTCTTTGAAGCTAATAAATTCAGCTCATTCCACCCATATGACTATGATGAGTTCATCAGCTCATTATCGAAGACTCCTATGTTTATAGCATTCTCTGAGGATAAGCTACAGGACTCCCAAAAGATCGCAATAGATAAACTCTCTGGGAAGTACTGCGGGAAAGTCTCATTTGGATGGGCAGATGTGAAATCGAATGAGAAACTGCTCCAATACGCCAAAAAATCTTCATCTGATGTACCATTTCATTTCGTTGCAAACAGTAACAAGGGATGCTTGATTGTGTCTATGGAATCAACATCTACTGCATTGAGAAATATTATTGTTGAGAAAGCACTAAAGGGTGAGAATTGTATGAAAATTCCTTCAATAAAGGTGGGTAACCCAACACAAATAAGGAAAACTATAATGTGGATCTCTATAATTGTAATAGTGGCCTTTGTTGTGTATTTTATCTATGAAATCAAGAAGCCTGTCTCTAAAATCGAGTAAAAGAATGAGGTGTACGTTTAAAAATTCATGAGTTTTGCACAATTACCTCCTTTATCATCTAGAAAAGGGTCTGAGAGGGACCTGAATTATATGGGTATAGCGCAAAATGGCTCTAAAGATAAAAAGACTCTTTCATTTTCTCCAACTGAGGATGATTATGCCGAACTTGAACAAATCAAAACTGGTTTTAGTGCTTTGTATTTGAAATTTACCGAATTAATTGCTGATAATGAATCAGCTCCTGATATTAAACAAACAATGAACCCAATTCTGGAAAAAACAAAAAAATCTTTTTCTCAATTCTATAATCAAGCCAGTATTTATTATTCAAATTTCCAAAGTTTGCAAAAAACAGCGAAAGGAAACCAAGTAATCAGTTCCTCATCATGCAAACTTCCTATGCAACAGTTCTCAAGAGACTGGGGTTCTCTCATAAAGCAAATTGATAAATACAGTGACTCACATCCTATTCCTCATTCTTATGAAATAGAAACAAAATTCAAGGGATTGAGTCTAGCGCTTGATACTGTTTTGCAGTCCAATGAGAGAAGGAGATATCCAAGCTTAACCCTGAACAAGTGTGTGTATAATATTAGGGGTCTCAACAAGTCTTTATCTAGCAATATCACAGAGTTCTTTATGCAGTCAACATATTCGAATTTCTCATCAGATCTTCTTAATTCATTTACCAATGATATTAGATCTTACAAGAGTGTTCTTGATGAAGCTTTTGCAAATGAGTTTGTTCAGAGTGGAATACTCTTGTGCGATCTTGCTAGAATTAAGGCGAATATATTCTCTGATTGCAAAGAAATTGTTGCTTGTTTGAAATCAGCATTCAGTTTCCCAGAAAGAATGAAAGAGATACAATCACTTAAGAACGAAATCTCAGTGATTTTGAAATCATCATTTTGGAAGCTTTCAATTCCATTTGCTGTCATAAAACCACAAATAATAGAGCCACCTGTTAAAGATTCTCCAAGTATTTGTTCAAAGTTGGAATTAGAAGAACCTTCAGAATCAATGGAAATTGATGAACCAGAAATAACAATTCCATTAAGGGTTGTTTCCTCAATACTATCAGGAGTATCATGTGTTTCAAATGGACTTTTTAAGAATGATGGAGACATTGAGAAAGATGGTGAAGCATTGATTCAATTTGTTGGTTCTTTGATGTCACAACTATCATTCTACGAAATCGAAAAAGAAAAACTGAAGAAAGAAATGGTAATAATGCAAAGTTCATTTGAAGAACAGTGCATTATTTTTGAGAAAAGTATTGATGTCTTGAATAGCCAGAAAAGTGTTCTTGAAAAAGAGATCGAAAAGCAAAACTTAACAAATAAATCACTACAAAACCAATTGAGTAATTATCATGGAGAGCTTCTAAAGAATAATGATGAATTGGAGGTTTTAACAAATAGAGGGGATCCTGGACCTTTGAGACAGTCATTGATTAAACTGCAGAAAGAATATTCTTCTGAAGACTTTGAGTTCAAAAATGATAGTGATTTAATAGCCCACCACGAAAAACTATTTGCATATTATGTCACAAAAGAATGTGACCAGTGTAAAGCCACTAAAGGTCGTGATGAAGTATTATTGAGACAACTTTCAGAGTTATCAGGGGAACAGAGCCTTGAAATTCAAAAACATATTGAGATGATTTCTTTGAAGATTAATGAACTTGAAGATGCTAATTACAAAAATGAACAAGAGTTATTAACTATTAAAGAACATATCATTGAGTTTTCTACACCAATTCTATCAACAACCAGGTTCACTCATGGAAAACTCACTTCAATGAACTATGATTCAATTCTTGATCTTGTATCCAAGAGATTTTTGACTCTGAAAGGACAAACAATATCACATGAAGAAATGCAAATGACTTTTGAGAATTTTTGTATCAATGAAGAGCAATCTTATATTTTGGAGCTAATCAACATACTTAAAGAAGATCCAAATATTCCAATTAATAGTACCACTTACGAAGAAAAATTGAATGAATTGCATATTATAAGGTCTAATATGATATCAAAGATTAATAGCAAAATTATTCAATATGAAGAAAGTACAACTTTGATGTCATCTTCAATAGCGGGCCTTAATGAAAGACTTAATGGTATTGGAAGAGAGATTCTTGGGAAAATGCATATTGTTGTAGATCAACAATCAGAAAACTTGATAGAGGTTGTGTTCAAAGAAATCTCAGATATTCAAGCGCCATTTATAATCAGAATCGATGAATTATCTAAACGAATAATAGAATTTGAGAATCAAATGCATTTTATCAGTACAAGACTGAATGCTATCAATCCTACTCAAGCCTCATTCAGCAATGAGATGAAGTTTTACCAAATTCAAGAGCAATTCTCTTTGATTCATGATATTATTGACAATCAAAAGACACAAATACGCGATCTATCTGGAAAATATCTTCAGTACACTGATGTTTTATCACAAATACATCACGCACTTTGTGAGCTATGTAACAAAAAAACAAAGAAGAATATTTCTGAGTTGTCTGATAATGAAATTATAAGTGATTTATTATCATTTACAGACTATGTTTCAATTCTAAATCACTCTGGAGAATTCTTAAGATCATCAAATATCTCTTCTATACTTGATCCATTGTTTCCAAATCAGCATTCAACCCATTCCGACTATATAATAAGGTCCATCGAAAGCATTCGCGATACAATAATTGATATCAAAAAAGTGTTAAATTCATTTGGTGGAGTCACCACCATAATTGATAATTTGCCAAATCTAATTCCTACAAATGGCACAAAAATTAATTCACAATCTAATTATATTAAGGGACAACTAACAATCATAAAGAGAGCACTAGAACATATGCATGGACAATCAATGCTTAACCCAATTATTCTTGCTTTTCTCAAAATAATAATGCTTTTTGATACAACAATTAATTAAACTGTTTGTTTACTACTTGTTTTTATTATGATAAATATTATCTTAAATGTTTATGAACAATTAGATGCATTATGATAATTTGAACACTATTATATTCAAACTATTAAATGATTGCTCGCCAAAATGCAATGAATTACTGCATATCAACAAGCATTTCTCTTGATAATTGTTCATTTTCGGATCTTTTCTTTTTTTCAAGCAAATACAATGGAGCAAATATCAATGAAAAAGCTCCTAAAACTAAGTAAGTTAGAAACAAAGCATACTTAGTTGAGATGTGATATGGTTGGACTGTTACGGATGGATAACAATTAATAATCATATAACTATCAAGATTATTTGTTTGAATATTATTATCAAAAACTGGTTGCATTCCACTAATAGATAAATCGGAATCTATAAATGAATCAATGAAACAGTCTCTGAAAACGATCAACAATGTTGATTGTTTACCCATTATCAGGGGAGAGTCTGGTTGATTCTTCTTAGCAACAAAACCACCAATCATAAGATTTTTAATGATTGTGATTAAACCTTTAGTTGTATCAAAATGAGAATTATTGACGAAATTCATATAATCGATAGTAGATTCTTCAGGAGTCCATATGATTCCATAAGATCCACTATAGCAGCTTTCAATGTTTGTGTATCTAAAACTGGAATTCGAAGAAAATTGAATGGCCGAAAAAATCATGCCGACTGAAGCTGATGAAGTATTCCAGCCATTCAAATGGATTGTTTTATGAGGATATCTAGCAAAAACACCTGCCAATTGTGGTTTAGCAACTAAATATGGGCATCTCACACATGAACTGGTATTGATGTGAATATCTTTCTTATCTTTCTTATTAGATGATATTCCTAAAAATGATCCAATTCTAGATGAACATTCTTGAGCGCAACACCTTAGAAACTCAGAATACAAAATTACATCTGAGAGAAAAACAGCTCCGCCAAATTCTTCTGATGTACATCGATTAAAAGTACAAAATGTGATATAAAAAACAGAACAATAGCTATCACAAAAGATTGCACCTCCACTGATCGGATTATGTAACTCAGAAAATAAGCACTCTTTAATAATTGCACAAGAGTACCCATAAAAATCTGATTTTGATACATTGGCAAGGTGATGGTCCTCTGAGCATTGGTCGATTGTATCGAAACACAAATCAAAAGAAGTATTAGATAAACTAATTGTCGGCGCAATTGTGTTAGAATCTCCTCCTTCAAATGTAAAATCAACTTTCTCGGGTGAAATAAGATATAAATGATCCAAATAACAATCAAAAAAGTTCAACGAACCAAATTTCAAACTAAATTTCTTCTCATTGTAGCAGAATACACATCGAGTAACATTGGTAACTCCGGATAATACCATAAACAAATATGTGGATTCTTTAGATTCGTCGACAACATTGCTTACAAAGTTACAAGAATCAAACAAGTTGTTAGATATCGAAAATAAAGAGATAAATCTTACAGAATTATTGAAAAATGTGCCGTGAAAGGAATATAATGGCAAAGATGTTGAAGTTTGGAATCCAACATCTCTAGAAGCATGAGATTTTGAGATGTTAAAATCATTTATAGTTCCATCAATTCCTCTAGCCCATATTCCTGCTCGACAATCTCCGGATTTGAAAGTAATAAAAGTACTATTAATAATAACACGAATATCTGAAGCAAAAGAACTGCTAACACTAAGAAATGCGGCACATTTCGCAGAACAATTCATTGAGCACGATTTTTCAATCGTAATTGATAGTTTTCCACAACAATCAGCAGCATTAAAAGCTATGGCCCCTCCGAAATTCTTTTGGGTACTCGAATCATAGGTACCGCAGCTGATAAAAGAGCAACGGACAATATCCATAGAAAAATCAGAAATTGGAAAACATGCGATTGCCCCTCCTCCAACAGTATCAAAAGATGTACAAAACAGAAATAAAACATCAAAAGCACTCAAAACAGTCACAGAAGCATTAGGAACATACCTTGTTCGATACAGTCTTGAAAGATTAACTTCTACCATTTTTATACCTAAAAACAATCAGTTCGGTCTTTAAACACTCATAAAACACCATTTATGGAGATTCAGTTTAAAATTTAATGATATCATATAAAGAGTTGTCTGTACAGGACAAATACAAGAATTACGACAATTCCAATATTCAAAATATATATGTTGAAGATGAAAAGAACTATTATAGAGAAGAATTTATGAAGATGGTAAATAATCTTGAAGATTGTGTTGAAAAAGGACAAAATGTTGAAAGCGATCTTTTTTTGCGTCAAATTACGGTAAATTTAAAAGAAAGAAATATGCATTTCGATTCTGAGTTTATCAACCAGTCTAATGTGATCCAAATTATTATGAAAGGTGAATGTTTTTCTGATGTTTGGTATTCAATATCAATGATTAAGTCGATTTATATTATATGTAGTAATTATTCAGATCTAATTTGTTTAGACATTTTCCAAAAATGTAATTTGTTTAAGTTTCTGGGTTTCTGCTATTCGAAAGGGCACACTGAGCTTCAATCTATTATTTACTCATTTCTAACAGAAATATCACTAAATCAAGAGATTTTCCTTTCAATATCTGAAGAAATTTCTCTTGATGATACTTTCATTCTACTTGATGATCCAACCATAAGCTTCTCTTTATACAATAATATTATTCAATATTTGTACAAGCTTTGCAACCAAAAATTAGATCCTGATGTGATTAATATGCTCTTATATAAGTTCATAAAAAACTTAGACTTTGGTAATTTAGATACACTAAAGTATATTATATGGGGTATATACACCATTTTTAATAACTATGGTGTTGAAATATTCAGTGACTATATTTATGAATTACTCCCTCAGTTTCAAAGATTGATATGCAATAACAACAGAAAAGTTTATAAACCTTTGTTAGTCACATTGTTAAAACTTTTCGATAATAAGTACAAAGAACTATTGAACGAGTATAATTTAATATCTGATCAGAGAATTTCTTTTTGCGTTGAAAAATTGAAACAACAACAAGCTTCAAAAAAGGAAATGCGGATTTTTCTGGTATTTATTCGTGAAGTTTTAATATTCCGAGAATTTAATGTTGATTATCAATTAATTCTCGAAACATTTTCCACAATATACTCATTATATGGATCAAACTCGTATGAAATTGGAATATCCTCTATTCGCACATACCTGTCTCTGCTCCAAAAATATTTGGAGGTAACAAAAGATTATATGTTTTTCATAAATAATAATATACCTGAGCTGTTAGCCAATGTATGTGACCTCGATGATATGGAATCATTGATAAACACTCTCACAATTATCCAGGTTTTATTCGATTATGCGATAAACAGAAATGATGTCCTCACCCTCAAAAACTTGATGGAGCCTTTCGTGAATGACTACTTATTGGCAGTAGATAAGATAAATGACCCAACTGTGCAAGAGAAAGCCGAAATCCTTATAAAAGAGATTTTTTCTGAAGGTTAAATTATCACAGGTCCAAAATCTGAGGGATTGTGTCACTTTCAAAGAAAATATTAATAAAATATTAACGTATCATGTTTTGAAAGAGATATAATCGTCTTTGGTCACTGGGATAGGTTATTATGACTCAGAAGAAGTCAGTACTTTTTGTGTGTTTAGGAAATATTTGCCGGTCACCTGCTTGTGAAGGAATATGTCAGTTAGTTGCGAAAGATCAGATATATGTTGCTAGTGCAGGAACGAGCCGCTGGCATCGGAATGAATGTCCTGATGATCGATCACAGGAAATTTGTATGAAACATGGGATTGATATCAGTGGTCATCGAGCTCGGCAGATACGAGCAGATGATTGGAAATTATTTGATGTTATTTCTGCTTTGGATCAGACTGTATATGAAACACTAATGAGCATGCGTCCTGAAGGGGCGAAAGCGAAAGTAGTTTTATTTAACCCTCCAAAGGGAATTGCGGATCCATATTATGGAGGAAGAACAGGATTTCAGAAAATGTTTGATCAAATATATGATGCGATGTTACAATTTTTACAAGAAAACCAGCTTATTTAATATAAAATCTCTATCTAATCGATGAACTCATTATTTTTTGATTAATGATCTGGGTTTCAAGAATATTGGGAAAAGTATTTGTTAAGTTTTCGAAATCATCATAACTAAGCAATTTTTCAGCAAAATCAAAGAATTCGGAAATGAAAACTATGAAAATGTGGGGAAAAAAGGGACTATATGAACTGGTCAGAAAATCATTGGATTCAATTAGATAAAAACTACCAAAATCATCATCTATTGAATGTTTTGATATCATTAAATTCCCCAATGCAATCAAATAATTCTCTTTGCATTTCAAAGACATAGATTCATATCTTGAATGTAACTCAGTAATAACACCTTTTTCAATCAATGCATCTGCAGATTCTGCAAATGCAGCAAGATTAGCAACAAAAAAACATACCCTAGTTAATGAAATGTGTGAATAATCAAGATAATTTCGGATATAATCAATGAAAATCAAATGGATCCTACTATGGATGATATCAATCTGAAATGTGGTTAAAAGACCATTTAAAAGCCTAATAATCTCAGAATGTACAGATGCCTCATCATGATTGCTTTGATTATTATTCATGATGATTGCCAGTTTGTTCTTAACTGAGTTGCTCAATAGCATTTCAACAGATCCTGACCAGTTCATTATGATTCTATCAAATATTCTGATTGCAATAGGGCTTATATTTGTATCATTAATATATGTAGATATCATGTTCAGAACCACAATAATCATTTCATCTTCTCCAATTATTGTGTGGAATAACCATGGATGAGAATTCTTTAATAACAAGTCAATGAAGCATAAGCAAACATCATTAACTGTATTAGATGATTCATGCATCAAATTTCGAATTTTATCAATTATATTTTCATTTATTATTAGATATTTTACAGAATCTGGTATGTTATAAATAATTCTTGCCAAGATCTCAATACAATAGAGAGAATAATCAATATTTTCCAGTAATGAAGTAAAAATAAACACCTTTTCAAATATTTGTTCGATAAAATCTGGAATAATGCTTGATATGTTAAGAAAAATCATGAGAATTGTCCTAACAATGACAAAATCTGGTTCTCCCATTATTTTGCACATTATATCAAAAAAATTAGCATTAAAACATAATTCTCTGTCCAAATTTTCACAATTTCTTGATTGTATCTCCAACCTCAATAAAACATATAATAAATCGCTATTTTCCTCTAATTCGCTGATCAATCCGCAAACTTCATCGAAAAATGTATTGTTGTTATTATCTCTGTCAAAGACAATATTTTTATACTCCATCACATTTATTAAACATTTGTTTTCAAGCCTTCTTCAAGCTGCACTAAAGAAAAAGGGGTGCTCTCTTCAATATTTCTGGTTTTCTTCTGCTCTTTCAGCAAAGAAATCATATACATACAACAAATTACGAATACAATTGAGATGAATGAGAGCGGAATTGACCATGAAGCCTGGTAAGCACTTATTATAAAGCGAGCATTTTCTGGAGACCAATCAATTGAGTCATAGGACACTTGGACAATAAAAGGGCCGGGTTGTAGAATTGGTGAATAGCATTGAACAATATTAGAATCAGTTATAGTGCCATTGACAATCATCTTGCCAAACCTACAATAGGATTTGGGTCTATCAGTTCTAGATATTGTTATGTTAACAAGACACTTATGCCCGTGCTTGCATTCTTTTGGATTGATTGATAAAATAGTTGGTGTGTTCTTCTCGCATGATACTCCATTGCTAGAATATCCAACTTTGCATTCGCACTTCCCAGGATAAACACAATGTGAATTTTTGTCGCACTTCGATTCACATTTGTAACATCCATAAACATCAATATTCGTAGATGTATATCCTTCAACACATGCGCACCCTTTTTTTCTTGCTAATTTAACAGTATTTGGCTTATCGCATTTAATATCTTCCTCGTTCTCGTGGCCAACTTTCCCATTTTGCAACGCATTTTCTTGGTCGTTATTCATATCCTCATTATCAATTTCAATATTCTTGTATGACTTTTTTGTCATTGGCTGTATTTCTTTCTTCTCTTCCTCTTCTATCAATGGTCTTAAACCTTCTTCGTCTTCGTTTATCCGATAAATTAAGGACAGGACCATAAAAAAACACATCATTTATTTGTAAGACCCTCCTCTCAATTCTGCTCCTTACAAAAGATGTTAGAAGTGTTTGAATTGTTATTGTCACCCACTTTTTATTAAAACGGTCATTATCAATTATTCAATACTACAATTCAATTATTGAATGAGTTTCAGCCAGGTAGGAAGTTTTATGTTTTTACATTATAATTAGATATCGTTTTCCCATATCTATTGTAATCAACGATAATAATTTATATAACAATGGCAAATTTTACCATTCAAGTTACAAAAAGGGTCATTTAACTCCTCAGAAAATTCAAAGGAATCGATTATTTTGATTTTTAGTTTACATAGAAATGAGGTATGTAACAAGTAGGAGGGTATTTCTGTCCAAGTTTATTGCGTTTCTTGTTTTGATATTCAGTTTTGTTTCTTTGATGATACACAACCCTTTTCACGATGCAGAAAAGGAAATTCATGACTTAAAGAGTTACAGGAGGGTTATTGATCAAATTAGGGTAAAAAATATGAAAAGGATGTTTAATTCTACATATTTGGATTATACAGGAGCTGGAACATATAATGAAGAAGTTATTCATGATTATTTATATGAATTGAGTAGAATACCATTTCAGAAACGCGAAGATATTATTAGTGAAGTTCGAAGAGATATCCTTGATTTTTTTGGTGTGTCTTCTAATGATTACAGTGTTATTTTCGTATCTGGAGCTACACAGGCATTAAAAGTACTCGGTGAAAACTTTCCCTTTGATAAAGGTAGCCAATATGTTTATACAACATATAATCACAATTCTGTATTGGGAATTAGAAGATATGCAATATCAGCGGGAGCTTCATTTAGAAGTGTCGATTCTGCCCTTGATTTAGCCAAGATTGAACATAATTCTACTTCAAATAATCTCTTTGTTTTCCCTCTAGAAGAGAATTTTGGAGGGAGGAAATATTCAAATGATGATATAAATAAAATCATCAAAGAGAATCCTGACTGGGTTATTATTGGAGATGCAGCTGCTTATTTACCTACAAATCCAATCAACTTAACTTCTCTCAAGCTCAATGGAATTGTCCTTTCATTTTATAAGATTTTTGGTTTTCCAAATACCGGAGCATTAATTATTGATAACAAGGTCAAGAAGCTTCTTCAAAAAAGAGTATTTACATCGAATTCTGATTCTGGCAGTCTTGAAGATGATATTCCTCCATTCTCAACGATCTTAGCCGTGAAATCTGGAATTAATTTCCTAAAGAATCTTGGAATGAAAAATATTCAAAGACACGTTTATGAATTAACTAATAAGATATATTCATCTTTAAAGAATCTTAAGCATTCCAATGGTGTGAAAGCTATTGAGGTATATGGCTCCCATGAAAAAGGAATTGACCACCAGGGTGGAATTGTTTCCTTCAACATAAAAAGGACTCAGGATTCCTATTTTGGTTATGCTTCTGTTGTGTCTGAGGCGAGTAAAAGCAATATACATCTCAGGGGAGGGTGTCATTGCAACCCTGGTGCATGCTTTGAAGCTGTCAAACTAGATGAATCTAGAGTTAAATCATACTATGATGCGAAAACAACATGCGGGGATAATTTTGATATTGTTGATGGTATCCCTCTTGGGGCAGTGAGAGCATCATTTGGGTGGTCAACAACAGAATCAGATATTGATAGATTTGTTACCTGGTTAAGGGAGAACTATATTTTTTAATGAATCGTCCAACCTGTTCAATAAAAAACTTTGGTAAAAACATTATAACTCAACATTTGTATCGATGTAATTCATGTAAGTTTCCTGTTGGGACAACTTGTTGCGAAGCTTGTGCCAATTTTTGTCATTCTGGGCATAATTTGGAAGATTTGGGATATAAGCCAGGATATTGTTCTTGTGGGTATGGCTGTAAAGAATGCCATTGTTTTTGTGAGAATCCTGTTGAGGGAGACATGGAGATTCCAGATGGCGAAAAACGTCAATGCGAATTTCGGAGGACAGGAACCCGATTATCAAGCTGCGATATATGTCATTGCTCAACTTGCGGATTTGTTGGAACTGCCGTTGTGTGTATTCCTTGTGCTAGGCTCTGTCATAAGCGACATAACACAGATAACCCGTATCATTCCAGTAGTGCTTACTGTGATTGCGGAGATCCATCAAATAATACATTTCAATGTTTATTGGACCCCCCAGCAAATCCCCCTGAACCAATACCTGTCTGCACATTAATGCTCTACCCATCCCATGCCAAACAAGATGGATTTCAGTGTCTTAATTGCAATGAAGTCGTATGCAAATCTTGTGCAATCAGATGTCATCAGGGGCATAATTTAAATCCACTACCAGATAATACATTTGCCTGTACTTGTACTCATTGCAGAATCAGGGCCGAACTTGAACCTGCTGCTTAAATCATTAATAAATCACAAAATTTATTAGTCTATGACTATTGGTTCGTGAAGACTGTTTGGAGATTCAGAAAAGGTTGACTGTGCAGGAATATGAAACCTAGATTTCAATCTTGGGATTGTTTTACCTCCAGCATCATTATACTGGAAAATGGTAATTGATTTGGCTTTATAAGACTGTGGACCAGTTCTTTGTATAACTCTCTTCTGCCTTTGATGCCATTGTGATCTTCCACTCGGAGAGAGAACGTCTGGGACAGAATCAGATGATGCTACAGAGTCAGAGAATCCTGTCACTTCAAATGCAGGATGTCTCTCAAGATCAGATATAGATATTCTGTCCTCTGGGTTAACAACAATCATTTTTTTAATCATATCTTTGATTTCTGTGGGTGTAGATGCTCTTAAATAGTATGAGGCAGAACATATTTTAGATTTAAAGGCCCCAACTGTATCTGCTTTCCATGGACTAGATCCATTTATCATGAATGCAAATAGAACACCTAGTGCCCATATATCAGCTTGAAATGGATTATGAATCTTTTTTTGGACTATTTCTGGCGCTTCATACATGAATGACCCAGAGAATGAATCTGATAGTAAATTTTGGTCAATGTGAAGAGAAATTCCAAAATCTGCAAGTTTCACTCTCCCATATGCATCAATAAGTATATTTTCTGGCTTAATGTCATGATGGGCGATTGATTGTTCATGACAGAAACTCAGAGCCTGAATAATTTGTTTTGCATACTCAATAAATTTATCCAAAGGAAGCCCTTGACTGTTCAATATCTGCGAAAGAAGATTACCGCCCGGACAAAACTCTAAGATCATAAAAAAGAGATCATTCTCAAAAAACGAGTCATAGAGCCTAATAATGTGAGGATGGTTAAGATTTTTGAGCGTTTTAATCTCGTTTTCAACAGTTGTAATCTGGGCCTCGCCCTCTTTGTTGAAAAAAGTCATCACTTTGGCACAATACTTGCCAGTGTACTTGGAGCTGGTAACAAGAAAAACACTCGCAAAGCCTCCCCGAGCTATCAGTTTGATAAAAGTGTAGCTGTTAATCGTACACGGCAACGAATTAAGCTGCTTCATAATGATATATTTATAAAATTTATAGACCCCAGCTGTCAAATCCTTCGTAATTTGAGGGGTAGTTTTCAATGAAAAATATGCTATCGTCATACGTAGTGTTCTCAATTTGGGCTTCAAATTGAAATTCATTGAGAGGCTTTTGAGCTGGGATAACCGACTCATGGTTTCTCCTATTATTTCTCCTTTTTAGCAGCGCCCACCTATTCTTTATTGTTACATCTGTTCTTTTTGGGAAGAATGAGGCCATCTTTGACCACTGTTGTCCCATTTCTGTTATTAACCGCTTAAGAAGCTCGTCTTCTTCATTTGTCCATGGATCGAGTGAAACTTTTGGAGAAAGATAATTCTTCCATCTCTCTCTGCATTGTCTGGCCGTTCTTCCTGGGATATTTTCTGCAATCCTACGCCAGCCTCTTTCACCGTTCATTCTCACAAGCTCGGTGATTTTTCTGTCCTCATCTTCACTAAACTTCTGTTTAGGCTTATGTTTCATAATTTGATCCATGTGTTTAATGAAATGTGAAGTAATCCCATTTTATCAGAAATAACCCTCTAATAAAAATTTACTCACAATTTCTTAATTTGAGATAATTTCTATTGAAAGAGCTGTAGGTCCGAACGGTAAAACCTCATCTGTTGCAGTATAGAATTTAACAATATTTAAACACAGCTGAAATTGGAATGTGATCCGATGGGAAAAACCTGGCGGGAAATGATATGTATTGTTTTCTGATCGTATCTTGGTCAGGGACAGATAGAACCGCTTGGGGATTCAAAAAATTTGTTGATGAATATATGTGGTCGATTGTACTGAATGTGCCTGAAGAGTAACGTGTAAATGATGGTTCAGAATTCATGGTCTGATAAACATTCACGAATTTATTTGGAATTGAATTCAAAACAGGTGAGCCAATAGGACTATTAAAATCTCCAGTAATAATTGTGTCTGAAATGTTTGAGTATTCTGATGCTATTCTCAATGATGTTTCAAGTGCAATATTTAGCTGTGATATTTTGACGCCATCAGATCTGTGATCCCAGTATAAGTGAAGATTCAGAATAGCAATATTAATTGATACATTTTCGATGGGCGAGACAATTACCAAGAGTGCTGTTTCATCATGATCATACAAATCACGGGGAATTTCAAGAGTAGAGCAAACAGTTTGTTTGCGAATTTCAAATGATTTAATGGCTTTGACATGAAACTTTGATGTATTAATGAATGTTGCTTGTCCATGAACAATACTCTTTTCCTTCTCATTTGTTGAATAAAACCTGCCTTTTGGAGAAAACTCGCATCTGTACCCTTGTTCTTCCATAAAAGGATGTAATGCATTATTGTAGACTTCGTATTGCACTTCTTGGAGGCAAATAATGGAATATGGATGCTCTATCAATTGTCTTTTGATCTGGCAAAGCCTAATTTCAGTAGATAAGTACTTAGGAAGACTGAAAGGATAAATCTTTGGTGTAGCGAAACTTGGTGAAAGAATATTATAAGATAGCACCATCAAAGAGCTCGGTGATGGATCCTCGGGTACAAATCTTCTGGTAATGATTTCTGGTTCAATATTGGCAATTTGCAGAGATTTCAAAAATGATTCATCGTTTGAAGTGATTTTAATCTTTTGAGATTCATTTAGTCGGTTTCCATCGGTGATCAACCTTTTAAGATTAGGCATCGAACCTAATTCCAAAGGGATTTGAGTTAGTTCATTATTGGATAAATCCAAATACTCTAAAGTATTTATTTTGAACAAAGAAATGGGCAATGAAAGTAGTTTACAGGATGATAATTCAAGATTCTTAAGATCCGTAAATCTAGCAAAGCAATCATCATTAAAAAGCCTAATAATCTTCCCCGTCAAATCAATTGAAATAGAATCGCTAGGAAAACTTGCTAAATGATCAACTTTTGGTGCAAAACTAATATTCATTTATGCTTAATAACTCTGTTGCAGAGAAAGAGCAAAATAATTACAATTTCCTCTTTTATAATTGCTGTGTGTGTCAAAAGCCTGTGATAATGCACAGCAATTTATTCGGGAAAGGAACCGAGAGCCTTGCTTCAAATAGCAATTATAGGGGAATTGGTAAAAAGTCCGAATATCGGGTTACTTTAACCAAAAAAGATTCTATAGATTGTGATTATAGCCAAAATATCAGCGATTTTAGTAATGAATTAAGTGCCCTAGAAATTGATGGTTTTCCTTTCTGCCCAAATTGCTGCATATTCTTGAGCCAAAGAATACTATCAATTGCTAAAATGTACGAAAAAGCTGAAGATGAGTTAAAACTTCTGGCCTCAAAAAAGATACCTTCAATAATGGATATACCTAAACAGCTAATAAAGGGGATAAATGATCAAATAGAAGTGATGAAAGATGTTATTAGTGTTTTTCCGCATAATAATCCGTACTCAAGTCCATCACCAGAAGAAATATTCATTCCAGACTATGCTTGGAAACCTGTTAATGACTATTCCCTTACTAATCCTAATATCATTATATGTAGCACATTCTACATTGGTCATAATAGCCATTATGGTACTATAAATAATATAAGAATTGGTGTATCTTCTCCAGACCCGGTACCTAAGGAGGAATTAAATGCAGGCCTCATTATGATTGGACATTTGGTTCAAGTTCTTGGTCAATATTTGGAGAAACCTAATTTGAATATTGAAATAGGATTGGAGTTATTTTTGTTTGAAAATAATGAGGATCCTCTACCTCTCACATTTAAGAGTAATGATACAAAAAAGGTAAGTTCTTTTAATTTGGCACTCACAAGGCTATTTCAAGCAGTTTTGCAACTGTATTCACTAAATGGTACATATGATCCTGTTTTTACTCCTCCGTTCTCAATTAGCATACAAAATAGGCAAATAAATGGTATAAAATTTGAGTATGATCCATTACATCCATGCTTATGGGCAGAACCGATGAAATTCTTACTACTTAACTTAAAAAGTATACAAACAAGGGTTGCTGCTTATAGAAAATAACAAATTTATTAAATAAATAGCTGTTTCTGTATGGTTCGTATTGATGCTTTGATCCTTATTGACTCTTTGATCTGACTAGGATAGATTCTACAGAATCGATCCAATATTGATGATATTTCCTTGCACTGTTGGTTATAAAGATTAAACATTGAATCAAATTGGAATGGTTCAAATGTAGCATTATATTGATCATTAAATTCAATCACTGTTTGAGTTTCGAATACAATTCTTTTTAACTCATCAATTGGAATAAACCTTTTTAAAAATAGTACTGAGCAATTCTTTATGATTAGGATGCTATTGGCAATTAAATCAAAAATTTGTCCTATCAAAATCCGATAATGATTATTAGTATGATTTGGTTCACAAAGTTTATCCTTTATACTTTTTAAAACTTTTGCCTGTTTGAGATACACAATAGATAGCACTTCAAATTGTTGTGATTCTATACACTCAAATTGTTCACAATAGTGTAATCGGAGGCTCAATTTTTCCATAATACTGGTAACTTTGGAACAAAGTGAGAAGTATTGAGGAGAAAAAAAGCTTGTTGTTCCAATTGAAAGCACTCTATGAACATAACTAATCAGGTTAACATAGTTATCCCTCATCAAAAATACATATTCGAATAAATAATTCGATAATTCAATATGTAATACACTACCAAAAAAGGTAAGAACCATATTACTGATCCTTGAAAAAATCTCTGTAATACTATTTTCTGAGAATTCAGTAATGGATGTACCATTACATAAAACCCTAAATTCATCATAAATCAAATCTAGTGATCTTTTGACAATTGACACTGAGGAATACTCATTATTGATTGAAGGAATATACTTTATCTTTCTTAAGCTAGCTACAGAATTAATGATCCAATCTCCATCATCTTTCCTTATTTTAAGGAATTTGGTATCAGGTTTGGCAAATAATCCTGAACAAATTGAATTTAACTCTTGGAGAAACAAAGACTCTATAATAAACAGAGCCTCAATAGAATCAGAATCATTAATTCTGGTCAAAAATTGATGAAAATGGTGTTCCAAAGCATCATTTTTAAAATCAGGGAAACTCACCATTTCATCAACCATAACTTTAAAATCCCTTATTAAGGAGTTATGTTTTGAATGAATTCCTATGTTATTTATATAATCAAAGTGTAGCTGCGTCAAAGAACCGAGAAAACTACATACATAAATAAAAAAATTCAGGCGTGCATTTCCGAAATCACTTTGAACTCTTGGATCATTAAGACATGTTTCAATATTACAAAGAATATCGATATAGTTATTGCAATTTTGGAATTCAATAATAGAAGAGCATAAATTGGATATTATTTGAAAGAGATACGCAGATGATATATCATCAAAAACGAACCCCTTTGATAAAACATAAAGATGAGATTCAATTAAACTATGAATTTTGGTTTTTGTAGTTCCATTTGGAACACAGATCATCATGTTACGTGATTCTTGAATAAATCCATTTCGAAATTTCGATAATTGTATTCTTCTTTTAGTTTGTGTTGATAATCTAGAATGAGCTTGCTGAATAGCATTATCGAACAAATAAGCTCTTGATGATCCTATTTTATCCTTTGATGAATTAATATAACTTATTGTATCATATACATTTTCAAAAGGCTTTTCTAAAGAGAAATCCATTGTAATATGCATTCCTAAAACAAGTTTTTCATACTCTTTTTGAAGTGGGAATAGTTCATAAAGTGACTCGAATTGAGAAACGCTCTTAATAAGATTCTCAAAATATGATGCAATCACTAAATAGCGGTGAGGAGAATGATGAAGGATATGAGAAACTCTTTTTAGATCTTCTATATTATAAATAATCTTATGAAAAACATTTTGCCAGTCAACTGCCGCTTTGGAAATAGTATACATGTCAATTTGAACAGAGTGATTTTGAATTGACAAAGAAATTGAATTCAAATCATCTTGGTTTTTCTGCAAATATGAACATAGTGACTGTTCAGGTAATAAATCAGTCCATCTAGACCATATTAAAGCATATCTAAAAGAAACAATATTGAAGAAAACATTACGTATTTGTAGTTTAACTTCATCATTTAATGTAGATATCTTGGAAATGTCAAACATTTGATATATATTCCTTATATCTATTGAAATTGAATCAATAATGCTAGAATTAATATCTAATTCTTTAAGAGTAATTTGAATTTGTTCAAAAACAGTGTTAATATACTGAATCGATGATAATACTTCATTATAAACCCTGGCACATTCGTTGTCTATAATAATTAAATCGATCAATGATCGAAATGATGGAAGAATATCAACAAAAATTTGGAGTACCTCTGATTGTGATAAATAGTCATGTAGCTTATAGGATGAAAACAGATCAATCAATGAAGATACTTGTTCTGTAAGTGACTTAATCAATAATCCTAAGTATAAGGTTTTTAATCCACAATTATCTGTGAATCGACTAAAGGAATTGATTGAATAATGAATGTCAACATAAAAATCATGAAAAGATAAAACAGCAATTTCATCATCGCAATGAACAATTTTTTGAAATGATAAGGAAATACTCCCAAAATATGCTAACCACCTTTCATAAGCAGCTTTGACATCAAATGTCATGCTAGAAACATTGGATGAAAAAATTCTTGCCATGCATATATTAAGATCGATAAAAACCATTTCGATCTTTTTGGATCGATAAATCATATTTTCATTACTTTCGTCGATTGTATACTTGCTTTTTGTATCAAGAACCATCATCTGAATCTCATTGTAAAGTCCAACAGATTTGTTACTATTATACTCACACAATAATGAATGAGCGCGAATAATATCAGGATACCATTTTTCTATACTTTGGAGAAGCCTAATTGAGTCCTTAGAATTTATGCAGGAAAGAAATTGTTTCTTGATAACCCTCAATAATCTAATAATCTCACTGTCTTGGCTCGATTTTTGATCATTAGGTTGGTTAAAATTATTGAAAATTTCTGGAAAAGTAAAAATTACAAATGGGTCATCATTAGGTTCTATTTTGGAAAATTTGGGATTTGAAGATAACCGAGGGGGATCATCTATTATAATCATTGATCGAAGGAGTTTCAAATCCCATCCCATAAAAGGTGCAATAGGGAGATCAATTGTTGATTGGTAAACTTCATCTTCTGGAGATTGAGACAAAAAACTCGATAAAGGAGTATCATTTTTTGAATCAAAATCAAATGTAACTCTCCTTCCTGTTGGTTTATACAATATAGGAGAGCTATGATCAACTAAAATTGGATTTCTTCGTTTTAATACACCGCTGTCGAAAGTGGATATAAAACTCATACTAATCGATTTCGATAATCTTTGAGTTGCCAAACTACTCATACTCATGGATTGGGATATTTTTCCTTTTTTAGAAAATGAAAAAAACTCTGATTCCTTTGGTGTAATTGGAGGTGTTTCAATCATCTTTTCATTGGATATCAAAAAACTATTACTGGAATTAGAATCAATACTCTGTGTTTTTTCATGACTTAACAACAGAATAATTGATTGCAATTCAACTCGTACTTTTTCGATATGATCATTTATGAAAAAATCTCTGCTTTTTGGATAAAGTTCCATATAAGAATTATAAATATCTCTTAAATTATCAATTTCATGGTCGATGTTATCACGGTTTTGAGAAAAGCTTTTAATCATGGAATTAATAATTTGCATTTTTTGAACAATAAAATCAATCAATCCAATTGCTTGGGCCATGTAATCATTAGATATTACAAAAGAATTAATCAGGGATTTCATTGACCTAAATAGTGAATTGAAAGAGGACAAAACTTCAAATTGTGTTTCGTATGTATTGATCTGTGTAAATTTCCATTTTGACATTGTTAAATGATTAATTACATTAAAGGCATCATACTTGGATCTTAATTCCACAAGAATTGGAGTGAAATATCCTTGTTGATATATTAATTTCTCAAAACACTGTATGATAGAATCATCTGTTTCGTATTTTATACTCTTGTTCTCAAAATATGCTTGCATTCTAGAATTCATTAAATAAATTGAGCTAATAGAAACAAATAGATTAAAATTCTTACAAAATGAACATCGTAAAACAAATTCAAGGTAAATTTGTTGAAAAGATTTCCGATATACTCCGAAATCCTTGGAAACATCATCAATTGAATAATTTTGTTCTTGAAAAGTGGAAACAAATTTAAAAACATTAATCAGAACAGAACTGAGAGATTTTGAGAAAAAAATTAATCCTAAATGGGAATAATACGAATCAATGGTAAATATTAACTGAATAAAAGTATTGGTTAATCGATAATACTCATTGAATATTTTCCCACATGAATACATTATTGATTCGAATTTTGGATCAAAATTCTTTTCACATTTTTCATGAATGGACCCGAAAAATATAATCCAATTATTAAAAAACGCTAATGAACCATGATCGTTCTGATAAGATGGTGATTCGACTAACGTCTGAAGAGACTCGATAATCCTTTTGGTATAATACCACATTTTGTAAACTAAAAATGTAGGTGTTTGATATCTCATTTTTAAAACTTGATCTGTTTTATGATAATCAACTCGACAATTAAATCGGGTAATTGATAAATTTAATGAATTCATCAATTCTGTTATATCATGTCCATTTTGATTTAATAAATACAGACATTGATAAATCAGAATCAATTGAGTCCTGATTTTAAAAATTAATAATAAGAAATCTACCCCCATGGTGGAATAATCTGAGAGAAAAGTACCATACTCAATCAATGACAATCTTATGCTCTCGTAATTTTCTAATGCATAATTAATATCAATTGGACAATTCTGAAGGATGACTTGATAATCGATGTAATACTCACTAAAATTAAAAAAGTCAAGTTCATATAGTGAATCATCATTAAAATTGATATATTCGGTATCAAAATCGATACTCTCTGATAATAGACAAGATTCGACCAATTCTTTTCCAGAGATTTTGGATTTAATAATATCATCATCCGATACTTCTTTATTGTTGTTGATTAGGCACATTATGACCCAAAGACATCTATTGATTGATATGAATAAATTTGTCTCATTGTATAATGTTTTACCTATGAGTTGTTTTTGGTGAAATATGATAAGAATTCTATGTAATTCTTTTAAAACACTTGTAAGTTGTTTTAGTCCGCCTTTTGTGATACGACAAGGATTGATATTTCTGTATAAGCTATTTAATTCATTATTAGCATTGAAAAACTGTTCCGACTCTTTTGGAAAACGAGGTGAATGAATAAAAATTTCTACAGAAGAAATAACATCATCCAAATAATACTTAATATCAAAAACAGAGTATCTATATTCTTGATACTGAGAAAGCTCAATAATAACGACATCAATGAGAGAAAGAATTGAATTTATACAGATTGAATTTGTCAATTTCCCAGTATTTCTATCGAATGAACAAATAATAGGTACAGCCATCCTTATAGAATCTCTCAATTCGATAAGACTACCAGTAGAATCGAGATTATCAAATGCAAATTCCGTATCAAAAGCCATAAACAATGTAGAAACCCTATTTATCATGTCTTGATGTTCCAAACTGAGCATAACACTAGACTCTTGTAATAAAAAACTACATAATCCAATCACAAATGCAGTAACTTCACTAAATGTTTTCATTGAAGCTATTTTTGGAACTAATACATCATTGTAATACAAAAATGAACGAATTCGAGCAGTTGTATTGTTATAAATATCAAATAAATCCATATTTCCATTAGCTTGAACATATCCGTATCCAATGTTCAGTTCAACAGACCAATTTTTAGCAATTTCCTCTATTTTTATATCCTCCATCTTCTGCAAAGATACAAAATCTAAAAAATTGAACATTATCGAAAAAGGATAATCTTTTTTGGTATTCTCATCAAATTTCTTTTTAATTGGGCTATAAAATGGAGAATCTGAAGCAATTGCATATAAACAAATGGGATATATGTCTTCATTTTCACCTAAATACCTCTTCAAAAACATCTAAATTTTACTGTTCAACAAATCTGTACTAGTTAATAGATACAGATGAGAAAAAAACCTTCAATGAGGAGGGTCGGGAATTTAGATCCATTTTAGATTTATCTGTGGGTGAATGGAATTTTCGTGGAAAAATTGGGGCAAACGGTACAACAAATTCCATATCTCCAGCTTTTCTAATATTGTTAAGGCTGCTTGATACACTTATATTCGGCTGGTGGATAATGGAATCGAGTTTAATCTGATCCTCACTGCTATTGGGTGACATATGGGCTGATTGAGGTGCACTTTTGTTCTTTTTCAATTGCACATACCTATATCTGCACTGCACATCGCTTCGATTCCCCATATGTGAAGAAATTTTGGCCCAAGCCTTGTCTCCATTTTGTTCAACTAAAGATAATAATTGTGCATCCTCATTTGGGCTCCATTGCTTTTTTGAGATGTTAGGGTGAAGTCCTCTGTTCCATCTTTGCGAACATTGCGATCTTTTCCTATTATTTCCAACAAAGTTACTAATCTGATTCCAATTTTCATCGCCATAGAGGTAAATAGCTGCAATTAATCTTCGATCTTCTTCTAAAGTCCACATTTTCGACTTCTTTCTTTCGCCATTCATAGATAATTCTGGTGAATATGAGTTGGGTATATTAGAATTATTATGTTGAATTGTTTGTAATATATGAAAGATCTCAATAATGGGTTCTTCAGAATGAATAATGGAAGCACACATTTGTTTATAATAATCAATATTATTCTGGTTTGTTATAAAACCATCGATAACTGATTCCAGTTTATTATAATCATCTATTTCAAGGTTTCCATGTTCACTAATAATCCCGGACATTATGTATTTCAAAAGGAACTGATGACCTATAGCCTTCATTAACCTGCCAATAAATTTTGACTTGGATATTCTGACCTAATCGTTCTAACCCTCAATTTTTGACATAAAATTGAATGATGGAAAAAGTAATTCGAACTATAAAATGCCTATGTGTAAACTGGTTATTTGAGAAATCTACACTGTTCAGTTGGTAAATCGAGGATGACTACCCCTGTGATTACCAAACCGATGAAGTCTGGTTTTTCTCTGATGAATAATCAATGGAGTAATACTCCTGTTTGTAGTTCTCCATTTTCTCCTGTTTCTTTCTTCCGGCCAAGTCTTCAGCCGACATCTCCTCCAATTCGACCTGATTCATATGTTCCTCGGCCCCCAGTGGTTCATTTTTTCATATGCGACCATGGGAATGCCAAGGTTAAGGGTGTTTCTGATCAATTTGTGGATTTATTGATGCAAAATGGAATTCGAGTTTTTTGCGAGCGATACGCGACTCACCAGCCAGGTTTTCAGGTTCGAGCTGCATCTATGAACACAAATGCTGACTTTTTCTTTCAAATTCATTCAAAAACTGCAGGGCCGGGGCATGTCAGGATGTATTTTAACGGTCAGCCGAAAAGAATGTCACTTGAAGAAGCTGTTTCTGATATTTGGGCTTGGTGGAGGTTAATGAGCGGAGCAATATCCAAAGAAGAGGCAGAATGTTTGTCAGATGAAAAAGTACGATACGCTCTTTCTACTTTTTCCAGTATTACAGAAGAAAATATGCCAATGGATGCATTAGTGACTGAAATTCGAGCATCCATTGCAAATGGTAAAGTATTTCCATCATTATTAGATAAGATTAGGATTTTTGAAGAGACTCTAAATGATGGCAAGCTTCAGTTAACGACATTCAAAACAATGAGTTTGGATTGGGTCAAAGAACCTGGTACTCAGCTTTCTAGGTGCTTGCAAATGCCAATTGTTAGAGGAATATCACCATATCTTAAGGATTACTTATCATCCATTATTGATAGATATTTACTTAAAATACAGGCCCTTAAGAATATTATTATGCTATGTCCATCAATCTCGCCCCAACCTTCACCAGAACCACAGAAAATTACCCAAAATGATATGGTTGCAGGGCAAGCCAAAGATAATTTATCATGGGACGTTATTCTTGATAATGTGGGAGATGATGATTATCATGGATCACATTACGGATCCTATGGAGATGGATATATGGGGAATGATGAATCAATGCCGCCCAGTTTTTATCTGGAAGAGTTTTGATATATATTATTACTAAAGAGATTTTAAATTTTTGTTTTTAAATACTTTTTGGGATTTCTTTAATGTGCAAAAAACTGTTCACATAAAAGTTTCATGATGAAAGTCCAAAATATTCCTCGGAGCCATTTGTAGGTACTATCCCCAATAAATTTGGCTCTTTTTGTTTCTCCATAAATGAACAAAAATGTGAATAATGGACATTTATATAAAATAGGCACTTGGAGAACACCTAGTCCTAATGAGAAGCAACCAAAAGCCGAGTTTTCATCTAAGTAAAAAATAATTGAATCACCTTTCTATAAAAAAAACATTATCATTCTCCCATTTAATGTTCCTTTGTTGCTAAATACTTATTATGTAGTGGATTTTTAGATCTTTCTCTTTATCGTGTAATAAACGGCTAAGTTTTCAGTTAATATAAAAGATGAATAAAACGACTCCCCCTAATGATCAAATGATTTCTATTCCTAGTAATTATATTAATAGCGAAAATAGTCACGAAATTTGTAATTTTTCAAAAATTAGCTTTAGAATGAAGGAGTATATTGATTCAATTGATTATAAGCAACTCCCCGAATTTCAAAATAAGCCTGTAATAGATTACTATAAAACTTTTGTCTCTGAGTTTAACAAATTGAAAGATGAAGAATTAATTAATCCACCAGCATCAATTCAAGAGTTTATTCAATATTTAACCACAAAAATAGTTCAAAAAGCCTGTTTCGGTATAGCATCATCTTGGCCATGCACATTAAGTAATATACATCCAACTATAGAACCTTTTGTTGGGTTATTAGTTAAAATCCTTAATGAAGTCAGTGATTATAAGAAATTAATGAAGTTTTTATCATTTTCTTTATTTCCAAAAATATGGACTATAAAATCATGTTTCGTAAATCCATATTTATTATCAATATGCAAGTGTTTTTACATCAAAAAGCCTGGATATTGGGCTCTTGTTGAAAAAGAAACGAAAGAATTCCAACTTATTCATAAAATAAAGGAAACAATAACTGTTGTAATCAAAGGAATAATTACTGGATGTATTTTATCTCCTAATGGTCAATCTGTTATTGTTCAGGGAGAGAACTGGACAATTTGTGAGTTTACTCCTTGTGAAAACGAGCAATTACTTCTCTGGCCCAAAATATTCGATAAGAAAAAAGTCCCATTTCCGCTTTTTATGTCTTCTGACATGAATTATTATCCTGAAGTTTACTATAATGCTTTTTATTCGGCTATTACTTCCAATGATTTGCTAATACTTCGAGCCATTATTAAAAGCAGCTTAAAGATTGATTACCAAATTATTGAGAGTTTGGGGAATGTTTTTTTATATGGAAATAGGGTTCATTTTCTACTTGAATCTGTATTTGGAATGGAATTTGAAAAAAAAGAGATTGATATTCATTCTGTATTACAATCTGATTCTCTGATAAAATATTTGTGGGTCTTTTTTGCTTCAAAATTCATGCAATCATATATATCTGGATTTATTAGCAAATTAATATTATTTATCGAACAATCAAAAGGTTATAGTGAAGCTCTGGTTTTTAATGTAATTAAATATATCACAATGAGCTTTGCTCAAATCCCAAGAGAGATCCATTATTTTGTTTCTGTTTTGAAGTCTTTTATCATAATAAAGTTTAATAATAAAGGATCATATTATCAAATTGTTGGTGGTTTATTTGGAGAATTTATTTGCAAAATATTTGATAATCCAAATGAGTATATATCAACAGCGGTTACCAAGCATGTTGAATTAAAAAGGATATCCACTATTCTTAAAGCTGTTTTCATTGGAACAATACCTGAGTTGTTAAACAAAGATGAGGTGAAGAAACGACTTGAACAACATACTTTTAAACAAATTGAAGCATTTTTGTTTTCTTTAGGAGATTTTATTGATCCGATTATAAAAATGAATACTCCATCAAAGGATGATTTAGGAAAATCTCTTGATAAATTAATGCATTTTATTTTAAAGCAACCCAATTCTTTATCAATGGTAATTCAAGAGTCAGGATTGCCAGAACCGAAATATTCAACGCAGATAGCATGGAACTTTATCACCTATCTCATAGATTTCTTTGAGTCATGTATAGATTCAATTTCCACCGACATTAAATATGAGAAAAAGGCGGTTGTACATGAGGTACACAACACTAAGCCCATTGCTTCTTCAGCGAAGAAAACTGCTGCTCCCTCTCTGATACCAAAAATTTCTTTGCCCAAACTTCCAATGTATAATAAGTCCATAAATGGTAAGCCTGTTTTTTCGGGTTTCAAAGATGGAATGTTTGATGGTAACTCAGTTATTCAGTCAAGATCTCTAGCATTGGGTTCATTTGATGGATCATCATTTCATTTAGTAGATGAAATCTCTTCCAAACAGTATAAAAGAAACCGGTTGAAACGCTCTAAACCCGAAAATGAAAGTACTGTAAGCGATGCTCTTTCTGTATCATCAATGGGCTTAGAATTGTCTCAACCACATATTCTATCGAAAGGTGATGATCCTTCAATTCTAAACAAAGAAATATCGTTAAATGCGGGTATATCTAGAAATGATGAAGAGGAATCTATTGATAGCCTTGAAGAGTATGTGTATTCTCCAATCAAGAAAAGTAATCAAGTAGAAACTCATGAACAAGGAAATGTAATTAATAAAGGAGATAATCGAACCGAGCAAAAGCCCTCGATTGTACTCCCTCCTCCTCCTTTGCCAAAATCAAAACCATCTCTTCAATTGGATGACAGACCCGAGAACAGTATGACATATAATAATGCCCCCGAATCTGATTCTCCTGTTTTTAATGACAGTGAGGATATTGTTGGGAGAGAACCACAACATGACTCGATGTCACAAGGAAACCCTATTAGGAAAACTAGAGAAAGGAGAAAAAGTATCTCAAAAACTGTTATCAAAGGAACTGGTGAACATTTTGATGATTCATTGATCATTAAACAAACTGAAGAAGTGGAAGAGATAAGTCCTCTTCATAGAAGAAGGACAGTAACGAGGATTGTTAAAAAGTCCTCGGACCAATCACCAGATCAATCTTTATCAAAAAAGATGTATAAAAGAGCGGAAAATTCTGAAGTTGAGCCACCTGTTAAGAAGAAAGTGTTTAGAAGAGTGAAAAAGACAGAGAAAATAGATAATAAACAAATATAATTTTCGTTACATGAATATTTCCATTAAATCATTATCAGTTCTACATATTTCTTCAATTCTTTCAGTCTCTAAACATCATTATAGTTCCTTTGTTACTGTGGAAAAATTAAATTCCCAGAAACTTTGGCTTTTTTCCTTAATGTTCCAAAGTTTTGGATCTTGTATTAATATTAGGAAATCAATATTTTCACATTCTTTATTTTCCCAAATTGTGGTTAATAACGAGTATTTTTCTGGGTTTAAAAGTCCAATTTCTGTAAATGGAACCAAAGAAAGGATTACAATTGATCAATGCATGTTTTCTTCCATTTTTTCCTCAAATCAATGCGGATCGGCAATTATGGTTAATTCAAGTGAGTCTATTTTGTCCATTACTAATTCCTTTTTCAATAATTGTTCATCTTCTGACTCTGCTGGAGCCATTTCAGCATTATGTTTATCATTAAATATAGACCACTCGTGTTTATACCAATGCTTCACACAAAATCGTGGCAATGCCGCTATTCTTATTTGTTCATCTCCATTTTTCGATAATAAGCTGGGTTTTTCTACTATTCTAGGCTGTTCTGGGTATGAAAGAATGGTTGGAATGGATTCATTTACTATGTTCTCAGGGAATCAAAGAATTGTTCAATCGAATTTCTCCAACAATTATTGCTCACCATTAAAGCATAACATTGGAGGACCGTGTTTTGATTCATCATTTTCATTTTTCGCTTCTTTTGATACAATATATAACTCAACAGGGATATCAGTACTCATGGCTTCAAATTGTCAAAGCGGATGTATAGAGTTTTCCAACTTTGCAAAGAATAACGCCTATTTCGGGCTCATATCTTTGAAATTGGTGTTTACAAGTACCTTGAATGGTTGCTATTTTTATGATAATTCTGGTTCAATATTCTTACTTGTTAATTCTTCGAATATGTTGATTAATTGTGAATCCAATATGGACATTTCAATAGAATACATGGATAATAGAAATGTTTTAAGGGGAAAGTTTGGATTCAACACCCTAACAATCGAACATTTGAATTCTGCTGAATGTCGTTTCAAAACAGAATCAGTCCCGAATTATATTCTCTCTAAAGAGCTTTTTTATGGAATTGGAGCATTTTGTTTGGGCTTTGTTATAGCAATTATTGGTTTATACTGCAGAAAAGCTATTAATAACACAAGAGTTTTGACTCCACAAGAAGAGCGAATTCTTGAGATGTTAAATCAAGTCCCAGATGTTGAAGAAACAGAAACGAATTAATGTAAGTAAACAAACATTGTTTATTGGGATAAGTCATTGATATTAGCCTCAATTTTGTTCAAGAAATCTGCAAATTCTTTGGCACCATGCCCAACAAGGTATACATCATTATCAAATGGAACTGCTTTTATGGAGCTTTGCAGAACAAGGAGTTCTCTTTTTAAATTAGCGTTTTCAATCCTTAATTTTTGAATTTCTTGTTCATATTTCTTACTGCTCATTGATTCGGTAGGCTGTGAGTTTGGATTTAAAGCTTTATATATCAAATTCCGATCTTCTTCAGTAAATTCAAGGCTAGATACTTCAAAAACCTTTATTCCAGTTAAGGGAGAGGACTTTCTATTAATGAAGTCAAGTATACATTGAGTTGATGATGAGTTCAAGCTGCAATTTAAAAGAGATATTTGATTAAGCCTATTTGGATCAATCTTTGACAAAAGTGCATCAAGACCAGATTGCTTCAGCGGTATATACATCAAAGATAGCTTTTCAATTTTTGATCTAGGAAGAGCTTCAGCAATTCTGATGATTTGCTCGTCAGAAAAAGCTATAGAAGACAAATATAGTTCACGAATGCGCGTTTCTTTAGATAATAAAAAACAGAGAAGCTCAACGGTGTTAAGGATATATGAACGCGACTGACTAGCAATCGAATCGTTAGGAATAACAAATTTAGAACTCCCAAATATTTTGTTTTTGCTTTGTTCGCGGATGCCATCAGCACAAAACCCTAATGAAATAATACTGCTTTGAGCAAAGAACTTGAGCTGAGTCATGAATTGTCTATAAATAGACTTGGATATCAAGGAAAAATCGAAGTGATAAACTCCACTCTCTCCTTTGTGCAAGGAAAGAGCTTTAATATCCAGTTCTTCTCCCATAATACGTTTAGAATTGTCACCTTTACTGGTTTTTCATCTTGATATACACAACAATCGGAATTGGAATCAATGCGATGAGAGTAGTAATAAGCACTACTAAAGACTTGTGAGAGTTTGCGGGCATTGATGCAAATTTGTTAACATATACATAAACTTTGGGGTTTATGAGCGAGAGATTGTGTGAGTGGTCTTTTGAATGAGCCCCTACAACGAGCACTGATTGGCTGGGCGATGAGAATAATGAACTTCCGAATGTCAAAAATTCTGTATTATCTGGTGGGTATATAGTTTCAATGTGCTGAAAGACTCCTTGAGTCTTTTTGTATATATATAGCGCACCTACATTTTTTCCTTTATCATTATTGGATTTATCAGGTATGATAATTGTGTTTTCATCAATATAATTAAACTCATAAAATGAGGTAACTGATGAGTGTTCGATTTTAGAATCATATTTCCATCCATTGCCATTATTATTGTATAAAAATATTGTCCCACGCTTATGATCCGAATCAAAACCAATCACGCCAACTCTATCATTTCTATCCATTGGTTTTGATACACGAAGAGACGTCCAAGTAATGGTGCTCGATGATACTGGAATAGGTAGATAATCAGCAATAATCCATTTGTTGTCTTCATCAAGATGATACACTCTTGAAGGCATTTGATCAAGAGCATTGGATGTTACTGTGACGAATAGAGTTTTTTCATCCGAAAACTTTGTATCAAACCCAAAGTAGGAGTTTTTTGTGGAAAAACTTATATTTAGAACAGATGATTCTCTCCAAATGGTGGAAAAATCATAAATTAGAACTGATCCTGGTCTAGAGTCACTTTGTGGAAAATAAACTTTCTCCGATAAAGAAACTGCGATTCTATTTCCACTAGGTGAGATCGATATGTGTCTTCCCAAAAAATCGGATTCGATTGTGAATGGAGCTTGAAGAATTTGATTTTTTTCAAATTTTCCATTCGAATATTGGTAAAAGATCACAACCCCATGTTTTTCACCACTATAAAGAGCGGTTTCTGGAGCTCCTACGAATAATCTGTTACAATCATCCGAGCTGGCTAATGTTTCTCCAAAATGCCCATTGTAAATACCTAATGGAGTTATAATCTGTTTTTCTTCCCATTGTTGTGACCTTCCATCATACTGATATATGAAAACAGCACCATTCGTCTTATAATCTGGCGCTCCTACAAAAACAATGTTTTTCTTTGAGCAATATGAAACAGAATTACCATATGTGCTATTATATGGATGATTTATTGTCTGAATCAAGCTCCAATCGAAAGAATATGATGAGAAAAGTAAGAGATATATCATTTATTTAAACCTGTTCATAAAACAACATATAGGGAGTTGTTGGGTCGATACTTGTTAATGATGACTTGGTGACTGATGAATCATTAAACATATACCATGAGTTATCAATTTTGATGTGAGAAAAATAGTGTCCTGAGTTGATTGTTCCACTATGCTGAATTATTGCATATAGATGGTAAACACCAGAGTTGTTTTGGTTGATGACAAATCTAGACATATCGATCGTTTCTGGTATGATGATAGCCCTTTCATCCTTTTGATATTGATTTTGGACTTTAATAAACCTGTTCAATTGAAAAACAAGGATTTTTGGAACAGAATAAATGTTACTTTGTTGATGTGCACATACAGAATCATTACAGTGCTTGCAATTCCATTTATTGTCTTCATCAAGCTGAGTAGGATTCGAAAACCTCTGTATATATTCAAAAATAGATTGAGATATGGATGTGCTGAGAGGAAGAGATATGCAATAGTATGGTTGAAATGTTATATACTTCTTCGCACATGAGGGGCATGTATAGGTGAGTTTTAATATCCCTTGCATAGTCCGAAAAACAATAGAATTTTGGTTCTTTTGATAAAAGTCGATCATTTGATTACATACTTGATGATCATTATTCCCATTCCCCACGAACACTGGTATTTCATTGTCTTTCATATCAATATCGTTTTGATCTAATAAATCAACTAAGAATGTAAAAAACTCATGTGCATCATGTTGGAGGTATCCCATATATTGAGATGCAATAGCTCTAACTTCTGACATAAGTTTTGTCGGGCGTATTGAACTACCTGATGGAGAAACCCATATTTCTTTGGCGATATTTATTAATTCATTAATAACTCCTGTGTTGAGGTATTTGGGCTTCGGTTGTGTTAGATACTCTACTAATGGCCGTGTGTGTAAAACTGCCTGCAATACTGAGTTAAGATAACATGTATTCCCAATATTTAACAGTCCAACTTTGCCTTTAATACCACTATTTATATTTATGGGTTGAATGTTTTGGGGCTTAAGTTCATTGAATGAATAAACATTGGTGACTTTTGGAATTGGCATTTGTATTTGGATTGGTGGTGTTGATAAAACTTGTTTAGAAAAAGAACTAGTCTCAATAAGAGGTTGGCTTGTTATTAGTTTAGAAAGACGAATACTTTGTCCATTTCTGGGAGAGTACTTTGACAATAACTCCTTGTTTTCCATAAGAATTGGTCTATTTGGATCAAAAATATCATAAAGAACATAATCAGCATCATCCACAATATTAAACAATTTGCATATTATTGATTTCAGCTCCTCGACCTTCATATACTCATGTACACATTGAGGAACAACACGATCCTGAAAAACAACGTCAATATTTGTGTTCTTCTTAACTGGAACACAATTTCCTTTAATTGGATGCTGCACAACCTCCAACTTGATTTCTGGAGACAAATTATATCTCTGATTAAATTCTCTCCAAACAATATCGTTAACAATAACATAGTCTATTCCATCAGCATATTTTGCGTCTAAAAGACCGTTTTTGCATAGTTTACCATTTAAATTGCTGTCAGGGGGCTCATCCAAAACAGATATTCCACCATACCCAATATATGACTTCCATCCCCTAAGCCACTCTTTAGAAATAACATAAGCCCCTCCATCAATAGTAAAAATAGGAATTTTTTCAAAGTCTTTAACAAGCTGAATCAGGTCTTTATTCTCCATTAAAAAATTTGCAACTTGGTTTTAATCATTTCGAACTCATTATCGCAGTCTAGCGCTCCATTTTCTAATAATATCTTCTCTATATCTTTATATCTTTTGATTGACGAATAAAATCTCGCTGTTGTGTTTGATAAAGTAAGTGCATTAATATCTACTCTATGTTTAATCAAGATTTTAACAATTTCGATATTGCCTGCTTCTGCTGCATAGTGCAGTGGATTCCAAATAATGAATAAAAAACACCTGCATGATGAAAGAACAAACGATATCAATGATATTGGGATGACATTTTGCCATTAGTAGTGTTAAAAATATCGAAACATTCCCTGATATAGCAGCAAAATGAATTGGATGTCGAAAAAATGAATAAAAACACCAGTAAAACCATCTATTTGACATTATCTAGAATATTAATATTCGCTCCAAGAATATGCAACAAATTAAAGCATTTAGTAGACGAAAAGAATGCTGCAACACTGATGATAGGGGGTTTCGACGTCAGCCTCCAATCAATAATCTTTTCATCTGTTATTTCCAACACATAATTAGGATGAAAAGGAAAAATCAGCATTTTGGAGAGTTCTCCAATATCATCATGTTGGAGTGCAAGCAATAATTCATTCATTAAATGAAGTTTACATTATTTTTCAACCAGAATCAGAATGGAAACATATGTAACAAGAAGGAGGAGAGGAATGGCAATTCCCATTGCTATTAGGTACTTTTCAGACTTGATCTTAGAAAAGTCCATTTGATATTTCTTAAGATAGTCTTCGCTTGACTCAAGAATACTCCTGACTGATCTTGGGATGTGATTTGCTACACGGCAAAATGTCTGATTGAACATTGGTTGATGATCATAGTCTGCTTCAAGTAAGACTGACATATTAATTGGACAGTCGAAAGCACAAAATCTCAAATATGCGGAAGTCTTTCCTCTTAACATAATCGAAGCATCTGGAATCAGCCCTGATTGCCTGGTATTCCCAACAAATCGTGTGGCCTCAAAAATGACATTGGGGCAGTCGAAGAAAACGGTAACACCTTGCTGAAGCCCCTCACAATCATTAAACAAAAATGAAGAACGGCGTATCAAATCACTAGTATCCATTGAACTGCAAATCACAGAATCTGATCTCCCAGCGGAATTAAACAAAAACAAATCCATCAATGATTCGAGATTAGAATATTCAGTTAAAATGCATCCACCAGACAATTCTGCATGGTTGTACATGTAAAAACATCTCTGAGAATGGATTGTTGAGTATGAAGAATGTATGGCTCCTCCAAAACTTGCTGCTATATTTGAGGTAAAATTACACTGAGTCACACTAGCAACACTTCCATTCATATAAAGAACACCACGATCTGGAAAATTCATATGAAACTGGCATAATGTAGCTTTAAAATCAGATGCCTCAATCTCCAAAACACCAAACAAATCCAAATCGCCACAAAACACAAAATTCGACTTATATATGGTCACGTTGCACATATGTGTCTGGATAATGCTCTGTTGATAATTTTTTGATTCAATCTTGACAACTTCATCATTAAAAAACTGAAATTGTGATTTCTCAATATCCAATGTATTCATTCTTCCCTGGATAAAAGGTTTTGTAGAAAATTTCACATTAAAATCAATAAACTTCATCTTATTAAAATAAAAAGTCGGCAGAGACAATAAAGTGGGATAATTCTGATATATTAGTGAAAACTTCCTTTTTGCTTGGTATGTTATGTTTCCAATAGATTTAAAAGCAAAAACTTGAGCTAATTGCAAACAAGAACTTTGTGCTAATAAAACCAAGAACATATATGTCACTTTTTCAAAAAATAAATTGTGCTAGTGATGGAATTGAGGCATAAAAAACCTCAAGAATCTTCTGGATTTCCAAAAATCGATTCACACCATCCATTCTGTTGCATATTCGCATTCAATGTTTTTTCTTCATTTGGGAAACGAATCCACTTGTTTAACCACATTATCAATCCTTTTCCGAATAAGTACTTTTTTAAAAATATTTGTTTCTGTTATTTCCCACTCTTGAAGGCGCCTAACAATATCATTGTTGACCTGGAAATATGAAATAATGTAACATAGAATGTTTTGGGACGTATCTCTTAAGAAAATTCCGATCATTATCATTTTAATGGTATTTTGATCCAAGAATTTCGAAAAAAAGAGTGGATAATGACTTATAATATGGAATAAAAGTGTTAACACATCTTCTGAAATTTCATTATCTTTAATGATTGTCGTTTCTAATAATGGAATTACTTTGCAAATGACACAAAAAATGTATTCATTCTCTTCTCCTTTGAATAAGATCAAATCTGGAATCATATCAATCATTTTACTGAGTACTACTATGTCTCTTTTTTCAATGGAATAATCAACAACATTGTTAATTATGCAAATTTTTTTTTCAAAAGAATTCTCTTCAATGAATAGAAATATAGAATGAATTCTTTCCATAATCTTGCATGCACATTCGAATAATCCCCTCATATTTTTTTCAAAAATTTGAAACAGCACAATCCTGTTATTATTCAATCTAGAAAATGAATCTACATTAATCTTCACCATTCTGAAAACCCATAATAGCCATTCATTATGATGATTCTCATCTAATACAACCAGGTTCATTACCCTTATCAAATAATCCATGTTTTCAAATACATCCTCATCTTTCATTTCTCTGAAAATCTCATTCATATCTTCGACCCAATCCTTTTTACCTCCATTTATCATTGCCTCAATACCAAATAGTCTCTCACAAAAGGTCTCTTTTTCATTCCAAACCAGGTTAATCTCTTTACTTTGCGTTTGATTTCTTAAAAAACGAACTCTCTGTACTATTTCCTTCATTTCTTTATCAGACAAACTCGAATTCATCAACGAAAAAACTATTAAAGCATCAATTAAAAAAATCACTTTGTAAATTCATTTTATATATGGAAGGAAACCAAAGGTACTTTAATTCTTATATGAAGATTGAAAGAGCCATGGAAAAGAACATTAAAGTTATTGAAGCTGTTACTAAGAACTTTGAACAGTTTTTGGTGATTATTAAGAACCAGATTAGTACGATTTCTAAGATTCCGACGCTTCTTCCAAACAAAGGAGCCAAAAAAAATATATTTACTAGAGTATCTGATGTTTCGGAAATGTACGATATAGATCAACTATTTGAAGCCAAATGGAATAGTATAGAGTGTGTATTCTTAAGGGGATATCCTGGATTTCCTGTTTTCCTTGATTTAGTCCAGACTCATGTTATAGACTTGCTCAAATCTTCTTATGCCGAGTACAAGTTGGTCTCTGACTTGATAAAGTCTAAGCATCAAATGATATCCGACAATTTTAGGAATATTGAAGATATTAAAAATAAGGCGGATAACAATTATCGCAACTATTGCCGGCAAATGGAAACGCTCCAAAAGAAAATCTCAACTACAAACCAAGGGAAGAATCCAGATGCGTATCAAAAGCTTGTCAACTCATTTATTGAAATGAAGTCTAATTTTCCTTCTGTGCAGGCCGAAGTTCAAAGTTCAATTGTGAACTATAATTATTCATTGATTCAGATATCTTCCCAATATGAGTTTATTCTGGAAATGTTTGAAGAGATAGAGAAAAAGCGAGACTCGGTTCTTTCACAAGTTATGAATGAAATGGAGATTATTTTTAGGGATTACTCAAAGTCCAAATTTAATGCATCACAACTTATGAAAGAGATAACGTCAAACATGGCTTCCCATGAAGATTTCGATTCCTTTTTTGAAAAGAATAATATCAAACCAATTAATCAAGACCAAGCATATAATGTCGAGTTTCATCCATCAATACCTCCATTTAATATTAGTGAATACCTTGATCCAATGAAAATTTTTGAGAATGAAATGCTGTTCAAAGGAGCCCTCGTCGTTTCGTCGTTTCATGCAACCAATTCTGATGAATTAGACGTAGTATCAGGAATGATAGTTAAAATTAAGGGGACAAAACAAAGTATGTCTTTGGTTTCAGTACTTGATGATGAAAAATCGGGATATGTACCATCATCCTGCCTCCTCGAAGCACCTGAGCTTCAAAGGAGGCTTTATAAACTCAAGGAGATCCACCAAGCACAAGAATCAATTGAACTCGATGCAAATAAGGGAGAAGTTGTTTTATCAATACGAACTGAACCGGAATATATAGTATGCATGAACTCTTTTAGCCAAATTGGGAATATACCTGTCTCCAAGTTAGTCCCTTTTTAATACGATTATTTTGTAGAGCGGGGGTTTTGACAGCCAATCCCTCTTTTTTTATGGAAGAACAAGTTAAACTCGCTGTTGTCAAACAACTTATTGGACGTACAGGCAGCCGTGGTGGTGTTACACAAGTTAAAGTCGAATTTATGGATGATTCATCTCGTTCTCTTGTTCGTAACGTTAAGGGCGCAGTTCGTGTTGGAGATATTCTTTCTCTTCTTGAAACTGAACGTGAAGCTCGTCGCCTTCGTTGATTCTATATAAAAATCGAAATATTTTTACAATTTTATGTTTTTTTTAAATCAATTTTCTTGGATATGTTGTAAAAAACCCTCGAAAAGGCCGTTTTATAAATAATCATTATAATTTCTCCCCTCATTTTTGCTGAATGTTGGAATATGATGGATTATCTTTCTTGGATAGTTGTATTGAAACAATGAGTAATGGAGATGATTATTTGGTTGAAAAACATAAAGATTTTATGATGTGGATGAAAGATGATAGTTCTTTAAAAGTTTCCTTATTGAATATTTCAAAATCACCAAAATCAAGACATTTTATTCTTTCTTTAATTGTTTTAAAATATCATTTGCAAAATAGATGGACTGAATTGTTTAAAAACAGTGTTGAAGATATATTTTTTATCCTAATGGGAATAATTAACCAAACAAGCTCTCATGAGGTTCATTCGGTATTATTGTGTTTAGAATTCCTAGCACAATTATATCTAATCGATGATAGCCTTTTTAGCAATTTTGTTATTAATGATGTGGAAGTGTTTTCCAATTTTCTTGAAGATGTTGTGAGATTTAAGAATAATTCCTTCGTTGTTTGCAGAAATAGGGATAAAAATGGTTCTAATTTAGCGATTTTAGCAGAAACAGCATTAAATTATATCTCAAAGGAGAATGATGATACAGTCAATGTATCATTGCTTAAAAACGCCATACAGCTTGGCGATTTTTTAGCCCCTGATACAATTCTTAATATCATGAATCATAACCTCCCGAAACCTCAAGAATCATCCGATATAATCCTGTTGATTCCATTAATAGAAGTATTAGATGATTATATTAGAATTCTTAATGATGTCAATCTAAAGTATCAGCTTTCTTTAGAGTTAATTGAATATTGCATGATGTTTATTGAGTTAATAATGAATGATAATAATCTTTATGACTATTTGTATGTTATATGGGACTGTATATTTCATTTTGAAGATTCAATTATTAATGAATCTATTACTAATGAATCTATTATTAATACTATTTGTTCATTATTCTGGAATTCATTATGTCTGGTTCCTAATTCATATAATGAGGCTAATGATTTGATTTTGAAATCAAGGTTTCTATTTGATTACTGTTCTGATCAATTAATTAGTGAAGTATTTGAGTATGTAAAATCTCATATATTAATTTCTCATCCGATCTACTTAAGGGTTTTTATCGGATATTTATATGAAAATGTACAAATAGAATTCCTAATAATGAGTTTTGATGATGATGCGAATATTAAGCACATGTTCCTTGGTTATTTGTTATACTTCGATTTATTTTTTTCTTTAGATCTTTTGAATGACGATTTGGAAATGATCATCAAAGAAAGAGATATTTCCAAAGAAAGTGTTTTTTTGTTAACTCAATTAATTCAAAGAGTTTCTATTGCACCAAATTGTATTCCTTTTTCTTTGTTTAACTTTGGATTCGAAAATGGGATTCAAATAATCTCTCTATATCAAACACTTGAAAAGAATAATATCCAATTTGATCCTCCTCTTGACACTTTGATGAATGTATTTCAATTAACAACAGATACAAAACTGATTGCAGCAACAATTTCTTATTGTTTACACTATTTTAGTATTAACCAAATTGATGAACAGAATCAGTGGGTTGATTCAGTAGTAGAATATATCATTAAACATGATGATTTTATCCAAATTCTGAATAATTTTGATATTAGATCAACTGGGTTATATTATTGGATATATTTTTTCTCTATTGTTTTTGATCCAATGATAAATCTCTATGAATCATCTAATGAAGAAAATAGAGATATTATTGTTTGTACTGTATATAAAATATTGAACCAACATCTGTTTAGCAATTATCAGCTTGAAAAAATCATGGATACAATCATCTTCTGTCCATCCTCAAATAGCTATAAATGCCTCAACATTGTTTATTCATATTCATGTGTGAATAATGATTCTTTCTTTGCTTATATGATAGAATATGATCCCCATACATATCCCAGTTTCACAATTGAATCATTAGATCTAATTAAAAACTATTTCAATGGATCACATTTTGATAACAATGTTAGTTCAACCATTGTTGAATTCATTTTGAGATGTCTCCGTAGTTATAATAATTCTATTATTAACTCAGCTATCAAATTAATTAACAGCATAGTTATAATTGATGATGAAAGCGTGAACGAAATATCCATAATAAATAAGTACCTAGGAACAAACTTTCCCATTTTACTGTTTGAGACTCTTCTAAAAGGTATATGCACAACATATGACTCAGATAATTTTTATGATGCCTTATTCCTAATTCGACATGCTTATTTTTGTCTTTCTTTTAAAGATGATTATGTATATTCAATTATGAATGAAATCGGATGTCCCACGAATGAAATCCCTTACATTTTTCAAATCATTCAAGGAATTGATTCCGAAGATGAGCCCAGTACCATATTTGAATGGATAATCACATGGAGATCTTATAATTATTAGAATTTAAATTTATTTTTGTTTTGTTTCTATATTTGCTCTTTTGTTTTTCTTGGGTTGTTTCTTTAGATGTCTTGGTTCTGGTTTGACAGGAGCTAGCAATGCTGTTGCTAATGAAGGTCTGTCTTTTTGTTGAAAACCATAAAAATCAGAAGACATCATTTGCTTGGTTTTTTCTTGGTACTTTCTAATGATCTCCTGTTTTTCGGCTTCAGTCATTTTGACAACATGTCTACTGCTTCCAGAGGCCTCTCTCATCGCTTTCTCATTATCTTCAAAGTTCTTAATATATGTTGTGGAGATTCTTTCAAGAACATCTATCGATGGGTGTTTATCTTTATACAAATTTTTATAGTAATCAACTCCGAATACACCAGAATAAGCTGGAGGCAAACTCCTATTTGTTTTTTGTTTCTTTAGGAGAGCCCTCATCATACCCTTTTCGTCGGAAAATTTAACCTGAATACTACTTCCACTGATAGAAACACTATCAATGTATCCAAAAACTAAAAAAGTCTGTTCAATAATCTGTTTCAAAGAATCTTGACTGTCTGTCAATGGAGGATTGAAAACTGATATCTCTAAATCACTTATCTTCTTATAAAACAATGAGTGTGTAGAATCAGATTCGGGGTATTTAAGCCGTATCTCTAGTATCTCGCTCATACTGACCCGAGCAGCACGATAAAAAACAATTCAAAATCATGGTTTAGCTTCTTCGACAGAGTCTGGAGATGATGAGTCATCTTTCTTCATGAAGACAAAGTAGTAGACGGCAACGGCAATGATAACTACGAGACCAATTAATGTTCCGATAAGAACACCATTTGATGATGCTTTGGTACCATCATTATTGGGATCAGGGTTAGTTGAAGAAGCATGAACGAGAAAATCGGTTTCAGTAATGAATGATTGGATATGTTCAAGGGTAACATTGTCTGTTTCGATAGATGCTGAGAGTGCCTTTGAAGCAGATACAAATTTAGTTGAACTTCTACCAGTAAGCTCTTCCAATAAGTATCCAACGTTGTATTTATCAGTAAAGAAAACATCATTGACGAAAGAGCATGCTTCGAAGATAAATGTGAGGTCAACAATGTGTTCACTAATATTACCGAAAGTAGTTGTATTGGTATTGGTTGATGGGAGAAGTGCTTCACTCGATTTAATGATTTTATCAAATGGTATTACATCAAAGATGTTTAAGGTATTAGCATTTCGATTCTTAATAACAATACAATCAACAATATTAGGGAATGATATTAGAGAGAGTTTTGTAAAGTTGGTAAGAGTAGCATTTACATCTAAGAAAGTATCGGGAATATTGGCAACAAGATCAACGAGATTAAAGCCTCCATTATCATGAATTGATTTGAGATAACCACCTAGAATTGGCCACAACTGTTCACCATTATCGAAAAAGAGATCTAAAAGCTCATTCATTGTGAATTGTTTCTTCATAAGTGCATTGATTGCTTCGGATTTGGAAATTATTTTGTTCCAAATTGAAGACAAAGATGATGGGATGTGTGGTGTTAATTCCTTGGTATAAAGAATAATTTTTTCGATAATAGGTTGCATCATTTTGAGATCTTCAGAAATATTTTTTCCATCAATTCCATAGACAGCATCAGCAAAAGTGGAATAACGAGTCATATTATACCACTGTTCATAATTGCTATTCGAATAATTCCAAAATGTTACATTGCCTGCATATAGATATACTGAGATATTAGATTGCATTTCTTCATATGAGGCATCCGGATCACTATCTTTCCCATCAAATTCATAACCTGCTTCGGTTAAACTTAGGGTGCGATTTCCAAATAATTTAACAAGTTTAGATAATGCTCTTATTAAATTATATCCAATTTCGACACCAGAATTATCAGAAATAAAATCTGACCAATTTGCCATTATTGTAGATGCATTAATAGAAGAAAAGATTTCAGCATTTTGAATAATCAAATTATAATTGGAAATCTTCATTATTTCCTTGCTTATAGGAGACATGTTAAAAAGATCTCTGAAAGTGTATACTGTTGAGTTCTTGTTGCCAATTCCAGATAAAATGTTCAATATCATTTCAACATATGATTCTGGTAAAATATCTCCTAAAATTGTTCTTAAGGGGAGGGTGTCATTGTATAAATTATTAAGATACTCATAAACTGTTTCCAAATTCTCAGTTTCGTTCATATCCTCTATTCCTTCCATAATCATTTTAACTCTATCTCTGATAGCTCCATTAGTATTGCTATTGAAAATCTTAAAGAGTGGATTCATAAGTCCATCAATAACATCAAGAAGGCCACCAGCCACAGATTTAGCAAAACCTAATGTATACTCGATACCATTCTTAACAAAACCATAAGCGTTATCCAAGGAAAAGCTGTTAGAAGTAACAATTGTGGAAACTTGTGAAACAAACGATTTAAACTGTGAATAATCCTTCATTGGGATTGCTTCGTGAAGAGTCTTCAAAGAAACACTGTTATCATAAAGTATACCATGAGCAACTTTGGTTCTTGAATAGATCTTATCAGTCAATATATTAAATGTATCAAGAATAGATTTGATAGTTAAAGTTGGAGCATTGGCATCAATAAGGGTAGCGTTCATTACCATGACAGCGTCAATAAGTGTCTTAACCTTTGAGCTATCCAAAGCTAATCCCTTGGCAATCTTTTCAATTCCACTCCTGCGGAATGAATGTTGTTCAACCAAACCAGTAATTAAATCAGCAACTTCAGTTGCATTCTTTTTGGTGATATTCAAGAAACGGCGAATATCAACTGTATCCAACATAATTTCATGCTTTGAATCATAAATCTCAGTTTCTTCATTGGCAGTAAGGTTAATAAGCTCCAAAACCTTTAAGTCTTCAGTAAGCATCTCAATACCGTTCACTATCTCATAGAACTTAAACTCCTCATCATCAAAACCAGTGATGTTCTTAAAGTGAGTATAAGTCATATTATTAATAGCCATATTATAAATCGGGTCCAAGTTGTCAATAAAAAATCTAAATAAGTCACTAGGAGAAAAACCATCATCTGATTTTATTCTAAACAAAAACAGTGCGGGAAGAAGTAGACCAAGCATTAAAAGTGATCTGATCCACAGCTTCAGAAAATTGAAAGAATAACATTATATTTAAAATTATTCTATTTTCATTTTGAAAATTTCCGAGTTTTCTCTCAAATAATAATGAATAAAACTTACTTTGAATACTCTATCGTCATCAATACTTTTAAATATTAGGAGGATCCGACTCTCAAAATTCAACAATTCAGAAGAAAACAAATAAAACTCCTGACATGGTGATAACGTTTATGGTCCTCACGGTTTTGTCATCAACATGAATGATAGCAATAATCAGGCTGTAAATTGTAAAATCGTCCTTCTTGGTAATTCTGGCGTGGGTAAAACGTCTTTGGTTAATAGATGGGTTCTTGGCACCCAAAACCTGCCTGTGAAGTCCACTGTTGGAGCCAACCACCAGAGAAAACGAGTTACAACAGGCGGGGAGGATGTCGACGTTTTTATTTGGGATACTGCAGGCCAGGAACAGTATCAGTCTCTTGCGCCCCTATATACCAGATCATCTTCAGCCGCAATTATCGTTGCATCATTAACTGATGATGAATCGTTCAATAATTTAACAATGTGGGCTGGATTGGTTAAGGATTCATGTGAAATTGTTCCTCCAATTATTCTAGCCGTAAATAAGCTTGATCTCAACAAAAACTCTCAGAAAGTCCAGGAAGAAATAGACTCCAAGTATTTGGATTTGTTTGCTGGTGTGTTCTTTACATCTGCTGTATCTGGAGAAGGCGTTGATCAGCTCTTTCTTCAAGCTGCAAAATCGGGTCTTGAGTTTTTAAAGCAAAACGGAAGAACAAAGTCCATTCTTAAGCCTCAGGGTTCTGATGAGAAAAAGACTGGGAATAATCAGAATGGGTGTTGCTAAAATCTAATTTTATATTGTTTTTAACGGGTATATTATGCTGAGTAGAAGATTTTCTCATAAAGCCATTTATGGAAATGCGCAGCGGCAGCCAATACGCGTAGAGGAATCTGTTCCAGCGTATTCTTCATATAGGCCATTTCGAAAGTATCTTAATTCAAATGGGAAACGACAAATTGGAATTAAGAGTGACTTTTATGACGAAGAGTATATTAATGAGCAAAGAAGAGCACTAATTAATGAAATATCTAAGCTTAGAGATGAAATCAGGCCTCTTATGATACAGCTAGGGAGTATTGAAAGTAATAATCGTAGAGGAAAATCTGCTCCAGCTTCGGTTCGAGTGAAAGATGAAATCAGTAAGTATCATTGGATCTCTTCTAGATTGTCTGAGCTTCATGCGGAATATGAATCATGCTCAGTTGAACTAGGTAAAGTCAGAAGGATATTCACAGAACAAACCGAGAATAGACTCGCATCCGATATCAAATATCAAAGAACACTTCTTAACTCTTTGCTATCTGAGTTGCACAATCAGGAATTTGATTTAGCATCACAAGAAGGTGCACTTAGTCATTTAATGAATGTTCAAAGAACAAACCAGTTCAATGCCCAAATACACCAAATAGAAGATCTAAAAAAAGAACTATCTAACTTAAAGGAATCAGAAGAAGAAATGACAAATAGATACCTCAATATGGTTAATAATATTTCTGCGATGATTGAGTTTGATAAAACAGTCAGTGATAAGAAGCAGAGAATTCAATCTTTGCAATATAAAAGAGTTGAATCAACGGTGAAATTAAGGAAAATCGCAAAAAAACATCATGAAGAAATCGCGGCAATTGAGAACCAAATTTTAGCCAAACAACAAAAATCAAAACAGAGAAATGAAACAAGTATTTTACGGAAGCTACCAAATCTACCATCTTCTCGAAGAAAACCACCAGAAACTGCCCCAAGTAGAGTTCCTCCTAAACCCCCCAATAGACCCATAAGCTCACCAAGAGTTAGATTTTCTATTGATTCTAATCAAATGAAACTATCTCAAAATGATAAGAAGAAAACATCTTTGGCTTCCATTGTTTCAAAGGATCCGGCTGGGGACACGTTCTTCGTTGATACTGTCAAAGAAATCAGTGACTCGTTGTTAATTCCAAAAACAAAGCAATAAAAAATTGTATTATATGAAAAATTGGAAATTGGCTTTTATGCGAAGTAGTCTAAGAAATTCTTCTTCTTGGCTTGAACTTGGCTAATACCTTCAATAAAATCTTCATGCATAATATCATTAGCGCCTCTTCTTAAAGCAACCATACCTGCTTCAACACAAACTGCTTTAAGCATAGCACCATTGAAATCCTCTGTTGATCTTGCTAATTCTCTGAAATTAACTCCTGGATTTGTCTTCATCTTCTTAGAGTGAATTGAGAGAATATCAAAGCGAGCATCTTCGTTGGGGAGAGGAAGTTCAATCTTTCTATCAAGACGGCCTGATCTCATTAAAGCTGGATCTAAAGTATCAGGGCGGTTTGTTGCGCATATAACTTTAACATTATCAAGGGAAGAAAACCCATCTAACTGGTTAAGAAGTTCGAGCATAGTTCTTTGAACTTCTCTTTCTCCTTGAAGACCATCACCATTTGTTCTTTTAGCACCAATAGCATCTATTTCATCAATAAATATGATTGCAGGAGCTTTCGACCTTGCAAGCTCGAAAGCGTTTCGGACAAGGCGAGAACCTTCACCTACAAACATCTGTACAAGCTGTGGGCCTGCTAGTCTCAAAAATGTTGAGGATGTGGAAGCAGCGCAAGCTCTAGCAAGCATTGTTTTACCTGTTCCTGGGGGGCCAAATAGCAGGACACCCTTTGGTGGTTGAATACCAAGCTTCTTAAATCGTTCCGGATTTGTTAATGGCATTACAACAGCCTCCTTAAGCTGCTGGATCTGTTTTTCAAGGCCACCGCATTGGTCATAATTCTCTGTGGGTCTAGAATCAACTTCCATAGCTTTAACACGTGAATCGAAGTGCTGAGGAAGCTTTTCAAATATTAAATATGAGTCCTTGGATAGGCCAACCATATCTGAGGGCTGAAGCTCTGTTGCTGGAACAAGTCCGGGAACAGGAAGGAATACAGTTTCTCTTGTGGTTGTTTTAACAACAGCAGACATATTATCTGTGCCCTTATATGCAGTATCAGTATTATCTTCGTTATCAAGATGTAAGCACTCGACAACATGTGCAACCAAAAATGGTAGCGTCTTATTGAGTCTCACTTTCTCTCTGTTGCTCTTAATTTCTTCTTCCATTGTGCTTTTCTCCTGAGTCAAACTACGTATAGTATTCTTGTATACGTTAATCTGGTTATCCAGCAATAAAGTCAGATTGTCTATCTCGGATTCGGATTTTGTCGCTAATTCACTGATCAGACTCTCATCAATTTGACCATCTTCCATCGAGTTCATTTTTAAATAAGGAGGTTATTTAATCGTTCTTCTTACAATTTAAATTGGCCAAACAGGTTAAACCCAGACTTTTACTCCTGTTGCTCCTCCTCTTCTTCCTCGTCCTTTTTGGGATTCTTAAGTTTCTCATTTTCCCTTTCTTCATCGAGAGTTGGATCAATTTTTTCTTTCATCTTGAGCTTATATTCTGTGGCCATTGGTGCTGGTAATGGAGGCTGGAATCCGTCAACAATAAACTTGGTAAGATTACCACAATAAAGGGAGCAAGCCTTTTTTCCATCAGTTAGGTTGTAAGCTCCTGGCCAGCGTAATGATTCAGCAACAACAAAGGTTTCGTTTGGAAGTGGTGATCTAATCAGGCGAGTATTCCAGCAAGGTTGTTCTTCTCCAAAACCTTCATCTGCATCGATACCCCCGAATAGTTCAGGGCCTTCTTCTGGTTGCTCTTCCTCTTCTGGAGCCTCTTCTTCATGCTCTTGGTGTGCTTCTTCCTCCTCTTTTTCTTCTTCCTCGGGATTCTTTGGCGTCTTTTCGGCCTTTTCCTTCTTAACTTTGGGCTGCTTTGGAGGCTTAGGAGGCTTTACATATGTTTCTCTTCCCTGTGGAAGAATAAATGGACGAACGTGTGCCCATTCAACTGATTCGATATCTACGCCTTCAAAATTAGGATCAACGACAAGTTTGAGCTGCTTTGGAGCCTTGGCCTTTTGATCTTCTTCTTCTGGTTGCTCATTCTTTTCTTCTTCTTCCTCTGGAACAAATTCAATCAAGTAACCTTGAGGAGCAATTGTTGCAGCTGATGCTACCCTTGAAATCATAGCCCTAATGTATATGTCCTCAGTTACATCAAATGGAACAAATGAATTAACTTTTGCAGAGAGATCTCCAGTAATTTGCCAGTTGGATTTCCTTGATTGAACAATATCTGATGGCCGGAGATCTGGAAGTCGAATCCATTCATCAAAAGGTGATGAGGTAACATAATAAACAAATCTATTGACACCAACTCCGATTTCTGGTGGAACATCATATGGACCAACAGAAGGAGCCTCTTCTAACCTATTTTCAATACCGATATCGGCTTCAGCAACATAAAGTACTCCGTTTGGTGTGTTCAATAAACCCCAAAGTCGTAAAGCGGAGATCTCATCTTTTTCAGCAAGACCAATAAGAGAACATTGCAACATTAATAATTTCTCTTTGTTAATGGATATACCAAAGTTGGCCCATTTGGAATCAAATTCAAAAAACAATGTATCAACCTTATTCCTGGATGGAGAATCAAGTTTAGCCATTAAATCGAGAATAGAGGTGCAACGTTCAATCTCTGAGTTATCTACAGGAGGAGCGAGGGAAGAATCTTGAACATGACGTTGTTTCCATAATAAGGTGGAAATCTCTTCTAAGCAGCCAATTGGATCAGAAGGCTGGTCTCTTGTTATGGTGTGCAGCAATTCCCCAATGTGTTTGGACAAATTAACCTTCTTGTATGACTGATGGTTAAGAGCCTGAAGTTGTTCTTGCATTATACAATAACGAACAATTTCTTGACGGCAAAAAGTATTTAATAAAAATTTAAAAAAGACCCTGTTGATTTACAAAACCGCGACTTCAAATTGAATGTTGAACTTGTTTTTTGTTTTCTCATTGTGCGATACTTCGAGTAAAATTGTCTCTTTAAATTACAAAACATTTAGGAGGCAAATAGAGAATCGAACAAGCGGCACAACATGGTCTGTTTTATTTTATGACCCTAGTAATGGAAAATCACAAGCTTTATATAACAAGTTTTTGAAAGCTGCCACATCTTCTGGTGGTGTTATCAAATTTGGAACGATTGATGTGAAAAAACAAATACAGTTGGCTGAAGATTGCCAAGTTCGTGAAAAAGACACCCCAAAGATATTGATTTATCATAATGATGGTATTACTGAATACGTAGGAAAGACCGAACCCCAAAAGATGCTTTTCTATATGTATAACTATGTTGCTGATTTAGCAAAAAATGTTGATGAAACATGGACAAAATCAATTCGTTTGATCCCGGCCGTGATTTATTTCTCAAATGAAACTTCGCCTCCATCATTTTGGAAAGCTCTTGCTGGTCAGTTTGCGAAATCTCATATTAGTTTTGGGTTTTCCAACAATCATACAATAATGGACATGTTTAATGTTGGAGATGTCCCCTCTATCATGTTTTTCAACGATTCCATATCAATAGAATATACGGGAGAGCACAGTTTCGCTCCACTTAAAGAGCAAATCACTCAGTTCCTAGCCAAAAGGCTTGTCCAAAAGAATGATCCAACAGTTAATGAATTTCTTTTTGCAGATGAGTTTAAATCAGAGTGTCTCTTAAAAAGATCAATGTGCATTGTGCATATTTCCGATGATCTAGATCAGAATTTTGAAAGAATCCGAAAATCACATGCCACCCAAAAGTATAAGTGGTTCTATGGTGAGGATGACTGGCCCCAAAAAATGTTTGAACGGCAATCTATCTGGATAATCAACCCAAGATCACAAAAAGCTCTTCAAGTCAAGTCTATGAAAGAACTTGATTTGACTCTTACTGATCTAAAGAATTCCCAACTGAAATGGATTGATATATCACAATACAATGAATTATAAACTATTCAATTTTATCTACTGGCGAGGTTTTCATTTTTTATGGGAAAATTATTTTTGAGATAAATAATTGAATGCTCATCAGGTCTTAGTTTTGATATCATTTCCTTTCAAACTATGACGCGGAAACATGTCATAACAAATTGGGCTATGCAGCCAAATAAACATGTTAAAAACACAACAAACAACACAAAATATTGAACCAAAAACCTCTAAACCACCTCAGAAAATTGATATTGATTTGAATGCCGTTTTAATTTATTTTTCACATATCATGATTATGAACTTTAGCATAACTGAAGCACCTTCTCGGTTACACAGAACGCATCCGAAAGAAAAATTTACGCCAGAGGAAGATTCTTATCTTCTTGAATTAGTAAATGAGCATGGTGAAGATGATTGGGCACTTATTTCTTCTTTGATGAAGGGGAGAAATACTAGACAGTGCAGAGAAAGATGGAATAAGTATCTTTCACCACGAGTTAACACTAGTCCTTGGTCCAAAGAAGAAGATTTCCTTCTTGAAACCAAATTTAAAGAAATGGGAGCAAGATGGAAAGCAATTGCTAAGTTTTTTTCTCAGAGAACAGATATTAATGTTAAAAACAGATGGCTTAAGCTAGAAAGACATAGAAGGAAAAGAGAGAACAAAGAGAAGTGTTCACCTAAGACTTTAGAAACCATCAAACCGGATACGGTTGGTCCTGTGAAAGCGTCGCATTTCGACTGGACGCAGGAAATTGATACATTGTTCAGCTCACTTGACTATGCTGAGATCAATGATGAGGGTTTTCAATGGTTATAAATATAATTCTATCTTTCTTTTTACAAGTCTTGCCATTCATCTTGTTGCGCTCTTCGCTGCCCTGAAGAAAACACTTTAAGATTTTTGACTTTTTTCCGAGTCTGGGTTTTGGTAATTTCTTTTTCTAAGATCGAATTAACCATCTGAATCTCTCTGTTGGTTAAACATTTGTATGACTCTTCAAGGGATTGAGGCACCATCTCCCTAATTTGAGCAAACAGTTGAACAGATGATCGAATGATATCATTGCCTTTTTGTGGATCACTCCCAAAACTAATCAAAGACTTCAGGGCAATCAATGATAAACACTTAATATTGTTGGTCATTTGAATGCAATTCAATCTAATAATACAAAACCTTGAGAAATCGATATATACTGCACAGTTTGTAATGTCTTTTTCACATAGCTCTGACAAAATCGTCATTTCTTTATAGAAGAAGACTTTATTCCCGATATCTGGATGCACTCTTACTAAGAATGAAATAATTTCCATTCCTCCTTTTCGGAAAACAGTCCATAAATACTTTGACAAATGATTGAATATTGAATCACTACAATAAGAAATACCTTTTTCGATGAATAATCTAATTAAAGAGAGCTTAAAATTCCGTATCGATGAATCCTTTCTTGGAAATTCGTATAATAGGAAATATTCAAAACACCACTCTATGTTTTCATTAACTCTAGAAAGCAAAATGCTGGAAATATATTTGTCAAGATTCAAAAATGATACATCAAACAATTCCTTAATAACTAATTTGATATTTTCTTCTGTACTGTATTTGATTAAATAAGCAAGAGCAGTTGAAGAATATCCCTTTTCTATTATAAACTTAGCCAATCTTTGCCAGGTTGAGAGATCGAGGGATGTCTTTGAAAGCACTTTAGCTGTGGATTTGGAAATCTGAACCAGATCATATGAAAATCGTGATGAATTATCAATAATACTATTTATCATTGTACTTATTAGAGAGTTATCCATTATAGTCGATGAAGACTCAAATAATGATATAAGAGAAAAATATGCAGCTTTTTGAATCCATAGCTCATTGTTCTTCTGTATTTGATCCAATGCAAATCTAGAAATTGTAGGGAGATCCATAAGAGATTTTTTATCATAAATGATACAACAAGAAAAAATTAAGTATAATGAATTGATATATAAGGATCTATAGTGAGCTAATTTGTTCCATTCAATATTTAATTCAAAGAACATTTCCATTATTTCTGATATCACCTTTGAACCAGACACAATATACTTATCTATAAGTGATTGTCCATTTTCAAATAAATAATCAATTTTCTTCATTGAAGTTATTAATAAAGACATAGCATTCAAAATACTAGGAGTTGAAAAATCTGAAAAATATATTTTGCTAAGAATCATATCAAAAAAGGCCTTGTCTTCGGAAGAATCTTTTGAAAAGTTGGTTATACGGAATTCCAAATAGTTGAATAAATAGTCCCCGCATGAATTTGAATGATTAAGAATAGCGAGCCTTGATACGAGGGAAAATTGAGAATCATAAAGTTTTAAAATTGGCATATTAGTGGTAGTAAACATTTTGGAAAAGCACAAAACAATCTTATCTAAAACGGAAAATGCACTGCTAATATAATATATGTTATCGCTCTCAACAGCCCTCACAGCAGATGTTACAATATCATCAACACACTCACCCGGAAAAGGGGAAATTTTGGAAACAAAATCTAATATGGCAACTGTGCATAAGAGACATGTTTTTTTCACGTACTGACTGGGTTCTACTTGCGATGTTGTGAAAATAGGATGTGTTCCCCTTGTTAGAACATTCTTAATTATTTTCACCCAATCCACAATCCTTGTGAGTTTATCAGATTCCTGGTCTCCATTGAGAAGCGGATCTGTATGAACAAGTGTCAATATATATTCTTCAATTTTCAGATCATATCGCCTCTGTAGAAGATATAAAGCTTTCGGTAATGAGCCAAATAAATCGGGTGGATCCTTTTCTAACCTTAAAAAATCGGAAAAAACACTACATAATAATGACATCAGAGGATATGACATTCCACCATTCGATGGATACTTCACTATACTCGTATCAAATACTTCACGTATGTATATTAGAACACTCTTCAAACAATAAAACATGACTTGGTAACCATATGGATAGTGATAAAGGAACAATGTTTGGATGTTTAATGTGATTTGTTGCCTTAAGAAAAGATCCTCTTCAAAAATTAATGGATTAATCATTGGAATTAGATAAGACAAACACGACGAAATAAAATACATTGTATAAGGATCATGTAAAAAATCTGAATGCATTGTTGAAAAAAGAATTTGGAATTGAGAAAAAACCATGGGAATCCCAATCAGTTGATCAAAAAACCTGCTGAATAAGATATTAAGTGTGAATAAACTGAAGACAATCAGATTATTGGATTTTAATAAAGTATCAAGCTCATGTATGATTTGTAAAAGCTGGTTATCACTAAAACTAAGGTGTGATAGCAAAGATGAAAGAAGCAAGCATTTACCTTTGTTCTTTTTGGTGGATAGAATTGACAAAACATCAGCCATTATGTGTGGTTGGTATTTGATATACTCAGATATGCATTCAGAAGAAATCTGCAATTGAATAATATCGGATTTTTCATCAAAGATAATAGGAAGTATTTGCAAATGAAAACCATTTGTAAACAAAGGGATACTATTTGGTAAACGAATCAGCTCGAGCAATAATGCATGTGTAACAACAAAGTTTGTTTGGAAAGCTAAAATTTCTTTGATTAATCTCATTCCATCATTTGGGTCTAATTTAACAATAGCTTTGGGGATTTCTTTGATCGCAAATACAGAATATGATATTGATCCTATTCTCTCATATACTGCATCATACCTCTGTAAAACTGGTATAATATGAAAAAGTAACTCATGCTTTTCGAGCATAGGGTTCAAAACCATTTGTTTTAAATATTCAAGAGGAGGGTTGTTGTTCAATAGCCTAGATGTTATTTGTCTTAAATAAAAATATGATGTTGAAGAATCAAGAATTTTTTTTGAAGCAACCCTAATTAGAGACAAAAATACATTAGGATTCAATAAAAACCCGAGACTAAAAACATTTTGGAACAAAGATGGTAATAATGAAGTTGATGGGTGAACTGAAATAAATGAAAATACGCTACGACAAAGAGCTTTGAGCTTAAGATCCCTTATATCAAGGCTATTATTCTTTTTTTCCAATAAATTTAATACATCTGCGAGTCGTTGGTTAACAAGGCTATTTGGAATCAAAGGTGGACTGAGAAGTGACATAAACTGAAACGCTGTCATTAAATCATATGAGTAAACCATAGCTGAAGTCAAAGACCTATTCAAAAACATAATGATTTGGGACTTAAATTGTTCTTCTAATATTAACTTTTTTTCTTCTCCATATCCTGAGAGAATGCTTGAAGCGATTAAACCCATTCCATAAATTTCTTTGTCAAGGGTTGGACTGTCAGCTGGGGGGAATGACAAAAACAATAATGATGATTCAAGGTATTGGATGGCAATGTCAGGGTATGACGAAGGTAACGATGAAAAGAAAGAACCTATTGATGTTCGAGCTTCTTCAGCATCATTCATTGAGAGTTGAAGAGCGGCTGCAGCAACTTCGGATTCCATATTCTTATCACAGCTTAAATACTTCAACATATTAAACTGTTCTAAACTTAGTGATTCTTTGGCTATAGTTTGAAAAATAGGGAGCCTAATATCGGATCCAAAGATTGATAGTAATTGAGTGATGTCAGTTGGTTGTGTTTTCCTAATGCATTCAAATAAGGTGCTCAGATTATTATGAATAAACTCTGGATCTGCAATATCAAGAAATCTCCTTATAATTTGGGAAAAGTTATCTTTGAATGTGGCAAAAAACACAAGATTGTCTTTGAACGAACTATTTGAAGTCTCTACCTTCGATAATGAAAACTCTGCACCTTGTTTTTCAAGATTTTTTGGTCCTGAAGAGTACAATATCATGAGCTTTGCAATCAAAAGGCACATTTCATCCACAACGAATGATGATGAACATTTGCTAATAAACTTCGTAACAAATGATTTAACATGTTTTTGGTCCACATAACTTCCTTGAGCAAGGGCATAAATCAGTTTAAGGGACATAAGCTGGTTAACCTCGAATAACCCACTCATGGACTTCTGACAGAAAGTATAAGCCGAATCAGAGAATCCTTTTATATCAATAGAATGAGTTTTAAAGCAATATCTAAGAGCAAAAAGACACTGATATGGCAATTTTGGACACACCTTGAGCAGTATTTTTACAAAACTAGAAATAGTTGACTTACTCCTTTTTCCAAGTATTTTAATAACATATCCACAGGCAATTACGCATGAACTGCATGGTTTTTCAGAAGCAGCACTAATAATCCCCCAAATCTTTGGATGTGATGATTTTAAATAAATTAGAGTTAAAATTTTACCTATTCTCATTGAACAATGATAACTCAAATTCCCTTGATTAATAAAAAGAAGGGATATAACTAGATTCTCAATATTCTCAATCTCTGGTTCCGTTAATTTCTCGGGGATAAGCGTTTCGAAATTAATCAATGATTTCATAATTATTTCTTCGGCTGGAACAAGTCTACTTTGTTTTGATAATAAGGAAATCTCTTCCAGAACTCTCTCCATGCCGATAAAACTGTGGGATCTAGAACAAGTTTTCTGCTTTGATTCTCTCAAGTATTTGAAGTATTTGAGATTGTTCTTTTAGAGAAAAATCAATGATTTTTTGTGCATTGTCGTAATTAATGGTTGTGATTGGAAGAGATATCAATGAGGAGTTTTTAAGAAGAGTGTGGAGGGCACTCGAGTTCTGTTTTGGGGTGTAAGAGAAAAATTCAATATTTATGCTTTCTTCTGCTTCTTTGCATCGGAATTTGGTATTCTTAACGAGGAGCTCAAATAAGTTGTAATAAGAACAAGGTTCAAGGCCCATTGAATTCCAAGTGGTAAAAAGACTTCGAAGCATCAATAGAGCATATGAAGAAAAAAATGGCCATACAATTGATGGTTTGTCCATATCTTGATTAACTAAATGCAATAAAACCCGGATATAAAACAAATTTGGATGGAAGACTGTTGGTTCTGATTTGATTGAATCTACATACCTTGTCGCCAAATCTGGAATGATTTCAGCAAATATTGGCAATGATGAATCAATCCATAATTTCAGTATATCATTGGTCATGGCGGTCTCTGGGAGAAGGCTCAGAACGCTAAACATATGACTGTTGATTATGAATCTCCAATAATAATTAAAAGAAATGCTATCAATTTTGGGAATAATACCACTATTTTGAGCCGATAGGAAGAAAGCAGCGACAGAATCAGTCACAGATTGACTATTAATAATTTCTATTAGCTTATCATTAGATTTAAGACTATATTGTTCATAAGAATCAATATTAGCGATTATTAAATATCTTTTAAACATATAAAGTCTCCTTTTGATATAGTTCTTGGTGGTGGAGCCATTATATAACACAAAATCTGTCCCATTCATGAATAAAAACTCTCTTTTTCCTTTCTTATCCCCTTTTTGTTTGATTAATAAGAAAAAAGGAAGATTTGTTTCAAGAATTGGCACCCATCTAGGATCATTCATAAAAACCAAATCTTTTGGCTTTGAGACAGCTATTTCTTCAGATTCTCTAATAGATAGAGCATTTTTCTCGATATTTTTCTCACTATTAAGTATTTCCTCGATTTTTTTCATTAGAACTGCATCATATGCTTCCATAATAATGATATCCTGAACTCAAGACAATATTGGTAACCAAACAATAAAATAGTGCTATATTACTTTAATCATCAGAAAAATCGGAATCATCAGAATCAGAATTAGATAATCCTTTAACAGGCCGGAGTGTTGACTCTTGAATAATCTGTTCATCTTCTTCGTCTTCTTGATATTCATTCCTATTAGGAAGCATGATTCTTGTGTTGGAATTCTTATTATGCTCTTTATTTGTCTCACGGACTTGATCCATCCACTCATCATATACATCAACAGCTTCTGTAATTTTTTGAATAGCTATCTCAGATGACTGATACTCGCAACCAATACAAGTCACTTTCGCTATAAGTTTCTTTCCATTCATCTCAATTTTAATGCCATCGATTTTGTTGCAGAATGGACACTCAAACTGCTTGGGTAGGCGGTAAAATTTCTTTTGTGGCGGTGGCAATGAGCTCTTTTTCTTTCCCATTTATTTGGCAAACCGTGGTTGTTAATGTACCAACATTACAACAATGGTTATAATGAGGAAGATGCCTTTCGTATTGCATCAGAAGCGTCTTTATATGTTGAAACTCGGAATTCATGCAGTTCCAGCCGTAATGATGAGAGAATAACGAAACTTTTGAAAAGACTTGCTGATATGAAAAAGCGAGCGGCGAAACTCATGGATAACTCAGGTTCAATCATTAAGGAGCAGGACAGAGAATATGCTGCTGCTTTAGAGGAACAACTTCGTGAAGATATTGAAGAAGAAATTGAAGAAGAAGAAAAAATTGAGATTCCTGAGTTTACTGAAGGTTTAGAGTTCAAAATCAAGCTCATTGATCAAACAACAAAAACAAAAGTGTTCCCTGAAGATATGAGTACCAGCCTAGTGTATAAGTGGATAACCAGCATATCGAATTGTGAATTTTCTATAAGGTCATTAGAAGAGCTTCCAAGAGATTCACTTATCAGCACCATTAACGACTTCTCTAAGACAATATGGAGGCAGGTGCCCGGCTGACACAACGTTTTATTGTTTTTTAACGATCAGAGATTTTCTACAAAATGCTGTTTGTTCGGACAGTCTCTTTAGATGAATTGCCTGAGAAAGAATGCAGAAGCAACATATTTTCTTTAGTTTTATCTGATAGTTGTAGCAAAACGAAGCAAGAGAGCCGTTCTTGCATTGGATATCATCCTGATTTTTCTGATGAGTCTTTTTCCATAAGAGTGGAGGATCCTAAGAAATCCGAACTTATGATACATATATTGAATCATCAGGGTACCGAGAAAAAGTTGATTGCTGCTGCTAATTTGCCAATAATTGGTTTTCCTCCTAATTATGTGTGCAGAACCAAGGTTCCTCTTATTTCCCTAAGAATAGTAAGCGTTGTAACCATCACTATTGATGTTCATTATGATTTGGTTGGAGTCGAACCGTTTTCTGCGAAATTCTCAAAGCCTAATAGTGAAATCCTGCAATCCGCTTTGAATAAGCAAGCTAAAATAGTTGTACAAAAAAGAAATACTCATGAAAGGAGAAAAACCCTGAAAAACAAGAAGGCTCCTGTGATATCTGAAATAAATGGTGATCTGGAGTTTAGATCTGGAAGTTATGATGATCAAGTTAATACTCTTATTCTCCCTTCCGACTTTGAAACCACTGGGTTTTCCGAGAAAATTAATAATGATGTTTTAGCAATAACTCCGATACCAGATACAATTAAAGATGAAGAGCCCATACCATCCTTACCTCCAATCAAAATAACCTTGCCCATATCTGATATATTAGAAAAAGAACAAAGCATGATATCAAATGAACCAAAGAAAGAGACCAACTCATCATTTTATGTTGTTTCTACAAGTTCATTTGAAGAACGCTATGCGAGCATACGTAGTACGACGGGGTTAACGAACCCTCCTGCAAATTTATTCAAGCAAACTACAGATGAGTTTGGTATAAAAATGCCTGAACTACCAAAGATTGGTTCTTTAATTTCTAATAATGATATCAATAGAGTTGAGACATCATTGAAATTCCCAACATCTCCATTATTTCCTGGCATGCATAGTCTGTCAAAACCTACCGATGTACCTTTGTTGCCAAAGCTTCCAGATATTACTCATCCTGATAATTATGCATTCCCGCCTCTCCCAAGCCTTCCTGAAACTCTACCAAATTATTCTCGGCCTCAAAGTAACACACCCCCAAAAATACCTGAGTTGCCTGTAATTCATTCTTCTCCTCCCATGCTCAATCAATTATCACCAAACATTTCTAAATCCGATTCTGAAATTCCTTCATTGCCCGTGTTGCCCATTATTCCACAATTTCCAAATCCAAAGTTGAATACGCCAATTCCAATACTTCAACCACCAAGTATTCCCCAATATCATAATTATCTCGAATCCAGTTCGGAACCCCCACCACTTCCTATCTTACCCAATATATCCCCAATGATACCTAATAATATGAATATGAACTCGAGTTTTTCAATGCCTACAAACAACCCTCCTCCTATTCCCCAAATACCAGCATTTAACCTTGATAATACTCAATCAAAAAGCACTGATACTCCGAAAATATCAGCTCCAACCCTCATTATGTCGCCACCACCAATCCCTCAACTCCCAACCTTCTCATTGCCCAACACTGCTTTCTCTGAAATGCAAAAGGGTCCTTCTTTTCCTACAAATGGCCTAATACAGCAGCCTTTTGCCTTGCCCACTCTTCCCAGCACAAATAATCCCTTTACTCTCCCTGATTTTTCGAATCTCTTTCCAAAATAAACGAATGTCACTTTCTGTAAAATTTTTCCGTTTATTTATTCAATGTCAATAACCCAAGAACAACTGGATGCCCTCGAAAGACGCCTTCAACAGGCCATTGATGAGAAAGTTAATTCGCTGAGGACTGAATTAATCTCTGAAGCGCGAACAATTGTTGAGAATTATCAGAGGAGTGATAGAACTGCCAGTCGGCTTCAGGACGCTCTTGATAGGATCAAACAAGAGGTGATTAGAACTGTAAGAGCATCGGTTTCTGCACAAGTATCTGCAATAAAATCTCAACAAGAGAGAGAAATCTCTCAATTAACCACATCGGTCACATCATCAATCAACGAAAGATTGAGAGCATTTAAGGCCGAAGTTGCAGAATATACAAGTGGTGATCGACATTCTGCTAGAGATTCTCAAATTGCAACACTAGAGCATCAGATAAAATTGTCTATTCAACAATTGGAATCAACAAACTCCTCCTTCCAACAGCAATTTAATTCCATTATAGGAATGATAAGGAAAGAAAAAACTGAATTATCAGGCAGAGCCTCAGAAATTGCTAGTACACAACAGCAGATAGATGAAGAAGAGAGAAAGATAAGAAATCTTCAAGCAGAAATAGCTGCTAGGGAAAAACACTTAGCAGAAGAAAAGAGCTTTTTACAACAGCAAACAGAAGCTTTTATTAAAGAGAAAAGACAAGCAGAGCGACTCAGAAATCAAAACAGGAGATATGGCCAAGATCAGAATCTTGAAAAATCCATCCTTAAGGAGCTTCAAAATATCCGAAGATCTCTTAGTACATCTATTACTTCAGAGGCTTCAAATGTTGTTAATCAGCTGAAAAAAGAAGTTGACCTTCTTGCTACTGAAAGAGAACGAATGAAAAATGCCCGTGATATGATGTTAAGAGCAATCTCTGCTCCTGGAGGAGACATGACAATCCCTAGACTTGCTCCTGGATCAATGTCAAGATTCCAAACAAGTATGTTCCGTGAATGAAATATTAAATATCAAGATTTGTACAACAATGTTTATTTGGTAATAACAATTCTTCTATGGGTAGGTTGTTTCGTTTTCTTTTCTTCTTTCTCATGTGGCTCATCTTTGGTCACAATTTCAACACTATAAACTGGATTAGAATCTTGGTGTATATATGACATGTTAATAGGTTCCTCTTTGGGCAAAATACATGGTATTGGTAATGGCCTTATTTGAATGATTGCCTTTGGTGACAACATTGGAATTGAAGGTCTAACAGGTCTGATTGATTGTTTCATTCTATAAAACTGCTCTTGGACATGATGATTCGTAAATCCAAATAGTTCGACACCTGAATGGACTTCGCCTCTCTGTATATATACAGTCCCTCGAGTATGTTGAGCTGAAACAATTATCTGTTCCCAAGCATTTCCTGGGTTGTTCCCATAGTAAGTATGATATGGATCACTTAAAAGCTTCACTATAAACACAATGCACCCATGATTATCGAGGGATGTTGAAGCTTCATACCAATCACTTTCCATTGGGTTCTTAATAGAATGATATAGTCGATGTGCCACATAACCAACAGGATACTGGGATTCATATGTTGGGAATTGGCCAAATGAAAAAACTGTGAGTTGTTGATTAATATTGACTGGTAAAGACTTTATGTAAACTGTGTCGATTTGGAATTGGTTATCTTGAGTATAAGGTTTATCTCTTAATGTTTCTATTTGTTTAATTGCAGATAATGCTCGGGTCACTCTAACTTTATCCCTAAAAATAAAACCGATTGATCCGCCATCGTGTGGCTTCGATGGTCTATTCTTCTCAAGTTCTTGACTCGCACATTTTTCAAATTCTTCAACTAAATTTTCTGGTATGTGCTCTCTAAAAGGAAGACTTGGATCAACAACCCATGTAGAAACAAGAAGTTGTCCATATTTAGACATGGATTGAAGCATTGCTATGTCATGAGGAGCTTCCCACCATTCTGCATATGAGAAAGGTTTCAATCTTGACATTGCAGCAATCTCTGGGTTTCCCATTGTACGGACAAATTCACGGACTTTATCTAAATCATGAAGATTAGACTTGAGCTTTTTGAACCATAGTTTCGAAGCATACTGCCCTAATTTGTTTTTTAAAGGCAAAATGTGTTCTTCAAAATCACTTTCAAGTCTTGTAGATAGATCTAAAATAATATTGGTAGCTTCTTGTATGGCATCCAATGATATGCTGGTGAGGAGAGAGTTCTTTTGTAATAAAGAATAATCGGTTTCTCCTTTTTCATTTCGAGGCGTTCCAAACAGATGTATTGTTTGAAATAAACTCGCCATTTCATTTGAAGTTAGTTCTCCTCGGTTATATAATGATGGATTCATTTCTTTCCATTTTTGTGGTAAAAGCTCTGATCCTCTCCATGATTTTCTTGGAGGAATCTCTTCATGTGCTTCTTTTCTCTCAAGATCTGGGGCTTCAACTTGTTTTAAAATATCTTCGAGAGAGCTTACAAGTGTAATGAGTTTCTTTTCAAGAGTTTTAATACTCATAACTTTAATTGGTTCACAATCTAATCCATTTGCTAAATTTTCAATATCAGAAAAGCCATTTCGATAGACCCCTAAAAGGTTTGCATAATCTTCCATTGGGTCACTACCTTCCATTACGGGCCACCACATGATGGGCAATTGTAACTTTAAAATAAGGCTATCTAGTCTATAAAATAATACACATCTACGAATTATTGTGTTGCTTCTCTCTTTGACATCGTTTAGGTTGGAACTAAACTCATTTAATGTATCTATTATTGAAGAAGGTGGGGATTTCATATCATCGAATCCCAATATTTGGCAAATAATTTTCATATCTGAATCAGAAATCGAATCAACTACCTGCGTTGCATGATACAATATTGACTTCTGATATGGACTATCACCAATGCCATAATGTATCAAAGATTTTATAGTTCCTCTTATCGATACTGGAGAATTTTTCTTCTTTTGTTTATCTGTTTGCCCTTCATCACTTGATGAATCAGATGATACATCAATAAGCTGAGTATTGGACATTCTCCTGCATCTCCTCATTGAAAGCGGCTCATTTATATCAAAACTTGCTCCTGGAAAAACTTGATTCCAAAAATCAGTAGCGTTCAGGTCCAATGTATCCTTTTCTGAATCAAATTTTGCTTTTGAAAACATTGAGCTCCCAGATACAGGATCTCTTGTAAACTCCTTGGACCTTGTATCCAATATTTGATCAATATCTGCGGTACAGAAATTATCAATCTCTGTATCATCATCTCTCGTTATATCATAAGCCCCTCTTCTCAATAACCGCTCAATTTCACTTGCATGTGCAGGCTCCATTCGATTCATTTGTCCGCCATCTAAAAGAGCATGATCAAGTCCAAGCTTTTTTGACGCTCTATCAAGCATTTCAAGTTCATATGTTCCACGTGTAACCAATCTATATACTTTAACTTTGGCCTTTTGACCAATTCTATGGCATCTACTTTGAGCCTGTATATCATTTTGAGGATTCCAATCACTATCATAAATTATTACAGTATCTGCGGCAGTCAAATTAATCCCAACACCACCTGCTCGTGTACATAACAGAAACACAAATACATCTTTCTCTATGGCAAATCGTTCAATTGCTGCCTGTCTATCTATTTCTGACACATTTCCATCTATTCTTTCAAACTCGATATCCTTCTTAATTAAATAGTCTTCAATAATATCCAATACTCTTATCATTTGAGAAAAAATCAGAACTTTGTGTCCATCTTTCTTCAGTTTTGGAAGGAGTTTATCAACTAATATCATTTTCCCTGATGAATCAACTAAAGACCTCAACTCAATTTCATCTTTGGAAGAATCTTTTCCTAATTTAGCACTCATTTGCGATTCGATGTGTTCTGTAGCTCCCTTTATTAAAAAGGGATGATTGCATACTTTTCTGAGTTGCATCATTAAATTTTGAAGAGATGGGAGTGAGCTGGCAGTTATTTGTTGAAGAAGGGTTGATGCATTTTCGTGAAGAAACGCTCTATAATATGTTTTTTGAACTCTTGTAAGTTCAACTTCAATTATTGTCTCCTCTTTCTCTGCAATTGATGTATCTACATCAGATTTTTTTCTTCTCAAGAGAAATGGATTGATTATTTTCTGTAAAGCCTGGAGAGTGTCGATATCTTCAATCTCTCCAAATTTCTCAAGAAAATCTGCTAAATCATAGAATAATGAAGGATGTATAAGGTGTAAAAGAGACCAAAGCTCTTCCACATTATTTTGAATTGGAGTCCCTGTAAGTAGAGTACAATGTTCAAACGAAAGTTGTGATATCAGCTGGTAGCACTTCCCTGTGTGATTCTTTAGTCTGTGAGCCTCATCTAATACTAAATATCTCCATTCAATCCCTTTGAATGTGTTATATTCTGTTGTAAAAGTTTCATAATTGGTAATAAGTACATCGAACATCACATTCGTTTTATCATTTTTGCGATAAAACTCGTATTGTTGAATCACATTCCTGGTCTGTGGATTACCATGAAATACTACTGTATTGAATGATGTCCATCTATGAAACTCATATTTCCAATGAGAAAGTGTTGATAATGGAGAAATAACTAAAAAAGGACCAGAAACTCCATTCATATTTGATATATCTTTTAGAACAGATACAACTTGAACAGTTTTTCCTAGACCCATTTCATCAGCTAGAATAGAATTGCGTTGTTCATGATAACAAAATCGAAGCCAGTTCACACCCGAAAGCTGATAATCCCTTAAAACAGAGCCATCTGATGCCACTGGTGACTCGACAAGTGGTGAGAAGACCTTTTGTCTTTTGGAGTCGGATTTGGGTGGGATCTTTATCGGATTTCTATGCTTTTTCCTCTTTTTAAATTCCAGTATTGCTTGATCTGCCTTGGGAATATCAGCTTTATTTTCCCATGTTGCCGAATCATATGAAAGCCCTTTCCATTTGACAAGAAACTGATCAGGTTCTCGATTTCCAATTATTCTATCAACTTGAATCCAATTAGAACTAATGTCATCTTGTGATGTCATCAATATTTCTGGATTCTCTCTCGATTTAACGAGTCCATCTTGTGATTGCTTCCGAAATTTTTTCAAAGCAATCTCTCCCCCCTGATAATGTAGCAAATCGGATTCTTTAAGCCATTTATTATGAATATGACTCCTATTTGTCCATTTTACCATGTATTCAATGGTATTCTTTGGAATATCAGTAATATCGACAGATTCTCCTATTTGGTATTTTTTTGGATCAGTTCTTATACCAATTATACACTGAACCCTTAATTCTTCATCATCAGAATCGGAATAACTGGTCAAAGATTGGTCATAGCTATAACCACTGCCAGATTCCTTTTCTATTCCATCAGAATCATCGCTTGAGGCTTCAGAATCATCAATAGAAATTATTTCAGCTTTCTTGCTTTTGCTTTGCCGTGCAGTGGTCATTGAGCGAAAAATTGATGTGAGGTGTTCCAATAATAAAATACAACCTTGTTAAACCCATTCTTGAATCCAATTTGATCTAGATTTTAATGAGAATCCTCTTACATTTGCTTACGTTTTTTTACAACATATGTACTACAGGAGATTCCTTTTTGTCTAATAGGAAAGGTCGTTTGGTTATGAAATCTACATGTGTAAATGAGGTTGTGACTCAAGGGAGATCTTATCTTGATTCAAACATATCAATTCAGGATTGCTTTTTTTCCAGAACAGTTGGGTACAATGCATATGGTGGAGTTATTATGGTTACACAAAATTCGTTGGTCCTATCCATTAGTAATGTGGTTTTTTATAATTGCGAAGTTAGTAATTCCAATTATGGAGGCGCGATATATTTTTCTTCCCTAAACTCTAATCTCAAAATGGTATGTGCTTATAGATGCAAAGGATACTACTATCATTTTGCTCTACTTGAAACATTGGAAAACAACAATGTCGAATATTTATCAATGTCACTGTGTTGTTATTCAAAAAGCACTTTCTATTCAATAGCCTTAGTGAATGGCTACCAGAAATTTGATAATTCTAACTGCTCGTTTAATTATGCAGCTGAATGCTCAGGACTTTCGATTTTCCAACAAAAAAGCCTTTCTAGTTCTTTCTGCAATATGTACTCGAATGATGTCTCGGGATTTATTTGCATGCACCTTTTTTGTAACCCTGGTTCTCTATCTCGTGCTAATATCATTCGGAATTCAAGTCCATCGAAAGGAGTTGTTTATGGTACTGGTAATACAGGTACTTTCACACTTAATGAATGCATCTTTAGTTCAAACCAAAACACATTATTTTTTGTTCTTTCTGATAGAACACTTATTATTAGTAACTGCAATATTAATCATGCCTATTTGCTTAATTCTGGTAACATCCAAACATCTGGATCATCTCTAACATCTACCAATTCCTTCAAATTTGAATTCTATTCCACAAAATACTGTTTAGCTGAGAATCCCTATGTTGGCTTTAAACATACATCTCAATCAATATACACGAAAAAGACCCCTGTTCAAGTTATTTTTCTTTGTCTTCTTTTTTAGTTCTTTATGAAAGCTTATGGGAAATACTTTGAGGTTGGAAAAGGTGCTTATGGGAAAGTAATAAAGGCATATAATAAAAAAACTAAAGTTGATTGTGCAATTAAAATTATCAAACTGTTGAGCAAATCCGAAGATGATATCTCGAAAATTACCAATGAAGTTGCGATAATGCAGAAGTTTGATCATCCTAATATTATAAAATATTATGATCACTTTATTGAAAACAATAACCTCTATATTGTCATGGAATGGGCAGATATGAACCTAAAACAACTATTGGGCAACAAAAAGTCTTTTTCAGAAGATGAAGTTGTGAATTTTTATTTGCAAATAGCTTCTGGTTTATCATATGTGCATAAAAGTCGGATTATTCATCGAGATATCAAACCCGAAAACATTCTTGTGATAAACGGGCAATACAAGATCGCTGATTTTGGGGTATCGAAGCAGCTTAATTCAGTGCAGCAATATGCTCAAACAGCCATAGGAACACCACTTTATATTGCACCCGAAATTTGGAGATTTGAGCCTTATGACTATAAGGTTGATATATGGAGCCTTGGTTGCCTTCTTTATGAAATATGTAATGGAGATCCCCCCTTTGTAGGCTTAGATTTTAGCGAAATAATTTCCAAAGTCGAGAATCATGAGATTCACAGAATTAATCCCAAATACTCTCCAAAGTTGGAGAACCACATTCGTGAAATGCTCTCTTTGGAGCCTCACTTCAGACCTACAATAGAAGATATACCAAAATTCTTTAGCGAAAGAAATATCGATTTTCCAGACGACTTTATAGATGACGACGATTTCGTGGTCAATACAGAACCAAAGAATAATGAATTTGATTCTTTCACCATAGATTTCACAGAACAGGACCTTTAGCTGGACCAGGTTACATATAGTAAAGTAACCGTACGATTATTATTTTATGACCTCAAGATTTTCTGGAACCAAAAAAAACGAAAATGAGCCACTTGTCGACTCCTTTGACCAAGATGTTTTATCTCTAAAAACCACTGTAACGACATTAAAAATGGTATCAACAGAAATCGGAAACGAACTGGAACGGCAAAATTCTTTCCTCAAAACAATGTCAATCAAATACCATCAAGGAACGGATATGGTCAGCAACTTGGTATCGAAAATGAACAATCTCATCAAGGCATCCGATTTTTCCCCAGTAACAATGACCATTTTCTTTGCTTTTCTCCTCTTTGTGTTCTTGTGGATATACTGGAAAGTTTTCGCGTAAATTTACGTTAAATGGGTCAGGCAAAATCTATCCCTGAGCAGCTTGGAGAGGAATTTGCTGATATAAGACTGTGCAAATTCCGAAATCTTAAGAACACTTGTTTTTGTAACTCGATTTTACAGTCTTTGCTAAATAGTACTCATGTTAGTTGTTATTTGAATTCTATAAAAGAAATAATAAGCACGAATGGGCTTCCAGAGTGCTTTGATTCTTCTCCGTTAATGCATTTCTATGTTTTTTATTCAATTCTGCAAAACAGTGAGGAGAGGGAAATCCTAATCAATCCTCAAGATTTCATGGAATCCCTTTACAAAAATGTTGAAATATTCGAAAAAGGTGTACAGCATGATGCCCATGAGTTTTTTCTGTACTTAATTAGCTCGTTTGACTCAACTATCAATGATTTGAACAGAGTATATGGGAAATCTGTGCTTCCTCCATTTTCACAGCTATTTCAAGGAGTTCATGTATCATCTTTCACGTGTTCTCTTTGCAACCATTGCAAAGAAACTAGAGAGACTTTTACATTTTTATCCATTGCCATTACTGGTAATGCTGATCTCCAGCAGCTTATCGATGATGCTCTTGCCCCTGAGGATGTTATTGGATCTAATGGAGTTATGTGTCCTAAGTGTGATGCTATTCGTGATTCATGCCGAATGTCATACTTTGCTCAAGCACCTCCTGTTCTTGTTATTCAACTCCAAAGGTTTCATTTTGACCCTGAAACATCCAAGATGAACAGAATTGGCAAAAATGTCAAGATACCTGATGAAATAACTCTAAATAGTGCTACAGGTTCACAGATATATCATTTGAAATCCATAATTATGCATTCTACTATGTGGATACTGGGTGGCCATTATGTTTCTATAATGAAATTTTCTAATAATTGGGTTATGGCTGATGATAAGTCGCTCTCAATTGTTCCTGAGGTCCAAATGACGAAGTTCCTTGGTATAGATTGTAATCATGATGAAGCAGTGCCTTATGTGTTGTTTTATGAGTAGCAGATAGTGTGAATATACTATGATGAACTTGTTAATTCTAGATGATTTTGTATTTTGAAAGAATCAAAATAAAAGAGACAAAATCAATATGTATTCTCATGATTAATCATTATAGGTTTGGTGAACATACAAAATGTGTTGTCCCATTCATTCCAATTGGAATAAGATGCAAAGTAAAAGCCATGTATATCTTAACAATATCTTCTCATTTCTTTCAAATAGTGAAGTGGGTTGATGAATATCATTGAGAAAACATCAATGTGACCTGGTTTTATCATTTTGACTTATTTAGACTTTTTACATGTTGGAGCGAAATATCAAGTTTAAGGAACAAATTTATGTCGAAACAATGCTTTATGGAGATCCTCCAGTCTTTGAGTATATTGAAATCAAAGATAAGGACTTTTTAGTAAAACTGTTTGGAATGTATCCAAAATTTCGACCTCATCATTTAGAAAGCTTTGTTATATTTTGTTCTCATTATCTTAAAGAAGATTCTTTTCGAAGGATTGTATTGCAAAAGACATTTCCAGTTTGTCCCACCCTCATTCACAGGCTTTATAAGAAAAATTATTTTTCTAAGGATGAAATCCGAGATTCATTATTGATTCATGAGAGAAAATTGCTATGTTTATTTTTTAAGAAAGATTTTAGAATTAACTATTCAAGGTTTAGAGATGAAATATTCCCACAAGATGATTCTGATGACCAAGACTATTCTGATGATGGCAATGAAAAGTATTCATCAGAGTATAGGGACCAAAAAGAATTAGATTTTCTAATCAATTATGGGTTTTATCCATCTTCAATTGAGTTTTGTTTGAAGTATGATCAATTAGATGAATTAAAGATATTGATGGTGAAAAAACCAGAGCAGAAAAAGTGTTTGTGGAATCCTTTCGAATGGTCAAACAGGCCCAAATCTTTAGATTGTTTGTCATTTTGTGGTTTCTATGGTTCAATCAAGTGTTTCAGAGTATTATTATTATCAGGTTTTGTTATTAATGAACAAGTAGTACGAAATGTTGTATGCAGTGGTTCCAATGAACTTTTCCTGTTAATTATGGATTCTAACTTAGAGAATTTATTTGGTTTCCATGAAGCATCATGGTTTCATCAGATGTCATTTCTTGAGTTTTTCATTGATAATGGAACTGAAATCAATTCTAGAAATGATAAACTAGAAACACCTCTTCATTTATCATCATTGAATGGTCATCTTCAAATTGTTGAATATCTTGTTAACCATGGAGCAGATGTGAATCTCGAAAACAATAGATATGAAACACCTCTTCATTTTTCATCATTGAATGGTCATTTTCAAATTGTTGAATATCTTGTTAACCATGGAACACGTGTCAATTGCAAGAATGATAATCAAGAAACACCTCTTCATTTATCATCATTGAATGGTCATTTTCAAATTGTTGAATATCTTGTTAACCATGGAGCAGATGTGAATTTCGAAAACAATAGATATGAAACACCTCTTCATTTGTCATCATTGAATGGTCATTTTCAAATTGTTGAATATCTTGTTAACCATGGAGCTATTGTGAATTCCAAAAACATTGAACAAGAAACACCTCTTCATTTATCATCATTGAATGGTCATCTTCAAATTGTTGAATATCTTGTTAACCATGGAGCAGATGTGAATCTCGAAAACAATAGATATGAAACACCTCTTCATTTATCATCATTGAATGGTCATTTTCAAATTGTTGAATATCTTGTTAACCATGGAGCTATTGTGAATTCTAAAAACATTAAACAAGAAACACCTCATTATTTATCCTCAATGAATAACCATTTTCATGTTGCAAAATATTTGAAAGATATTTATTATATGATTGAACAAGTTTTTCAAGCATCTTTGACTGGAAATCTTGAAATCATTACTCAATTAATGCAGAATAATCCTAATTTTGATGTTAGAGATGAATCTAGTTCAAGTCTGATGTATTATTCTAATAAAAATGGCCATTTTGGGATTGTTAAGTTTCTTCTTAACCATGGAGCAGATATCAATTGCAAGAATTATATACAAGAAACACCTCTTCATTTATCATCATTGAATGGTCATTTTCAAATTGTTGAATATCACCTCTTCATTTATCATCATTGAATGGTCATTTTCAAATTGCTGAATGTCTTCTTAACCATGGAGCAGATGTCAATTGCAAGAATGACAAACAAGAAACACTTCTCCACTTATCTTCTCGAAATGGTAATCTTCAAATTGTTGAATATCTTGTTAACCATGGAGCAGATGTCAATTGCAAGAATGACAAACAAGGAACACCTCTCCATTTGTCAACATTGAATGGTCATCTTCAAATTGTTGAATATCTTGTTAACCATGGAGCAGATGTCAATTGCAAGGATGACAAACAAGAAACACCTCTTCGATTATCATTATTAAATGGTCATCTTCAAATTGCTGAATGTCTTCTTAACCATGGAGCAGATATCAATTGCAAGAATTATATACAAGAAACACCTCTTCATTTATCATCATTGAATGGTCATTTTCAAATTGTTGAATATCTTGTTAACCATGGGGCAGATGTGAATTTCGAAAACAATAGATATGAAACACCTCTTCATTTATCATTATTAAATGGTCATCTTCAAATTGCTGAATATCTCGTTCACCATGGGGCTAGTATTAAAAATTATATTGATAATGAGAGCTATCTTCATTGGTCATGTCGAAAAGGTCATCTTAATATTGTCAATTGTCTTCTCAAACATGGATCTGATATCAATTGTAAGAATGACAAACAAGAAACACCTCTTCATTTATCATCATTGAATGGTCATTTTCAAATTGCTGAATGTCTTCTTAACCATGGAGCAGATGTCAATTGCAAGAATGACAAACAAGAAACACCTCTCCACTTATCTTCTCGAAATGGTAATCTTCAAATTGTTGAATATCTTGTTAATCATGGAGCCGATGTAAATTCTAATAATGACAAACAAGAAACACCTCTCCACTTATCTTCTCGAAATGGTAATNTNTCTATTGTTGAATATCTTGTTAATCATGGAGCCGATGTAAATTCTAATAATGACAAACAAGAAACACCTCTCCACTTATCTTCTCGAAATGGTAATCTTTCAATTGTTGAATATCTTGTTAATCATGGAGCCGATGTTAATTCTGAGAATGACAAACAAGAAACACCTCTACATTTATCATCTCGAAATGGTCATTTTCCAATTGTTAAGTTTCTTGTTAATCACGGATCAAATATTGATTTGAAAAATAATAGACAAGAAACTCCACTTGATTTATTAGTCATCAATGGACATCATCAAATTGTTGAATATCTTGTTGGTAAAAATCCTTTATTAAAAAAACAATAGATAATATCCTCTTTATTTTTTAATATCAAGAGAGTATATTTCCAATTTGTGTGGCAATGATGCCACTTCAAAAACTAGATTATTATCTTTCGTTCTGATTCCAAGTGTATTCTTGATGGTTTCAAGATCATCTTTATCTTTAGCATAAAACTGGAAAACAATATCCTTCCCAATTTTTACAGAATATTTTTTATAACTCTTTTGATATTTCTTATTATATATCTGAAATATTCGTGTTCCAGGTATTGCATTTTCTTCATTGACTTCATAGAAATCCAACTTAGCCTTTTTTTGAATGTCAGTCTCTTTGCATCTTGAAGAAACTTCACATGAATACTCATTCTTCTTAATAATCATATTACTATCAATGAAATAGAATATTACCATATCTTTAAACGCAAAATCGAAACAAGTATCATTATTCCTTTTTAATGCAACAACTGTATTAGTTTTTTCAATGGAATATACTGCTTTAGTTACAGCTTTTTGGATATTCTCTTCAAGAACATTACTATTTGGGAAATCCATGCTGAAAACAATCTTTTTATCAGATGAATGGAACTCGAATGTTGTGATGCTTCTTTTGATCTTGAAATACTCTCTAATAAAAGACCTACCCATCTGGCATTCAATAATGACAAAATTTTTATACTTCAAGGAATCATCATATACATCATATAACTTATCATCTAATAAATACATTTGTTTATCATTAGAGAGATTAAATATGCTCTGTTGGTTTGAACTTTTATATATTTCCATTTTGCACTCATCCAATACATATAAATCCTTTAAATCATTATTACTTGGCTTTTTTGGTACAATGCCTTTGCTATTGTTCATAAACCCAATGAAATCGAAACTCAATTCAGTCACATCATCAAAAACTGCTTTTATTAGGTCAAAAATTGTGCTTCTTTGGTGGCTATTATGGCTAGAGACCATTTTTGTAACAAAATACTTAATATCTACACTGATTTGTTCATTAATACAAATCAAATAATCCAAAATCATTAAAGCATTTTCTTCTTTGGAGTATTTCCTCTTAAGAGATTCGTCTAAAATATCTATAATTTCGGTTTTCGCAAGCGCTTTCAGGATGTTTTTAGCTTCTTCTTCCATTGTTGACAAAATTAAAATTTATGGAAGGAGAAAATCTTTAAATACTCTAGATAACAAAATGGGAATGTTGGTTGACCATTATTGCTAAATGTTTCAACCTGAGCACATTAATCAAACTGGAAAATATGATGAAAACAATAATGGAGCACAAGAAAACAGGGATTCGTCGCATCAATCGCCTTTTTCATCGAATGAAAACCTTGGAAGCATGACTTCGGCTCCAGAATTTGAAAAAGAATATATTTACCAAGCTTTCTCAAAAAATCACATTGTATACCCTGAAAATCCTGAAAATGACCCTGAATTTCATGTTTCTAATCTGGGTATTGACTTAACACAGACTCAACCATTAATCCCTAATCTGTATTATGTGGGCTCAGATGCGCCAATGATAAAAGGATCTCAATATCCTGTTCCCGATTGTCTCCCTGTTTCGTGTGAAGAAAGCCCTGCGATTTCAAAAATAAGTAGTTTCTCTGATGAGATCCTATTGCTTATGTTTTACCTACACACCAGAGATCAACTCCAAAGCGAAGCTGTGGCAGAGCTAACTAACAGGAAATATCATTATGATTCAGAGAAAAAGATGTGGAAGAACAAATATGGTGAGATTTTTGATGCTGATATGTGGGAGTTCATAGAGAACGAGGGAATGAAATGACTCTCTCGCAGACACTTTTTATATGATACCTGTTCCTCAAAGGATAACAACTCTAGTGTCGAAACTCAATGAATCGATTAATAAATCTAACATGATAATTGGAGAAGCGTGGAAGAGCTATTTTTCTCTTGAAAATAATGAAAAGGTTAAAGCTTGGGGCGCTTTTAAGGTTGCATCTTATGATCCTTCATCTTCGCCCAAATTTTTTACTGAAGAGAAGGGGAAAAATGCATATAAAGTGATTTCTGATGAAATAATAAGGAAACTGGGAGATATTAAAACTGATCCCGACAATATAGAAAAGTGGATGAGTCTTGGTTTCTCTTATCATTACATTGGCGATTTTTCTAATTCATTTTCTTGTTTCTCAAAGCTTTATATCGAAAATAACCTTCAAAAACGAGATTCATATTCAATTTTGTGTTTTGCCTGTCTCAATCACTATTTTGGGTTATATGATGAAGCAATTAAACTGTATAAGGTTGCTTGCGAACGTATAGATATGGAACAAATAAGATCTGATATAATCTTTCGTCTGGCTCTTGCATGTCGTTCAATTGGGGACTATTCAAATAGCATTAAGTTTTTACAACAAGTTTATGATCATCCCCCAAAAAATTTGGAATCCGATGACATACTTTTCCAGATTGGATACACGTATCAATCAGCATCTAAGTTTTCTGAAGCATTTACTGTGTATTTTGATCTTTATAATCGATTTTCTACTAATATGTCTATTATTTATCAAACAACATGGTTTCTCTCAATGGATCTTGGAACAACAAAAATTGAAAATGCAGATGAGATCTTCAAGAAAGAGATTAATCGCTTTCCTAATGATCATAAGATTCAGTTTTCATATGGAAGGTTCTTAATGAGGCAAGGATTGTTCAAAGATTCACATCAGATATTTCGTAATTGTTTGATGTTGATGAGTGAAGAACCAGTCTTTTGGTTTACGATCGGGAACCAGTATTTAGAGAACCACCAATTTGATGATGCGATCACATCATATCAAAGAATGCTTCACTTAAAATCGGATATTGAGGATGCTTGGGTTAATATGTCATTAGCACAGATAAGTCAAGGATACAAAGAGAAGGCAATAGGATCTCTAACACAGGGACTTAAGTATTGTGAGAGTTCCATGATTATCAATGAGATTCTTCAAAGGTTTTCTCAGACAAATATTGGGAAAATCCCGAAATCATATGAGTGTGTCAACGGGTTTAAGAACTTCCAAGATGTTGATAGAATTGCACAAAACTACATTGAAACTCCACCTCTCATACCCCTTTCTTATATTGTCACTAATGAAGGGGGAATGAAAACAGTTGAATGTGTACGAGTTCAACCACACTCGTTCATTAATGTTTAATATTAATAAAATGATTTTCCGATTCCATGCATGATTGATTTTCTCTTCACATCACTCTCAATGAATGAATCTTCAATATTGTAATCAATCTTTTCGATATTCTTCAAATGTCATTATGTATTAACAAAGTGATTATTAAGCTTACTATTTTGCCAAAGAGATCATCTGGAAAATGGATATCATTGCATAATATTTTAGAATGAAACTCCTCTAATTGATTAATTGGTGAAGATTTTTAACCATTAATCAGGGTTGCTTCACATGCATGCTCCAGTTTTTTTAAGCATCCCTGCCATTTATTAAGTCACAAACATTCTTTTCAAAATTGCTTTTTGTTACATATTGAAATATTATCACAAAAATCATTGTAAATGACACATCAAGTTCTTATCATTATTGGATTAAGCTTCTTTTTGTCCCTTTCTTTAGTGTTTATTATTGGGAGCCCCATTTTCATTGAAATTTCGACGAGTTCTCTATCAGATATGATTTTGGGTCAGTCATTCCCACCACTGGCTAACACAGTTTTTCAATTTTTTATGGTATTTTGTATGAAACACCTTAATATTTCACACTTGCGCTTTGCAGAGGATTGGGCTTTGCGGGAGCCTGTTCAAGGTCAATATATCTGGACCCCAATGAAAAATCGTCTTGATTTTATGAGATCGCATGGATATTCGGTCTTTTTAACCTTTCAATCAAATGGACCAGATTGGGCAATTGATAAGCACAATGATTTTTCTGCAACATTTAAAAATGTGACCCAATTTGAGACCTTTTTGCATTCTTGGTTTTCAACATTTTTATTATACAAAGATGTTATCAAAAAAGTACAATTTGGCAATGAATGGGTGAGCAACTATTGGTTTGTCGGTTCAGCTAGTGAATTCTCACTGTATGCTAATGTGTTTTATAATATATCCAAGCAATACTGGCCAGATATTCCTGTTGTACTGGGAGGCTTTTCGACTGGATCTTTGAGAGCACTAGCTGCTTTATATAATGTATCTTCCAAGTATCAGACTGATGAAGGTATAGTATATGAAGGCGCTTCTCTCGATTCTCTTCGGTCAAGCGTTGAAGCAAAAGATGCGATTTACAGAACCGAAACTGTGGTTTCAAATACATCATATGATTATATAGATCTTCATTTGTATGATGATTGTGATAACTTTGGATTATATTGGCAAATGATGATTAATTTAACAATAAGACTCGGGAAAGGAACTTTTCCCTTCGTTTGTACTGAGTTTGGTGGACCAAATATGAACTGGGAACCTTTCATTAACAGAATATCAGGTAATTATCATGCAAAACATCTTCAGAGATGCCTCCAATCACTTGGAAAGTTAAATCTTTCTGAAATATACTATTTCCAAATTGTAACTTCTGCATCTTCATCTGTGGAGCATCGCCAGTCCCAGCTGTTTAATGATTTATTAATGATGAAGCCCTCATTCTATGTACTACAAAATGCAAAAAATGGAAAAATTACTTATGTTTATGAATATATCATTCTTTACTCAGTTATTATCACATCATTGATCTCAGTGTTAATAATTACTATTATAAAGTGCTTTAAAAAGGATGAGAAAATTGAACCCACACCTAATGATGAACTCAGAGATCTATCTGTTTTAAGTAACTAAATTGGCAATAGCTATTCTAAAGTAGAATCAATGTTTAATTCATAAAATACACCCATAATGCTCTTTTTAGAATATTTAATACTGAATCCTTTGGTTAATAAATTTCCATTTCATGGTTAAAAATCAAATATATATTAATATATCTATCTTTATTTGGGTTCATCATAGTCTATCCACTCTGGCTCTGCTTGAGTGACCCATCGAGCGTATAAACGTTTCGTCTGAACTCTCTCAGAGAAGCATATGCATTGATATCCTTTTCCAAAAGCAAAAGAGGATGGATGGATGTAAATCTCAGTTCCATCATTCATGCATTGATATTTGCCGGACACAATTTGTTTAGCAATGTTTTCTTTGTTAGCCAATGATAATGACTGTCTTAATCTATCTAATCTCGATTCATCATCGATTTGTTCACTAACATCAATACCCAATTCTGTGGTAATTTCTAACAGCTGCTCCCTAATATTCAATGCATAGTCTAATGCCCTCTTACTTAAAAACTTCTTCCTACAGAATTCAATTCTTTTTGCTTCAATAGTAGAAACATATGCATCATAAACATTAAGAAGAGAAATATGATCCCCAGTTGTGTCAATATAGACTGAATGCTCATTTCTTGCCTTTTTCCTTAAATCAGCAGGGGTAATAAACAAATTCTCTGATGACATCATTGCTAAAAGGGTCAATGCTGATGATCCACAACCTGATCTAGATGCATGAAGTAATACTTTAGTCATCCTTGGTGTTAGAGGAAACTTGGCCATAATACTACCATCATTTGTCAGATCACCTTTATCATCAATACCTCCTAGCTCCCATATAGTGTTGATTGAAGCTGAAAGAAGCTCTGTTGGCGGTCTTTCTAAAAAACGAAATGATAATGGGTTCTTGATTCCCAAAGAAAACAATTGAAGAACCACTGAGCTTAAGTCTGCACGACGAATTTCTGCAACAGGAGAATCCATTAGTTTGAAAAATTGTTCTTCTGTATATAAACGAAAACAAGCTCCCGAAGATTCACGGCCTGCTCTTCCTGATCTTTGAAGAGCTTGTGCTTTTGAGACGGGAGTGACACCAAGAACTTCAATCCCACTGATTGGATTATAGGATTTGATTTTGACCAAACCACTATCAATCACATATTTAATTCCTGGTATTGTTACTGAGGTTTCAGCTATATTAGTAGACAATATAACCTTTCGTTTTCCTTCAGTTACAGGCTCAAATACTAATTGTTGTTGATGCATTGGTAGAGCTGCATATAGAGGAAGAACAACTATTTCGGGTTTGCACTCTTTGGCCTTGATAGAATCAGAAACCTCTTCAATTTCTTCTTGTCCGGTTAAAAACACGAGGAAATCGCCTGGGAGATCTAGATCCTCGTTGAGCTGCAATATCGATAATACGGTGGCGTCTACATAGTCATTTTCTGGTGATTCTGTGTAAAATATGGAAACAGGAAATGTCCTCCCCCTAACATGGATAATAGGAGGTGAATCAAAGAAATCAACAAAAAGTTGGCAATGCAATGTGGCTGACATCAAAACGAGTCTAAGATCTCTTCTAGACTGGAGATCTTTGAGCAAACCTATCAAAAGATCTGTTTGAACGGTTCTTTCGTGAATTTCATCGAGTATTACAACATTATAAGCTGATAACTCTGGATCTGCGAGGATTTCTCTTAATAACATTCCATCAGTAACATATTTAATCTTAGTGAGGTGCGAAGACTTGTTATCAAAACGAACATTATAGCCTACTTCAGATCCAAGATTCCTTTTTCTTTCTTGAGAAACTCTTTTTGCCAAACTACACGCTGAAACACGGCGCGGCTGTGTAATAACCACAGAAATTCCGTTCATTTCCTCGGAATCCACTAAAAACTGAGGAACCTGCGTAGATTTGCCACATCCTGTCTCTCCGATCAATATTGTCGTCGAATTTTGGCTAATGATTTCTATAATTTGCCTCTTGCATTTCCAAATCGGTAAATTGCGCCTAAACTGATACAAGTCATTAGGATCATAGTCCATTGTGCACTAAATTTATTTAAAACACTCTTTATTTAAAACAAGGTTTCGAACATTGCCAGCGCCTCTTTTGTATCAATAGGCTTTGGAGGAAAGCCATAGTCAATGTTAGCTACATTTTTGTTATGCTTCAGTATTGATTTTTCGCATCTTTTATAATCATATTGATGAGTTGCATCAAAGAAAATTGGTTTATATGAACCAGGTTCATATTTCTCACGATCAGAATCGATATCTTCGTCAAATGCTGCAAATAGATCATTTGTTGGTATCTTCATTTTGGTTTTTGGGTTCAAAGCCAGTTTAAGGGGCTTTGGAGGTGGATCTGAGCTATCGAAAGATGCTATGTCGTCCTTAGATAGATTGGAAATAAGAGATTCCAGTTGTTTTGGTTGCATTGTAAGTGTGTGAGAATTCCGACTTCTTTTGGGCTTTCTCGTTAAATATTTGGTAGGTTCTTCCGCAAATATCTCGTTGATATCACTGTTCATATCTGCCATTTGTAATAAATCTGGTTTAGTGGATCTAGGAGCAGGAATATACTCATCAACTTCGTTTTCTTCTTCGTTGTAATCATCTGTCATTGGGGTGGGTAATCTTCTTGGTAATGAGTCTTTCAAAGAAATCTGTGACTGGTTTGTTATTTTTGAAACTGTGTTACTATTCTCTTCTTTGTCTATACCAAAATCAGTTTTGCTAACAAAAAAATCATCCTCTGAGCTTTGATTCTCACCAAATGCAGAAAGGATTTGATTCTTTTCTTTTGTAATTTTTTCCTCTTCGTCCTCACTGGGATGACGAAGAAACACAAGGGATGGATCGTCACAAACTTCATCAAGATCGTCAAATGATGGCTTTTTTGGTGCTATCATTGGGCATATTTTTAAAGAATCGTTGCTATTCTCAAAAGGGTCATTATCTGAGTCATGGAAATCATCCAAAGAAATTTTCTTATGTGCTGTATTATTGGATTGGAGCAATAAAGGCTTATCAAATTTCTTAGATCGGAAATCTTCAAGAGATATGATGGTCGGAATGCTCTTGTTTGGTGTTTTTGTTTCTTGTATTCCAAAATCATCATCACTATCGACGAAATTAGATAAATTGTTTGAAGAGTTGTCCATTAGGGGAGCAAAAAAATCATCAGGACTTATATATTCTGGTGTAATTGGGCTATTGGATGACTCTTTGGCAATAGAATCATGTCTATTCTCGGTTATCTCGCTTTTGGGTTTATTCTTTTTGACATTATTCTTATTGTCATTTGGTGATGTTTGGGTTGGGTTTCTCCTAGATTTGGAAATGTCTTCTAGTTGCTGACTAAGGCTATTCTTGTGGTCAATAACCATTTTTTGGCTTTCCATAGAATATGACTCAAGAATACTCAGCTGTTTCTTATTATTCTCAATTTGATTCTTGATTTTTTGCATTTCAATAGAATTTTCGGTAATTGTTTTCTCATACATTTCTATCCTGGCCTCAGCTCTACTTTTGTCTTCTAAATATTTATCAATCTGTTTCTTCATTTCAGATTTTTGCATCATCATCAATGTATGAAGCTCTTTTGCTTTATTCTCCTTCTCCTGAGATATCTTTTCTATTGACAAAAGTTTGTTATGTAACTCATTAATAATGTTCTGGTCTTCTGTCTCTTGTTTTGCATTCCTTTCTTCGAGTCTTTTTAATGATTGGCTATTCTTCTTAATTCTAAGATTTAAGTCATTAATAATACTTTGATGTTCATCCCTTATTTTTTCTATATGTGCCTGATATTCACGATATTGAGATTGCAAAATTTCATTTTGAGATTTGAGTTGTTTCATTTCCGTTCCTTGAACTAATTTTATTCCATGCAGCTCTCTTTTGATGCCCTCAATTCCTTTCTCAAGATCATCATTGTTGGAAGCCAAAAGAATGGAATCATTGGCATCTGATGATTGAGAAGTAATTTGACTTCTCTGGTGCTTTGTCTGGATTTTGGAGGGGCTTATTTTATTTGTTAACTTGTGTGATTCGCAGGATAAAAATGAAGAACTAGGGTAGTTTGGTTTTTTGGGTGTGGAGGATCGTTTTCCTTGTTCATCGATTAGTTGTTTTTGAAGAACTTTGTTTTCTTCAGTTAATTGTGCTATGATTTCTTTTTGTTCAATAATTGTCCGCTCTGAGTTCATTTTGCATTCTAAAACTGCTTTAGATTCTTTTTCAATCAAAGCTTTTTTCAATTTAATATTCTCTTCCTCGAGTTTTTTTATATTTCCCAAAATATTCATTGACTCAAGTGCCCGTTTTTCTTTTTGGCTTTGGATCGATAACGAACTTTTATATTTTGTATTCGACTCCTCAAGAATTTGATTCGATTTAAGCAATGAAACACAAATTTCTTGTAGTCGCTTCACATTATTAATTGCCGTAATGCTTTCGGCCGTTAAACTGGTTTTTGGTGAAAGCATTTTGGACAAGTTTGAATCAGTATTGTCGGTTTATCAAAAAAACAATAAAACGATTTTGGATTCGAACCTGTGGAGTTGTACGATTATTACACGTTTAATATAGGTATGAATCAGAAGAAAGAGATTGAAAAATGGACACCTTATGATGTTGTGGATCATCTAGAAGAGCTTGGATTAGGCATATATAGGGAGTCTTTTTTGGAAAATTTTATTAATGGAGAAGTAATTCCATTACTAACGGAGGCTCACCTGAAATCTCTAGGTATGACTATCATAGGGCACCGTATAACTTTTTTACACTTCATGCAATCAATCAATAGCGGTGATAGATCATCATCACAAAGCAACAACAAAGCTTCTAACTCCAAACTTTCTCAAAAGAGGGAAGAGAATCCAACTGTTGATGACTATTCATCAAGCAAAAGTCGAAAATCCGATATGAATGTGGCTTCAATACCTGATGACTATGATAAAGTATCGTCATCAGATGATATGCAAAAATCAAACAGTTCCAACAACTGGGAAAAGAAAAGGAGGCAAGCTCTCCTCAAGAAAATGGGATCTGTGGATAATGAAACGAAGAAATCATCTGCAAAACCAGATATGGATTTCGGTAATGCTGAATCATCTACTGGGCTATTTGGCAACCCTCCTCCAATGAAGACAAAGAAATTCCAATCCAGTTCTGATGAAAAAACCACAGAAAAGTTTGTTGTTGATCCAAATCCTTTTTCAAGAGAAGATGAATCAAATTATCCGCCAATTCCTAAGAAGAAACCTGCAACAAAACCACCACCAAAGAAAAAAGAGCCTGTGAATGTAGTAGTTTCAAAGAGGGAAATCGAAGAACAGAATACTAGAATATCAATACCAGAGCCAGTTAATACAGACCCATGGGAATCAGAAGATGATTCATATCCACCGCCAATGAATAATTCATCACGTCAATCTATACCTGCTGAAGCTGATGATGATGGAGAAAGAGTGGAGTGTTCCTATTGCGCGAGAAGGTTTCATCCAACCAGAATCAATAAGCATGAAGAAGCTTGTGCTAGGGCTCAATCAAGAAAGAAAAAAGTCTTTGACTCTTCAAAAATGCGACTAAATGGTACAGATGCAGCAAAATATGCAGGAAAGACTAAGAAAGAGGAGCCACCTGTTAAGAAGTCCAACTATAAACAAGCACATGAGCAATTAATAGAAAGCCTAAGAGCTGCTAGAAAATACACTCAATATGAAAAAGATTTGAAAGAAGGTAAAGCTGTTGGTCCGGCTCCGACTCTTCCAAAAGTTGAAATAGCAGCAGATGACAGAGTTGATTGTCCACACTGTGGAAGGAAATTCTCAAAAGATGCTGCTCAAAAACACATACCTGTATGTGAGAGGATGTCTGGAAATAAGTGGAAATCAACAACAGCCAAAGGAAGAAGGTAAACTTTGTTGATAAAAACATCTGAGGTTTTATTCACCATTTGAGTTATTCTCTTCGTCTTTCTCAACAACAGTGGAGAAAGCAGACATAAGATGTCCCTGAAATGAGGATATTGTATCTATTTCGGCATCTGTGTCACTAATTTCACATAGATAAAGGAGTCTAATATTAGCAAAAGATGATATTGATGATAGAAGTAATACAAATACCCAACCAATATCAAGCTTATACACGGATATTAGAAGTAGAACCATATACACAGCTAAGTTTGTGTATAAAACTTTCCAAAACATCGAATCATTTTTGGATGACATATCAGGATTTCTTGAAAAAAACAAAGATGACTCACCTTCATTATCAATTCGACAAAAATACTTGAACCCCATTATATTTTCGGCAAAAATATTCTTAGTAAGCCAAAAATCAATGTATTGAATTATTACTAAAATGTACCATCCAAATAATCTATATGAAAAAAACCAAGAAATTATAATCCATAACACTGGAAAACATTTAGTAAGAATAAGTGCTAAAATATCCGCTTTTGAATCATTGGTGATTACCTGTTCATCATTCATGATATATGTCACCTTTATCACTGGCACGATTTAGCAATTCTGTTGCATCTATTTGCTATTTTAGATAATTCATTCTTCTCGTATATCTTACCTAGAGTAACTAGATCTGCGATGCTGCCTTTCTTGACGTTGGATACTACTGTTTCTAAATCTGGTATTGGGTTCAGAAGAGCCTTTTCTTTCATTGATTCTCTGGCTTTTGAATCCATTATGTTTTTATGAATTATAAATGTACTCATATCGGTTTCTGGGAACAAATTTTTAATCATTGATGGGAATCTCTGCACAATTTGAGAAAATGTTAAGCGATCTTTTGGTTCCCAGGCCCAAAAAGGGTTCAAATCGACATTTTTGGTTTGCTTTGGTCTGATTTTCTTATTTAAAATCGTTCTTATATCATCTATAGATCCTGGATTTGGCTCATAAGTTGGAAAACTTTTCTCAATCATTGAGTAGAGAAGAAGGCCATATGAGAAAACATCAGATTCTTTCATTGGGAGTTTAATATTAGAATTAAAAGCTTCTGGAGATGAATATAAAGGAGTTCCTAATGAATGTTTTGCTGGATATAGCCCATTCAAGCAAAAACTCTCGCCAAAATCTATAATAATTGGATACATTCCATCAATAATTATGTTCTCTGGCTTTAAATCTCTGTGAATTGTGTTTAAAACATCATGAATATATGACATTCCTAATGCAATTCCATATGCAATTATTGCGCTCTCTGTGTCTCCCATAGTATTATATTTAGAAGTTAAGGTTCCGTTCTTATAAAATTTCATGAGCAATGAATTCACTGGTTTGGATTGATATGCATAGATTTTCCCGATATTTGGATGACAAGAGCGATAATATAAAAATAACTCTCGTAAAAATGGTAAATTCATTAGGAATACTTCTTTTTCAACTAATTCACCAGATTCATCCCTTTTAATGCACCCAGTTGATCCATTTGAGTATTTCTTGGGATTTTGAAAAAAAAGAGAATAATCTAATGAGTATCTCAGTATATTGTCTTCCATTTTTCTGACATCATTTTCCATTTTATCGTTTGCAGTCTAGTCTACAAATTTTACAATTATCGTTGTAAAAATTCAAAAATAGGGATGTTGTAGCTTCAGGTAACAAAAAATCAATGGATAATTCTTTTTTGACTTAAATCATATGGTAAATGCCATCTTCTAAGGGATCAAGTATTCAATATAATGACTAATTTCCTTGATTCTCGAATGGATGTTGTTCAAAATTAAATTGAATTTGCTTAAAAATTATCGTTATAAATGTTTTAAAGTATTTTGATCGCTCAGAAATGAACTGTAACAATATTCAATTTAGATAAAATGTGTGTGATTGATTGTGAGAAAACCATTTTATGCTTTTTTGGCTGTGCGTATTCGAGAAAAGTCTAGAAACAAGGGCTTCGTTCTCTGATTTTTATTCTTCTTCTCCGGATAAAGCGATTGAACAAGCATTCTCTACTCAAGAATATACAAGAACTAACTATATATATGATTCACTCTTCGCATATTTTACCTTCCGAACATCAGTGAGTTATGCGTCGAACTATCCTGTAGAATTGCTAATTGAGCATACTACCTTTTTTAATTGTAGCAATTATGCGGCTGGAGGGGCTATCTACTTTTTATGTCCATATGGAGAGCTAATTTTAAGTAGGGTATGTGGATCTCATTGTTTCACAGAAACCGGGAATTCTCAATTTATTTATTCTTATTCTGGAGGGACAACACGACATCAGTATTTATCTGTTTCTGTTCATCATTGCTCTCCATTTGTGGGAACAACATCTCAAAGTGAATGTATGACAATTTCCAGGGGAAATCTAATAGTTACATCAATGAATTGTTCTCAGAATTTTAATTACCAAATTTCTGCATTCTCAATTGATTCGATTGCCTCTTCAAATGTCAATTTCTCAAGTTTTATTTATAATGGAGCAACATTACGCCACTGCTTATACTCCAATCATGCTTACTCACAATTCACAATCAGCTTCTCAAACATCATCCAAAATACTTCACCATCAACTTCTGCTTCTGCTATTATATCCATAGAAGGTCATTTTCTTATTATTAATTCAACAATACTACAAAACAATGGGATTCTTTTTCACAGAAGGTCTTTATCCTATAATTTCCAGGTATATAATTCCTATGTTGTACATTTTTCAGGTTACCCAATATCATATACATCCGCAATCAGCTTCCAATCAACAACATCTACGATGACAAATACCTTCTTAATATCACACTATTATTCTCATCATTGTTTAGATGATTCTAAAACTGGATTGGATCTCTCCCCATGTCAAACTATTCCACCCATCCCAACTGTCCCACCAACACTCCCCCAATCACCTTCTAACTGTTTCCAATCATCTGAAAATAACTCTATTATCCTTTGGAACATCATGGCGTCTATTATCTCTTCTCTAATTTTGGTAATTCTCACATAAATCTTCATTAGTATAAATGAGTGTAATTTCTTTGAGTTCTCTATCAGCTGATTGTCTTCCATACATTAAACTTTATGGTAATGATTTTAATCCTGATTTATGTATTAATTCTGATATTGAGAGAGGTATTGAAGCACTTGTCCAAGATTATGCCCTAAGAATTGAAGAAGGATTTCCAACTACTATATTTGATGATTTAATCAATATAAATGGATTATTAAATCCAAAAGGGAGGTTTTGTCATGCTGAAGCTCTTCATTATCGAGATGAATTGGTCAAATTCTCAAGAGAGTTTTTTTTAGATAAACAAAGGATAGCAGGAGAAATAATGTCATTCTATATGCGTTCTGCTTCCAAAGAAGCTATATTTATTGATGTTTCCAAGTTTTCAAAAGAAGTGGAGGAAATGTTTTGGACAGATCAGTTCGTCAATAATGCTCTTTTTAAATTGCGATCATTAAAGTGTGTTTTTTCTAATGGAAACGTGCTTAGAAAAGAGTATTCTTTGAATGAACTTAGAATATTGCTTCAATCAAATCAGGGTTTTGAAATGGGATTGAGTGTTTTTCTAGAAACAAACAAGTTAATGAGAAGATTTCGAATAATGATAGATAAAATTCTGAAAAACAAAGATAAAAAGCTTGATTTATCTGACCTTAATCAAGTGTCATTATCATTTTTAATGCTTTTGCAGCCAAGCAACAAGGAACAACAAGAAGAGATCAAAAAAATAATCAAAAGCATTGTTTTTGAGCAACTATATATCAACCGAATAAATAATGGATATAACAAAATGGATGGGAATGATTTGATACAGGGATACTCTATAATGAAAGATTTAACTCCAAAAAAACACGGGATGAATCCATTTCATGTTAAATCACATTATTTTGATACCCCATTTGTTGCTATTATTGAATCCGCAGAAGAATTAAAGAATGCAGCCGAAATGATATTCTCAATTCAATTTCTTATTAATCCATTTGATATCTCAGACAAACTATTCGAAAGTATTAATACGATAAACAGGTTTATTCTTAAAACAATCACGGAGAATAATGAAACCCCTTCTTTGTTATCATTTGATGATATTTTTTCATTCTTCTGTCCTGTCCTCGCATATTCCCCTCCTATAAATTCAATGGAAATCTCTAACTATTTGAAATCACTCACAAAAGCTTCTTTCTCCTCCAATCAAGATTTTGCAAAACTAATCTTCATTTCCGCTGTTTCATTTTTGGTCAATTTGAGCAATTCCATCACTATGGGTTCTTGATGCTTTAATAATTGTGTTCAATGCTTCTTTTGTTATATTACCTGTCTTATTAATATCTTTCACAAATTTCTCAATGCTCTTATTATTAACTTGATCAATTGGAGAGCTTGCAGAATCCCATTCCCCAACCAAGTATTTAATATAATTCATTCCAGAAAACCTCCTCATTGATGCAATACTATTATATATTCCAAACAATACTGCTAATTCCATTCCTTTGGCTTCGAATTTGGCATAGCCAGATATGATGCTAAGCCCTTCAGTTGATATATTACAAACCTTTAGAATATCAAGAGAAAAGAAGCCATATAAACCCACAACAACAATAAAATCAGCAACATTCGGGAAAGAAAACAGATTTTCTTCGACTCTCTCCAGCGTGTCAGGATAATCCCTAAATGAGAAAATCCCTGTTAAAACTTTTCCTCCCAGAGGATCGGGAACAATCTTTCCCTCTAATGTGGATAAAGTTGTATGGGTGGGCATTAAAGCACGAACAGGACGAAGTTGTGACAGTGCTTTTTGGAGGCTGTGTGGAGTTAAAGAGGTTTTTACTTCAATAACTCCGAGAACAGTATCTGCCAATATTGGTCCAATGATCGCTCCACTTTCATCTGATGTCATCCTGGGTGAATAGTCATTTACAATAACAACATCCAACTGTCCTGTTAAATTTCCTTTTGGATCAATAATTTCGCCAGTGGTTACACGATAACCTGGTGGAATATGTCCAGAAAGAAATAGCCTGCAAAAAGCTTCTCTATTTGAGCTTTCATTATTTGAAACATGGAGTTCGTGTGTTGACGCAAAGGCAAGTACATTGATTAAATCTACCTGACCAACAAAATGATCTCTAAGAATTGGGTAATCTGATCTCTCAGAGATCATTCCAATATAATCCTCGAATCCTCCACTATTGTATTCAACTAAATCTACAAATTCGATTTCAGTTTTTTTGAATTGAGGCTTTTCGATAATCTTCAACAATCTTGCAGCACTGTCGCTGTTCCTACGGTGCCTGTGAGGTTCAATCTTTGAAGAATCATTTTGAGCTCCTTTTTGAGAATTTCCAAAGAAGAACACTTGTCTTTCCTTAAATAGTACATTGAAGTCTGATTCATCGCTTTTTTCAAATTTATCAGTTAATACAATGATAGCATCACTATCATTGGCATTAATAAGCCCAGGCCATATGTTCTTATTGTTATGGTTAAGAACGGTCTCTTTTTTGGTTAAACATATTTTCTTTTTGTGGATAACTTGAGGGACTTCGCAATCTTCTGCTTCAAGAAGCACAATATCAGAATGCTGTTCAGCTATAATTATAGACCTAGATATGTCAGGAGTAATTATTACTTTTTTAGCACCGGATCTCAAAAGTCTTACTGTTCTCTCCTTATTTCTCTCATCAAGTTTCTCGAGATTACTATTTTCATCATAAACTTCTGATGAAAGCTCTAAAACATCAACAATTTCCTTTGAAGGAATTGTTGGTCGAAAAAGAATAACAATAACTTTTTTCTCCCTTTTGGCCAAGATATTACAGATGTAATCGGTGAACGTATGATGAATTCTTCCTGGAATCATTGAAGTGATAGATATAAGAGGCTTAAATGGCTTTTCTGAAAGCAAATTTGATGATATAAACTCGATATCACAGTTTCCAATGGATGTAATTCTATACATCAAACTATTCAGCTCAGAATTTGGAATATTCTGGCACTGCAAAAAACAAGTATGTATTTTCTTTTTGATTATTATTTTTTCGAGCTGATAGATCGAGTATATTCTCAGCATTCGCCTCCCGATTCCCTGAAACTGCCTTGTGGGAGGAGGAAGTGGGTGACAATATATAATTCCGACAATATTTCGATCCTGGACCAGCGTGTGATACTTATGATATGAATATAACATATCAACATCCCCGCCAATGAGGAGAGATTTATATCTTACTTGAGACATTTATGGTGGTTTTTTTTGGAGATATGGTAGAAAAGGAAAAAGAAGATAAAATATAGTTTAGATGTGTGATGATTAATGCGAAAACCAAAAAATTTGATTAGAGAAAGAAAAAGAATTGTGATGGTGTATGGAAAATGCTAGATGTTAGAGAGAAAAATAACACAAACTATGTGGTGATACTATACCAATAATATATATAGGATATAAGGATACATTATCAGAAATATGCATTTACAAAAAAAATTGGAGAAATACAATTACCATGAATCAAATGCATGAATTGACTCAGTAAAGCATATTAATATGAAATAGTTCGAATATTAGAAAACTCGTTTTCTCCATTTATTAAGGGAAAAAAATTTCCCTTTGGACATCTATAGAGGTTACTTTACAGTTGATTAGGTTATAAAAAGGATAAAAAGGAGAGAATTCCTAATTCCCCAATGAATCGGTTTAGAAATCATTTGGGGACAGTGTTCAAGTCCATATAGCATGTTAGGATACCCTATATTGGGTATTATAAACAGTTTTGTTTGGTTGATGTCACTGTGCCATCAATAACAGGTCGATCAAACACCGAATTCTTAATTGTAATTGAACAACTATTATCATCAGCAAAGAATTTCCCACAAATGATATTACCGGAATTCTTAAATATATAACCAGATACTGTTGTTGAACAGTATGTTGTTGCCAGAAAACCTTGAGATATTGTACTATTAATGATATTACAATTTTGGTGATTCCCTTCAAAACGAAATCCGCCATATGATAAACCCTTAGAACCAATGCACCTAAGCAAAGTAATGTATTTTGTTTCGGAAAAGGCAGGATACTGGGTGTAAATACATGAGCTGGAATCAGAGGCATTAATTGAATGGTGCGAATAATCACCATGATAAACTTGCCAAACCCCACTTGTATACATCAAGTAGCTTGACCCTAAAGGATAATTTGATATCGCTATATTGGAATAATTAGATGATTTTCTGGCAAGACAAACGATTGCTAACCCATTCTTTCCGTCTAAAAAACACGACTTTGTTATTGTTACTTCAAAAGATTCCAATGTTATTGAATCTATTTTATGAAACACCGAATTTTTAGCTTCAAATATGTTACCTGACTCCAAATTAATTGAACAATTATAAAACATACATAAATCTACTTTAAAATCACCCGATGTAATCCTATAATCTGAACTAACAGTTTTATCGTATAAACTGAGGGATCTCAACAATAATATGCCTGAAAATGGATTCGAAGTAATCAATGACATTTTTGGGGCCGGCCCGATAATTGAATTGTAACGTTAATGCTGAATAAAACTTTGAGAAGAAAACTGCGAATCACTTGTAAAATAAAAATGATCTCCATTTTTTTCAAAAATTGTTAACCTCAACAAAAATTGATAATTTAATCGTTAATATTATCAAAGCTTTATCAAAAAGTTGAAAAAATAAAATTTTAAAGCTAGTTTTACATGTTGTTTCTGATAAATTATTTATGTGTTCGATCTTGAAGATTGGAATTCATCTTTTATCAAGTTATTCTTGCTATTTTGATGGAGATTACATTTCTAAAAGCTATAATGATTCTCGAATGCTATATGCCACTGGAAACTGCTATGTGTTCGGCTCAATTTTTTATGATATCAGTTTTAGCGGATCTGGAGGTGCATTTTATATTTATAATATTGAAACTCGAATTGTTATTGAAGATTGCACTTTATCAAATTGTAGGACCACTAGTGGTGATGGAGGGGCAATAAGTTTTAAGCCCAACAAAGGAGGAATAGTGCTTAGCAAAGTCTGTGCTAACAACTGCTATACCAATTCTGGAAGAAAGGGACAATTTTGTGTTATTGAGGCTGATTCTCTTACTTGGAATTACCTGAGTGTAACAAAATGCACAATTGATCAAAATTCTCAATCAGAATCATCATATATTGCCAAATCCCAAGTAATAATTGAATCAACTAATTATTCTTACAATGAGGCATCAAATTATGCGGTATTCCATTTTTATGATCCCTTAAACATTTCCATTATGTACTGTACATTCGATTCAAACTGGGCTGAATCTGGAATAATATTATTCAATCGTGGAACAAATGTGGGAGCATTCCAAGCAAGCATGAATTTTTCCAATTTTGTCCGAAATCATCAAATTTCTGGAGGTAGTTTAATTGCCCAAATATATGCTAATTTATCCATTTATGAATGCGTTTTGGTACAAAACAATGCTTCAGATTCTGTGAAAGTTATTGATAGGGCATCAGGAGTGCTTTATTTAATAGATTGTTATCTTCAATCTTCTATTATTGAAACAAATGGGTTTGTTATTGTGAACAACAAAGGTGTTAATGATCCAACATTATTTACCTACTACCAAACACAATTATGTTTTGCAGAGAACCCTTACACACCAGATCCAACAACATTATTTGCTACTCCAACAACCTTATTTGCAACTCCCACCATCGATATAACACATGAACCTAGCCAAGGATATACTCCCAATAAATCCCCCGATGAAACTCTTGAGAGGACTCGATCAAAGTCTTTTGAGATGACTCCATGTAGAACCCTTGATGCAACTTTAAATCCTAATGATCAAAATGCTAATGGAGCGTCTCTCGCCGAGATATTTGGATACTCAATTCTAGGATTATGTGTTTTTGGTTCCCTAGGCTTCTTAGGTTATAAGTACTATATTTACAAAACTTATGATTCAAGTGATTTTGAAAGAGAAACTCAAGTTTAAAATAAAAAACTATCTGATGAATTATTACAAAATAACAATAGAAATCAATTGAATTTCCCCTGAAACAGATTATCAATATTTTTCATCAGACAATAATTTGTGTTCAGAGTTTGTTCATAGAAAGGATTAGAGAATTCTTATTTAGTTTGATAAATTCAATAATGTTCCCTTCTGGATAAATGATATTGTCAATTATTAGACTCTCAAATCAGAATGTTGTTGAAAATACCTATTTGATTTAGAAATTGATTTGTTGGAGTTTTTTGTTTAAAATTCAGAAATAACCCTTGTGAATATTTTAGCCAATTACGAGTATAATTTTAATAAGAGGTATTCCAACAATTCTAATTGAAAATGAACATGAATTGTTGCTCATTGGAGACTGATTTATTGATATTCGAGGAAGATGTAAATCCGCATTTAAATGATGAGAATTGAACAATTATATTTGATATTTCATCTCCTAAGAACAATTCTTATTTGAATCCGTTGATAATAGTAATTATTAAATGAATGAGTAATGATCAATGAAAGAATCATACACTCTAAGAGAACCTTCTCTCAAACACAATAGATAGTTTTGATTATTTGTGAATATGCAATACATCATCTTTCTTGATCTATCTCCGGAAGAATATACACTCCAATTCGAGATGAACTGTTGTTTTCAACGATTTTGTAATTTAACATTGATTTTGTGCCTGTTTCGGAATTAATATAAACCCAAACACAATAATATAACTTAAAGAATGAGAAAGTACAGTGAAAGAAATGGAGAATCGATAGCAAGTCAAGAATATGAACTTTACTTGTTCAATGAACAAATTGAATTGAAATAACTTAATTTAACCAGTATTTATTGTAATCGAATTATATCCATTAGCTGTAAATGAGAATTGAAATTTTAATATATATATACTTCACTTGGTTCACCTGAGAAACTTTGAGATATTCAAAATGATTTGATATTGAAGATAATTATTTGGTACAAATAATTCCAAACTTAAATTTATGGATTAAAAGTGATTTTCTTCTCTATTCTGAGAACAAAAATTATAGAACATTGAAGAATCGATGCAAAATGAGAATGAACCCAAATAAACTAATATTACACCACCATATCCGGAGTTTTGAGAATTTTCTGGAAATGAAACAATTGGAAGTTTTAATATGAATTCCCTCAGAAAACCTTCCCTGATCAATTCTTTCTTTATCGCACCCAATACTAACACTCCTAATAATATTTTTATCTTTAGAACAAAATAGTGACCTCTCTCTATTTTTTATTATCATAAACTGTCCAAATGAGAAAGTGTCTTCAATCTGTATTTATACCTCATATTGAATATCAATATTTCCATTTGATTGAATGAATTCAAATTTTAAGTTTTTCATCAATTGCCTCTGTTAAAATAGAAATATCATATTAGTAGAGTTATATTTGTTGGTTTCTTTTTAGTTTGTAGTTCATTTTTCTTGGATATTCCCAAAAAAACATTTAAAAACGTAATTTTTTAATCTCCAAAGTTTTTTGTATGAGAAAATCAAAGATGGGATACAAATCACACCTTCTATATTAAAAGATCAGATTTGAATAAAACATCCAAATTTTGAAATGTACCCTTCAAATTAATCAATTCTTCATCAAAACCCCCCCATTTCTCTAAACTCAGGTCATTTGAATTTTTTGTTTTTGCTCAAATATAATCCATGCTTACCAAAATCAAACAAAAATTGTTTTGCCTTGGACCAGTTGTACTGGTCCAGAACTGGGTATAGGTAATGTGGCTATTTAATTAAGAAGAATTATTTTTAAGAATGTTTTATTCTTATATCCTAATGTCTTTAGATAATGGGATCAAGAATCTCTGATTGATATGTGTCATCACTTCTAGAATAAATTCCAAAAACCATAAAACCAATTCCAATTCCAATAACAATCATGGCAAATATTAGATACTTCGTATTCATTATTTGTTTTGTTGGGATTGTAGCATTTGGAATTGATGTTGGTAGTTTAAATAAATGTCGTCTGAGAATTTTCCCGGGTCTCTTTTCATTTTGAACGATTGAATTATTCACAACTAGAATACCATTTACAAAAACGAAGTCGAATCCCTTACTCATTAAGACCATTCCTGTTTCTTTGGTAGTGTCATCAACATTCTCAAGTTTAAACAATGTAATATCAGCATCAAATCCAGGTTTTATAAACCCTTTTGTTTCCACTCCATATCTTTGAGCTGGGAATCCAGTCATTTTCCTAATAGCTTCTTCTAAAGATAAGAGTTT